>DGYMR06203__coassemble_12285_pt1 | contig 2834 bp, 2 predicted proteins | sample DGYMR06203__metabat2_low_PE_047 | metagenome-assembled genome bin DGYMR06203 | reverse complement strand
TACGGTGCGCATTATTGTCCGCTACGCATATGGTGCGGATTTTTGTCCGCTTACGCCTGCCTCCCGGCAGCATGACACAGCGCCCGAACACGGCAACGCCGCCCCCGCCCTCGCAACAGCCTCACCTCAGGGGCCGCCGGCCTGTCGTCGCTGCCGCCGCTACCGCCGTCCCGTCCTCGGCCGCACCCAACCTCACCCGCACCGCCGAGGACGCCCCGCCGCCACGCAGCCGACAAAAAAAACGCCCCGAAAAGAAAAAAAGTCTTGCCAAGGCCGACGGAGTGAGTATAATGGGCGCACCTTCACGGCTTCGCTGACCGCGAGTCCGGTAAGATCGGATGAGAGGCAGAGGAGACGGGATGGTCAACAAGCGGATGTAGCTCAGTGGTAGAGCGCAACCTTGCCAAGGTTGATGTCGTGGGTTCGAGTCCCATCATCCGCTCTCCCGCTCCTCAGCGGAGCGAGCACAGAACATCATCGCGGATGTAGCTCAGTGGTAGAGCGCAACCTTGCCAAGGTTGATGTCGTGGGTTCGAGTCCCATCATCCGCTCTCCAAAAAAGCCGGCTTCGTGTGAAGCCGGCTTTTTGATGTGCCCCTTAATGCTCACGCGCAACGGGCAAAACGAAGGCCGCGGAGAAATCTTCTCCGCGGCATGAGTTGACTCCCATGCAGGGGCCTGTCGCTCCCATAGCTTACGCCCTCTTCCGCCCTCGGGAGCACCCGGAAATAGCGGAATCCACCCGAGCGAGTCAACCCCCTGCGGTGAAAAAACTTATCGCCTGCGACGAGCGAGCAGCCCGGCCAGAGCCAGCAGACTCAGCGTGGCGGTCGAAGGCTCGGGCGTGGCCGGCAGCACAATAGGATTCGTCAGCTCCCAGCCAAGATCCTGCAGCATCGCTTTCTCCAGCTCGGTGAAGTCGCGCATGGTGCCGGGATTCCGAGTGCCGTCCGCCATCAACAAGCCCTCCGGGGAGCGGGTGTGAGGGTCATAGCTGTTCACCCCGGGCATCAGCCGCACGTCTTCTCCGCCGTTGAGCGCCGTGGTCGTTTCTCCCGTGAAGTGCCACTCCAGACCACCGCCCAGCAGAGAACTGGGCTGAGACTCCGTGAGCAGATCCATCGCGCTCTCGCCGCCGTTCACCGTGCCAGCCCCGGTATGAAAGCCAAGTGCATGCCCCATTTCATGCAGGGTGATCGTCTCCACGTCGTACTGCCCTACCGTGTAGTCCGCCGGGTTCTCCCCCACGAAAAACGAACCGAAGTTGCCGTCGGCGTACACCGTCGGGCTGCGGAAGGTAATCTGCACATCATAGGAAGCCGCCGTGACCGCATCACTTTTGCCGTACTTCCACAGATACTCCACCTTGTTGACACGGGCAACGGTCGAAGCCTGTTCTCCGCTGACTCCGAGATCGCCGTAGGTCAGCAGGTTGTTACCGGAGGAGTAGTCCTGCCACCAAGGATCGGCCGAAGCGCCCTGCGTCCTGCCGCTGTCGACGGCAAAAACGACCTGCACGTTCATCGTCCGTGAGGGCTTCGAGGCGATGGTGTTCTCCAAGGTATTGAAGGCCCGCACGACGGAGTTCACGAAACTCGTGTAATACTCGGAGCCCGGAGTCATGCCGGTCTGGCGATCCCCGTACTCCCAAGTCGCATCATCATAGACCAGTGACTCGCCGAAGGAGATGGAGAAGAGACCACCCTCCGTTTTCACGGTCTCATCCGGAACAAAAACCGTAAACGCCTCCGCACTGCTCACCGCTGCCAAGCAGCAGCCCAACATCATTAAGCTTCGTTTCATGAGAGAGATTCTGTGAGTCGGAAGGGGCGCATGTTGCTCTCGGTCCCTCCGCAGCAAAACGCCCCACTGTCTATTCTTTGTACCATCTATTCAGAAGAGCGTCAACCCTGTTAGACCCAATCACCCTCTTCCGACGACTTCAGCTCCACTACTGAATATCAATATCGTACAGAAACCAACCTACCACTCGTCGAGAACGCAAAGCGCACAATTATCTCTCTCTCCTTTATCTCTGCCATATGATAAATCATACACCCCAACAATCCACCTTCACGCTTCCCCGTCGATTTTAGAGCAGGTCGTTGCGCTGAGAACAGTGGAAACAAAGTTTTTTTCCGAGGTCGCTTCTCCCTTGTTAAGGGGCAGGACTGCCACCACAAGGCGACAGGGCTCAGAAATCTCAGGTTCGCGGAGAGCAAGCCCCGTCATGCTCGGCGCGAAAACGCTCGAAAATGAGGCGCGGATTTTCCGGGTGAAGTTTCAACTCGGCCAAGAGGCGCTCACGCGTTTCCTGAGCAGCTTGCAGCGCGGCCTCTTCACTGCCGTATCGACGGTCGGAGAAGTAACAGACAAACTGATTGCTGCGGCGGCAGATCCCCAGTCTCCAGCCCTGAAAAGCGCTGCGGCTGTACGTATAGCGGGAAATATTGCGATATGTCATGGTTGTGACGGATGAAACCGTCGGGAGAGGCGGCTCCTCCACCCTCTCTACCACAAAGCTTCCCTTTTATCAAATTAATTCATTGAAAATTAGAGCATCACACGTCCAGCATCGCCGGCAAGGAGCCCTCCATTGAGAGCTCCTCAGCGGCGCAGTCTCAGAGGCCCATCCGCCTGAGGGCCCTGACGCTTATCCATCCCACGTCGTGTTGCTCTGAAGAGCAGACTCGGTGGGTCGAAGCTCCCTGCATGGACGCCTTGATGGCGACAGCCGACGGCATCCTCCTCCGACAGCAAGCAGCCCTGCCGGAGTTGCTCCGGCAGGGCCGCGAATATCCTCAGGCCGCGTAGGCCCGGTGGCTCAGGCGCCT
>DGYMR06203__coassemble_8762_pt1 | contig 3639 bp, 1 predicted proteins | sample DGYMR06203__metabat2_low_PE_047 | metagenome-assembled genome bin DGYMR06203 | reverse complement strand
GGGGCTCCGATGGCTGTGGCGGCCTGGGGGAGCGGGGGTGCGGTGAGGAGGCAGGGGGGATTCTGTGGGGGAAAAAAATGTTGTGGGGAAAAGTCGGTTGACGGAGTCCGAGGGCGGGGGACGGTTCCGGCGGAGGGGCCTGTGGCTCGCGGTCGAGGCTCTCAGTCGACAGAGTCGTCCGGCGGGTTGTCGCCTTCCGTCGCTGCCGGGGCGAGCGGCAGGGGCGGCAGGCCGAAGAGGCCTCGCAAGCTGCTGTTGCCGATGAATGAGCGAAGGGGATCATAGCGCGATCGGCGGGTGCCGCTGTAGTCCTCTTGCGACACGAGGCAGACGCCGGCGCGCATCATGCCCACGGCGGCTTCGATGATGAGGCGGGTGAGCCTCGGGGTATTGGCGTCACTCGGCTGCGGAATGCGGATGACGCCCTTTTCGGAGAGGGTGAAGACATCGTAGCAGGTTTCGACGGCGCTGCGGGCCACGCTGAAGTGCTCCGAGACCCAGGCGGCGTAGAGCGGCAGCTGGATGCTGATGACGGCTTTTTCGGGGCCTTTCTCATCGCTTTTCGTCGGGATGAAGGGCATGAGCCGGCGGTAGCGTTCGACCCCGCCGGGGAGAGAGCAGAGACCCTTCGATTGATTGTTGTCCGCGTAGCTGCTGCCGGTTTTGTAGTCGATGACGCGGAAGCGCCCGTCGCGATGGCGGTCGACGCGGTCGACGGTCATGCGGAAGCTGATGCCCTCGGCCACCGGCCAGAGCACTTTTTGTTCGCAGGCGACCACGCTCCAGCCGTCGCGCAGGTCGCGCAGGTGCATCTCGGCGTACTGCTGCAGGTGGGCCTCGGCAAAGCCGGTGAAGAGGTGTACGGCGGGCGGGGGCTCGTCGCCGAAGAGCTGCCGGATCTCCTCGTCGAGATAGCGCTTTCCGCTGCGGTAGATCTCTTCGGCACTCAGCGCGGGGTCGTCGCAGCGGTAGTCCCCGATGAGTCTTTCAAGGACGCGATGCAGGAGGCTGCCGCGCGTCATCGGGGGCATGTTGCTGAGGCCCTCCTCGTAGACGTCGTAGGCGTTGATGCCCATCAGTTTGTTGAGCCAGAAGAGCAGCGGGCTCTTGAGGAAGGCGTCGATGTCCGTCGGGCTGAAGCTGCGGTCGGGCTGCGCCCAGGGGGAGCGCAGGCTACTGCCGAGCAGGATGATGGGCTCGGGCAGCCAGGTGTCGGGCAGAAGGCTGCGCCACGGAAGCTCGTCGGCGAGGGCCTTGTCCGTGTCGGCGTCGGCGCCGAAGCCCTCCAGCCGGGGGAGGCGGACGATGGGGATGCTCTGCCCGCAGCTGCTGATGAGGGTGCTGCCGCCGGAGGCGGAGGCCGTGGCGGCGGGTGAGGCCGGAGCCGTGGGTGAGGTCGAAGGTGCGGGAGAGACAGGAGCCTGGGGGAGGTCGGCGTCTCCCTCAGGGGCAGCGGAGGCGGCTTCAGACGAGCCGGCCTCCTGCTGATCGCTCGGGTGGTGCCAGCGCCAGGCGCCGAGCTCGTAGAGGGGCGGGGCAGCGAAGGCTTCGGCGGGGCGGAAGAGGTGGGCGATGCGGTCGGTGAGGGCCTCGGGCGGCTCGGAGGGGCAGCGCAGCAGCAGGGAGGAGGGGTGCACGGGGTCTCGCCGCGGGTTGAGGCGCGCGACGATGACGTCGGTGCGGCGGTGCGAGGCGATCAGGGAGAGGAGCAGGTAGCTGTCGCGCGCGAGGCGCAGGCTGCGGTGGCTCATGCCGAGCAGGCGGCGCAGGGTGTCGGGCAAAAAGGGATCGTCGGGCAGGGCTTCGGGCACGATGCCGTCGTGCAGGCCGGTGAGAATGAGCTGCGAGCCCGTGCCGAAGGGCAGTTCGAGCCAGCCGAGCGCGTCGAGTGCGGCATCGCTGCGCTGCTCCTGTTGCAGCGCGGCGGCGTTGAGGCGCCCGCTGATGATGCGGAGGGCGGTGTGCACCTCGATCTCCTGCGGGTGCTCCTGCATGGCGGCGGCCAGTTCGCTGATGTCTTCGGCCATGGCAGCGGCCAGCCGGCTGTAGGGGGCGTTGCCGGTGCTGATGCCGGTGAGGGCGGCCGCGAGCTGCCGCAGGGCGGGGGCGGCGGTCTCGGCGCGGCTCAGTCGCTCGACGAGCTCGCGGACGCGGCGTATGTAGGCGGCGAGCTGCGTCCAGGGGCGCCGGGCGGCGGGGGCTTGTGCCGAGGGGGCTTGGGCCGAGGCGCTGCGTTCGGCTCCGGTGCCGCCGGAGGTGGCGGCGTCCTTGCCGCTCTCTTCGGCGGCGGAGGCTGCGGCTTGGCTGATCTCCTCGCGGCTGTAGCGCTTGGCGTAGCCCTGCAGGCTGTCGGCGACGGCCGGGAGCTGGGTCTGCATGATTTCGTCGAGCAGGGCGTTGGTGCGCTCGGGGCGCCCGGCGCCCAGCAGGCGCTGGAGCACGCTGTTGCGCAGCAGCTTTTCGAGCGGCGCGGAGCTGTGGCTGTCCTCCAGCGCCGCATCGAGCAGCTGCGGCAGAGAGGTGAGTTCCAGCCCGTCGGCGCTGCGCCCGCCGGGGTTGTAGAGGGGCCAGCCCTGCGCGGTGAAGCGCAGGCTCACCGCGGGCAGAAAGTCGGTGTCACAGACGCCGAGCAGGATGTCTTCCGACGGGCTGCCGGAGGCCAGTTGCAGGGCCTTTTCCGCCATGCCCGTCTCTTCGGTGACGACGTGAATGTGCTCGTCGCTCAGCGGAACGACGCGGCTGAGCCAGGCCTCCGTCGGCTGGCCGAAGGCGTCGAAGCTCTCGCTCTCCTCCTCGGGCGCGTGCACCCAGCTCTCGATGGCGAGGCCCTTGCGCGCGAGCTGGTCGAGCAGGGCTCGCTCGCCGGCGCCGATCTGCGGGAGGCAGGCGAGGATGAGGGCGTCGGTGCGCGGGGGAAGCTCGGGCGAGCGGAGGCTGCGGGCGAGGCTTTCGCGCTCGCTGAGGCGATGCCAGCGGTGCAGGCGCTCTTCGACGCGGGCGGTGAGGTCGGCGAGCTGCTGCCAGCGCTCTTTCTCCTCGGGGTTGAGGGCGGCGATGCGCTCGCTGAGCTGCCGGCGCGCGAGTTCGTCCTCGGGCTCGCGGCGCCGCAGAGTCTCGGGCTCGCCGCGGAGCAGGGCGGCGACTTGGGCCGGATCGATGAGCTCGCCGGTGAGGAGGTCGCTGAGGCTGTGCAGGCGCTCGGCGAGGCTGACGCGCCAGGAGTCGCGGACGGGCGCTTCATCTCCCGCTGCGGCGCTCTCGGGGCAGAGCAGGCTGAAGGCTTCGGCGATGTCGGGTTCTTGCAGCTCGGCCTGCCAAGCGGCTTGGGCTATCAGGGAGTCGGCGACGGCGGGATCATCGGAGTGCAGCAGTTGCTGCATTTGCATGATGCGCGGGCTGAGCAGGGCCCCGCCCGGTGCCCCCGCGGCGAGGGCTTCGCGGAGGCGGCGGCCGCTTTCGCGAGTCGGGACGATGACGACGAGTCGGCGGAGGGCGCGGGCGTCCTGCCGATGCAGGTTCAGCAGGCGTTCGGCAATGAGTTCAAGGGCCGGGCGATGCCAGCCGAGAAAGATGCGTTGGGGTGCAGTCATGGCGAGGGGTGAGGGGGCGAGGGAGAAGGGGGATGGGGGGCGAAGCGAG
>DGYMR06203__coassemble_8469_pt1 | contig 3721 bp, 3 predicted proteins | sample DGYMR06203__metabat2_low_PE_047 | metagenome-assembled genome bin DGYMR06203 | reverse complement strand
GACGGTTACATCAAGACGGCCTACACCTACACGCCCTACGGCGCCGTGACGGCCACGGGCAACGTCACGCAGCCCATCCAGTGGAGCAGTGAGTACAACGACAGCGAGCTCGGCCTCGACTACTACAACTACCGCCATTACAACCCAGCGGACGGAAGATGGACGGGGCGGGATATGGATCAAGAAAATTCTCATCCCAATGTTTATGATTTTGTGGAGGGGCAGGTTTTAATTTCCATAGATTTTTTGGGCCTGCGAAACCTCAGTAGAAGGTCTAGACGGTTTAGCAAGAACGAAAACGGGATTAACTGTATTGGGTATGCCACAGGTTTAAACGTGGATCTTCAACCTAACGACTCGTCTTTAATGGAAACATTCAGGAGTTTGCATTGGAGGTGTCGAGATATTAAATACCATGAAAAATGCCAAGGAACAGAAAATCAAGATGTCATGGTCGTCTTCATTCACGTCATCAACGAGGCTACCATTAATGGAAAGTTCTATGCTACTCCTGAGGAGATTGTTCAATACCTCCGGGAGCATCATGGCGGTCTAGCGAAAGTCTGGAATAAGAGGCGTTTTTGGGGTAGAGATCCGATCAGAAATTTGGTGGATTTTCACGGCGTAAAAAAAGAGAGAAATTGCTCCGCTCCCGGAAAGGAGTGGTCATACGTTCCCTGCCGGTTCGTTAATAAACCCGCAAAGTCTCCCGTTATGTACACTTCTGATCCAAATACCACATCAAGCGAGGCCAGTACTCTAGCCAAGTACTGTTGCACTAAAGAACGGAGATCCCGCAAGCCAAGCTCGTGCCCGAGGCCTGCGTCCGGTTGTAGTGAATAATTTCACACAAAGTCAACAGAAAGGAATCCAAGATTGTATGAACGACCAACATGTCCACTCCCTTTTGGGGGGCTGCCACCTGCATCCCCGGCCGCTGCTTTCGCTGCTCGCGCTGGCGGCATCGCTTCAGCCCGCGCTCGCCGACAGCGAGCTCGTGCCCGGGCCCGTCGTCGAGCTGAACCCCGCGCCCGAGGCACCCGCCGCCGTGCCCGCTCCGCTGCTCGCCGCGCAGGCCCTCGACTCCGTTGCGCTCGCGCCCGGTGTCGAGATGCAGCTGCTGCGGCTCGAATGCCGGGCTGCCGAGGAATACGCCAAGCTCAACCACCGCGATGACGTCTACCACTTCACGGCCTATCTGGCCATCGTGAACCGCCGCGCCGAGCCCATCGCGCTCGACGGCGAATACACGATTCTGGGCTACGGGCCGGCGGGCATGGTCGTGCGGCTCGTCTCGAACGGCGAGGAGCTGCACGTGGAACCCACGCCGGTGGGCGGCAATTGCAGCCCTGTGGAAGAGCAGATCGCCCCCGGTGCGATGAGCCGCAACCCGTGGTGGGTGCTCACCCCGGGGCTCTGCCTTGCCGATCTGAGCGCGCCCTGCGACATCGAGCTGCGGGGCGAGGTGCATCTCAACGACAAACCCTGCCGCTACAGCTTCCGGCAGCGCGTCGTGCCGCGGGACATCCTCGTTCTTCCCAAGCCCCCGCTGCTCTCGCCTCAGGAAAAGGCCCTGCATGGAGCCGCCTCGCAGGGGGATGCGGACAGGATCCGGCAACTGCTGGCGGCCGGAACGCCCATGAAGGCCGACGAGCATGGGGATACTCCGCTGCACAAAGCGGTTCGCTCGGGCAATGCCGAGGCCGTGCGCCTGCTGCTGGAGGCCGGGGCGAAGGCCGATGCCATCGGCTCCGGCAAGGTAACGGCCTGGCACGAAGCCGTCATGAAGGGGCATGAGGAGGTTCTGCGCGTGCTGCGGGAGGCCGGCGCGGCGGAGGCCGATCTGTTCTCTGCCGTGTACGGCGAGGGAAGTGAGGCGATGCGCCGTCTGCTGGCCGCCGGTGCCGAGGTGGGGAAGGCGGAGCCCCTCCGAGGATGGACGCCCCTGCACCTCGCGGCATGGCGCGGGCGGGCGGATTTGGTGGAGCTGCTGCTGGAGTCCGGGGCCGATGTGAATGCGCAGGCTCCCTCCGGCGGCGAGACGCCGCTGCTGCTCGCCTGCCTGAGCGGGAAGCGCGGCGCCGCCTGTGCCCTGCTGAGCCGCGGGGCCGATACGGAGCTCTGCAATAATGAAGGGGCCACCCCGCTCTTCCTCGCCCTCTGCAACCGCGACGCGGCTCTCGTGCGGGCCCTGCTCGCCGCGGGAGCTGCGGTGAACGGCGAGGGCGATGAGGAAGGTGATGGGGAAGGCGGGGGCAATGAGGAGGGCGACGGCGATGAGGAAGGTGATGGGGAAGGCGGGGGCAATGAGGAGGGCGACGGCGATGAGGAGGAGTACAGGGATGAGCCCTATGCGTTTGAAACGCCCCTGCACATCGCGGCCGCGCTCGGGGATCCCGAGCTGGTGGAGCTGCTGCTGGGGGCCGGGGCGGAGGTCAACGCGGGCGGCTTTGTGGGCACGCCTCTGCACTGGGCCCTGCGGAACACCCGCGAGGTCGAGAACAGCCCGGAGCCCAAGGACGCCGCGGACCTGCTCTGGGCGCTCCAGGAGGGATCGAATCGCTTCGTGCAGCTTCCGACGCCGACGGCTGCCGACCGCCTCCGGGTGGTGCAGGCGCTGCTCGCCGCGGGGGCGGATCCGAACGCCCTCAGCGATGAGGGCGAGACGCCGCTCGACATGGCGAAGGCGGCCAAAGCGGCCGGCCAAGTCGGCATGGAGGACGTCATCCGCCTGCTCTCACAAGCGACGGGTACAGATTAAGGTCTGAACGAGCCCACCCCGTGCTTGTACGTACCTTCATGGACGTTCACATATAGCGCAAGCTGGGGGATGTGGAGCGGGCGTGTAGCCCGCTCCACATCTTCCTCGCGGTGCCGCAGAAAGGAGTTCCAAAATGTGTGCGGTCAGCTTTTACCCTCGGGGCAAGGAGACCTGGAGGTGGATAGCCCGCACTGCTTGGCCACACTCCGAAGGATAGCTTTATTCAGCCTCGTTCTCGCAGACCCAGTACAACAGAGGCAAGTTATTTGTACCACGTTGCCACATCTTCTAGGTTGAGGTGATGGAGTGAAAGATCCGATCGAGAGGCTGCTCGGTGGTATCTGAGGGCCGCCGAAAAGGGAATGCCCCAGGCTCAATACAACTTGGGCGTCCTGTATGCGGCAGGCATTGACGGCCATCCCGACAAGGAAAAAGCGTTGCACTGGTTACATAAGGCCGAGCAGCAAGGGATTCATAAGGCTACCGAGCAAATCTGGAAGCTGAAATACTCCACCGAAGAGGAAAAGTAGTCCAAGAGACATTTCCGTCTTTCTCAAGGAGCGGCAATAGCCGCTCCTTTTTGTTGTGCACGATCGAGCAAGCACGCGTGCGGCGACTTCCTCCGCTGCCTTGGCGCGCCGCATTTTGACACGCGGCCCAAGGTATGAGCATACAGATTCATACCGCGACACGCGAAGAAAGCAACAACCGGGCCATGCTGGCGCCGGAGAGTAAGACCAAGAGCGGCATCGTCCTGCGGGGCATCTCGCTGGGGTCGCTTGAAATCCTGCGCCAACTGGCCAATCCCCTGTCCACCTCCGAAAAGAGAAAAATCTCTCGGCGGTGGACATGCGCGTCCTGAGCACCTCCGCGCAGACCAGCTCCTCCGCGGCCTCCGGCGTCACCGCCGACCTCACGGAAGACAGCATGCTGTGGTCCTGCAACGTAGCCAACCTCCGC
>DGYMR06203__coassemble_7238_pt1 | contig 4173 bp, 5 predicted proteins | sample DGYMR06203__metabat2_low_PE_047 | metagenome-assembled genome bin DGYMR06203 | reverse complement strand
CGGGGGCCGCGGGGGTGGTGGTCTGTGCGAGGGCGCAGCTGGCGGCCAGGGCGGCGGTGATGAAGAATGTTTTCATGTTGTTGTTGTTGTGTTTGTGCTCGGCCGCTGTGGCCTTGCGTGTGTACAGGATAGCTTGATTTGGGGGCGGCGTCAAATCAAAAGAGTGGGCGGGTGCTTGCTTTTTCTACCGATTGGGGTTGGGTTGCGGGGCTGTGGGGTTGTGTGCTGACTCAGGAGGGTGTTTGCGGGCTAACAGTGGGCGGGGTGGGGGCTGGGTTGTGCGGGTGCTGGGCGGTGCTGGGTTCATGTCGCCCTTTGTCCTTGCCATGGGGCCGGGCTCTGTGTAGAATGTGTGTATGATGATGCTCGCTAATATCGGGTCGCCGTCGCAGTGGTTTATTCTGATTCTGCTTTGTTTGCTGATTTTCGGGGCGAAGCGGCTGCCGGATATTGCGCGGGCGCTGGGGCGTAGTTTGGGGGAGTTCCGCAAGGCTCGTCGTGAGTTTGAGGAGGAGTTGATGCGTTCTGAGGCGCAGGAGTCGACGCGGCCGGCGTGTCCTGTGCCGCTGGCGAATGAGTCTGCGCCGAAGGATGGGGCGGCTCTTCCGTCGGTGCCTGGGGCTCAGGCTTCGGGTTCTTCTCAGGCGGAGGCGGGGGCCGCGGGGACGGGTTCCGCTGCTGTGTCCGGGGCGGGGGCTTCGGCTCAGGGGGCTGCTGCGGGTGGTTCCGCCGCTTCTGAGGCTCCCAAGGGCTGAGGTTGCGCGGTTTTCTCGGGGGCTGAGTCGGCTCGTTTGGTTGTTCGGGCTTCTGGAAGTTCGCGGGCTTGATGGCGCGGGCGGGGTCTGGCTGCGGGGCTGCGTTGCGGTTTACGCATGCCCGCCGGCGTTGCGTAGCAGTCGGATGATTTCTTTTCGCTGGCAGAGGCGCGCGAGGGTGAGTGGTGTGTCGCCGTTTTGATCACGCGCGTTGATGTCGGCTCCGGCGTCGAGCAGCAGTTGTGCGATGGTGCTGTTGAAGGCGTTGTGCAGCGGGGTGCGCCCCTCCGCATCGCGGGCGCGGACGTCTGCGCCTGCGGCCAGAAGTTTTCGCACGAGGCCCGCTGAAATGGCTGTATGCAGGGGCGTGCTCCCTGCGTTGTTGCGCGCATTCACCTCGGCCCCAGCCTTCAGCAGCACCCGGGCACTGGTCGCCTGCGTGCATTCGTGCAGGGGGGTATTGCCGTCCTTGTCGCGGGCATGGACGTCGGCGCCGGCTGCGATGAGCTCTCGCACACGCTCTCCTCGGCCTTCTTGGTGCAGGGGTGTGCGTCCCTTTTCGTCTCGGGCGTTGACGTCGGCTCCTGCTTCAAGCAGCACCTGTGTCAATTCAGCGCCTCGGGCGTCGTGAAGAGGGGTGCGGCCCAAGCGGTTGCGCGTGTTGACGTCCGACCCGGCCTTGAGGAGGAGTCGCGCCATGTCCGCGTTCTGCCACTCGTCGCTTCGATGGAGAGGTGTTTCTCCCATGTTGTTCAGGGCGTGCAGATCTGCCCCGGCTTCGAGCAGCACGGCGGCAAATTCCGGCACGGAGGCTATATGCAGTGCTGTGTCGCCGTTTTGATCGCGGGCGTTGACGTCGATGCCGGCCGCCAGCAGGGCGCGAGCTACCCCGGGGTCTGCCTCTTCATCGGAGCGGTGCAGGGGTGTTCGCCCGAAATCCGAACGAGCCGCTATATCGGCTCCCATCGCCAAGAGGGTCTGGACACAGTCGGCATTCGCAGCGCAGTGCAGGGGCGTTTCTCCGAACCCGTCGCGAGCATTGACCTTGGCTCCGGCCTCGACCAGGGCCCGAATGACATCGCCCGAGGCGGCGGAAAAGAGGGGGGTAGATCCGAGCTCGTTGCGGGCGTTGGCGTCGGCTCCGGCTTCGACGAGCGCGCGGACGTCGTCCCCCGTTTCCGCCATGAAGAGGGGCGTGTTGCCTGTTTCATTGCGGATGTTGGGATCGCCTCCTTCCTGCAGCAGGAGTCGGAGGATAGGTGTTTCCTGCATGAGTGCCGCCAGATGCACGGCCGTCATCCCGAATGGGAGCTTCTGATTCGGTGAAGCGCCTTCCTCCAGCAGGCGTCGGGCGGTCTTGAGGTCTCCGCTGCGAATGGCTTCCGCCAGTTCTTGCTCGGGGCTGCGCTCTTCGTCTTCGGGGGCGTCGGTCAATGGCTCCGCTGAGAAGAGGCTCATCATGACGCTCGGGCTGCCGTTCCTGATGGCGTGTTCCAGAACGGAGACGCCGTCCTCGTCGATGGCTTGAAGATCCGCTCCTGCGGCGACCATCCTTCGGAGGCGTTCCTCATCGCCCTCTGCGATGGCGGCGATGAGCTCCGCAACAGTGGGATACGGCTTGTTGGTGGAGGAGGTCTCTTTTTTAGGGCGTTTCATGGTATGGCGTTATGTTTGAGGTGTTGGCCGCGATACAAGGCTTCATCCTATCACGCGGAGTGCCTGACGTCAAGCGGCGAGGGCGCCGGGTACCAAACGGTGCAGGGCGGCTGCTTGTTGGGCATGCGGCTCTGTGTCATGCGCTGCTTGGGGCTTGATTCGGGGCGTGGGGTGGTCTATCATGAGAGGGTGAGGATGCGGTGCTGTTGCTCGCGTGTCTTTTCGGCTTAAACGGATTCAAGAAAGGAGTTGATATGAAGATGTTTCGGATGATGGCGGCTGCTCTGTCGGCTGCTCTGTCGGCGGCTTGTGCGATGGCTCAGGGTGCGGAGGAGGTGGCGACGTCGGCGGCAGCCGGTGCCGCCGCGTCTGGGGGTGAGGCAGGCGCTTCTGCCGCCGCAACGGGCGCGGAGCGGCTTTCTCCGCCGGATCAGTTGGTGCTGCGCGCTTACCAGTGGGTGAAGGTGCCCGAGCTGCCGGAGCTCCGCGGTAGAAGGGGGCTGCGAATGCGACACGTTGGTCTTTTGTCGAACGGCGAAACGGCGGAGGTGGGCGCGCCGGATGTTTATCTGGTGGCTGAGTACGGGAGCGGTGATGAGGCGCGGACGGAGCGCATGCGATGCCGCTATGTGATTTTGGAGGCTTACCGGGGGCACGGCTGCAAGATGCATTTGCACGATTTGGACGGTGATGCTGTGCCGGAGTTGCTGGTGGAGTATTTGACGCTGTCGGGCATGCCCCGCCTGAGTATTTATGCGTTCAAGGCGAGGGATGCGGAGTTAGGGTTTGAGAAGTGGACGTCGGGGCTGCAACCTTTGGTGCGAAAGTCGAGCAAGCGTCTCGTGGCTCTGCACGATGGCGGGGTGCTGGAGTTGCAGGATGCTTGGTGTGCCGATATGCGGACTCCTATTCCTGCGCCTCGCCGCTATGTGTGGCGCGAGGGGCAGCTTGAGCCGCTCGAGGGTGAGAAATGAGGCTCGGCCTCGGCGTTGCAGCGGGCAAGGCTAGACGGCACGGGGCTGGGGTGCCGTCGTACCGTCGATGACGGCGCGCCCGGTGCCGTCTGGGGGTGGTTTGTGCCGGGTGATGCGCGGCTGAGGGGGGGGAGCTCACGAGGGCGCTGTGGCCTGTGGGCCGAAGCGGCCCGCTCGGCGCGTTGTCAGGATGTTCCCGCTGCTTCGGCCGCAGTGTTGATGCTGGTTGCAAAGGGCAGGGGCTGCGCTGCGCGTGTTGCCGCGGGGCAGCGGGTTTTCGATGACGGCTCCGGTGGGTATAGCGGCGGGCCGCGCGGGTGCGGCGGTTGGGTGCTGCCTCAGCTTTCGGCGCTTGTCGGCTCGTCCGGGGTGGCGACGCGCTCTTTCCACTCGGCGGGGATGCGGCAGGGGCGTCCCTGGGGCATTTGGACGAGGGCGAGGCGCTGGAGGACGCTGACGCAGAGTTTGTTGTCTTCGGCGCGCCGCACTTCGAAGCGGAACCAGAGGGAGGAGCCGCTGGCTTTTTCGATGCAGCCGAGCACCTTCATGTGGTCGGCAAGGTAGGCGGGGGCGTGGTAGTCGACTTCGTGCCGCACGAGGACGGTGTGCCGGCCTTGTTTGGCGAGTTCGGCGTAGTCGATGCCGAGGGCGGAGGCCATTTTGGTGCGGCACTCTTCAACCCAGCGCAGGTAGGCGAGGTTGTGCACGACGCCGCCGCAGTCGGTGTCGTAGTACATGACTTGGTAGGGGAGGGTGTACTGGGCTGTCATGGGTGGGGAGGGGGTGCG
>DGYMR06203__coassemble_5101_pt1 | contig 5391 bp, 3 predicted proteins | sample DGYMR06203__metabat2_low_PE_047 | metagenome-assembled genome bin DGYMR06203 | reverse complement strand
CTCCAAGCTCTCTCCACCTCACACCTACTCCATCCCCCTCCCAGCCAGCGCCGCAGCAACCGCTGCAAGCCCCTTTCTCCGCGCTTGCTTCGAGCCCTCTCAGCCCCCCCCGCGCCAAGCCCCTCTCTCCCCCGCCTGATCGGTCCCCGGCGCAGCCGCTCAAGAAAGTTTACAACTTCGCATAATTTTTTGAACATTTTTCACCCGAACCCTGTCTAAGACGCCAAGATGAATAATAACCTCACCACAAAATTTATGGAAGCCCTGCAGGCCGCACAGCGCAGCGCGCAGTCGGCCGGGAGGGCTCAGATCTACCCGGCGGAGCTGATGCTGGCTCTCGTCCAGCAGGAGGGCGGCGTGCTCGCCTCGGTGCTGAACAAGGCCGGCGTTGACCCGAAGCGCCTGTCGGCTGAGATGGAGAGCCTGCTGCAGAAGCAGCCCCGCCAGCGCGGCGGCGTCGCCCAAAGCCCCGGCCTGAGCCAGGAGCTCGACCGCGACCTCAACGCGGCTGAAGAAATGCGCCGCCAGATGAAGGACGACTACCTGAGCGTCGAGCACTTCGTGCTGGGCGTGATGCGCGAGGACGCCGAACTGACGCGCGCGCTCGAGGCCGCCGGCCTCACTCAGGCCAAGTACATGCAGGCTCTCAAGGAAGTGCGCGGCAACCAGCGCGTCACCGATCAGGACCCGGAGGAGAAATACCAGACGCTGGAGAAATACGGCACGGACCTCACCGCCCGCGCGCGTCAGGGCAAGATTGACCCCGTCATCGGCCGTGACTCTGAGATTCGCCGCGTGCTGCAGATCCTCTCGCGCCGCACGAAAAACAACCCCGTGCTCATCGGTGAGCCGGGCGTGGGCAAGACGGCCATCGCCGAAGGCCTCGCGCGACGCATCGTCAACGGCGACGTGCCCGAGAGCATGAAAGGCAAGCGCCTCATCTCGCTGAACATCGGCTCGATGCTCGCCGGCGCGAAATACCGCGGCGAGTTCGAGGAGCGACTCAAAGCCTTCATCAAGGAAGTCACGGCGAGCAACGGCGAAATCATCCTCTTCATCGACGAGCTCCACACCCTGGTGGGCGCCGGTGCGGGCGGTGACAGCTCGATGGACGCCGCAAACCTCCTCAAGCCCGCGCTGGCGCGCGGCGAGCTGCGCACCATCGGCGCGACCACCCTCGATGAGTACCGCAAGTACATTGAGAAAGACGCGGCCCTGGAGCGCCGCTTCCAGCCCGTCTACGTCGCCGAGCCGAGCGTCGAAGACACCATCGCCATTCTGCGAGGCCTCAAAGAGCGCTACGAGGTGCACCACGGCGTGCACATCACCGACGGCGCCCTCGTGGCCGCCGCCACCCTGAGCAACCGCTACATCACGGACCGATTCCTGCCCGACAAGGCCGTCGACCTCGTTGACGAGGCCGCCGCCCGCCTGAAGATCGAGCTGGACTCCATGCCCAGTGAAATCGACGAGCTCAACCGCTCGGCCATGCAGCTGGAGATGGAGCGCCAGGCCCTCGCCAAGGAGAAGGACGAAGACTCGCGCCAGCGGCTGGAGAAGATCACCCGCGACCTCGCCGACACCAAGGAGAAGGTCGAGGCCATGATCGCCCAGTGGAAGAGCGAGAAGGAAGTCGTCACCAAGGCCCGCGACGCCCAGAAAAAGATCGACACCCTGCGCACGGAAGCCGAGCAGGCCCAGCGCAAGGGGGACCTCGGGCGCGCCTCGGAAATTCTCTACGGCGAAATCCCGGCGGCCGAAGCGGCCTCGAAAGAGGCGCGCGCGGCGCTCACCAAGCTGCAGAGCAGCGGTGACGGCCTGCTGAAGGAAGAGGTGACGGAGAGCGACATCGCCAAGGTCGTCTCAACCTGGACGGGCATCCCCGCGGCGCGACTGGCGGAGGGCGAGCGCGAGAAACTCCTGCACATGGAGGAGCGCCTCGGCGAGCGCCTCATCGGCCAGAAGCAGGCCGTCAAGGCCGTGGCCGACGCCGTGCGCCGCTCGCGCGCCGGCCTGCAGGACGAGCACCGTCCGCTCGGCTCCTTCATCTTCCTCGGCCCGACGGGCGTCGGCAAGACTGAGCTGGCCAAGGCCCTCGCGGAGTTCCTCTTCGACGACGAAGCCGCCATGGTGCGCATCGACATGTCGGAGTACATGGAGAAGCACAGCGTCTCGCGACTCATCGGAGCGCCTCCGGGATACGTCGGTTACGATGAAGGCGGCCAGCTGACGGAAGCCGTGCGCCGCCGCCCCTACAGCGTCGTGCTCTTCGACGAGATCGAGAAGGCGCATCCGGACGTCTTCAACGTCCTGCTGCAGGTGCTCGACGACGGGCGCATCACCGACGGTCAGGGTCGCACGGTCGACTTCACGAACACCGTGCTCATCATGACGAGCAACATCGGCAGCCAGTTCATCCTCAACGAGCAGGATGCCGCCGCCCGCAACACCAAGGCGCTGGATGCCCTGCGCGGGCACTTCCGCCCCGAGTTCCTCAACCGCATCGATGAGATCATCATCTTCGATCGCCTCGAGGGCCCGGATCTGAAGCGCATCGTCAACATCCAGCTGCGCCGCGTCCACAAGCGCCTCGCGGCCCGAGGCCTCAAGCTCGAGCTCAGCGACGCCGCCGCCGAGCTGGTGGCCGAGCACGGCTACGACCCCGTCTACGGTGCCCGTCCGCTCAAGCGCGCCATCCAGCACGACATTCTGGACCCGCTCAGCCTCGCCATCCTCGAAGGCCGCTTCCCGGAGGGCAGCACGATCCACGTCGACGTGCACAACGGCGCCATCGTCTTCAACTGAAGCTGAGCGCCCGCAGCGGCACTGCACCTCACCACAGCCCGGCCCCTCGGCCGGGCTGTTTTGTTTCTCGCCCCCGCTGCGCCCCGGCACAAGACAAAGCGCGCGACCTGCTGCCCCAGTCAGGAGCAGGTCGCGCGAGGAGCAGCAGGCACGGGCACGGGAGAACTCAGGGCCTCTGATACCGCCTAACTTTTTCGTGAGAAGTGGTTCCACAAGCGCCAAAAAGGCTTCCGGAGACGGTGGGCGAACAAAATACATTTTGTCATAAATGAGTTCGTACCATATTTATAATAAATATTGTACGGAAAAATCACTTCTTGGGGATCAAAGTACTTTCGCTGCACTAACTCGGCGAATCCGTCCTGCTTCAACTCCTCAAGGAAGCGCTGTCTCTCATCAAGACTCTGCTCTCTAGGAGCAAATCCACCGTTGGACAGGCTCATCATTCTAGGTCTCGAACAGACAACCATATGCTCTTTGGCTTGGCCAAAGAGAGCTTGCCCTGAGCGCGTATTGATCATCACCATCGAGATGCCCTTATCATCGTTTTTGAATCCCCCGTGCTTGCGGCTGTACCCCCAAAAATCACTCAACGTAATATCAGAGTATCTGAGGTGTTTGCTATAGGGGCACGAATAACAAGCCTCTCGCAGGAAATGATCTCCCACAAAGCCCCTGAAAAACTTATCCTCCTCCCACTTGCCGTAATAGACCTGCCCATTGTCGAAAGTCGCCTTCATATTGAAGCGATACCAACTCCAGTGCTTATCCCTGAAATTATAGGACGTCATTCTGGCCCCGTACTGCCCCTCCATGTATTTCACGTAGTCAACAAAGATCTCGGGAGCCGGCACGCCGTGACACACAATATCAACAGTGATCAGATGATCATACTCGCGTTTCAGAAACAAATGAAGACCGGCCACCTGACAGGGCGTTCCGGAAAACAGAACCGTCTGTCCGCCCTGTAATCTCTGTTTGACTTGAGAATAAACGTCACCCACTTGACTCTGCACATATTTGGAGCCTCTGAGTTTTCCCAGCTCTTCCACTTTCTCGATCACCACGTGTCTGACGGACCAGTCCTTTTTGTCGAGGGAAGCTCCGCACACGGCACCCTGATTTCTCAGGACGACCTCGGCCAAAGCCGTAAAGGCTCCGCCGGAAGAGGAAGAGGAACGAACCTGCTCATCCCGATGATATGCCGCATAAAAGGCCTCCTCTTCCAGCCGCTGACGGCGCCGAGGTTCTTGGAGTGCCGGGCAAACCTTGATGCAGGCTCCGCAATCGATGCAGAGACTCTGGTCTATCCGCACGCGGGGGAACCCCCATTCATCAGGCACCATGGTAATGGCTCGCTTGGGGCATATTGCCGCGCAGGCAGAACAGCCTGTACACTTATCGTGAGGAGATACTTCGGTCATGTTAATCTAGCTCCAAGACTTTTTTCAAAGACTTTGAGTAATACTGCTCTTTGAAATAGGGTGGTAGCGGTGGTCTTACGCCCACGCTCAGGATATTCTCAATCAACCTCGGGACGGACTCGAGAGACTCGGCAAAAAACACATAATCGCGAAAACTCTCCGGGAACCACTGAACACCTGACGAAAGCTTGTGATCAGACGATGATAAAACGATCACGGGTGTACCGGCAATCAGAGAAAAAATCGTACCGTGATACCGGTCGGTAACGACGACCTCATATTGTGCGAAATGAGTGAGCTCTCTCTCTAGGACCGACCTCGGATCTTTCCTCAGACGTTTCACACTGATGGGAATCGTTGTATCACTCTTGGAAACTGCGTAGTTATGAGACAATTCGTTCATCAGCACATCGATCTGATCACGGGAGTAGAATGCCTCTTTATCATTGCGTACGCAGAAGAGCACCCCCTTCCGACTGCCTACAGGGGGATGATAGACACCTATAAGGCTCGTAACGATATCGGGGTACAAGTGCAGGCGACAATTATTAAAGAGAGATAGTCCTTTTTCGTATGAAATGCGATCTCGGCAGAGGATGATGCAATTCCCGTGTGAATTGAACACGTCGGCACATTCTTTCCCCTTGTTCGGATCTTTGAAAAAGATGGTCTGAGGCATGATCCTGATAACTTTATCGGGAAACATGCGTGCAGCCTCCTCGTAAACGTCGCGTTCGGAATACAGATCCGTCAAGTGATAACCACTATGCATTAAGAGGATGTCATTTTCGCATATATGCCTTCGAATAAACGACAGCCGACCTTTCCAATCTTGGTTCAAAGAAGTATACACAATCTTATACCCAGGAAGGTATCGGTTAATCCACATGGTGATGCAAACCGTCTGAGCCCAATCGCCCAAGTTGGGATGATAAGGAACACCAAACAAATAAACTCTCGGCACACTATTGTTCATCCGCAACGTAAGACGAAAGATGCTCTCTCGAATCATATTGCGGAATTTGCGAATCCTTTGGCTAAGTCGGGACATAATCAGAAACTATTATCTGCTATATTCTCTGTGAACTCGCACCGGAAGGAAATAACATAGAGGTGTACATCCGAGCTACACCCCTGACGCTCCCACAGCCGATGCATTTTC
>DGYMR06203__coassemble_4856_pt1 | contig 5590 bp, 4 predicted proteins | sample DGYMR06203__metabat2_low_PE_047 | metagenome-assembled genome bin DGYMR06203 | reverse complement strand
CAGCCCGGCCCTCCCGCAGACTTCACCCTCCCGGCCGCCTTTCCGGCCGCCTTTCGGCTCCCTCGCCCCTCGGCCCGTTGACCCCCGTTTCGCCGACCTCGGCCCCGCTGACCTCCGGCCTCCCTTCATCTCCCTCCGCCCATGAGCTACCCCGTCGCCTCGCCCTCGCGCCGCAGCACCCTGCGCCTCATCCTCCTCATCGTCCTGCTCTACGTGCTCGACCAAGTGAGCAAGTGGTGGATCGTGCTCAACTTCGCCCCGCCCTACACCCGCACCGACCACTGCTCCGTCTTCGACAGCGCCCTCGCCTGCTTTGACATCGTGCGCGTGCACAACAGCGGCGTCGCCTTCGGCCTCGGCAACGGCACCCTCTGGGCCCCCTACGTCTTCCTCGGCGTCCAGCTCGCCGCCCTCATCTTCCTCATCGTCCTCTACCGCCGCGGCTACTTCTGCACCCGTCTGCTGAAACTCGCCTGGGCCTTCATCCTCGCCGGCGTCATCGGCAACATGACGGACCGCCTCCTGCAGGGCCACTTCCTGCCCGACGCCGCCGCCTACAGCTTCTGGGAAAACCTCAGCCGCGGCTACGTCGTCGACTTCCTCGACTTCGGCTTCCCCTGGATCCCCTCCGCCGCCTTCGCCGACGGCATGTATCACTGGCCCTCCTTCAACGTCGCCGACAGCTGCGTCTGCATCGCCGCCGCCCTCTTCCTCATCGCCTCCTTCCTGCCCATGCCGCGGCGCGAAGCCGACAGCCCTGCCCCCGCGTCAACGACGCCCGCCGGCACCCCCGCCGCCTCGGCAGAGAAGCCGGCCGCTGCCCCGGCTGCCGACAGCGGCCCCGCTGCCCCGGCTGCGGACGCCCCCGCCGCTGAGCCCGCCCGGCACCCCGGCGAAGACCGCTCCTGAGCCCCGCCGCCCGTCTGAGCCTGCCCCGGCGCGCGCCGCCGCCGAGCCACCCTGCGGGGCGCAGAGCCTTTGCGGCGGCAGCCTCCCGCCTCCGCCTCCCGAGGCAAGCGACCACCCACCACCACCCCGCGCCACCCGTGAAAACACTCTCCCTCCTCCTGCTCGCCGCCCTCACCGCTGCGACCGCCCGGGCCGACTTCCGCCGCGACAGCATCGACCTGAGCCTCGACTACCTGCAAAACGAAGCCGTCGCCACCTTTGAAACCGACGGCGTCGCCGTCACGCGCGTCAAGCCCCTCTGCGACTGCATCACCGCCGAGATCCAAGGGAACCGCATCATCGCCCACATCGACAGCTCCACCTTCAGCCGCGACATCACCAAGCAGCTCGAAGCCACCACCGCCGACGGCAAAACCACCACCCTGACCATCCGCTTCAGCGTGCCGCCCCTCCTCGTCGTCAGCAGCCCGCGCCTCGTCTGGAAAAAGGGAGCCCCCGCCGCCGCGCAGGAAGTGCGCCTCACCATCCCGAAGGGCTCCCCCGTCCGTCGCCTCGAGCGCGCCGAACTCGTCGGCAAAACCTTTGACTACGATCCCCGCATCGTCCGCGAAGGCCGCGAATACCGCATCATCATCACCCCGCGGAGCACCGAGAAAGCCGTGCTGGAGCGCCTTCAGATCGTCACCGACTGCGCCGACTACCGCGCCAGACGCACCATTTACCTGCAAATCAAGCGCTGAGCCCCACCGCGGCCGCCCCGCGCCCTCGGAGCCCTCATCCGCCGTAGCCGCACGGAGCCCCGCGCCTGCCGTCGCGCCGTCCTCCCCCTGCTGACACAGGCCGCGGAATCGGCACTTGACGCCGCCGCGGTGATTGTGTAGTCTCAGAGAAAGCGAGCGAACCAGCAGTTCGCTCGCTGCGGTCGATCATCGCCGCACAACCTCTCTCCGTCGCACGTCCCCCATGTTTCAGCCAGAGCCCCCCGCCTCCTCCCGCCGTCCCCGCCGCCTGCGCCTCCTCCTGCTGCTCCTCCTGCTCGTCGGCGCCGGCCTGCTCGCGGCCCACTACGCCGGCTGGCTGCCCGGCTCGGCCCAAAACCTCAGCCCCGCCGAGCGCGATGACGCCTTGATCGCCCGCGCCGAGCAGCTCCTCGCCCGCACCGACCCGCCGCCTCAGGAGCTCTACTCCATGGCCGTCGAACTCTACAGCGACTGCCACGACCACCGGCGGGCCGACCCCTGCGTCCTGCGCCTCGTCGCCGAAGCCGCCCGCCGCGGCCTTCCCGACGCCCGCCGCAGCATGGGCCTGATGTGCCGCATCGGCTTCTCGGAGCAGCCCCGCAACGCTGAGCAGGCGCGCGAGTGGTACCGCCTCGCCGCTGAGGACGGCGAACTCGACGCCATGATCCTGCTGCGCCGCAGCAGCAAGAGCCGCCCCGCCCCCGCGAAACCTCAAGCCGCAGCCTCCGCCGGCAGCTCCGCCCGCCAGACCCCCGCCGCTCCCGCCTCCGGCAGCACCACACCGCCCCCGGCGAACACCTCGACCGCAGCGAATACCCCCTCAGGCTCGACCCCCGCAGCAAATGACGCCGCCCCCTCCGCCGGAGCCAGCCCCGACCCGAGCACCGACGGCAGCGCGAGTGAGAACAGCGCCGAGAGCGCGAAGCTGCGCCCCCTGCTGGTCCGAGCCGGCAGCATCCCCGTCAAGCACCGCGTCTGCACCGGTGACAGCCTCGCCGGCATCGCCCGGCAGTACGGCATCAGCGTCGACGCCCTGCGCCGCGCCAACCCCGGCCTTTCCCGCCTCACCATCGGCAGTGACCTCTTCATCCCCGACGCCGAGGGCCAAGTCGTGCGCGGCGGCATCCTGCCCGCTCCCTCCGACTCCCCTGAGACCTCCGAGCCCAATGCCTCCGGCGGCGAGCGCATCCACACCGTCAGCTCCGGCGAAACCCTCGGCGCCATCGCGCGCCGCTACGGCGTCTCCCTCGCGAGCCTGCTGCGGGCCAACAACCTGAGCATGCAGGAAGCCGCGCGCATCCACGTCGGCCAGCGCATCATCATCCCCTGAGGCCATCCCCTGCGGAGCATCCCCTCCTCTGGCTCCTCATCCCCTGAGGCGCGGCGAGCGCGCCCTCCCGCCTCTTCGCCTGACTTCCCGCACGCCCCAATCCACGCGCGCTCAGCCCGCGCGAGGCAGCCCCACCGTGACGGCATCGCCCTGGCCGGGCACCGTGATCACGCAGTGAAGGTACCGCCACCCGTGAAGCTCGGCCGCTCAGAACACGAAAAAGGCGAGTGATTCGGGAGAATCACTCGCCTTCAGGCAAGGACGAAGCGGACGGGGCTCGAACCCGCGACCTCAGCCGTGACAGGGCTGCGCTCTAACCAAACTGAGCTACCGCTCCTTGTCTGGGTCACACTCGCTGCTCTTGCGACTCAGGCTTTCGGCCTTGCCCTCAGGGGCGCGGGTGCGGGGGCATTATACAAGAGCACAGGGGGCAATGCAAGCTTTTTTTGCGAAAAAAGTGACAAAAAGTGAAAAAAGGCCCCGTGGCGCCCCGAAAAGCCCTCGACAAGCCCGCTCAGAGGAACTCGCGGCGCGCTTCGCGGGGCAGGGCCAGCATGAAGCGCTGCCCGTAATACTTGGACGTGATGCGCGAATCCAGCAGCACCACGCGGCCGTGATCCGACTTCGAGCGAATGAGGCGCCCGACACCCTGGCGGAACTTCAGCACCGCCTCCGGCAGCGAATAATCGCGGAAGGGATTGCCGCCGCGCGCCGTGATGTCCTCGCAGCGCGCCTCCGTCAGCGGATTGCCCGGCGACTCGAAGGGAATCTTCGTCACAATCACGTTCGAGAGCGCCTCGCCCGGCACATCCACCCCCGTCCAGAAGCTGTCCGTGCCCAGCAGCACACTGCCGACATTCTCGCGGAAGTGGTGAATCATCTGACTGCGCGTGCGCTCCTCCCCCTGCACCAGCAGCGGCCATCCGTGCTCCGCGCAGAAGGGGCGCAGGCGCACCGCCATCTGCCGCAGCAGCCCGTAGCTCGTGAAGAGCACGAAGGCGCGGCCCTGAGACTCCTCCAGACTGCGGCAAATCCAGTCCGCCAGAGCCGTCTGATACAGCTCCGGCTCACTGGCCGGAGGAGGCGGCGGCATGCTGCGCGCCACCACCACGTGCATCTGCTCGGCAAAATTGAAGGGACTGCCGATGCGCAGCGTCCGCGCCGACTCCGCCCCCACGCGCCCCGCGAAATAGCCCATGCCGCGCTCGCCCGCCGAGAGCGTCGCACTCGTGCAGATGCAGCTGCGCCCCGCCTCAAAAAGCTTCTCGCGCAACACCGGCGCCACGCGGATGAGCGCCGCGCGCAGCGTCATGAACTGCCCATCCTGCCCCGAAGACTCCGCCCAGTACACACAGCTCTCCAGCTCCGTGAGCCCGACCATCGCCCGCGCCGTGTTGCGGTAGGCCAGCAGGCGCGCCGCCGTGTCCTTGAGCTCCGCCTGCGGCAGCTCCTCCTCGCAGACCTTCGCCATCTCGAGCACCTCGTTGATGAGCACATCGAGTGACGGAGAGAGCACATCCTGCGTCCAATCCGCCCGGCGCAGGCGCACCGTGCCGTGATTTTCGTCCAGCCGGCAGTCCGCCCGCGCCTGCTCAAAAAACAGCTCCGCCGCATTCTGCGCATCATCGATGTATTGCAGCAAGCGCGGCGTCGCATAGTGGCGCAGACTGCCCTTGCGCGTCGCCGGATTGTAGAGCCGCAGTAGCTCATACTTCAGCTCCGCCTGAGAGAGCGACGCGCCCAGCTGGTGCGCCGCCACCGTCTCAATCGTGTGCGCCTCATCGAGAATCACGAAATCATTCGCGAAAATAAAGCCGTTCATCGGCGCCGTGTCCTCCTGCTGCGTCTCCTCCGCCAGCGCCAGCAGCCCGAAAAAGAGCGTGTGGTTGAGCACCACCACATCCGCCTCCTGCACGCGCAGCTTCGCCGCCTGATAGGGGCAGTTCGGGCCGCAGTTGCGCAGCGTGCAGACGTGATTCTCACTGCACACCTGCGCCCAGACCTTCGGCGTGATATTCAGCTCGGCCGGCAGCTCCGCCAGCGAGCCCTCGCCGCAGTCGCGCGACCAAGCCAGCAGATCGTGCAGCTGCTTCACCTCCGCCTGATTGAAGAGATCGGAAGCCTGTGCGATGGCGCGCCGCAGCCGCGTGAGGCAGAGGTAATTCGCCCGCCCCTTGAGCAGCGCCGTGCGAAAATCCGCGTGAAGCGCCCGCGCCACCGTCGGCAGATCCTTGTGAAACAGCTGCTCCTGCAAATTGATCGTGTGCGTCGACACAATCGCCTTGCGCCCCGTTCCCAGCGCAAAGCGCACCGCCGGAATCAGATACGCGAGCGACTTGCCCACCCCCGTGCCGGCCTCCACCAGCAGCGCCGCCTCATCGCGCAGCGCCTCGGCCACACTCACCGCCATCGTCTGTTGCTCCGGGCGGAACTCAAAATTCTTCGCCGCCGAGAGAATGCCCTCGGGGGAAAAATCATGCAGCGTTTGTTCCGGAAGATCAGGCACGGGCGGCGAGCATCACATCCTGCACCCTGACCCTTCCCCCTTCGCGGCCCGCTCGGGGTGCTGTGCGCGGGTCCGGGCCCTCTGAGAGCGCCGAGAGTGCGGGAG
>DGYMR06203__coassemble_2419_pt1 | contig 9439 bp, 17 predicted proteins | sample DGYMR06203__metabat2_low_PE_047 | metagenome-assembled genome bin DGYMR06203 | reverse complement strand
GCGCGCGCCCGCGGAGAGCGTCATATATTCTCTTCTATTCTCTTCTGGTAACGCACCAACCGTGACATCTCCCGTGACATCCGTCACGCTTTGAGCGTGACACACATCACGCAGAGCACGTGATGATCGTTGACGCCGTGCATCCATCGCGCGCCGCTTGGCCGTCGCCCCATTGTGCTGCTCGAAGTCCCGGGCAACCACGCAACCCTCATCATCCAGAGATGCCCAGCCGATCGAGCACAAGGCCGCCGCGCCACCGCGGAAACCCAGCTCATCGTCCACATCCTCCGGCTTCAGGAACGTATGCCCGTCCGTCGTCTGCTCGTCAATCCACACCAGCCAGCGCACCGCGAGCCCGAGAGCCGTCAGCGGCTTCGTCTTCAACTCGCGCGCCAGCAACCGAATCTTCGCCGAGCGCACCAGCGCGTGATTCACCTTGATCCAGTCAGCCATCACAGGCCTCCTCCCTTGATTTGTAGAACACGAGAAACATCGTCTTGCCACGTCGGTGACCAAACAACGGCTTAGCCGGCGCAAGAGGCAAAACGCTTGAAAGAGCCACCTGCTCCTCAGACCATTTGAACACCAGCGTACCGCCGGCTCTGAGAACACGCCAGCACTCCCGGAAGCCACCCCTGAGATCATCCCTCCATCCGTCCGAGAGCAAGCCATACTTCGTCCTTAGCCAGGATCGAGCCCCCGCATGCAGCAGGTGAGGCGGATCGAACAGAATTAAGTCCATACAAGCATCCGCATGCGGCAACCGACGGAAATCAGCAATGCGATCCGGGTGAACCTTGTAGATTCTCCCGTCGCAAAGAGGCACCTCCTCCTCTCGGATATCGCAGAACTCGGCATCCGGAAAATCGGGCTGAAACCAGCACGCCTTGGCGCCACAGCAAACGTCAAGCACGGTTTTCATTGCTCACCTCCCGCGTAAAAAACTCATAGCGCCACGGATCCGACTTGCGCCGGCGAGACACCGCCACAAAAACGAACGGGAACTTGTCGGCGGCCACCTTGATTTTGACGCGAGCATCGTCCTCCCAAAAGCCCTTCACCTCGTGCAATTCAAGGACATTATCGCGACTCACCACCATGAAATCCGGCGTATAGCTGCACGCCTGACCGGGAGCCAGATTCAACTTCAGCGGCTCATACATCCACATAGCAATCTCCCCGTTGCGTCGCAAAGACTCCAGGTGCGCAGCATAATCCGCCTCCAGCTTATTCATGCGATCCCGGCGCTTAATCGCACGGGCCGCGTGTGAAAACATCGCACTCATAGCATCAAAACGGAACATCATCCAATAGAAGCATATCGCGCAGCGCGCGCCGCCAGCTGAGCCGATGAGGGCGGCCGGAGCGGCTTCCCCGCTGAAAGCAGAGCAAGGGCAGGGGAGGCAGCGTGTGCCCGAGTATCCGGGCGAGCTGCAAGTCTCCTGCCAGCAGATGCACGTACCAAGCGTCCGCCGCGGACTCGTCCTGCGCCAAGTGCTCAGCCCAGCTCTCAGGCCGGGCACTGCATACCGGGCGCATCAGGACAAACAGTCGCGGCGAGCTCATGACGATGCCCCGCGGGTTGCGGCAGAGCGCGTCCACGTCGGCAGCCAGACTGCGTCCGCTCCCCGCGTAGTAGCGGGCGGCGAGCTCTCTTGCGTCCTTGCTCAGGCCTCCAGATCGTTTACGCGAACCCTGCCGGGCCGCGTGTGAAGATTGCGCACTCATAGCATCAGAACGGAATATCATCATCATCCTCATGCGGCATCGCCATGGCTGATGGCGCCGTCTTGTACCCAAGCTCGTCAGGGGAGCTCCCCCCTTGCCCAGGGTTCTGTCCAGATTCTCGGGTTGCAGGTGTTGCCGGTGGTGCCGGTGCTGCGGCACCCTGCTGCTTGCGTCTGCCGTCAATCGGCGTCAGAGCATCCAGCATCCAGTCCTGAAACACACTCTCGCGCCCCTGCTGGGACACCCAGCGGCGCAGATGCACATGCCCGAGCACCATCACCCGGTCGCCTCGAGACACCGCTTGAGCATGCGCCCGTGCCGCATCATCAGCGAGCCGGAGCGTGATGGGATATACCTCATCCGGCCCGTAGGAGCGAGAGGCAGCATTCCAGCGCCCGCGCTGGCGCACATCCACCCCCATCTGCCACCACGAAAGCTTGCCCCCCGGCAGCTCCATCAGCGTCGGCGTCTCACTCACCGTAGCCACCAGCCGGAACGTCATGCCGTCAGTCATGTTGCACCCCCTTTCCGGCCATCTCCATCAGCTCCACCAGCGCCGACACCTGCCCGAGCAACGCCCGGGCAGATGACAGCATCGCCAGCACATGACCGACCCTCACCGCGCCCATCAGCGCAGAGCAGTGTCCCGCGCAGCGCTCGGCCATGTCGACATAGAGCTTGGGTAAGGGCTCACCCTGCGTCCTCTGCATCTTCATGCCTGGCCTCCCTTCCGATCACTCGACCCGTAGGAGCCGGTTCCACGCACGCTTGGAGTCAGCTCGTCCGCCTCAACCAGCTCTACCTCGGGTAGTGGCAGGATAACAAGCTGAGCACAGCGGTCACCAACCTCATAACCTACGTCTTCGTCATCGTCGTAATCAATGTCGAAGACAGCGGACAAAACGCCGCGATAGCCGGCATCAATCACCCCGACCGCGTTCGACAAGCGCAACCTCGTAAAGTAGATGGATGACCGAGCAAAAATCAGGCCGACATGCCCAGCCGGAATCTCGACTGCGATCCCGAACTCCACCGCAACCCTAGAATAGCGGCCATAGGAATCCCGCCCGAAATAATCGACGCTGTTCGCCACGAGATCGAAGCCAGCATCCCCCGGATACGCCCGCGTAGGGATGACAGCATCAGGGCTCAGCTTCTTCACCTTGAGAATCATGCCTGCACCTCCTTAATCGTCCCGGCTGAATACTTCACCTCGCCGCACGAACTCAGCGTCTCGCGCAGCCACTCGCGGCTTGCCTTCGTCGTCTGCTTCGGCTCGCGCTCCTTGAGCTTGGCATGCACCAACTTATCCAGCGGCGTGATACCCACCTTGCAGCAGCCCGTGAACTCCTCGGCAGACACCCCCAGCTCACCCGACAAAATGGAAAACGCAGCCTGAGCATCCTGCACAGCGAAAGACGCCTTGCCCTCGCCGAGCACCAGCCCAGGAATCTCCACCCCCGCCTCCAGATCAGCACGCACCTTGCGCTCGATTGCCTCGACATACTTCTTGGCCAGCCGCGCCGCATCCCACGCCCTGCGGCGTTGCTCCGGCGTCCACAGCTCCCAGCGCTCCAGCGGCGCGAGAGCCGCCACATCGTGCGACAGCGCCGGGCACGACGCCGCCGCTCGGCAGTACCGGCACTGCGCCTCACCGGGCACCAACTTGGCACCCGGCGCCTCAGCCGCGTCAAGCGCTTGGCTCACGAACTGGCGCAGCCCCGCCTCGTCCGCCCGCGTCAGCAGCAGCACACGAGGCTCTGAGCGGCTGACAAAGGGCTGAAGAATGCCGGCATACACTTCCTCCACCCCGGGATACAACTCGAACGCCAGCGACGAAAGAGCATAGAGCTGGTAGTTCGCCGCCGCAGACGCCACCGCATGGCGCCCGAACTTGTAGTCCAGCACAAGCATCTTGCTGCCGGAGAAAAACACCGCGTCAGCCTGCCCCGAGAACCGGTGATCCGACGACCACCAGCGATACTCCCGGAGGAACTCGATCTCCCCGGAGCCCAAATAGCGGCCCTTGAGCATCTCCTCCGTGTCGCGGCACCACTGCACCGCCTCAGCCTCCACCGGATCCTCCGGCAGCGTGCCGTGCTCCATGTGAGCATGAAGGCGCGTCCCCATGGCCGCCGCCTCACTCTCCGGCTCCTCCACCCGGCAAGCCCGCTCAGAGAGCCAGCTCCCGGGGCAAAGCACCAGCCGCTCGAACCCGGACGCCGACGGGCGCCCCTCACGCACATCTGTGATCTCGTTCATGTCGTACCTCCTCTCACATCATGCGTCCGAACAGCGGCTCCTCTTGACGCACCGCAGCAGGCATCTCGCCCCCCGGCACCGTCCGCGCCGGCTCTTGCAGCAGCGCAGGCTTGTCAACCCCGCCGGCCTCAGCCTTGCGCGGCGTCACATCCCGCAACTCCTGCTCCGCATCACCCTCCGGCACCGAGAAGCCCGTCAGGTAATTGTAGAGCCAGCCCTTCGCCTTGCGCTCGCACTTGCCCAAGACGCCGTCTGCACCCATCCCTGCGTTCATAATCACGACGAACTCCAGCGTCTCCTTCACGGGCTTATCTCCGTAGAAGCAGGATATATCGGCCTCAGTAACGGCCTCCTCGCGCGGGTAAGTCGATCCATCTTTCCGGCGCCCAGGCGTTGCCGGTCGAGTCTCCTTGATACGTGTCACGATCCTGAGATCTCGGAGCTTCGTAAGCGTCTTCAGAAGGTGAGTCATTCCTTCCTTCGTGATGTACATGCTCCCGCCTATGATATTGAACTGGTTTCCCGTCGGGTACAGCCCCAGGGAAGCGGCGTGAATGATGCAGTCGCGCACAACCTCGAGCGGGTATCCGGCGCGGTTGTCCGTCTGAAACCCCAGCTTCGTGTTCTGAAGCTTCGAGAGCGATTGCATCACGCGAGAATCCAGCGCCGCGCGGAGTTCGTTGATCGCCAACCCCAGCGCGAAAGCCTGCCGGAACCCGCTTGATTCGGTGATCGCCAGCATCGTCTCCTTCGCGAGCGCGTCCAGCTTGTCGGCCAGCTCCTCGCAGCGCTGGCGCTTGTCGATAGCCGCAGCCTGCGGCTCGGGTGCAGAGGTGTCGCTCATGCCTCACCCCCTTCCTCTTCTTCTGCTTTGCAGGCCTCGCGCATATTCTTCAGCCAACGCAAACAAAGATTGTAAGCGTATTCTAGGAAGTCGGTATCCGGGCATGATGTTTGGACATAGTCGGTCCCTGCTGAAGAGCTTCCTATTTTCAGCTCAATGAATCCATCGTATATATTCAATTTTGCAAAGAAATCAGTTTGCCCGATCTCCTTAGCCGCTGCGTTAACGTCATTAACGGCGCTTGCAGCGGCTCTTATTGTTGCTGCGTATTTATTATCCATATCGTTTCAGGTTTTGAGAGATAGATAGAGTTTCGACGGTATGAACGGCCCCCGACCGGCTACCAACCCGGCGCCCGAAACCCGCAGGCCTCTCTCACACCTGCGTCAAAGCAGCGGCCACACACGTGGCTCGGGGGGAATCCGCGCGGTGGGCATCGACCCCACCAAACCGGCACAGTCATCTGACGCTCGTGCGACCGGCTCGCGACCTCGCGCGCGGCATGAACCCGGGATTTCAAACGCCCCCGGGCAGGCGGAATCAGCTCTCAGAAAACCATCACCACCCCGGCAGCCACCAGCGCCGCCACCAGAAACGCCCCGGCCAACGACGACCAGAACGCCCCTCGGCACCAAGCATTCGTGCGATCAACCGCATCCCCCATCGCCGAGGCCAGCACCTGGGCACGCGCCAGCGCCGCGCGCGCCTCATCGCGCGCCTGCTCCGCCGCCCGTGCCGCAGCCGTCGCCGTCTTGTAAGTCGCGCGGCCACCTCGGCTACCGAGATTCTCCGGCCGCCCGGCGCGGTGATCCACAATCGGCGCCGCGCCGGCCATCACAGCCTTGAAACGCTCGCGCCCCGTCATCTTCATTGCATCATCTTTCATCGTCAGAAATCGTTTTGGCCATCCGTCACCGGCGGCAAAGAATTGTTCGTCGTATCGTACCCGCGCTCCGCCCAGAACGCCGCATCCACGCGCGGCTCATCATCCTGCCCGCTCATCACCTCAACGGCCCGAGCGACCACGAACGGAGACGCCGCCAGTGCCACCAGCACCGCGAGCCCCAGCGCCACGCGCTGCAACGCCTCAAGCAACACATCTGCCATCACAGCCCCCTCCTCGTATAGCCCTGGCGCACCGGAGCAATAGCAACCAACCCCCGGCGAAAATCCATCATATTGATCACCGTTGAGCGATCCCCGAGGTCACGCACACGCATCTGATGACTCTCCGCAATCGTGTCGCAGAGCTTCACGATAGTCTCCTTCGAGACACCGTATATCCGCCCAAGGTCAGCCGCTCGCACCCACTCCTGCCCCGACAAGCGCAGCAGCACAACCTCATCCGCATCAGCCGGCTGAATCTCCACCTCGCGGCTCATCGGCTTATCCTTGAGCTTCATCATCGTCCCACCCCCTTCCTATCGGAAAGAGAATCGATGCGCACAGGCGGCTCAGCATCCTCCGCCCGGGTCATGGACGGAACCGACGTCGAACGCTTGTGCGAGCCGTCCAAAGCCGCATGAATGAGGTAGGAGGTAATGTCGCACCCGTGAGATATGGCGGCGGCGGCAATGTTGCCGAACGCGCGCGGCGTGATAAGAATCGTGGTGTTCATTGTTCGATAAGAATGGAAGTTCTGAGCAGAAGTTACAATATAATTGAATCTCTGTCAAGCAAGATATTTCATTTTTTTAGAATTTTTGCTAAGAGCGTAGAATAATTTACTTTACAAAGTTCTACTTCACGAATACAATCAAGCCGCCATGATTACATACCATGAAATAGAGGCGTGGCGTGTCGCTCACAAAATAACCAAAAAAGAGTTGGCTCGTCGGCTTGGCATAACCTACACTTTCCTCGTAGACATCCTGAATGGCAAGCGCGCTTTATCCGCGGCTACAGCTTTAAAGTTCCAGCAGCTCAGCGGCAAAGATGTCAAAGCGTGCAGCTACGACGATGTCATGGCTTATGCCGTTCGCCTCACGCCGGCAGAGTATCATCAGCTCTGCAAAATAGCTGGGAAACCCGACATGAGCCCTGCAGAAGTGGAAAAAGCGGTGCGCGACTTGTTGCAGCAGACCTGGGACGAATTGGCAGCAACAGTGCCAAACGTAGTTGAAGACGACCTCGATGCAGCAGAAGCTGATAATGCTGATAAAAGGAGCAAATAGGGCCGAATCTCCACCACGCGGCTCATCGTCCCACCCCCTTCCGCAGAGCGAGCCCCTTCCGGCGCGCCTCATACTCATCACTCCACATCTTGAGATCCTTGCGGCAGTCATACTGCGTGCAGTTGGGAATCCACTGCGCGCCCCACGTCTCCGGATCCTCGGCCTCATAAGGCAAGGCGGAATAAATCGCCCCCTTACCGGCAGCCTTCAGCTCCGCCTTGCAGCCCAATTGCAGCATCGTGCCCCGGACCAGAAAGCGGAAGTGCGTCGCACCGCACTCCTGCGCCCTGAGAATGGCCTCGGCCACCCGGTCATCGTGGTTTTTCCACTCGAGAGTTATCGTCTTCATGGTAATAGATAGGTGTCAGACACCAGTTTCAAAAAAACGCGCGCGAAGACTCATTTCGAGGTGTCAGACACCTCCCGTGCCAGCTTTTCCCTGCAGGCATTGATAATCCAAGATGAAACAGACCGATTATCAATCTTTGCACTAACCCTGACTTCTTCGAGCATATCTTTCTTGATGTAAACACCAAGCGTCACGCTCTGGTGTCTGACACCCGTCTTCGAACTACGTTTGCTTTCCATCGCTTTACTGTTGATTCTTGTTCTTCTCCTTCTCGGCGTTTAGTTTTTCATCCATCGCTTTGCGAATGAACTCCAAACGATTCATGCCATTCTTTTTGCAGAAGTCCTCTATTGCCTTCAGCAGATCCCTGTCGAGAGTCACTGTAACACGGTTGATGTTCTCAGCTCTCTTGTTCGGCATGGCCTCATTGTACCTCGGTGTCTGACACCCGTCAATAGTTTTTTTGCAATTTTTTGCATATTCTTGCAGTTTTTGTCATCTTTTTGATTGAACCCTCTATCGGAGAAGGCTATCATGGTCACATGACCCCCCAAGACTCTCAGAACATTGCAGACATCCGGGCCTATCTGGCCGCACTCTACGAGCAGGGACGAGACAACATCACCACCCCCTCGGCCTCACCCGGCGCAAACAGCGACCTCAAACCCGTGCTCAACGCCATACTGCGCAAACTGGAAGCGACGGAAAAGACCCAAGAATCCATCCGCAGCACCAACGTCCTCATCCGCATCGCCATCTACATCTTCATCATCGGCCTCATCCTCTCCATCTTCCTCCAAGTCGCCCTCTAATCAGACGGATGCCGCCCCCCCGCACCAAACACCGCCTCGGACTTGGCGCCTCTACAACGCCACCGCCAACACCTGGACGGAAGAAACCTACACCCTCGAAGACCTGAAGGGCCATCCCGACCCCGAGAACACCTACATCTGCCGCGCGGACGGACTTCCGGAAAACCAGAAAACGATCAAGCTCGCCGATCTGCTCCAGGTGCCGCCGGGACACTCTGCCGGCGCACCCAAGCAAGAGCAGCGAGCAACGCTCCCCTCGGGCCTCCCCTCGCCCTACGCAGCCTCCACCCGAGCCCCCGGCCCGGCGTCCACCCCCATCGACGCCATGACAAGCGACGAGCGGGCAGAAAGAATGCTGCACGACCTTCGCGTCATCCGCAACACCCTTTTGGCCCTCCTCGGCATCTTCTTCCTGTGTATAGCCGCCTCCTTTGCCCTGTACTTCTACACCACCGACAACACCGCCGCAGCACTTGCGACCCTGCTTCTCTGCGGCATCCTAGCAGCCAGCACCTTCAACCGCATCACCGCAGACACCTTCCCACCTCACAACCGCGAGTAGTTCGGAAAACTTTGTTTCACCCATCCATAATAAGGCATATACGATGAGGAAAAAGACTTTAACCATACACGCCTACCGAGCAAAAAACATCCAAGAGGAAGCAACGTTGTTTCATACTTCAGTCCAAGATATAATGGATGGTATCATATGCAATATAAAGGAAAAATTCTCTCAGATGGATGAGAAAAAAGGGCTTGTTTTCACGCAGGATGGAGCAAAAAATGGGGAGCATTGGATTTTGCACGAAATTCGTGATGAGGGGCAATACGTATTTTTTGGACTCGGTAAGCTCCAAACTGAGGAGGGCCCGGCAAAGGGGGATACGAACGGGAATCTGGAACCTATGCCGTTCAACGACGGAGAAGGTGTCGATTATTTGAGTGCTGCGATGTATGTCCGAGAAACGGCAGCATTTATTGTTGAAGAGTCAAAAACATCACTCAAAGCAGAACAGCTCATAGAACATTTACAGCACTACAAAAATGAGTCACACTTTACAAAAATAGCAATTCTCCCGGTAATCGAACATAAAACCTTGAATCAACTGCGCAAAGGCGCAATTATCAATAGATTCAACTGCAAAATAAATTTACCAAAAATAAGAGAATCAGATTATTATTCGGATGATTCTCTCAGAGATATTCTATCTTGGGCTAGCGATGACGATTTAACAATAGAAATCAAAGTCAAAGCCTCCGCAAACAAAAG
>DGYMR06203__coassemble_2328_pt1 | contig 9694 bp, 6 predicted proteins | sample DGYMR06203__metabat2_low_PE_047 | metagenome-assembled genome bin DGYMR06203 | reverse complement strand
CCTCCCCCCCTTCACGTCACACCATGGCCACCTACCGCACCATACCCGTCCGCGATCTCAGCGAGGACGCCCTCACCCGCCTCAGCCGCGACATGAAGCTCTCCCTCTCCACCGAGGACATGCTCGTCGTGCAGCAAATCTTCCGGGAAATCGGCCGCGAACCCACGGACGTCGAGCTCGAAGTCATCGCCCAGACCTGGTCTGAGCACTGCAAGCACCGCATCTTCGCGGCCACCATCCGCCACAGCGTCGACGGCGGTGAGCCCGAAGAGATTCGCAGCATGTACAAGACCTTCATCCGCAAGCCCTCCGAGGCCATCATGGCGCAGAAGCCCGGCTTCGTGCTCAGCGCCTTTGTGGACAATGCGGGCTTCATCAAGCTGGATGACAACCTCTCCATCTGCCTGAAGGCCGAGACGCACAACCACCCCAGCGCCATCGAGCCCTACGCCGGCGCGAACACGGGCCTCGGCGGCGTCATCCGCGACATCCTCGGTGCGGGCAAGGGCGCCAAGCCCATCGCCAACCTCGACGTCTTCTGCTTCGGCGCGCCGGACACCCCGCAGAGCCTGATTGAAGGGCACAACATCATCCACCCGCTGGGCATCATGCGCGGCGTCGTGCGCGGCGTGCGCGACTACGGCAACCGCATGGGCATCCCGACCACGAGCGGCGCCATCCAGTTTGACCCCACCTACATCTACAACCCGCTCGTCTTCTGCGGCACCGCCGGCGTCATCCCCCAGAGCGACATCGCCAAAGAGATGAAGCCCGGCCTCGCCGTCGTCGTCATCGGCGGGCGCACCGGCAAGGACGGTCTGCACGGCGCCACCTTCTCCTCCGCCGCCATGGGCGAAGCCTCGCACGAGGAAGACCAGCAGGCGGTGCAGATCGGCAACCCGATTGAAGAGAAAAAGACCCTCGACGTCATCCTCGAGGCCCGCGAGCGCGGCCTCATCGAGTTCATCACGGACTGCGGCGCGGGCGGCTTCTCCTCCGCCGCGGGCGAGATGCTCTCAGAGACCGGCGGCAACCTCTACCTCGAGCGCGCCCCGCTCAAGGAGACGAACATGCTCTCGTGGCAGATCTTCCTCTCCGAGTCGCAGGAGCGCATGGTGCTCGCCGTCAAGCCCGAGAACCTCGACGAGCTCAAGAGCCTCTGCGACACCTTCCAGACGGAGATGACCGTGCTGGGCGAGTCGAATGACTCCGGCGTGCTGCGCGTCTGGCACAACGGCGAGCTCGTCTGCGAGCTTGACAACTCGAAGCTGCACGACGCGCCCACCAAGAAGCTCGACTCCGTCTTCACCAGCGCCCCGGCGCGCACGGGCCTCGCGCTCGATGACAGCCACCTCGCCGACGACCTGCGCAGCCTCTTCCGCGACTTCGCCATCGTCTCGCGCGAGCCCATCATCCGCGAATACGACCACGAGGTGCAGGGCAACACCGTGCTCAAGCCGCTGGCCGGCGCCTCGGGCGACGCCCCGCAGGACGCCTCCGTCATCGACATCGACGGCTCGGAGAAGCTCATGTCGCTCGCGCTGGCCATCCTGCCCGAATGGGGCAAGACCGACCCCTACGCCATGGGTACCGGCACCGTCGACGAAACTGTCCGCCAGCTCATCCTCGCGGGCACGAACCCCGACAAGATCGCCCTGCTCGACAACTTCTGCATGGGCAACCCCGAGTGCCCGACCGAGCTCGGCCGCATCGTCGAATGCGCCAAGGGCATCCGCGACGCCGCCCTCGCCTACGGCGCCCCCTACGTCTCCGGCAAGGACAGCTTCTACAACTACTTCGAGACGGAGGACGGCCCGGTGAACATCCCCGTCACCTTCCTCTGCTCGGGCTTCGGCGTCGTCGAAGACTACGAGCACGTGCGCGGCATGTCCCTGCGCCGCAACAACAGCATCATCTTCATCGTCGGCAACACCGAGGATGAGATGGGCGGCAGCGTCTACGCCCGCCTCAAGGGCCTGAGCGACTGCAAGGTGCCGCAGACCGACTGCGCGCGCAACTACGCCGTCTACAAGCAGTATTACGACAAGGCCCTCACCCGCGGCCTCGTGCTCTCCGCGCACGACCTCTCCGAGGGCGGCCTCGCCGTCGCCGCAGCCGAGATGGCCTTCTCGGGCAAGGGCGGCCTCACGCTCAACCTCGACAAGCTGCCCACCGCCGGCGGCTGGAGCAACCTCGCCGTGCCCTGCTTCAGCGAGAGCACCGGGCGCTTCCTCGTCGAGGTTGATGAAGACCTCGCCAACGAGTTCGAAGCCTCGATGGCCGGCGCACCCTGCGCGCGCATCGGCCGCGCCACGGCGGACGGCAAGCTGCGCCTGCTCTCCGGCGGGCGCGAGGTGCTCGTCGCCGATGTTGCCGAACTGAAAGCCCTCTGGAAGAACGGACTGACTCCCTTCTATTGAAGAACCCCACACGCAAATCTCAGACCATGCCCCACGCCTTACTCCTCAAGTACCCCGGCACCAACTGCGACGTTGAAACCGCGCGCGCGCTCAGCGCGGCCGGCTTCTCGACCCAGGTGCAACCCATCGCCACCGCTCGCCCCGAGCACGTGGCCAAGGCTCAGCTCGTGGTGTTCTCCGGCGGCTTCTCCTACGGCGACTACGTCATGAGCGGCCGCTTGGCGCAGCTTGAAACCGAGCGCATTCTCGGCGATGCCCTGCAGAAGCACCACGCCAACGGCGGCTTCCTCTTCGGCATCTGCAACGGCTTCCAAATCCTCACGAAGCTGGGCATCCTGCCCAAGGCCTCGCTCATCCTCAACAAGTCCGAGCGCTTCGAGTGCATGTGGGACAAGCTGGTGAAGGTCGCCCCCTCGCCCTTCACCGCCTGCCTGCCCGACGAGTTCGAGCTGCCCTCGGCCCACGCCGAAGGGCGCCTCGTCTGCGAGCCCGGCGACGCCCAGAAATACCTCGACAACGGCTGCGTCGCCCTCCGGTACGCCGACAACCACAACGGCTCTGAGCTGCGCATCGCCGGCCTGCAAGACCCCACCGGGCGCGCCATGGGCCTCATGCCGCACCCCGAGCGCTTCCTGCGCCCGCGCCACCACTACGACCCCGATTGGAGCGGTGACGCCGACTGGGGCTGGGGCTACTACTTCTTCAAGGGCGCCTTCGACGCGCTGAAGTAAAGCCTCGGCATACACGTCAAGCATCAACACCAAGGGCGGCTTCGGATCTTCCGGAGCCGCCCGAATTGTCTCGCGCGGGAGGGCTCAGCTAAATGCTATTGAACGACCGGCAGCGGCGCGCCGTCTCAGCCTGCGATGTACGCCTTCTTCATCCGCCGCCCCATCGTCGCCATCTGCCTCGCCCTCATGATTTTGCTCGGCGGACTCTTCTGCGCGGCCATGCTGCCCATCGCGCAGTACCCCGACATCACCCCGCCGCAAGTCAGCATCACCACCTCTTACCCGGGAGCCGATTGCAGCACCGTCGCCGACTCCGTCGCCTCGCCCATCGAGCAGCAGATGAGCGGCGTCAGCGGCATGGAGTACATGACCAGCACCTCCACCAACGACGGCGCCATGAGCCTCAACGTCACCTTCGAAGTCGGCAGCGCCTCGCAGATGGACCAAGTGCTCAGCTACCTGCGCTACGCCCAGGCCAACGCCCAGCTGCCCAGCGAAGTCCAGCAGCTCGGCGTGACCATGCGCAGCGTCAGCGGCAGCCCCCTGCTGCTCTACGTCCTGCAATCCCCCGGCAAGGAATACGACGCCGCATGGATGTCCAACTACGCCTACATCAACCTCGTCAACCCCCTGCTGCGCACCCCCGGCGTCGGCAACGTCCAAGTCTTCGGCGCCGGCGAATACGCCATGCGCATCTGGCTCAAGCCCGACAAAATGGCCGCCCTCGGCATCAGCATGAGCGAAATCCGGCAGGCCATCCAAGCGCAGAACCGCGTCAACCCCGTCGGCAAAATCGGCGCCGAGCCCGCCCTGCCCGGCCAGCCCACCACCTACACCATCCGCACCCAAGGGCGCCTCGTCACCGCCGAAGAGTTTGAAAACATCATCCTGCGCGCCGACCCCGACGCCCTCGTGCGCCTGCGCGACATCGCCCGCGTCGAGCTCGGCTCGCAGACCTACAGCCTCTCCGCCAACTACAACGAGCGCCCCTGCGCCATCATCGCCATCTACCAGAGCCTCGGCAGCAACGCCCTCGACACCGTCAGCGCCGTCGAGAAAACCCTCGCCGCCTACCGCCTGCCCCCCGGCCTGCAACTCACCCAAGCCCTCAACACCACCCTGAGCGTGCGCCTCAGCATTGAAGAAATCCTGCGCACCCTCGTCGAAGCCCTCGTGCTCGTCATGCTCGTCGTCTTCGTCTTCCTGCAAGGCTGGCGCGCCACCCTCATCCCCCTCGCCGCCGTCCCCGTCAGCATCATCGGCACCTTCCTCTTCTTCCCCCTCTTCGGGATGGACATCAACACCATCTGCCTGATGGGCCTCGTGCTCGCCATCGGCCTCGTCGTCGATGACGCCATCGTCGTCGTCGAAGCCGTGCAAACCCAGCTCGACGCCGGCCTGCCCCCGCGCGAAGCCACCCTCGCCGCCATGCGCGAAGTCTCCGGCCCCGTCCTCGCCACCGCCCTCGTCCTCGCCGCCGTCATCTTCCCCTGCATCCTGCTGCCGGGCATCACCGGCCTCATGTTCACGCAATTTGCCGTCACCCTCGGCGTCTCCGTCCTCATCTCCGCCTTCAACGCCCTCACCCTCAGCCCCGCGCTCGCCGCCCTGCTGCTGCGGCCCAAGCGTTCGAGCAACAGCCTCGCGAACCGCCTCGGCACCCTCTTCAACCGCGGCGTCGACGGCACCCGGCGCGGCTACGTCAGCCTCTCGCGCCAACTCATCCGCCGCGGCCTGATCACCGCCCTGCTCCTCCTCATCGCCACACTGGCCATCCGCCCCATCGCCGACAAAGTCCCCGGCGGCTTCCTGCCCAATGAAGACGAAGGCTACCTCTACGCCACCCTGCAAATGCCCTCCGGCGGCTCGCTGGGCGTCACAGAGAAAGCCAGCGAGCGCATCACCGGGCAGATGCTGCGCGAGCCCGGCATCCAAGGCGCCGTCACCGTCAACGGCTTCAACATGATCACCGGCGTGCAAAGCCCCAACAACGCCTTCTTCTTCATCACCCTGCGCCCCTGGAAAGACCGCAACCCCGAGACCGAAAGCGCCGCCGCCATCGGCCGGCGACTCAACGCCGCCCTGCCCCGCCTCAACACCGGCGGCAGCGCCTTCATCATGCAGCCCCCGCCCATCCCCGGCACCGGCGCCAGCTCCGACGTCAGCTTCCTGCTCGAAGACCGCGCCGGAGAAGGCCCCGCCTACCTCGCCCGGCAAACCCAAGCCTTCATCGAAGCCGCCGGCCGCTACCCGGAAATCGCCGCCATCCAGAACTTCATGGCCGCCGACACCCCGCAGTACCAACTCACCCTCGACCGCGACAAAGCCCTCAGCCAAGGCATCGACCTCGCCACCGCCTACGACACCCTGCAAACCCTGCTCGGCAGCAGCTTCGTCAACTACTTCAACTGCTTCGGCTACCAGTACGACGTCTACCTGCAGGCCGAAAGCAGCGCCCGCATGGACATCAGCCAGCTGAGCAGCTATTACCTGCCCGGCGCCGACGGCAGCCAAGTGCCCCTGCAATCCATCGTGAGCATCGAGCGCAGCTTCGGCCCGGACTTCCTGCTGCGGCAGAACATGTACAACGCCAGCCTGCTCAACGTCGTCGCCGCCCCCGGCTACAACGCCGCGCAAGTCATGGCCGCCCTCGAGGACTGCTTCAACCGCAACATGCCCGGCACCATGGGCTACTCCTACACCAACATGAGCTACCAGCAGAAAAAAGCCGCGGAAGGCATGAGCCTCGGTACCCTCTTCCTCCTCTCGGGCGCCTTCGCCTACCTGCTGCTCGCCTCCCTCTATGAGAGCTGGAGCCTGCCGCTGGCCATCGCCCTCTCCGTCCCCATCGCCGTGCTCGGTGCCTTCGCCACCCTCGCCCTCGCCGGGCTGAACCTCGACATCTACGCCGAAATCGGCCTCATCATGCTCATCGGCCTCGCCGCCAAAAACGCCATCCTCATCGTCGAATTCGCCGAAGACCGCCGCAAGAGCGGCTTGCCCCTGCTCGACGCCACCCTCGCCGGCGCCAAAATGCGCCTGCGCCCCATCCTCATGACCAGCTTCGCCTTCATCCTCGGCTGCATCCCTCTGGCCACCGCCACCGGAGCCGGCGCCGCCGCGCGCCGCATCGTCGGCCTCTGCGTCATCGGCGGCATGAGCGCCGCCACCCTCATCGGCATCTTCTTCATCCCCTTCGCCTACTACATCGTCGCCCGCCTCCTGCAACGCGGCTCAAACAGCAGCACCGACACCCCAAGCAACCCGGGCAGCACAGGCAACCCGGGCAACACCGGCAACAGCTCCGCCGCGTAACGAAGGCGACTCAAGCTTCACCCGACGGGCGGCCGCGCATCGCCTCAGCCCCCTGAGCCGCCGCACCGCTCACCGCGTGCAAACAGGCCGACGCACTCGCCAGCCCCCCATCCGCGCGGCCGGCAGGCAGCACACCGCGGCGCAGCAGATCATCCGCCACCTCGCGGTGGCCGCTCAGGCAAGCCAGGCGCAGCGGGCTACAGGCATTCGCCGCCAACTGCTGAGGATCCGCCCCGTGCACCAGCAGCAACTCCGCCAGCGAGCAGCAACCCGCACGGCAGGCCACATGCAAGGGCGAATAGCCCTCATCATCCACCCGGCGCGGATCCAAACCGCGGCTGAGCAGCAGGGCCAGCAGCGGCCAGCTCCCGCCGCGCACCGCCGCATGCAGCAGGCCGCGCCCGTGGGCATCCACCACCTGATCGCTCAGCCCGAGCTCCAGCAAGCGCTTCAGCCCCGGCAGAAAGCCCGCGCGGCAGGCATGGTGCTGCACCGAGCAGCCCTCCGCATCGCGCGCCGCCGTATCAGAGCCCTGCCCCAGCAGCAAATCCATCACCTCCAGCGACGACCCGTAGCAGGCCGACATCAGCGCCGTGCGCCCCGACTCCGAGCGCGCATTCACGTCCGCCCCCTGCTCCAGCGCCAGGCGCACCAGATCGGGCTGGCCGTAGCGGCTCACATACATCAGAGGCCCCTGCCCCTTGGCATCCTTCCACCTCAACGCATCCGAACCGCCCAGCATCGTTCGCACGAGCGGCCAGTCCCCAGCTTTGCACGCATTGATAAAACTCTCACTATTCATCGCTGATTGTGGGATTGCCGGTTATCCAACCCCCGGGGAGAATACAGATCCTCCATCTGTCAGTATACACCCCGCGCGCCAAAAGCCAATCAAAAAACTCGGAATGACAAAAAATTTTTGGTCCTCCCTATCTCCCTCAGCATCAAAGAAGGCAAAACAAATACACGCATACCCGCAACCGTCAATAAACGATAAGCTTTAACATCCGCAAGCAACAGCCGAGCATCCGAGCTCATCCGATTGAAAAGCCGCTCGGGCGCAGCATTTTTTCATCGACAGCGCGACGGAAGACTGCTAAAATGAACCATCGGCGGGGGAAGGCGCCGCGCGCCCCGTCCCCCGGAGAATCACTCGGAAAACAACAACAGACACGACCCCAACAGCCATGAAAATCAAAAACCTCATCAAAGCCTGCAAGGCCGGGGCCTGGCACCTGGCCAACGATATGATCAACCGCGGCGAGTCTGCCCTGTCTGCCAGCCGCAAAGGCAAGACGGCGCTCATGTACGCCTGCCGGCGCGGCGCTACGGACGTCATCGCGCGCCTCATCGAGCGCGGGGCGGATGTGAATGCCCGCACCCGCCGCGGCAAGACGCCGCTGCACTACGCCTGCGCCGGGGGTTCCGTCGCCGCCTGCGACCTGCTGCTCGCGCGCGGGGCCGATGCCGCCGCCACGGATGTGCTGGGCCGCGGCGCTCTGCACTTCGCCTGCCGCAGCGGCAGCATTCCGCTTGTGGAGAAACTCCTCGCCGGCGGGGCTGATCTGCACGCCCGCGACGCGCGGGGGCGCAGCCCGCTGCACCACGCGGCGGCCAAGGGTCACTGGCCGCTCATCGAGCTGCTGACCGCGCGCGGAGCCGACCTCGCTGAGGCCGATGCGCTGGGCTACACGGCCCTGCACCACGCGGCGCGCAAGGGGCGGCGCATGCTCGTGGAGCTGTTGCTGGCGCACGGAGTCGCGCCCGACACCCCGGCTCAGGACGGGCGCACGCCGCTGATTCTCGCCTGCCTGCACGGTCACCGCAAGACGGCGGCCATCCTGCTGGCGCACGGCGCGAATCCCGGCACCTGCGACGCCTCGGGCATCAGCGCGGCAGCCCTCGCCTCGGCCAACGGCAAAGCCACCCTGCGGCGCCTCTTCGGCGCAGGCGGCACCACGCCCTGACGCCCTCCGCAGCGCAACCCCCATCCGCCGTCGCTCCATAGCCGGAGCGGCGGCTTTTTTCACGCCGGCGGCGACTCGACAGAGTACAGCAACGCCCTCATTTAACAGCCAAATGGCTCAATATTCGAATTTTTATGCTGGACAAGGACTTGACGATACTTTAAATTAATTCAAGAGCGTTGTGAGGGGCCGAGAGTTCGGCTGCCCTGACAACTGCGGCAAATAATTTCAAACACGATGAAAAAAACGATTCTCATAACGCTCGCCGCCCTCGGGCTGGCGGGAATGGCTCAGGCGGACACAATCGTCGCAAATTCCGACTTTTACACGTCAAACGATAATGGGTGGCTCTATGTTTGGACCGGCGATGGCGACAATGACCAAACCTCAAACTATGCGAACTGGGAGTATTACCAGAATGCATCGTCCACTGTCGCGGGTTCGTCTAATGGCAATACTCCCGGAACGAAGGCTCAGACCTTCATTGGCTGGGATATGACGATTACGGATGGCACACAAGTCCTCACGTCAAATAACACTCAATATGACGTCACTCTCTCCAATGGGCAGTGGCTTGGAGGGCAGAATGCCACCGGCGAATGGTACATCGGATCCAACGTCAATTTGACGGGCACGAATGTTGGTATCGGCGGAACCATCGGTGCCAGTAACAATTTCGGCTTCTATTTCGCCGATCTTGCTACATCAAGTTCGAGCATCACCTTTGATCAACTCTGGATTCGCGAGACGAATATCACGATTGAGGGCACGCTGAACATGACAGGCAGAGACTTCTCAAAGGTGCTGTTTACCGGTACGAACATGCAGCAGTCCGCAGGTGTGTGGGACGCCTCCGGCTTTATCGTTACGGACGCCAACGGTCAGCCCCTCACATATGCGGATTCGGCTTCCGGTCATATTGGCGAGGAAGGTTACTTCTGGCTTGAAACAGAGGGAGGCGAAACTGTGGGCTCGACGCTGACGGTCACCCTCGTTGCTAAGGCGACCCCCGAGCCGACGACGGCCACGCTGAGCTTGCTGGCTCTGGCGGGTCTCTGCGCTCGCCGCCGCCGCAAGTAAGCGCTCTGTGCAGCTTTGATTTTTCCCAGCTGCCTCTCCCTCTCGGGGAGGCGGCTGTTCTGTGTTGACGGCGTGCACGGGGTACGACGGTTCCGCGAGAATAATGTCAACTTCGCGCAGAAAAAAGGTAAGCTTTCAACGAAAACCATTCTAGGCGGGCATGCGAGAATAGAGGCCTATG
>DGYMR06203__coassemble_2156_pt1 | contig 10252 bp, 6 predicted proteins | sample DGYMR06203__metabat2_low_PE_047 | metagenome-assembled genome bin DGYMR06203 | reverse complement strand
GCAACTGTGGGCGGATGACGAGCAGTCTGTGAACGAGGCCCTGAAGCTCATTCAGGGGATCGCTGACGAGCTGGAACGTCGCGGCGTGTCGCATACGATCCGCCTGCGCAACGACGATGTGCCGGAGGCGCGCTACGGCGAGATGAGCTGGGGCGCTGCCTACGAGGCCATGCGGTGCGGTCAGGTCGTCACGCGTCCGTCGTTTGATGGCGAACCCGTGAGCCTCCAGAGCCGCGTGATTTACCGCGCGGGCAAGCCGTGGCTGCCGGATCACGAGGATCATGCGGCTCTGGACTGGATGGTGGTGTAAGCTCGGAGCGACATGAACAACGTGTGCACGTATGCGGGCAGCGGTGCTGCCTTGCTGGCCACCGCGGCGGTCTCGTCCGGCTGGGCCAGTGAGGCGGCTGCCGCCATCCAGGTGGGCGGCACGCTGGCGGGGACGGCTCTGCTGGTGTGGGCCATCAGGCACGCCTACAGGGAGGTGGCGCGCGCGCATCAGGAGGTGGCGGAGACGCACGCTGCGATGCGGATGATCTGTCTGGAGGTGGCCGAGAAGTGTGCGAAGTGTCCGCACGTGCAGCGCGCCAACCGCCTGATGGATGCGGCGACGGAGCACATGATTGATGACGAGAAGGAGGATGATGCATGAACACGAAAGAGATGCAGGAGGCCATCGGGACGACGCCCGACGGCATCCCCGGACCCAAGACCTACGCAGCTCTGCGCGCCGCGGGGTTTGAGGTGATGATTGACCCGGGACACACGCGCGATCACGCGCGCGAGCACCCGCAGGCTTGGCCCCGCGGCTATTGGCAGCGCGAGCCCGGGCTCAGCGTGGCGGAGGCTCTGGGCATCAGCGAGGCGACGGAGGACAGCGTGGAGCACGCGCTGAATCTTCGGCTGGCGACGCTGCTAGAGGCTCGCCTGGAGCAGGCCGGTATCAAGGTGCTGCTGTATGATGAGCCCGGGTTGGGCAATAACGATGAGATCAATCGCGTGTGTCGCTACTGCCGCGAGGCGCGCCCGCGCGTGTTTCTTTCGCTGCACGCCAATGCGAGCCTCGGCATCGAGAGCTCGGCGAGCAACACGGCCTGCGGCACGATCGCCTATTATGCCCCGGGCAGCGGCTGCGGGGAGACGCTGGCGCGCCGGCTGTCGTCCGCTCTTGTGGAGTATCGCCGCCGCACCGGGGGGCCGCACAATCGGGCGGATCTGGCGCAGCCCGGTCGTTATTCGGTGCTCACGCACTGTCCGGAAGGGACGGCGGGGGCGCTGGTCGAGGTGGGTTTCTATGACCACGATGAGGATCTGCGCTACATGGCGACGCATGGGCCGGGGATGGCTGATGCGCTGGCCGAGGCTCTCCTCACGCACCTGAACGGCTGATTATGGCAGACGCAGAAATCGAAATCAAGGCGACGGCGGACGCCGCTGAGGCGCAGCAGCAGCTGGAGCGCACGGCCGCGGCTATCGAGCGGGTGGCGGTGGCTGTGCAGGATGCGGCGGAGCGCCTGCGCACCTTTGACCTGTCGCCGCTCTCTGATGCCCTGGCGTCGTTTGAGAGCTCTGCGGCGCGCACGAAGTCTCTGAGCGGGGCCGTGTCAGGCTGGCGCGACGAGGTGGAGGGCGCGAAGGCATCGGCTGAGGCGACGGTGGATGCGATCGGTGATCTGTCGCTGCGCCTGGAGGACGTGGCGCAGGGGCTGCGCGACGGCAGCATGAGCAGTGAGCAGGCCATTGCCGCCACGCAGAAGATTCGCGATGAGTACAAGGCGCTCAGCACGGAGAGCCAAGAGTTCCGGCAAGCCGTGCGCGAGCTCTACGGCGATTTGCAGTCGGCCTCGGCTGTGGCAGCTGCGGCGGCGGAGAAGGAGGGGCAGGCGGCGGAGAAGTCTCTGCAAAAGATCGAGCAGGCCTCGGAGCGCAAGCGCCGCGCCCGCGAGCTGGAGGCTCAGAGCGCGGAGGCGCTGCGCGAGAAGCTCGAGGCTCTGCGCAGCGAGGAGGAAGCTGCCCGCGGCTCCGGTAATATGCCGGCTGCTGCGGATGCGGCGCAGCAGGCCGCTGCTGTGGAGCAGGCTCTGCAACGGCGCAGTGCGGCCGAGCAGCGCGCCGCGGATCGGGAGGAGCAGATAGCGTCTCGTCGCCAAACCCGCCTCTCACTGGAGGGCAAGAGCTATGTCGAGCTGGCGCGCCATCTCAAGGCGCTGGTGGCGGCCCGAGAGGAGGCGGCTCAGGCAGGGGACGGGGAGGCTTATGATCAGCTCACGGCCCAGATTAAGGGGACGCGCGCCGCGGTGGAGGATCTGACGACGCGCACGAACATTGCGCGCACGGCCATGCTCGGCAAGGCTCAGGCCGGCATGATGGTGGCTGATCAGATGGGGCAGCTGGCCAACGGGTTCCGCGACGGTTCGGTGTCAGCTGCCGGCTTTGCTACGACGATCATGAGCGTCGGCATGGCGATCAAGGCGGGGCTTGGCCCCATCGGCTGGGCGATGGCCGCTGTGCAGGCTTTGCAGATGGCCTTAGACCACTTTGTCGGCAGTAAAATCACTGAGGCTAATCAAAAGGCAATCGCTGAGTCGGAGCAGGCCATGCAGCAGCTCAAGCAGCTGAGGCAGGAGCAACAGCAGTTGCTGCGCGATTTGAGTCAAGAGGAACTGGACCGGGATAATGACCGCCTCCGGATATGGCAGGAGAATATCCAAAAACGCGCAGATGAAGAAAAGAGCGTTTACAAGCTGGCGCATGAGCAAGCCTTAACGTCAATCAAGGAACGAGTTGACTCCTCACAACAGGAATCAGCGCTGCTGCGCGAGCAGATTTTATTACTTGAGCAGCAGGGTAGGATCAGCAAAGCTGAGGCTGAAGAGAAGATCGCCAGCATTGAAGAAGAAGAGGCCGCGAGAGAAAGAGCTGCGCGTCGTGCAAGAGCTCAGAGCCAGCTGGACTTAGCAGAGCGCGACAAAGAGATTGCTCAGAGGCAGGCTGAGGAGCTGGAAGAGGCGTTTGCGAGCCGATTCCGAAAACTAGAGCCATTGCTCAGCATGAAGCTGCCTGATATGGCAGATGTTAAGAGGATTCAATATGAGCTGAATAATGCGCGGTCATCATCTCAGGAGAGAAAGTGGGAACAGAAGGATGCGGCTCTGACTGAAGAGGTCGAGTTCCTTACATCTCAATTGAAAAAGGCCGGAGTCGTCTATGCCGGCGGATGGGAGGGAGCTGTAAGGATAGCCAACACACTTCAAGAAGAATATCGAGAACAGCAGAAGATACTCGAGACGTCACGTGCAAGAGCCGAGGAGGCCGACCGTGCTCTGACCAATGCACGAAGAAATTCTGAGCTCGGAGAGGAAAGCAATAAGAGAGAGGAGGAGCTTTCCGAGCTTAAACGAAAACGCATACAGGAGACACGTGAGCAGGAAAAGATTGCAGAGCTCACGCGCCAGATCTATCAGAATACACAGCTGTCAGGTGAGTACAGCCGTGCAGATGTGCGTACTCTTGCCGAGAGAATGCGTACAGACCGGGAGCTGCTGAGGCAGCGTCTACTGGAATTGCAATCCGCCCGTGGTGCGGCCGCTGCCAGTGGAGAAAGTCCCAAGGTCATGCAATCTCTCAATGAGAAAATCCGAGAAACGCGTGATCAGATGGCCGGCCTTGAGCAATCGGCGCGAGAGGCCGCGATTGAGGTGCTGCGCAGTCTCAACAAGGACAAAGAAGGGGCTTCCGTGGATCTGGTGGCGATGCTGCGCCGGGATCAGGCCAAGGTTGACCGGGCGGCGGAAAAGATCGCACGGCAGGCTGATGCGGCGGCTCGGTATCTGGACGCGGCTGCCACGGCCCGGAGGGCGGGCGATCAGGATGCTGAAGAGCGTTATTATGCGGCCTATGAGCGCCGCATAGCCGGCATGCAGAAGCTGGGGGCCTCGGTTGATCGCATGACGGTGACCGGGGACATGGGCACGGCTGAGGTGCAGCGCCTGCTGGGCAATCTGCGCATACAGGAGCAGGTGCAGATGCGCCGGAATCGCGCGGGCTTGCGGCTGGCTGACTCGGAGGAGCGGCAGGCGCAGCGGGCCCAACGCGATGCCGCGGCGAGCCGTGTGCAGGCTCCGGCGCGTCCGGGAGGGGCGGCGGCGGCCCCGGCTCCTGCGGCGCAGGAGGAGCAGTATCGCGCGGAGGTGGCTCAGCTGCGGCAGGCGGCGGAGTTGCTGCGCGAGCAGAATCGGCAGATGGGTGGGTTTGTAACGCAGTGCACCAAGGCGCTGGGCGACATGGCGGCGTCCTGCCGAGCGATGGCGGATCAGCTGGCCTCGGCGACGGGGCAGATTGCTGCCGTGCAGCAGCAGATGCGCAACGTGAATGCGTCCGTGCGGGCGACGGCTCGCGGGGCGGTGTGATCAGGCTATGATTCAGGATGAGTTGGAGAGTCTCGGGATTACCGATTATGAGGTGACGACGGCCAGCTTGGAGGCGGGCAGCGTCACGATCCGCCATCACTTGCGGAGTCATGAGGATGCGGTGCCGGCGCAGCCGGTGCTGGAGCTGGGTGACTGGACGGGCTGGCTCTGGGATCGCGAGGAGAGTGAGTCGGGCGGCGGGGAGCGCACGGTGACGCTGACGTATCGCGACGCGGTCGGCTATCTGGACGCGATTCCGATTGTGCTCTCGGTGGAGGATTTGGTGCTCGGGGCGACGGAGTCTGAGACGCGCCTGGTGCCGGTGTCTCGCGTGCTGGCGGCCTGCGCTCGCGCAGCTCGGGCGGCGGGGGTGACGCTGGTGTATGGCGAGATTCCCGGGGCGACGCTGGCGGTGTTTGCTGGCGGGTCGGGCTCGGTGTGGTCGACGGTGCTGGACGTGGTGCGCTGGGTGCCGAATGTGTGCTCTCGCTGCCGCGGGACGACGGTGGAGCTCTATGTGCCGCCGCAGGACAGCGGCGACGCGGTGGCGGCGGTCGGCGGGGTGGATTTGTCCGGCGTCACGGCAGGCACGTTGCAGGTGGGCAGCACGCTGGTGGATATCGGTGCGCTGTATGCGGCGTGGAGTTGCCGCACGGGCTGGGCGTCTCATGTCGGCACGATTGTGGCTAACGCTCTTGTGTGCTGCCCGGAGGTGGCGACGGCGGTGGACGGCTCTGCTCTGGTGCTGACGGCGCGGGAGCCGGGTGCTGCCGGCAATGAGATTGTGCTGGCCTACACCCCGGCGGAGGGCGATGCGGGCTCCGCTGCGGCGGTGGTGGCGATGCACGGCGGGCAGGATGCCTCGGGCCCCGCGCCTGCGGTGTCTGGGCGCGTGTCGTGGATGGGGATGACGGAGCGCAGCACGCGCACGAGCATGGACAATCTGGCGCCGCCGGTGGTGGCGGCCCGGGGACTGTACAGCTTCGAGATTCCCGCGGGGGCGAGTATTTATCAGCCCGGGGCGTTCGTGTACCAGATCCCGGATGATGGGGATGACGGATCCGCCGGGGATTCGACGGCTCGACAAGCGGAGGATCAGCCGTGGCAGACGGTGGTGGGCAAGGCTTTGCCGGGAGACTGGCGGATTGCGTCGGGTGACGGTTCGGAGCTTGATATGCGTGAGGCGTCCGGACTTGGGGCGGAGTGGCTGAAGTTCTGGCAGGGCTATGCCCCTTGCCGGCTGCTGGCAGCGATGTCGCCGGCGTGTCTGGCCTTCGGCACGGCGATGGTGGAGGTGATTCCCGGGGCGGAGGCGTTTCCGGCCTCGGAGGAGGATCTCAACGGAGATACGGGCGGCACGGTGGTGACGGAGGATGCTCAGGTGCCGGCGAATTACAAGGAGTTCTCGGAGTCTGATTTGGACAATCTTTATGTGCTGACGTCGGGATCCTTCCCGGCCAGCACGAACAGCCGCGAGAATGTGGCGGGGCTGAGGTTCTGCCGCGCGCGCGTGAGGCAGTTGGTGTGGCTCGCAGCGCCGTACAGCGGGACGGCATCGCCTGCCGAGATTGAGGAGTTTTTTGCCGGCACCATGAAGGACAAGGAGGGGCGCAAGCGGCATTATACGTGCCTGAATCTGGACTGTGTGATCATTAACCGCCGGCGCAAGCGCTATCAGGAGGGCACGAATCGCTTGGCTCCCGATGACTCTGATTACAACGCCGAGGAGGCGTGGGCGGATGAGGTGCCGCGGCGTGCGGATTACTATGCGGCGCTGCTGGCCTACTACAGGGCGACGCGGGTGCTCGGGGAGCCTGATCGCAGCGTGACGCTCTACGGGGTGGAGGGCTATGTGCCGGGGGAGACGGATCTGAGTGTGGTGATGGCGTCTCTCGGCTGGCCTTACACGGCGGGCCGGGCGACTTGGCGCGCTCAGGGGCGCGTGTTGCAGGTGTCGACGGCCCGTCGCTCGGTGCTGGGGGTCGACGATTTGCTGATGCGCCAGCAGCTCGGGCGCCGCAGTCATGATGCGTCGGCGATCAATCAGATGCTGCAGGTCGGGGCGGATGCGGAGTCTGAGGAGCCGTGGCCGCAGGTGTCGCCGTCCATCAACGTGTCGACTTCAGCGGCCACCAACTGGAGGGCGCTCGAGCCGTTTCAGATGTATACGGACGAGGAGGGGCGCCACTGGATTGCCGGGGGCGTGCTGCCGTCGCCCGCGGGATTGATCCGATTTGAGGATACGGACATCAGCGAGTTCTGGCAGCCGGGTCGCATCTACTACGTCAAGGCCAAGTGGGACCGCAATGAGCGGCGCTACGTGCCGAGCATTCAATATCACACGCCATCCGCATGATCGAGCCTTACACAGAACCTTTTTACGACCCGGAGGGCGACGAGCTGATCGGCACCGAGCCGAGCGGCGCCGCCTGGCGGGTGGGCGAGTCCGCAGAGGATGTGCTGCCTCTGGTGGGCGGTGGACAGCCGTCGACAAGCCCGCCGGCGTGGGGCTATCGCGATGATGCAGATTACCCGACGTCCGGCTGGGTGACAGTGTCGGATCTCGATGCCGCCGGCGGTGCCGATATCCCCGGGGCGTTGCAGGCGACGTATCAGCTCGGGAGGCTGTGGCTGCGTCTGACGACGACCCCGGGGCCGGAGGTCGGTGAGGATGCCTCGGGGCCGACGCAGGCAGATGCTGCGGATGACGGCTCCGGGTGCGTGGGTGAGGTGCTGGAGGACGGGTTGCCGGGCATGGCACCGGCGCGTCCTGTCTACCCCGCTCTCTACATCTGCCCGGAGGACGAGCGCGAGGCCTGGCTCAAGACGCCGGAGGGGCTCTGGCGCGCGGATCTGTGGTGGGAGCCGTTGGCCAACTACAGCTATCATCCCTCGGGCAATGTGCTGGCGGACGGCGAGACTTACGCCGACGATGTGCGTTGCACGCTGTGGATGGTGTCGGTCGGCAACGTGCTGTGCTTTTACTGCACGCGGGGGATGCGCTGGGCTGCTGACGGCTCTCTGGCGCCCTGGGCCTGCCGCATGCGTCATAGCGCGTTCGGGGTGCCTTACGGAGACGACGAGACGCTTGAGCTGCTGGATGAGGAAGGCGGGCCGTTTCGGTCGTACTGGTGCGCGCCGTTGCCGTGGCAGACCGACGGGACCGAGCCCGCTGAGGAGCCGGCGGATGCAGTGGCGGCGTCTCCCGGGTTACTCGGCACGGCCGGGATGCTCGGCGTGGTGCTGGAGGACGGCTTGCCAGAGGCGCCTCCGCCGGCGATTGTGCCGCAGGTGTATGTCTGCCCGCGCTATCACCGCAGCGAGTTGTGCGGTCTCTATGCGCTGAGCTTCGGGCTCACGGAGCAGATGAGCTGCGCGGAGCTGACGGGATGGCCCTCGTGGCTGGAGGCGGTGGAGCACGATGTGTCTGACGGGGACATCGGTCCGGGGCGCCGCGACAGTGACCCGGAAAGCGTGCAGGATTACCGCTTCGATCCGTGGCGGGTCGAGGCTCACGGCATCAGCTGGGGCTATACGGCGGGCTGGCGCACGCCTGAGGGTTTGCCGGATGCCACGCTTGACGGATGGCACGTGCTGGCGAGTGCCTCGTTGCCTCTCACGCATGGGGGCACGCTGCACTTGGCGATTGGCGGAGCCGTCACGCCGAACGCTCTCCTCGTCGCCTCGAGCTTCGCAGAGGAGACCTTGGCCGAGGGAGAGATGCCATCGACCCCGATCAATCCCGGCGGAGGAGGCGGTGGGGTAGGAGACGAGGATGATGGCGGCGAGCATGAGTACGAGCCTTACTACACCGCACCGAAAGGATCAACGGTGCGCGTTGCCGTCGAGGAAGAGGTGACGCCGTCGGCAACGGGTGCCGTGGCGGACGTGGTGTATCATTTCCGCCTGTCGGTGCGCGATGTGGTGCTGACGACCGAGGTGGCATACCGTGCCTCGGTCACGTTGGAGACGAGCAACGGCGACACGTACCAAGCCTTTGGACAGAGCTGCCGGATGTACTACGGCTTCCATGCGGCGGAGACTGAGGGTGACATTGAGCTGCGCTGGAAGTCATCGTACATGTACGCGGATACGGACCCCAAGCAGGTGATCTGGAGCGGGGATGTCGTGGGCAAGGCGCGTACGACGCTGAGCTTCCCGACCCTTGAGCGCACGAGCCGAGAGCCGCTGTTGCAGAGCAGTCTGCTCACGCTGCGCCCCCTGCGGAAGTTTTCGCGGCAGACGGCCACGGGGCGCTTGTATTTTCAGGCCTACTGCGTGTCGCTCAAGACGTCTCGAGTGGCGCCCTGGGGGCCCTATCTGGCGAAGCGCGATGCGGCGGCGGGGCAGGGCGTGCTCTGTGATCCGGAGCGTGTGACGGGGACGTCTGAGCAGATCTCTCCCCCGGCTGTCGATGTCGCCGATGCGTCTCTGTCGCTCGTCGGCTCGGTGCCGACCGCTCCTCCGGCGATCACGGGAGACCTCGCGATGGAGGCGGTGACGGAGTACTCCGGCTCAGGCGGCGCGGCGACAATTCGGATCTCAGGCTCCGCCTCTTGGCAATACGATGCAGATGGCGGGTTGCGATATGCCCATGGCAGCATCGACGGCGCGGTGCAGGTGTCTCTGCCCGCATCCACTTTCTCTCATACCATATGATTCGTTACCGATCACGCAACACATGGCTGAACTACGAGGGCTTGGAGTTGCTCGCGCCGGGTGGCACGTTCGCCGATAGCGGCAGCGTCTTTGCCGCATCGCGTCGTTACGGCACCCAAGCCGTACCGGCTATCGGAGCCTCCGTGCCCATCCTGGACAACTACGGCAACGAGCAGGGCAGCATCACCTTGTCCGTCGCCGAGGATTTCCGCTCGGTGGAGGCAGCCATACAGCGAGCGCAGTACATCGAGATGCACCTCAGCGACCATCCTCTTGGCCGCTTGGTGATAACCTTCGGGGAGCGTCAATTCTGCCGACACGCCGGAATCTCGGACTTCGCGTCTTCCCTCGTCTTTCCCCCGAGAGGGATCCGCATGATTTTCTCCTACACCTTCATCTACCAATGACAGACATCAAACTGAACATGCTGGCCGGGCAAAAGGGCATCATCACCATCACGTCAGTAGACGGATTTGACGGTGAAGTCCTGCTGACCGGGGCCGCCAAAGTGAAGGGATCCGTACAAGCCTTTGATCCCGATGAGGCCGATGAGCGCCGGCTGATTATTCCGCCGATGCCGCAGGGCGTGTGGCCTTACGCTGTACTCTGCAACGGTGCGACCGTGTTCAAGGGTTGCATCTATGTGGCGGATTCTCCGTTGATCGAGGATGGCGTTTGCTCGTCGTGGGCTGTCGCAGTGAGCCGAGACACCGGTATCCTGAACGCCACTGTCACGCTCAGCGAGGGCCCGCAAGGGCCTCAGGGAGAGACCGGGCCGCAGGGCGAGCCCGGTGCGAGCGCCTACGATCTGGCTGTTGCCGCCGGCTATACAGGCACGCAAGATGAGTGGGCAACGGCTCAGATGGAGTGTGCACAGCAAGCCGCCGATGCTGCCGCAAGCGCATCTGCCGCGCAGTCTGCTGCCTCCGAGGCCGCCGGCAGCGCCGGAGCCGCGGCGCTTTCAGCCACGAGTGCCCGGGCGGCATCGGATGCAGCCGCGAATAGCGCGTCATCTGCAGGTGCTGCGCAAACAGCGGCCGCAGCATCTGCGGCATCTGCTGCGGAATCTGCTGCGGCAGTGTTGTCTTGGCACCGTGTCATCCCGGTGTTCGGCGTAAGTCTGCCGGCAGATACCGAGCTGCACCACGGCGATGAGGTGATTCTGATCCCCGAGGCGGACAGCA
>DGYMR06203__coassemble_2126_pt1 | contig 10408 bp, 5 predicted proteins | sample DGYMR06203__metabat2_low_PE_047 | metagenome-assembled genome bin DGYMR06203 | reverse complement strand
CTTTTCCGTTTGATGCTCCTTCCGGCGTGTCGCATTTGATTTTACAATTCACGGAGGGCGGCTTGGTGGCGTGTTGAGCTTTACATTCGGCGCTCCGGGTGCTATAAAATAATCGCGGGGTGTGCGCGTCTCGGGCGGCTACCGCTGCTGTGACGGTCTCGGCGGGCGCCGTCCTCTCTCCTCCCTTCTCCGCCGGCTCCTCCATCTTGCCTCATGTCTTCTCTCGACTGGATTCTCATGCTCATCCCGATGCTCGTCGTGCTGGGCTGTGCTCTCTGGGCGCAGCGCTACCAGCGCGGCGTGGCGGACTTTCTGAGCGCGGGGCGCGTGGGCGGGCGCTATGATGTCCGTCGCCTCGGAGATGGCCGGCATGGGGCTCATCACGGTGGTGGCGGCGACGGAGGCCTATTATCGCTCGGGGCTGGGTTATGCGTTCTGGGAGATGCTCTACCTGCCCGTCGGTTTTGTGCTGGGGCTGACGGGCTTCTGCACCTATCGCTTCCGCGAGACGCGGGCCATGACGATGGGGCAGTTTTTCGAGATGCGCTTCAGCCGCTCGTTCCGTGTGACGGCGGCGGTGATTCAATCGGTCTCGGGCATCATCAACTACGCGATTTTTCCCGCCGTCGGGGCGCGATTTCTCATCTATTATCTCGATTTGCCGGGCTATGTGGAGCTCGGGGGCTGGGCGCTGCCGAGTTTTCAGCTCGTGATGGCGCTCTTTCTCGGTGCGGCGCTGCTCATCACGCTGCTGGGCGGGCAGGTGACGGTGCTCGTCACGGATTGCGTGCAGGGGCTCTTCAGCTACCCGATGTATCTGCTCATTCTCGCCTTCATTCTCTGGCGCTTTGACTGGGGCACGCAGGTGATGCCCGTTCTCAGCTCGGGGGAGGCGGGGCACAGTCTGCTCAATCCCTTCGAGATCGAGAATCTGCGGGATTTCAACGCCTTTTACGTCTTTGTCGGCATCACGGGGATGTTTCTCGGCCGCCTTTCCTGGGGCGGCACGCAGGGCTTCAACAGCTCGGCGCGCAGCGCTCACGAGGCGCGGATGGGCAATTTGCTCGGCACGTGGCGCGCTCAGTTTTACAAGTGGATGAGTGTTATCCTCGCCATTGCGGCGCTCACCTACCTGCACGGTCGCGATTTCGCCGATGAGGCCCACGAGCTGCGCCGCGAGCTGGCTTCGCGCGTGGCTCACGATGTGGCTCCCGCGCATGCGGGCGAGCTCTGCGCCCGCTTCGCGGCTCTGGCTCCGGCTGCGGAGGCGGGGGATGGGGGGCTTTCCGAGGCGCCGGCAACGGCAGCGCCGACGGCCGCAAAGGGCGCAGCATCCACGGCATCCTCGGCATCCTCGGTAGCTCCGGTGGCTCAGGTCACCACCGCGGCCTCGCCGGCCGAGTTGACGGCGGCCTCCGCGCCGGCGGTATTGGTCTCCGAGGGTCTGGCGGCTGCCGAGGCCGGAGCCGCGCCGGATGGCGGCACGTCGTCCGGCGGCAAGGCGGACGGCGAAGGGCCGGGCAACGGTGCGGGGGGCGTGCAGGCGGGGATGCGGCTCGGGGAGGATCCCTTCCTGCGCACGGCCAAGTCGGTGCTCTCGGTGCCGGTCAACGGCGCGGACGGGGCGTCCGACGCGCGCTTGCTGACGGATGAGGGCCGCAGTTTCGCGACGATTTACAGCCAGATGACGGTGTCGGTGGCGCTCAAGCACATGCTGCCGGAGGGGCTGATCGGCATTTTCTGCGCGCTGATGATTTTTCTGTTGATCTCCACCGATACGTCTTACCTGCACTCCTGGGGCAGCATCCTCGTGCAGGATTTCGTGCTGCCGCTCTGCCGCAAGCCGCTGACGCCGCACCAGCAGCTGCTGGCGCTGCGACTGGCCATCGCGGGAGTGGCGGCCTTTGCCTTCATCTTCAGCAGCACCTTTGCTCAGGTGGACTTCATCCTCATGTTTTTCGCGATTACCGGGGCCTTCTGGGCGGGCGCCGGGGCGGTGATCACGCTGGGGCTCTACTGGAGCCGCGGCACGACGCAGGGGGCTTTCGCGGCGCTCATTGCGGGGGCGCTCATCGCGCTCTCGGGTTTTGCGGGGCAGAAGTTCTGGCCGGAGATTTACGGCGCTCTGGCGTCGCTGGGCTGGGTGGAGCCCGTCGGGGCCTTTCTCGATGCCGTCACGTCGTGGTGCTCGCCCTACATTGTCTGGAGGATGAATCCCGAAAAGTTCCCCGTCAATTCGCAGGAGATTCTCTTCATCACCAACGCGCTTTCGCTGCTGGTGTTCGTTCTCGTTTCGCTCAAGACCTGCCGCCGTCCCTTCAATATGGACCGCCTGCTGCACCGCGGGGCTTGGAGCATTGAGGGTGAGGAGGCTGCCGCTGCGGGGGCTTCGCGGGCGGCGGAGGGCTCCCCCTCCGCGGGGGTGGCTCCTCAGGCGGGCGGGGAGGCGACGAGTTTTTCCAAGTCGGGGTCTGCTCTTCAGTCGGAGGTCGGGAGGGGGCATGACGACGGCGACGGCAACAGCAGCGGCGGTGACGTCGGCGCGGCTCGCGGGCGCTTCGGGCGCTTTCTGCGCGAGCGGGTGCTGGGCATTGACGAGCACTTCAGCCGCGGGGATCGCCTCATTGCCTGGGCGGCCTTCCTCTGGTCCTTCGGCTACGTGTTCCTCATCTGTCTGGTCGGGGTTGTTGTCTGGAATCTCATCGCTCCCTGGCCGGAGGAGTGGTGGGGCCTGTATTTCTACGTCACGATTTTTCTGGGCACGGCTCTTCTCGGGCTGGTCTTTTCCGTCTGGTTCACCTGGGGCGGGATTCGCGATCTGCGGACGCTCTTCCGCGATTTGAGACTCCGCGCTGATCGCAGCGAGCTGGACAACGGCAGTGTGATCGGCCATGTCTCGGCGGCGGATAGTCTTCGCTTCGCCGAGCGCAGCGGGGAGCATCCCCCAACAGCGCGCAGGGAGGGGTCGGGCTCGGCTGCCGGGGATGAGGGCGCGCCAACCGCCGCGTCCGGGCGAGCCCAGGGGAAGAGCTGAGGGGCTCTTCACTCCTTCTCGGTGAGGATGTACGGGAGTCGCGCTTGCAGTGCTGAGGACTCTGTGATATGATGGGCGCGCTTCCGCGCGCTTTCCTTTCCGTTCCCCTGCTCTCCTGCTTCCTGCTCTCCTGCTTTCCGCCGACCACCTCTTTCCCCCGCCCCCTCCCCATGAGCCGCAGTAAAAAGATTCTGGAGCTTCCTGAGCTCGTTACCGGGACGCTGGTGCTGCTCACGCTGCTCTGCGAGCTGTGTTTCGTGCCGCTGGATGCCGAGAGCATCAAGGCGCACGACTACATCAATCTCACGCATGTGCTGCTGGCGCTCTGTGTCTGGGTGCAGTGCGGGATGCTCACGGCGCAGGTGATTCGCTGCGCGATGGACAAACGGTGGCCGGATCGCTCGAGCCGCATTCAGTGGGTGATCAGTCTGGCCTGCAGCGTCACGATGGCGGGCACGCTCTTCATGTTCATCCCGCCGCAGTTCTGCTGGCTGAGCATGCTGCTGAGTCTCGTCAGCGGGCTGATTTCGCTGGTTGGTCTGGGGGCCTACCTGCGCGATCGCTTCACGAAGCCGACGAACCAGCGCCGCAATTCCTGGTCTTCGGCGCTGGTCTTCTTCTGCTCGATGCTGGGGCTCTCGCTCATCAGTGCGCTGATTCTGATGTCGCCGGGCGCCTGTGTGCAGCCGGTGAGCTTCATCGATGCCTTCTTCATGAGCGCTTCGGCGGCTTCAAACACGGGGCTGACGACGGTCAATATCGCAGAGAATTTCACGTGGCTGGGGCGCACGGTGTTGCTCATTGATATGGAGATCGGGGCGATGGGCATCATGACTTTCACGTACTTTGTGCTGCTCATGGTCGGGCGACGCTTGGCGACGCGCGACAGCATCGCGGTGTCGTCCATCATGGATCACGATGAGGTGCGCACGGTTCCCGCGCTCATTCGCACCGTCATCATCGCGACGCTGCTCATCGAGCTGGCGGGTGCTATCGGTCTCTATTTCGCCTGGCAGGGCAACCCGGCGGTGCCGCAGGATCCGGCGCGCCTCATGGGCTTTGCGCTGTTTCACTCGGTGTCGACTTTCTGCAACTCGGGGCTGACGCTTTTCCCGGACAACTTCGCGACGCCGGAGGTGCGCTACGCCTACGGGGCTCAGGGTGTGCTGCTGCTCATGGCCTTCGCGGGGACGTTGGGCTTCGGCGTCTATCTGGAGGGCATCACGCGCTTGAAACGCCGGTTGGCGCACCGCCACAACCCGCTTCGCTGGAGCACTCACGCTTGTTTTGTCACGCGCATTACGCTCATCATCACGGTGGTGGGCACGATCGCGCTGGCTCTGCTGGGGATTTTTGAGCCGAATCAGGAGACGCACAGTGTGGCGGAGAATTGCTGGGAGGCGCTTTGGAATTGCGTCGGCCGCTCTACGGGTACCAACCGCTGTGATCTGGCCGACTTCGGGCCGGTCTATAAGATCACGATGATTATTCTCATGTTCATCGGCGGCAATCCGGCCGGAACGGGCGGCGGTATTTTCGCACCGGTCTTTGCCATCGGTGTGCTGGAGGTTTGCCGCGTGCTGCGCGGCGAGCGAGATCTCATTCTTCACAACCGCTGCATTGCCCGCCCGACGGTGGATAAGGCTATGGCGACCATGGTGCTGGGCTTCCTCTGGGTGACGGGAGTCACGATGGCTCTCATGCTTCTGGAGCCGCAGTTCGCCGCTTCGCCGTACGGGTTTCTGGACACGACTTTCCTCGTCACCAGCGCCTTCGGCACCTCCGGCTACTCCTACTTTGATATCTCGGGCTTCTCCGCCGTCTCCAAGATCTTTCTGTCCGTCACGATGATTTTCGGCCGCCTCGGCATGTTCACGACGATGCTGCTCTTCATCAAGCCGAGAGATCCCTCCCCGATTCGCTATCCTGAAACCAAACTTCCCCTTACCTGATTATGAAATTCGTCATCATCGGCTGCGGTCAGTTCGGCCGCATTCTGGCTATCAACCTCGCCCGCCGTGGCTACGAGGTCACGGTGCTCGACAAGTCCTCGACAGTCATCTCTGAGATTCAGGATGAGGTGACCTGCGCGCTCATAGGCGATGCCGCAGATCGCCGCGTACTGGAGCGCATGGAGCTCGTCGGCAATGATATTCACGTGATTGTGGCCGTCGGCGAGGATTACGCGCGGGATATTTTCATCGCGGCCCAGCTCAAGGAGATGGGGGTGCGCCATCTCTACGTGCGCTACATCAACGAGCTTCAGGGCAAGATTCTCGAGCAGATCGGCATCAAGGATCTCTTCCGCGTCGAGCGCGTCGCCGCCGAGCAGATGGCTTCGTCCTTCGTGCACGAGGGGCTCATTCAGCTGCACAAGATTGATGCGCAGCATGATCTCGGCTACATTCGCCTGCCCGAGGTCTGGATCGGCAAGCGTCTGTGCGACGTGGAGCTACGCTCGAAGTTCCGCCTCAATCTCATTACGGTGCGGCGCGGCAGCGCGTCGGACGACGATACGGAGGATGTGCTGGATAGCTCTGACCAGCCGGTCATCGGCACGCCCGAGCCGAGCATGACCTTCGTCAAGGGCGATGTGCTCGTGCTCTTCGGCAAGGAGAGCGATCTGAAGATTTTTGCCGACGCCTTCAGCTCCTGATAACCTCCTGAGTTCGCATTCCTGCCCCTGCGCCGCGAGCCGCTATCCCCCGATACCGGGCCGTTCCCCCCGATTTTCTCCCGATTCCGAACAGTTGCCGATTCCGACCTGCTTTTTTCACCAACGCCGGTCCGCTTCCCTTCCTTCCCCATTCTGTATGACTTCACCCACCACCACTCCCGATCAGCCCCGCGTTATTCTCCCGGAAAAGCGTTACGCGGGCTACATTTTTGACCTCGACGGCACGCTCGTGGACAGCATGGCCACGCATTACCGCGCCTGGCGCTGGGCGCTGCGCGAGAGCGGGGCTCCGCACGAGGCCTTTCTGTGGGATGAGTTCATCGCCCACGGCGGCATGGCGGCTCCGGACATTGTCGAGGATCTCAACGCGCGCTACGGTTTGCACATGGATGCGCAGCTCACGGCGACGCGCAAGCGCGAGCGCTACGATTTTCTGCTGCAAACGGAGCAATTGCCCGTCATTCCCGAAACCGTCAGCTTGGTGCGTCGCCTCTGTGCCGAGGGGATTCCGCACGCCATCGGCACCGGCAGCGTGCCGGCCGGGGCGCTCGCAACCATGCGATCGGCGGGCATTGAAGATCTCTTTGAGATTGTGGTGACGCCCGATGACGTCGGCCCGGGCCGCGGCAAGCCTCAGCCGGATATCTTTCTGCTCTGCGCGCAGCGCATGGGGGTTCGCCCCGAGGACTGCGTCGTCTTCGAGGATGCGGATCCCGGAATCCGTGCAGCGCAGGCCGGCGGCATGGACTACGTGCGCGTCGGCCCGGCGACGCGCGTCGAGGAGTGAGGTCTGAAAGGGGCCATTTCTTGCGACATAAAGCTCGCCAAAGCCCCATAATTCCCCCTCATTCTTCATTTTTGTATCATTTTTACGACATTTATCTTGACTTCAGCGCCTCGCCGCCCTACACTGACCTCGTCCGGTGGCCCAAGGCATCGCCGGTGAGTCTCAAGCAGCCCCAACCTATGATGCAGGCGACGAGGCGGAGCGTCGCCTCCTCCTGACAGTCTGCCGCTCTCTCCGGGCGCGTGCGCCTCCCGCCTTCCGCGAGGGCGCCCGCGCCCCTCGTGGGGGGGCGGAAACACGCCGCCCCTTGACTCCGGCGTGCCGCAAAGGCTCGTGCTCTCCGTAGCCGCATTGCCGGACGCCCGGCGAGCCATATCCCTGCGGTGGAAGCCGTGAGGCCGCCTCTGAGTGCCGAACACGGCCGGATTTGGCGTTGACACCCCCCGCCGCAGCTGCTAGGATGGCGACGTGGCCCGGCCACTCACAGACATTGTTGCCAAGTCCCCTGCCTTCGCCGGGGAGCTGGTGCGCTTGTCCGAGGGGAAGACGCGGCAGGAGCCGCTCGTGTTTGATCGCTGCTGCGCCGCGGCCCACTCCTTCGTGGCAGCTCTGGTGGCTCATCAGGCGGTCGAGGAGCGCAAACGCGAGCCGGATGCAGAGCCGCGCCGCATCTGGGTCATTGCCGATGCCCTTCCGGCTCAGGAGCGCGTCGCCGCCGAGCTCCCCCTCTGGCACGCGCCCGAGAGTGTGCTCGTGCCCGAGCAGGAGGTTCATATCAACAACGGCATCAGCGATCCGGACCTCGCCGCGGAGCGCCTCGATGCCCTTCGCAGCATCTCCGGGGCGCCGCAGGACACGCAGATCGTCGTTGTCACGGCGGCCGGCCTCCACCAGACCGCGCCGGACTTCGAGGGGGACGAGCAGGATGCGCTCTGCCTGCAACTCGGCGAGGAGCACGCGCCGGAATCCCTGACCGAGCGCCTCACGGCCCACGGTTTCGAACGCGTCGATCAGGTGACGGCGCGCGGGCAGTGGAGCCTGCGCGGCGGCATTCTCGATGTTTTCCCACTGCAAACACCTTGGCCCCTGCGCATCGAGTTTTTCGGCGACGAGGTGGAGAGCATCCGCGCCTTCGACGTCGACTCCCAGCTCTCCTTCCGCAAGCTGGAGCGCGCCGAGCTCGTCATCGACGAGCCTCCGGCGGAGCGCCCGTTGCACGAGTGGATCCGCCCGCAGGACTGGGTCGTGAGCCTGCCCGGCAGCGGATTTCCGGGCGATGTTCTGCTCTTTGAGACGCCGCCGGATGCGGTGGTGGACGCCGGTGCCGGGGCCGACACGCTGGAGGCCGTCGACGCGCAGAGCAGCCGCAGCAACAACACGGCCTTCTTCGGCAGCCCGCTGGGCAGTTTCGAGACCGGCGACTTCGTGATGCAGGAGACGCGCCGCGCCATGGCGCGACAGACGCTTCTGGAATGGCGGCGCCGCAAGTGGCGCGTCGTCATGTATTTCCCGCACGAGGGCGAAAAAAGCCGCTTTGAAGAGATCTGCGGCGCCGATGAAGCGTGGAGTGCCGTGCAGAGCCGGGACGGCGACCTGCCCTTCGGCTTCACCGTGCCGGGCGCCGGCCTCGCCGTGCTCTCGGCCGCGGAGATCTTCGGACGCTACAGCTCGCCGCGCACCCGCCGCCAGAACGAGCGCGACGAGAGGCTGCGCCGCGAGCGGGCTCAGGCTCCCCTCCGCGAGATCGAGCCTGGGAATCTCGTCATCCACGCCTCGCATGGCCTCGGGCGCTTCGAGGGCATCATCCGCGACAAACAAAGCGGGGAGGAGGAGCTGCACATCCGCTACGCCGGCGATGTGCTGCTGCGCGTTCCGCTCACCCAAAGCCACCTCATCTCCAAATACGTCGGCCTCGGGGCCAAGACGCCGGAGCTCAGCAAGCTGGGCGATGCGCGCTGGAAGCGCGCCTGCCGAGCGGCCGAACAGGCCATTGCCGACTACGCCGCCCAGCTGCTCGAGATTCAGGCCGAGCGCGAGAGCAAGCCAGGCTACGCGCACCCGCCCGACTCCTCCTGGATGTGGCAGTTCGAGTCCAGCTTCCCCTACCGCGAAACGCCGGATCAGCTGCGCGCCATCCGCCAGACCAAGGCGGACATGGAAGCACCCCGCCCGATGGATCGCCTCATCTGCGGCGACGTCGGCTTCGGCAAGACGGAGGTGGCCATCCGCGCCGCCTTCAAGTGCGTCACCGGCGGCAAGCAGGCCGCCATTCTGGCGCCGACGACGGTGCTGGCGGATCAGCACTGGCGCACCTTCCGCTCGCGCATGAGCGAGTATCCCATCCGCATCGAGCTGCTCAGCCGCTTCACGCCGCCGAAGAAGGCCGCCGCCATCATTGAGGGACTCAAAACCGGCGAGGTGGACCTCGTCATCGGCACGCACCGACTCATCTCCAAGGACGTGAGCTTCAAAAACCTCGGGCTCGTCGTCATCGACGAAGAGCAGCGCTTCGGCGTCCGCCACAAGGAGCAGTTCAAGCGCAACTTCCGCATGGTCGACATGCTGACGCTCTCGGCCACCCCCATTCCGCGCACGCTCTATGTCGCCCTCATGGGCGCGCGAGACATGAGCACTATCGAGACGGCGCCCCTCAACCGTCTCCCGGTTCAGACGGCTGTCTGCCCCTACAACGAGGAGCTCATCGCGCGCGCCATCGAGCGCGAGCTGGATCGCGGCGGCCAGGTCTTCTTTCTGCACAACCGCGTGCAGAGCATCGAGCGCATGCGCGCCGAGCTGCAGCGCCTCGTGCCCCGCGCTCGCATCGTCGTGGGGCACGGGCAGATGGACAAGCGCGATCTGGAGCTCGTCATGCGCGACTTCATCGACGGCAAGGCCGACATCCTGCTGGCGACCTCCATCATTGAGAGCGGCATCGACATTCCGAACGCCAACACCATCATCATCGACCGGGCTGACCGCTTCGGCCTCGCGGACCTCTACCAGCTGCGCGGGCGCGTCGGCCGCGGCGGGCACCGAGCCTACGCCTACCTGCTGCTGCCGCGCGAAGCGCTCTGCACGGGCGATGCCCGCAAGCGCGTCGCCGCCATCCGCCAGTACACCGAGCTGGGCAGCGGCTTCAAAATCGCCATGCGCGATCTCGAAATCCGCGGCGCGGGCAACCTGCTGGGCACCCAGCAGAGCGGACACATCGCCGCCATCGGCTTCGAGCTCTACTGCCAGCTGCTGCGCCAGTCCGTCGAGCGCCTGCGCGGTCAGGCGCCCGCCATTCGCGCCGACGCCGTCGTCAAGGCCGACTTCCTGAGCCTCAGCGAAGCGGCGCTGAGCACGCGGGCGGATGCCGACAAGCTCATCGGCGCCTATCTGCCGGAGGCCTACGTGGAGTCGACGCGCACGCGCATGAGCTGCTACAGCGAGCTGGCCAAGGCCTGCACGCTGGAGGAGACCGACGAGCTGGCCCGCCGCTGGAGCGATCGCTTCGGCCCCCTTCCCCGGGCCGCCGAGCATCTGCTCACCGTGCATCGCATCCGCCTCGTCGCCTCGCAGCACAACATCTCCATGGTTGAAATCAGCGGACAGAAACTCCTGCTCACCCGCAACAAGCAGTACATCCTCGAAAACAACAAGTTCCCGCGCCTGAGCAAAGTCAAACCCGAGGACAAACTCAGCGAAACCCTGCACCTGCTCCGCCACCTCTGATCCCCTCCCCCCCCAGCGAGGCGAAGCGCGTTCGGAAGCTGACCACGCCGCGCGGCAAGTGGGCGTAGATGCGGGACCAAGCGCATCCGCCGCCGCTGCTCCGGCAAGCAGCCCGCAGACAGCCCGAATTGCCGCTGCACCCCGTTCCGCTGCCCCTCGATTTTCGCCACATCTCGATTTCCCCGTCAACCAG
>DGYMR06203__coassemble_2097_pt1 | contig 10564 bp, 8 predicted proteins | sample DGYMR06203__metabat2_low_PE_047 | metagenome-assembled genome bin DGYMR06203 | reverse complement strand
GAACCGACTCCTTCCGCCGAGCGGTCGGCCCGTTGCAAGCGCGACTCCAACCTCGCGATGCATATCCGGGCCTTTTCCCCGGCATTCGCCGCACCCTTTCACCCCTTCCCTTTCGCCAGTCATGAGCTCAGATGAAAACAAACCCGGCAGCGGATGCGAAGCTGCCGAAGCCCCCGCCGTCATCAACATTGAGAACGCCAACCTCTTTCTCTCCGGCCGCCAGATTCTCCACAACATCAACTGGCAAGTGCGCCGCGGCGAGCGCTGCTTCATCCTCGGCGCGAACGGTGCCGGCAAGACGACGCTCGTGCGCATGCTGCTCGGCTACGCCTGGCCGATTTACGGCGCGACGGTGGAGGTGCTCGGGCACCGCTTCGGCACCATCAACCTGCGCGAGCTGCGCAAGCGCATCGCCTGGGTCAGCCCGCTGATGCACCAGTGGTTGCTCTCGGACCGCGAATGGACGGGACGCGAGATGGTGCTCTCCGGCCCGGACGCCACCATCGGCCTCTTCCGCACCCCCAGCGAGGAGGAGGAGAAAAAAGCCGCCGAGCTGCTCCGCTCCCTGCGCGCCACCCATCTGGCGGACCGCCCCGTGCACACCATGAGCTCGGGCGAGCAGGTCAAGGTGCTCATCGCGCGCGCCCTCATGACGAACCCCGAGCTGATGATCCTCGACGAACCGAGCGTCTACCTCGACATCGCCGGGCGCGAGTTTTTGCTCGCCACCATCGCCGAGCTCGCGCAGTCGCGCCCCGAGCTCACGATCATCTTCATCACCCAGCGCATCGAGGACATCCTGCCCGACTTCAACCGCGGCATGATTCTGCGCCACGGCGAAATCATCTGCCACGGCAGCCGCGACGACGTGCTCACCGAGCCGAACCTCCAGCGTGCCTTTGAGCTGCCCATCCGCCTCATCCGCGCCACGAACGGCCGCCTCTGGACCGTCATCGAGTAACCCCTCGCTTGCCCCCTGCCCTTCACATGGTGAACGGCCGTTCCCAGAACCCGACGAAGCCCCTCCGGCAAGCCGACGGGAGTCCCGCCGACCGAGTTCCCGCAGGACAAGTTTCTGTAGTCCCGGTTCCCTCGGGTTGCATTCGCGGGAGCGATTCTCCCGCGGAGCGCCTTCTCGGGAACGAGGCCCCGAGCGACACACGCGAAACAAGCAAAACCGGCAGCCGACGCAGCGGCGACGACAAGCGCCGCGCGCGCGAACACGGCAGCGGCCCCGCAGCCCCGCGCCGCCTCTCCCTCGCCCACCGCGTCCGCGAGCACATGGAGGAGCTCATCCGCAGCGGGCAGTGGCAGGTCGGGCAGCGCATCCCGCCGGAGCCCGAGCTCATCCGGCACTTCGGCGTCAGCCACAACACCCTGCGCGAGGCCGTTCAGGGCCTCATCCACGCGGGCATGCTCCTCGCGAGGCCGGGGGACGGCACCTACGTCACCGCGGCGGATCGCCTCGACGCCGCCCTCGCGCACCGCTTGCAGCAGGCCGATCTGAGCCGCATCCTCGAAGCGCGACTCGCCATTGAAAAAGCCATCGTCGCCCTCGCGGCCCGCAGCCGCAGCGACGAGGATCTCCGGCTGATGGACGCCGCGCTCGCGCGCTGCAAGCAGCGGGAGGGCGACGGCATCGAGGCCGACATGGCCTTTCACACCTGCATCGCCGCCGCGACGCGCAACCCCATCCTCTGCCAGATCTACCGCGTCATCACCCGCTACCTCAGCCAGCACTTCACCGGCGCCCTCACGCGGCGCCAATACGAACCCGAGGCGCTCGTGCTGCACGACCGGCTGCTGCACGCCATGCGCGAGCAGGATGCCGACGCCGCGCGCCACATCGTCGAGGCCATCGTTGCCTTTGACGCCCGCGACCTGCCGGGGACTCCCCCAAGCGGCGCCGCGCAAGAGGGGGCCGGGCCAACCGAGGGCCTTTGATGAGCCGCGAGGTGGCTAGGCTCCCTTCGCTTGATTGCGAGACCGGCGAGGTCAGGCCGCACCCGGCGGAATGAATTCCGGCGGAGCGGAACACCGCCCGACGTCCCCCGCAGCTCTCTTCCCCCCGCTGCGTCGTTCGGCAGACTCCCCCATCCCTCTCCCTTCCGAAGCTTGAGGTTCTCCGAATCCGGTACACTTCAGTACCCCTGCCCCTCGTCTCGCGCCCTGAGCTCCCCGCTCGAGCTCCCCGATTGAGCCCCTCGGCGGAGCGCACCCGACCCGTCCTGCCCGCCGGAGGGCAGCGCATCCGCAGCATCAAAACGCCGGCTCGCGAGCCGCGACTCCTCCACTCCCCGGACCCGCCGACGACTGCCGGCACCGCGCCTCCTGCCCGCCCTCGGGCATAACCGAGCCTTCGCTCGTTTGAAGAAGCGCAAAAACATTGAACGAGCGCGTTTTTCGCATTTCGGGGCCCTACTTTCTTGATAGGATGCCCGAAATCCGTCCGGAGCGAGCAGAAAAAAACGACATCTTCAAAAATTCGATTGACTTTCCAAGTGTATTAGAGTGTACTAGTGTGCAGAGAAGTGAACGATGGGCGAGGTGTCTTCAGTGTTATTCACGGGTAATGTGACACACAAGCTGGATCCCAAGAGCAGAGTGGCGATTCCGGCCGGGTGGCGTGTGTCGCAGGATCCCGTCCTGCGCCTCATCGAATCGAGCAGCGACGGCTACCCGATCATCAAGTGTTACACGCGTGACGGCTTCGCTGCAAAGATGGAATCCATCCGCACGCAGGCCGAAGCCTCCGGGGCGAACCCCGGCGACATTGATCGCTACATTGGCATCATCACCGGGCGCTGCATGGAGGCCGAGGTGAGCAGCCAGGGAAAACTACTGATTCCCAAGCAGCAGCGCGACCGCCTGAAGCTCGGTGACACCGCTGTCATCGTCGGGCGCGGCGGCTATTTTGAAATTTGGGAGCCCGCGGACTTCGCCGCCAGCAACAGCCCTGAGGCCATCGGTAAGCTCGGCCTCGATCAAATCTTCCACATGCTCTCATGACAGCTCCTGCGCCCATGGTGTATGCAAGTCGCCGCCCGGCGACCGGCATCTGCTACCGCGTTCTCCTCTGGGAGGACGCGGCGCTCGACCGCGCGCAGCTGGAGTCCTGGCGCGCGCGCAAGCGCGAGCTGCTGCAGGCCATGCGCGACGCCGGCATCAAGGGCTCGCGCGGCCGACTGGCCGAGCTCACCCGAGAGCTCGCCGAGCTCACCCGCCGCTGCATCGAGGAGCCGCTCGCCGAGCGCGCCGCAGCTGCAGAGGGAGTCGCGGCTGACGAGAGTTCCGCAGCCGGCGCGACCTCGCCGACCGGAGAGGGAACCGACGCAGCGAAGAACGACGAAGCCGCGACGCGCCGGGCGCGCTGCCGCGAGCTACTGGATCACCTGAAGCAGGACAGCGGCGTGCTGGGCTGCCGCCTGAGCAGCGTGAGCGCCGACATCCTCTGCGCACCGACCGGTGAGGAAGGCATCGACGCCGCCCTCGAGCGCTGGCTGAGCGCACCGTGGCCCTTCACCCCCTGCGCCGAGCGCGTCATCGAAGCCCTCAGCCCCGAGGACGCCGAGCGCCTGCGCCTGGAGCGCAGCCGCATCGCCGAGCAGCAGGAGGAGCTCGGTCTGAGCCCCGAGGGCGACGACGAGGGGGCGGACGCCGCCCCCTTCCGCCACGTCACCGTGCTCGCGCGCGAGGCCGTTGACGCCCTGCGACCCGCCCCGGGCCGCGTCTTCATCGACGCCACACTCGGCGGCGGCGGTCACACCGAGCTGCTGCTGCAGGCCGGGGCGACCGTCTGGGGCATCGATCAGGATCCCACCGCCCGCCGCGCCGCCCGCCGGCGCCTCGCCGCCTACGGCGATCGCCTGCATGTCATCGCCGGCAACTTCCGCAACGCCGCCGAGCTGCTGCGCGCCCGCGGCCTCAGCGAAGCCGACGGCCTGCTGGCCGACATCGGCATCTCCTCCCCGCAGGTCGACTGCCCCGAGCGCGGCTTCTCCTTTTTGAGCGAAGGGCCGCTGGACATGAGGATGAACCCCGAGAGCCCCCGCAGCGCCGCCGATATCGTCAACGAAGCGAGCGAAGCCGAGCTGGCCGACATCCTGCACCGCTACGGCGAAGAGAGAGCCGCGCGCGCCATCGCCCGCCGCATCGTCCGCGAGCGAGCCCTGCACCCCATCACGACGACCACGCAGCTCGCCGACATCATCGCCGGCGTTCTGCCGCGCAAGGGCCGCCAGCACCCCGCCACCCGCAGCTTTCAGGCCCTGCGCATCGCCGTCAATGATGAGCTCGGTGCGCTCGATGCCCTGCTGGAGAGCGGGCTGAGCCTGCTGCGCAGCGGCGGGCGCTTCGCCGTCATCACCTTCCACAGCCTCGAGGATCGCGCCGTCAAGCGCTACTTCGAGCAGGTCACCCGGCCGGAGATCGACCGCCCCGAGTGGCCGGCCCCGCGCCCAAACCCCGACTACTGCGCCCGCCTCGTCTTCAAGCGCCCCGTCGTCGCCGACGAGGACGAGCTGAAGCGCAACCCTCGCGCGCGCAGCGCCAAGCTGCGCGTCATCGAGAAACTCTGATCACCCCTTTCCCCACCTCAGCAGCCCCCATGTCACGGCACCACTCCACCACCCGATACCAGGCCAGGATCTCGTACCCCACGATGATCTGGATGGTGGCCGTCGGCCTGCTGCTGGGTTGCTGCGGCGTCTTCTACGCCTACCTCAAGCACGAGCAAATGCTGGAGAACACGGAAATCCACAAACTCCAGCAGGCCATCGCCATCGCCACGCTCAACGCCAGCCAGTACCGCGCTCAGGCCAACGCCCTGACCAACCGCTGGCTCATGCGCGAGCGTCTCCTCAAAGCGGGATCCGAACTGCGAGACATTGAGCGCAGCCAGATCGAAGTTGCCCTTCCGCTCCGCGAAACGGAACGGCTCACGATCAACCTCCAGCCCTGAGCTCACCGTCGATGCGCACCAAGGTCCCCTTCACCACGCGATGCCTGATTCTGGTCATCCTCATCTTTGCGGTCAGCTTCAGCATCTCGTGGAAACTCATCCGCCTCCACGTCGTGGATCAGGATGAGCGCAGCCGCATCGCCGCCGAGGAAATGATCGACCGCGAAATCATCCCCGCGCAGCGCGGGCTCATCATGGATCGCAACGAGGAGGTGCTCACCAACAACATCCAGAGCGCCACCATCAAGGCCAACCGCTACCACCTGCGCGAGCTCAACGTCGTCGTCGACGGCCTCGCCTACAACCAGGCCGTCAACGACCCCGCTTGGGATGCCGCCCCCGATGACAAGGCGCGCAACAAGCTCTACCTCAAATACCGCAGCCGCCTGCTGGACAACGCCGTGCGCGACCTCGACCCGAGCGAGAAGGCTGAGTTGCGCCGCCTGCATCAGGCCGACGACCCCGAGACCCTGCGCCGCCTCAGCTACTCGCCCGAGGTGCTCGAGCAGTACTACGCCGCCCACGACAAGCTCGTCGCCGAGGTGCTCTACCCCTTCCTCTCGCGCGCCGGGCAGCAGGAGGACGACGGGCAGCAGGATGATGAGGATGCCACCGAAGACCCCGATGAGGCCTCCGGCGACGACAGCAGCTCCCGGCCGCAGGGCCGACGCGGCTACCTCACGCGCGAGGACATCATCGAGCGCATCGCCCAGCCGCAAACCGAGGCCTACAACCGCATCGCCCGAGCGGAGGGCAAACCTCTCAAAGGCTTCCGCAACGACATCGTGCTGGCCCGCCACATCCCGCCGGAAACGGCCGCGCAGCTCCGCAGCGTCCTTAAGAAAGCCCACATCCGCGGCATCGTCATCGAGACCGAGCTGCGGCGCAGCTACGTCATGCCCGAGATGCTCTGCCACGTCCTCGGCTACGTCAACCATGAAAACAAGGGATGCAGCGGCGTCGAAGCCACAAAGGACAGCTATCTGGCCGGCGTGGACGGCTCCTGCGAATACCGCCACAACCCGCGCGGCCAGGTGCTGCCCAACGAGGACGACCGCTACATGCCCCCCAAGCACGGCCTCAACCTCCGGCTCACCATCGACATGCGCCTGCAGACCATCCTCGAGCAGGAGCTCGACAAGGGCCTGCGGCACTTCCATGCCGTGCGCGGCTGCATGATCGCCGTCGAGCCGCACACCGGCGACATCCTCGCCATGGTCAGCCGCCCCTCCTTTGACCTCAACACCAAGCAAGTCATCACCCACGAGGGCAAGTTTGACCGCGGCACCCTCAAGGACAGCCAGGGCAACACCGTCACGGGCGACTTCAACTTCGCCTGTCAGGCCCGCTACGAGCCCGGATCCACCTTCAAGGTCATCACCGTCGGTGCCGCGCTCGATCAGGGCGTGATGGGCATCCGCTCCAGCGTCAACTGCAACCCCTTCAGCGTCGGCTACGGCAGCCGCCCCATCCACGACGTCGTCAACTACGGCACGCGCCAGGTCTGGGAAGTGCTCAAGAAGTCCAGCAACCCCGGCGCCGCGCAAATCGCCCTGCGCGTCAAGTGGTCGCGCTACAAGCCCTATCTTGAAGCCTACGGCCTCACCAAGCCCGTCAAGATCGCGCTGCCCAGCGGAGGCCCCTGCCTCGTAGCCGACGGCAGCAACATCGTCAACTTCTCGCGCATCGCCTACGGCTACTCCGTCTCCGTCTCCCCGCTGCACATGGCCATGGTCTACGCCACCATCGCCAACGGTGGCGTGCGCATGGCACCGCGCCTCATTGACAAAATCATCGCCGCCGACGGCAGCATCTACGATGAATGCCCGCCCGTCGTCGAGCGCCGCGTCATCAAAGAGAGAGTTGCCAAAGACCTCCTCATGGCGCTCGAATCCGTCACGGAGAAAAAGCCCGGCGACAACGGCACGGCCACGCGCGCGGCCATCCCCGGCTTCCGCATCGGCGGCAAGACCGGCACCGCCAAAAAAGTCAAACCGCGCGGCGGCTACTATGAAGGCCTTTACACCGTATCGTTTGCTGGTATACTTCCGGTGGACAACCCGCGCGTCGTCATCATGACGGTCATCGACGAGCCGCACCCGACGGACTGCAACCCCGGCGGCGGCACCGTTGCCGCGCCCATCTTCCGCGCAGCCGCCGAGCGCATCATCAACGTGCTCAACATCCCCCCGTCGGATCCCGCCGCCTACGAAAAATACCTCGAAGAAAAGAAACAGACAGCCGCCGCCGAAGCCGAAGCCGCCGCGGCGGCCTCCGCGCCGAAAAAGCGGCGCAGCGCACGCCGCTGACCCCGCGCACGGCAGCGACACCGAACAACGACATCGCACCCCGATTCCGAAACACCTCCATCCCTCAGCCGAGCCCCAGCCGATTACCACCGACATGTACAACAAGCAGCTCTTCAGCGTCCTCCCCGATGCCACCATCACCGGCAAGCTTCGCAAGCCCCTCTCTCTCCTCACCGATGACAGCCGAGCCGTCATCCCCGGCGCCTGCTTCATCGCCGTGAAAGGCAGCACCTTCGACGGCCACAGCGCCATCCCCGCCGCCATCGCCGCCGGTGCTCAGGCCATCGTCGCCGAGACCCCCTGCCCCGCCGAGCTTCAGGACAAAAACCTCCTCTGGGTGCAGGTGAGCGACAGCCATCTGGCCAACGGCCTGCTCATGAGCGCCTGGTACGGCTTCCCGAGCCGCGAGCTCGTCGTGCTCGGCGTCACCGGCACCAACGGCAAGACCACCATCAGCTACCTCTGCAACGCCATCTTCCGCAGCACCTGGCAGCGCGCCGGCCTCATCGGCACCATCAAGTACGACGACGGAGCCACCCGCCGCAACTCGCACAACACCACGCCCGGCGCCGCCGAGCTGCAAAGCATGCTCGCCGACATGGTGCGCAACGGCTGCCGCGCCTGCGCCATCGAAGTCTCCAGCCACGCCCTCGTGCAGAAGCGCACCGCCGGCACCGACTTCCGCGTCGGCATCTTCACCAACCTCACGCAGGATCATCTGGACTTCCACCGCACGATGGAGGACTACTACCAGGCCAAAAAACTCCTCTTCACCGGCATGGCGGCCAGCGGCGACCGCAAGGCCACCGCCGTCATCAACATCGATGACGCCTACGGGCAGCGCCTCGCCGAAGAGCTGCGCCCGATCATGCGCGTGCGCACCTTCGGCCAGAACGCCGAGGCCGACTTCCACATCGTCCCCAAGCTTCTCTCCCTCAAGGGCAGCCACTATGAGCTCATCTATCAGGGGCGCAGCTACCTCGTGCGCACCCCGCTCATCGGCGCCTTCAACATGTCCAACAGCCTCGCCGCCCTCGCCGGAGCCGTCAGCGCCGGCGTCAGCATCCGCGACGCCATCAGCTGCCTGGCCCAGTCGCCGCAGGTGCCCGGCCGCCTCGAACTCGTCGCCAGCGAGAACAACGTCCGCAGCTTCGTCGACTACGCCCACACCCCCGACGCCATCGAGAACGTCTGCCGCACCATGCGCGAGCTCTGCAACAGCGGCCGGCTCATCACCGTCTTCGGCTGCGGCGGCGACCGCGATCGCACCAAGCGCCCCCTCATGGGAGCCGCCGCCGCGCGCTACAGCGACCTCTGCCTCGTCACCAGCGACAACCCCCGCAGCGAGGACCCGGACGCCATCATCGACGAAATCATGCCCGGCATTCCGCGCGCCAAACAGCACCGCATCCTCGATCGCGCCGAAGCCATCCGCACCGCCCTCGACCTCGCCAAGCCCGGCGACGTCGTCCTCATCGCCGGCAAGGGGCATGAAAACTACCAAATCTTCGCCGACGCCACCATTCACTTCAGCGACGCCGAAGTCGTGCAGGCCTATTACCGCGAGAAAAACCCCGAGGGGCGCAGCATCCCCTCCGCGCGCCTCGCACCCGAGCGGCGACGCCGCCGCGACGACGACGCCAGCGCCGATGACAGCCGCGATTACAACCACGATTACAACCGCGAAGACCGCCTAGGCAACCGCGAGGATCGCCCCGCCCGCAGCGGGCGAGGCAGCCGATTCGATCGCCGCCCCGCGAGCGACTCTGCCCCGCGAGGCCCCCGCAGCCCGCGCGGCGAACAGCGCGGCAAGCGCCCCTCCGCCGACAGCCTCTGACCCCGGCCCTCACCCGCCATCATTTCGCCACCGCCCCACCTCCATGACCCGCGCCAGCATCACCGACATCCTGCAAGCCTGCGACGGAGAACTCCTCCGCCCGGCGGAGCGCAGCATCACCGCGGGACTCACCACGGACAGCCGCGCCGTCACCCCGGGTAGCCTCTTCCTCGCCCTCAGCGGCGAGCGCTTCGACGGCAACCTCTACGCCGCCGAAGCCACGCGCCGGGGTGCCGCCGCCGTCATCATCAGCCGGCTCTGCGGTGAGCCCGGCAGCCCCGAGCGCGACTTCGCGCCCGGCGCCGGCATCATCCGCGTGCGCGACAGCCTCGCCGCCCTCCAAGCTCTGGCGAGCTGGTGGCGCGGGCAGCTTGAGCCCATCCGCGTCATCGGCCTGACCGGATCCAGCGGCAAGACCAGCACCAAAGACATGTGCGCCGCCATCCTCGCCGAGCGCTACCGCACCACCGCCACCAGGGGCAACCTCAACAACCACATCGGCGTCCCGCTGAGCATCCTCGGCACCGAGCAGGGCACCGAAGCCGCCGTCTGGGAGATGGGCATGAACCACGCCGGAGAACTCGCCCCGCTCTGCGCCATGACGCGCCCGAGCATCGGCATCATCACCACCATCGGCTCAGCCCACATCGAATACCTCGGCTCGCGCGAAGCCATCGCGCACGAGAAATGCACCCTCGCGCGCGCCCTGCCCGCCGACGGCTGCATGATCTACCCCGCCCGCGACGACTTCGCCGCCATGATCGCCGCCGACACCGCCGCCACCCCCCTGCCCGTCGGCGGCCCCGATGGCGCCGTCCGCGCCCTCGACATCCGCAGCAGCGCGCGCGGCAGCCACTACACCCTCTGCATCGACGGCCTCGGCAGCATCGACATCGAGCTGCCCGTGCCCGGCGCCCACATGGTCAGCAACAGCCTGCTGGCCGCCGCCGCCGGCTGGAAGCTCGGGTGCAGCCTCGAGCAGATCGCCCGAGGCCTCAGCAGCACCGCCCTCACCCGCGGGCGCCTCGCCTGCCGCGAGATCGACGGCTACACCGTCATCGACGACAGCTACAACGCCAACCCCGAGAGCATGAAAGCCGCGCTCGAAACCGTTGCGGACCTCCGCGGCCCGACCCGCCGCATCGCCGTGCTCGGCAAGATGGGCGAGCTCGGGCAGGCCGGCATCAGCGCCCACGCCGCCGTCGGTAAGCTCGCCGCCGACCTCGGCTATGCCGCCCTCGTCATCGTCGGCCCCGAATGCCCCGAAACCCTCGCTCTGAGCCAAGGCGCCGCCGGCCGCATCCCCAGCTCCATCGTCCCCGGCCCCGACGAAGCCGCCGAAACCCTGCGCCGCCTCATGTGCCCGGGCGACGCCCTCCTCTTCAAAGGCTCGCGCGCCGCCGGCATGGAGCGCAGCCTCTACGCCCTCTTCCCCGCCCTCAAACTCTGAAAGCCCCA
>DGYMR06203__coassemble_2050_pt1 | contig 10745 bp, 10 predicted proteins | sample DGYMR06203__metabat2_low_PE_047 | metagenome-assembled genome bin DGYMR06203 | reverse complement strand
GGTCACGGAAGGAGGAGGGGAAGGAGTGCGAAAGGGGGTGTGAAAGGGGGTGTGAAAGGGGGTGTGAAAGGGGGTGTGGAGGGCGGCTCGGGAGGGGCTGCGGGAGGCACTGCGTGGAAAGTCCGACAGCGGCGGCGCGGAGGTGACAAAGCTCCTTGACTTTGAGAGATTCGGGTGTATAGTGCCCTTATGACCGACAAGAATATTCCGCAGCTGACTCTGCCAACTGATGGGTTTGATGAGATGATGCACATGAGCCGCTCTCATCTCGTGGCTCTTCTGCGCTCTGAGGTGCTGACTCCGGAGCGAGCCGGCCGTTTTCAGCCGCGCCCGCCGGCGGAGCACGATGCGTATCGCGTGCGCATCAGTCCCGGGCGCATTGATATTCGCCTGCTCTCCGGCGAGAAGAGTGTGTTTTGCGTGACTTTTGTGCGCCGCTATGAGTGAGGCGCGCGGTCTGTTGGTGCGCGGGCTTGTCTTCGCTCTTGCGCTGCGCGCCGAAGGGTGCTAGACTCAGGGTATGGATTTATCGGCTTTCCGCGAAGAGTATCTCAAGGATACGCTGCATCGCAAGGATTTGGCGGCGTCGCCCTTTGAGCAGTTCGACCGTTGGTTCAAGCAGGCGCTCAAGGCGGCCATCCCTGAGCCCAATGCGATGAGCATTGCGACGAGTACGCCCGACGGGCATCCCTCGCTGCGCACGGTGCTGCTCAAGTATTATGATGAGCGCGGCTATGTGTTTTTCACGAATTACACGAGCCGCAAGGCGCGCGAGATTGAGGCGAATCCCGAGATGTGCATGCTGCTGCCTTGGGTGACGCTGGAGCGGCAGATTATTGTTTACGGCCGCGCGGAGAAGATTTCGCGCATGGAGACGCTCAAGTATTTCCTGACGCGTCCGCGCGAGTCTCAGCTCGGTGCTTGGGTCTCGCACCAGAGTCAGGTGATTTCGACGCGCAAGCTTCTGATGATGAAGCTGGCGGAGTTGAAGAACAAGTTTGCCGAGGGCAAGGTGCCGCTGCCCGATTTCTGGGGCGGCTACCGCATTGTGCCCCATCACATGGAGTTCTGGCAGGGCGGCCCCGGCCGCGTGCACGACCGCTTCATGTATACGCTGGAGGCGGACGGCAGCTGGTCGATTGAGCGCTTGCAGCCCTGAGTCCTCGCACAGCGGCTGTTGGCTGAGACGGCCTCGGGTGTTGTGGCCGGGCTTTCCGGGCTCGGTCTCTTGGTTCGGGCATTCCCGCGTGCGCCGCTTCGGTGTGCGCCGCCGGGGATGCCCGCTGTTTTTTCGGCGGCTTCGGCGGAGGGTCTCGGCGGCGGGTTTCGGCGGTGCCGGGGGCTCCGCGAGCTTTTTCTGCGGAGAATCGAGCTTTTTGGGCGGAGAATCGAGCTTTTTGGGCGGAGAATCGCGCCGCGGCCGCGGGGCTTTTAATCGGTGCCGGGATCGAGCAGGTCGAACATGTCCAGCTGGGTGACGTCGGCGTCCTGCGCGGCGGGCATGCCGGTGTCCCGGGCGCGCTTGCGGCGGGCGGCTTTGGGCTCGCGGGCGGCGGCTGTCATCTCCAGGTGGGTGAGGATCTGCCGGGCGCGGTTGATGATGGGCTCGGGGAGCCCGGCGAGGCGGGCGACTTGGATGCCGTAGGATTTGTCGGCGGGGCCGGGCAGGACTTTGCGCAAAAAGACGATTTCGTCTTTCCATTCGCGCACTTCGACGTGCCAGTTGCTCACGGCCGGGTGCGTGTGCTGGAGGTCGACGAGCTCGTGGTAGTGCGTGGCGAAGAGGGTGCGCGCGCCGATGACGTCGTGCAGGTGCTCGGCGACGGCCCAAGCGATGGAGAGGCCGTCGAAGGTGGCGGTGCCGCGGCCGATTTCGTCGAGGATGACCAGCGAGCGCTCGGTGGCGTTGTTGAGGATGAGCGCGGTTTCGCTCATTTCAACCATGAAGGTGGACTGCCCGCGCGCGATGTCGTCGCTGGCGCCGACGCGGCAGAAGATGCGGTCCACGAGTCCGATGTGGGCCTCGTCGGCGGGCACGTAGGAGCCCATCTGCGCCATGAGGGTGATGAGGGCCACCTGGCGGATGTAGGTGCTCTTGCCGGCCATGTTCGGCCCGGTGATGATGAGGACGCGGTCGGTCTGCTCCTCCATCACGGTGTCGTTGGGCACGAAGTTGCCGGCGCTCGGGGCTTGCTCGATGACGGGATGGCGCCCGTTGACGATGTGCAGGCGCCGCGAGTTGTCGAGCACGGGGCGGCAGTAGCGGTGCAGCTGCGCGCTTTCGGCGAGGGAGAGCAGGACGTCGATTTCCGCCAGCGCGCGCGAGGCGGCTTGGATGGGGTCGATGTAGCGGCGCACGTCGTCGCGCAGCCGGCAGAAGAGCTCGTATTCGGTCTGCCGCGCGCGCTCGTCGGCGCCGAGGATGGTGCCCTCCATCTTCTTGAGTTCGTCGGTGATGTAGCGCTCGGCGTTGGCGAGGGTTTGTTTGCGCACGTAGCGGTCGGGCACTTTGGCGTAGTTGGCCTTGGTGACTTCGATGTAGTAGCCGAAGACGCTGTTGTAGCGCACTTTGAGGGAGTCGATGCCGGTGTCGGCGCGCTCGCGGGCTTCGAGCTCGGCGAGCCAGTTTTTGCCTTCGCGCGAGGCGCGGCGCAGTTCGTCGAGCTGCTCGTCGTAGCCGTCGCGGATCATGCCGCCCTCTTTGAGGGTGACGGGGGGCTCGTCGACGATGGCACGGGTGAGCAGGTCCGTGAGCTCCTGAAAGTTGCCCAGGGCGTCGCGCAGGGGGGCGAGCTTGGCTTCCCGCAGGGCGATGGCGTGCAGGTTTTCGGCGATGGAGGGCAGGCTCTCCAGCGAGCTGCCGAGGGCCAGCAGGTCCCGGGCGTTGCCTGCTCCCTGCGCGAGGCGCGAGGTGAGGCGCTCCATGTCGCGCACGCGCCGCAGGGAGTCGCGCAGTTTGCCCATGGCAAAGGGCTCTTGCAGGAAGGCGGCGATGATGTCCTGCCGGCGCCCCAGCTCGGCGGCGTCGCAGATGGGGTGCAGGAGCCATTCGCGCATGAGGCGCGCGCCCATGGGCGTGGTGGTGGTGTCCAGCGTGGCCAGCAGGGTGCCCTTGGCGCCGCTGCGCGATTCGACGAGGTCGAGGTTGCGGCGGCTGGCGGCGTCGAGCAGCACGGTGCCTTCGGTGCGGCGCAGGGAGAGGGTGCGCAGGTGCTCGGTGCCGCGGCGCAGTTGGTTGCGCAGGTAGTGCAGGATGGCGGCGGCGGCGCCGAGGGCGGGGCCGAGGTGTGAGCAGCCGAAGCCGTCGAGGCTGTGGACGCGGAAGTGCGCTTCGAGTGTCGGGCGCGCGATGCCCGGCAGGAAGGTGTAGGCGTCGTAGTAGAGGGTGACGGGCAGCCCGGGGAAGTCTTCGCGTTGCTCGTCGCTGATGAGCAGCTCGCGCGGGTTGATGCGCATGACTTCTTCGCGCAGTTCGTCGAGGCTGCCGTAGTCCGCGACGGTGAATTCGCCGGTGCTGTGGTCGGCGCAGGCGAGACCCCAGGTCTTTTTGTCGCGGTAGCAGGCGGCGATGTAGTTGTGCTCGCCGGCGTTGAGCAGGCTGAGGTCGGCCAGGGTGCCGGCGGAGACGATGCGCGTGATTTCGCGCTCGACGAGTTTGCCGGGCACGGGGGTCGTCATCTGATCGGCGATGGCGACGCGCTTGCCCAGTTTGACGATCTGGCCGATGTAGCCTTCCGCGGCGTGGTAGGGGACGCCGCACATGGGGATGGTCTGCCGCTTGGTGAGGGTGAGGCCGAGGGCGGCGGAGCACTCGATGGCGTCTTCAAAGAACATTTCGTAGAAGTCGCCGATGCGGAAAAAGAGCCAGACGTCGGGCGGCAGTGACTGCTTCATGCGCAGGTACTGCTCCATCATGGGGCTGAGGCTGGCGGATTCGGCCATCGTTTCAACGGGTGCATTATAGCGCAGCAGGGCGAGAATTCAAGGCTTTTCGCGGCGGTGCGCGGGCGGTGACGGCCGCGGCGCGGTGCGCCGGGCGGGGCGGGGGCTGCGCGGGCGGTTTGCGCTTGCCTGCCGCCGGCTTTTCGTGTAGGCTGCGGGGTATGGAGATTCTCATTCTGGCGGCGGCGAAGCCGTCGATCGCCTACGCGCGCGAGGGGGTGCAGTTTTTTGAGCAGAGGCTGCGCCCGCTGGGGCGAGTGGAGCTGCGCTATGTGAAGGCGGGGAGCTCGGAGGAGGTGTCGCGCCGCCTGCTGGAGGCGAGCCGCGGCCGCCTGCGCCTGGCGATGGATGAGCGGGGCGCAAATTGGAGCACGCGCGAGTGGGAGAGCCACTTTCGCAGCTGGCAGCTGCGCGCCGTGAAGCGCGTGGCGCTGCTCATCGGCGCGGCGGACGGGCATACGCCGGAGCTGCGCGAGGCTTGCGATGCGGTGATTTCGCTGGGCCGCCACACGATGCAGCACGAGCTGGCGCTGGTGGTGCTGCTCGAGCAGGTTTATCGCGTGCACACGCTGCTGGCGGGCTCGCCCTATCACCGGGACTGAGGCTGCACCGGGACTGAGGCGGCGGCGCGGGACGGGGGTGCTGCTGTCCCGTGGCTGCGTCGGGTGCAGGGGCTCAGGGGCCCCAGCCCGCAGCTTCATCGCCGTCGGGCACCGGGGGTTCGGGCCGCGAGAGGATGTGGCGCTGCCGGGCGGGGGTGGCGGGCGGCTCGCCGACGGCGGGGGCTTCGGCGACGAGGAGGTCGGCGCAGACGGGGAGGTGGTGGGCTGCTTCGGGGGGCTGCTCGGCGGAGGGCGCGGCGATGAGGATCTGCGGCGCGGCGTCGGTGGCGGCTTTGGCCCACTGCATGCGGGCGCGCTGGCGGTAGGCGACGCCGCGGGGGGTGAGGGCGTCGGGGAAGAGGAGGGCGAGGTCGGGGCGCAGGTCGCGCAGGACGTCCGGCATGCGGGGCGGTATCAGCAGGCGGGCGTCGCTGTCGAAGGTGCCGCCCGGGCAGATGACTTGGTGGGGCAGGTGGTGCGCGGCCAGCACGAGGATGAGCTTCGGCGAGGCGCAGATGATGGTGCAGGGCTTGTCGCGCAGCAGCAGGGCGAGGGCGAAGAAGAGCGGGGTGCTGTCGCCGGCGAGGCGCATGCCGGCGCTGATGCGCTCGGCCAGCGGGGCGCAGAGGCGCATGTCGAGCCGCTCGGCATCGGCGTCGCCCGGGCGGGCGGAGGGGGGCTGATAGACGGCACCGCCGTGCACGCGCTTGAGCAGGCCTTGCTGCTGCATGAGCACGAAGTCGGTGCGGATGGTTTCATCGGTCACGCCGAGCTCGGCGGCCAGGGATGCGGAGCGCAGGCGTCCGCGCTCTTCCAGCAGGCGCAGAATGTAGCGCCGTCTCTCGTCGGCCATGTACATGGCAGTGGTGTGGCTGTGGTGGGTTCGGCGGCCGGCGAGCCTTCGGGGCTGGCGCCGGCCGCAAGGTGGGGGGTGGAGCGCCGAGGGGCTCGGCGCGTGTTGGCCTTGGAGAGAGCTGGCAGTAAGGAAACAGGTAGCCGCTGTTTCAACGGAGAGGGGGTGACGATGCGCTCTTACCTCCGGCTGATGCCGGTGAAGAATTCGTCGAGCCCTTCGATGAGCTGGCGCCCTTCGGCGGCGAGTTCGTTGCGGACGTCCGGCGGCAGCTGCGCGCCGAGCGTGTCGAGATCGGCCACGCGCATCTCGAGCATGCGCACGCGCGTGGAGGCCACGCCGGCGTCATACTCGTCCTGCTGGGTGAGCAGGATGGTGGAGAGGATGTGCGAGACGATGCCCGCGTAGGTGCTCACGTAGCGCTCGGAGGCGTGGCGGCTCTCCTCCGGCTGCGAATCGAGGTTGCTCATGAGGCGCCGCTGAACGGCGGCCGTCATGTGCGAGGCGCGGCGGAAGAGCGGGTGGTGCATGGCGATGTTCATGGCGCGGGCCTGGCCGGGGGCCATGAAGTCGAGCACTTCGCATTCAGTGTTCGTGAGGGCGGGATCCGGCGGCATGTGGGCCTCTTGCTCGGCGGCTAGTTCGCCGAGGTAGTCCAAGCGGTCCATCACGTAGGCGCAGTCGAGGTAGCCCCGCGGCCGGCCGGCGTATTTCTCGCGCACGGAGGGGTAGATGGCCATGCAGGCTTCTGCCCGGTTGAGGCGGTAATCCCATTCGCAGACGGGGAACTTGGCGGTGAGGGCGGCGAGGCTCGGGCCGCGGAAGTTGGCGACGTTCCACGCGACGTGGTCGCGCAGCGCTTCCTTGTTGAGGAAGAGCTGGGCGTTTTCCTGCTCCGGGCTCATCTGCCACTGCGGCGGGCTGATGGTGAACTCGACCTGCGGGGTCTCGATCAGCACGCGGATCCGCGGGCCGATGAAGAATTCGATGGAGAGGGCGTTTTCCAGCAGGCCGTCACCCTGGCGATTCCGAATGCGCTGGGAGAGCGTGATGTCGCCGGCGGTGATGTCGCCTGCGGACTGGCGCAGGAGGTTGAGGATGCCGTGTTCCCGATCCGTTGCTTGAATGTTGTTCTCCTCCGTGCGGTGAAATTCGACTCGGCAGCCGGCGATGTCGCGCAGGCAGTTGCCGCGCATGCGGTAGCGGATCGGCTCGGCGCCGTCCACGCACCACAGGCGCAGGTCGATGAGGTCTTCGAGGGTGTTGTCGATGACGCCTCGGAGGATCAGAGGGGTGATGATGGCGAACATGAGGGTATGTTTGGGTTGGGGTTGGTGCTGCGGCGGAGGCAGAGGCCGCCGCCGCGGCAGGGAAGCCGTGGGAAGGGGGGATTCGCGCCCTGCGCCGCCTGAAGCGGCGCGCGCCCCGCAGGGGGGCGGGAAGGTCTTTTTGAGGAGGGGGTGGCCGCCCATCGGTTCAGCGCCCTTGGGCACCGTCGGCGGTGGGCGGCCGGAGAGGCGTCAGCAGCAGCGCGGGGCCGGCAGGCTCGCGGCGAGGCGCTCGACGGCGTCGGTCGCGTTCATGAGCTCGACGACGGCATCCCAGCGGCCCTGCATCAGCGCCTCGCGGAAGCCGTCCGCCATCGTCAGCGGGAAGCTCGCCTCGTCGCAGCTCAGCGTGAGCTTGGCGAGGTCGACCGTCCAGATGGTCTCGGGCTTCTGCTCGGTGATGGCCGAGGCCGCTTCGATGTCCTTCATCGAGGCGCAGAGGCAGGGCAGGCCGATGCCGCTGCAGTTGCCGATGAAGATCTCCGCGAAGGAGGCCGCGACGATGGCGCGGATGCCCGAGCGCTTGATGGCCTGCGGCGCGTGCTCGCGAGACGAGCCGCAGCCGAAGTTTTCTCCGCCGAGGATGATGCAGGCACCGGCATGAGCCGGGTTGTCGATGGGGTGGCCCTTCGAGCTGCCGTCAGCATTGAAGCGCTCGTCGTAGAACATGGTGCCGGCCAGCTCATCGAAGGTGAGGCACTTGAGGAAGCGCGCCGGGATGATGCGGTCCGTATCCATATCTGCTCCCGGAACGGGAACGGCCTTGCCGGTGATGGTGATGATTTTGTTGAGAGGCATGGTATGGAAAGTGATGTTTGTTAATCGCTTGCGATTCGGTGGCGGCTCATTCGGTGATGCCGAAGACTTCGCGCGCATCGCTCACGCGCCCCGTCAGGGCGGCGGCGGCGGCCATGATCGGGCTCATGAGCAGGGTGCGGCCCGTCGGGCTGCCCTGTCGGCCCTTGAAGTTGCGGTTGCTCGTGCTCGCGCAGATCTGGTCGCCGACGAGCTTGTCGGGGTTCATCGCGAGGCACATCGAGCAGCCCGCATGGCGCCATTCGAAGCCCGCCGCACGGAAGATGTCCGCCAGCCCTTCCTCCTCGCACTGGCGCGCCGTCATCTGCGAGCCGGGAACGGCCAGAGCCTTGATGCCCGGGGCCACGCGATGCCCCTGAATCACGCGGGCCACGGCGCGGAAGTCGCTGATGCGGCCGTTGGTGCAGGAGCCGATGAAGACGACGTCCACGGGCAGGCCCTTGATGGGGCTGCCGGGCGTGAGCTTCATGTACTCCAGCGCCGTGCGGCGCGCCTTGCGCGTCTCTTCATCGGGCGCGTCATCGGGGGAGGGGATGGCTTCGCTGATGCCGATGTTCATGTCCGGCGAGATGCCCCAGGTCACCGTCGGCTCGATCTCCTCGCCGCGGATGACCACCACGTCGTCGTAGACGGCGTCGGCATCGCTCGCAAAGCTCTTCCAGCGCTCGACGGCCGCGTCCCAGTCCGCACCCTTCGGTGCGTAGGGGCGACCCTTGAGGTAGGCGAAGGTTTTTTCATCGGGGTTGATGTAGCCGCAGCGCGCCGCGCCCTCGATGGCGAGGTTGCAGATCGTCAGGCGGCCGTCCATCTCCATCTCGTCGATGACGGAGCCGCCGAACTCGTAGGCGTAGCCGATGCCGCCGTCCGCCCCGAGCACGCGGATGATGTGCAGCGCGACGTCCTTGGCCGTCACGCCGGGGCGCAGCTTGCCCTCCACGCGCACATTGCGCACCTTCAGCGGGGCCATGGCGAGCGTCTGCGTCGCCAGCACGTCGCGCACCTGCGTCGTGCCGATGCCCATGGCGATGGCGCCCATGGCGCCGTGCGTCGCCGTGTGCGAGTCACCGCAGACGATGGTCATGCCCGGCTGGCTGATGCCCAGCTCCGGGCCGACCATGTGCACGATGCCCTGCTGGCCGCTCGGCAGGTCGAAGAGGCGGATGCCGTTCTCCGCGCAGTTGCGGCGAAGCGCCGCGAGCATCGCGGCGGCGCGGGGATCCGCGTAGGGCTCCGTCTGGTCATCCGTCGGCACGATGTGATCAGGCGTGGCGAAAATGCGCTCGGGATGCCGCACCGGCAGGTTGAGGTCGCGCAGCATGGCGAAGGCCTGGGGCGACGTCACCTCGTGGAGGTACATCGTCGCGATGAAGAGCTGCGTGCGCCCGTCGGGCAAGGTGCCCACGGTGTGGGCATCCCATACTTTCTGGTAAAGTGTCTTTCCCATAATTTTGTTCGGGGTGTTGGTCAGTTTAGCATGGCTGACTCTGTAAGTCAAGTTCAGAGTTGTGAGGCTCTCGCCTGATGACGCAGAGGGCGGTCTCACCCTGCGCTCTTTCCTCCGGCATTCTGGGGAGAAAAGAGAGCCGGTCCCCGCAGCGGGAACCGGCTCCGTCAGAATGAGCGTGTCAGTTGATCCGCATATTACACGAGGTGCTCCACGTCAGCGCGCTCTGCCAGAAGCTCCTGGCAGGTGGCGTCAATCTTGGCGCGCGAGAACTCGTCAATGGGCAGGCCCTCGACGATGCTGATGCTGCCGTCGGCGTTCGTGCGGGTCGGCATCGAGCAGATGATGCCCTCGGGCAGGCCGTACTTCGTGCCGTCGGAGTAGGAGGAGACGGAGTACCAGTCACCCTCCGGCGTCGGCGTCACGAGGTTCTTCACCGTCATGAGAGCCGCATTGGCGGCCGAGGCGGCGGAGGAAGCGCCGCGAGCCTGAATGATGGCGGCGCCGCGCTGCTGCACGGTCTTGATGAAGTCCGTCTTGAGCCACTCGTGGTCGCTGATGACCTCCGTCACGGGCTTGCCGTTGATCTTGGCGTTCGTGAAGTCGGGATACTGCGTGGAGGAGTGGTTGCCCCAGATGACCATGTTCGTCACCGCAGAGACGGGCACGCCGGCCTTGGCGGCCAGCTGGCTCTTGGCGCGGTACTCATCGAGCATTGTCATGGCAAAGAAGTTCTCCTTGGGCAGGCCCGTCGCATTGTGCAGGGCGATGAGGCAGTTCGTGTTGCAGGGGTTGCCCACGACGAAGACCTTGCAATCCTTGGCGGCGTTGGCGGCGATGGCCTTGCCCTGGCCGACGAAGACCTTGCCGTTGATGCCCAGAAGGTCCTTGCGCTCCATACCGGCCTTGCGGGGGACGGAGCCGACGAGCATGCACCAGTTGGCGTCCTTGAAGGCCACATCGGGGTCATCCGTGGCGACGATCTGCTGCACCAGCGGGAAGGCGCAGTCATCCAGCTCCATCACGACACCCTTGAGCTTGTCGAGGCAGGGCGTGATCTCGAGGAGCTTGAGAATCACGGGCTGATCCGCGCCCAGCATATCGCCGGCCGCAATGCGGAACAGCAGAGAGTAAGCAATATTGCCGGCGGCGCCGGTCACAGTCACGGTTACGGGTTTCTTCATAACGACCCTCATTATGCCTGAGAGCGCGTTCAAGTCAATCCCAAAGTGATGCATGGAGCCCCGCGCCTCTCGCTTTTTTGCGGTCTCGGAGGCGCGAGGGCGCTGCCGCCGCGAAAAAGATGAAGTTATTTTGCTGTTGCTGTATTTTGCTGTTGACCTGGGCGCCGGTTTGTGATACGATCACCCCCACACGGCAGATGGAGCGGTGGCTGAGAGGCTGAAAGCAACCGTTTGCTAAATGGTCGTACGGTTATAAAGCCGTACCGGGGGTTCGAATCCCCCCCGCTCCGTGATGAACCCGGCGCCCTCGATGGCGCCGGGTTCTTTGTTTTCAGGGGGGGGCGATGCGGTATCCTCTGGGTCAAGCGCAAAGTGTGGGGTCAAGCGCAAAGTGTGTGGAAACCGCCCGTTGAGCCACCTAGAGTACCGCCGCTGCACTCCACGAGCACGCGTAGTCGGTAGTTGGCGAAGTTGCGATAGCCGTAGGCGCGCCGTTGTATTAACTTCATCTTGCGATGAAAGCGGGTCAAGCGCAAAGTGTGTGGAAACCGCCCGTTGAGCCACCTAGAGTACCGC
>DGYMR06203__coassemble_2007_pt1 | contig 10943 bp, 9 predicted proteins | sample DGYMR06203__metabat2_low_PE_047 | metagenome-assembled genome bin DGYMR06203 | reverse complement strand
CCGGGGCAGTCGACGTGAGCGTAGTGACGCTTGTCGGTCTCGTACTCAACGTGAGCGGTGGAAATGGTGATACCGCGCTCGCGCTCCTCGGGAGCGCCGTCGATCTGGTCGTAAGCCTTGAACTCTGCCTTACCCTGCTCTGCAAGAACTTTGGTAATGGCAGCGGTAAGGGAAGTCTTACCATGGTCAACGTGACCGATGGTACCCACGTTCACGTGGGGCTTGGTGCGCTGGAATGATTCTTTGGCCATATTAGGATTGTTGTTTTGGGCTGCTATTCTTGCATCGGAGTCGAAAGCTTCTGGCGGGATTTGAACCCGCGACCTCATCCTTACCAAGGATGCGCTCTACCCCTGAGCTACAGAAGCATGAACTCCCTGTCGCCCCCGTGAGGGGACGTGAAAGCAGGGGCATTTTACACGTGTTGTGCTGCCACGTCAACTCTAATTTATCTGAATTTGCGATTTTTTTCAAATTTGATGCATTTTTCACCTGTTTTCGGTGCTTTTTGTTCTCCGGACAGCCGCCGGAGGCGTCTAGGGCGGAACAGGTGGAAAGTTGGATTGTCTATCGGCCTTTTCTGCGGCACACTGAGGATCTATGAAAACTGCAACACTCATGACGATGGTTGCTCTGATGGCGGCGCCGCTGGTCTGCGCCGCTGATGAGCAGAAGGATATGCCGCTCAATCTCACGGCTCAGCCGGCTCCGCAGGCCGCAGCTCCGGCCGCCCCGGAGGCTCAGTCCGGCGAGGCCCCCGGCGGCTGCCCGTCGGCGGACTGGCTGAACGTGGAGACGATCACGCTGGCGGCGGCCAACGGCGATCCGCTGGCGCAGTACACGCTGGCCTGGCTGACGGAGACGGGCACGACAGCGTCGCCGGCGGACCCGGCGGCGGCGGACAAGCTGTACGCCGCGGCTGTGCCGGGTCTTCAGAAGGCGGCGGACAAGGGCCACCGGGCGGCCTGCATGGCGCTGGCTTCGATGTACGCCCGCGGCAAGGGCGTGACGGCGGATGCCGAGAAGGCCGCGCACTATGCGGAGAAGGCCCACGGCTGCCGCCCCGCGAAGGTCGGCAAGGCTTCCTGCTGCGCTCCCTGCCCCAAGGATGCGGCCAAGCCCTGCTGTGACAAGCCCTGCAAGGCGCAGCCCTGCGACAAGCCTTGCGAAGGCAAGTCCTGCGACAAGCCCTGCCCCGACAAGGCCGCCGACGCGAAGTAAGTCTCGCCGCCTCCGCTGAGTTCGGATGACACGCCCGCCCTGCCCGCCCCGGCAGCGGCGGGCGTTTTGTCTTGCCCACCCCTCAGCCCGGAGCGAAGGGCCGTTTTCCCTCCCGGCGGCCTTGCTCAGGGCCCCGGTGCGTGCCCGCCCGTCGTCTCCTCGGGAGTCTCGGCCGGCGCATATTCAACCGCGCGCAGGTAGAGCCCGTCGGCGGGGGCGCAGAAGCGCGTGGTCTCGCCGGGGATGTCGCTCATGTAGGCGCCGAGCTGCTCGAGGCTCATCTTGCCGGCGGCGACGCGCTGGGCCGTGCCGACGAGCAGGCGCACCATGCGGTACATGAAGCCGGTGCCGTGAAAGCGCAGGCGCAGCAAATCCCCCTCGTCGCAGACCTCTGCGCTCAGGATGCGGCGGTGGTAGTAGCCCGGCGGCGGCTCGGCGGGCTCGGTGCCGCGGCGCGCGGAGAGGCGGCGGAAGTCGTGCTCGCCTTCATAGAGCCGCAGGGCTGCCGCGAGCCGCTCCGTCTCGCCCGCCCGCGGCAGGTGCCAGGCGCGGCCCGCCAGAAAGGGGCTGAGCACCGGCGCCCGGCAGATGAGGTAGTCATAATATTTGCCCACGGCGCTGAAGCGGGCGTGAAAGCCAAGCTCCGCCCGCCGCACGTCAAGGATGCGCACGGCCTGCGGCAGCCGCGCGTTGAGGGCCGCCTGCCAGTTCTCGGGGCTCATGCGGCAGCTCTCGGGGATGTCGGCATGGAAGCTCTGCGCGAGGGCGTGCACGCCCGCATCGGTGCGCCCGGCCGCGGCGATGCGCAGCGGGCTGCGCAGGATGGCGGCGAAGGCGTCTTCGAGGCAGTCCTGCACGGTGCCCTTGCCACGCTGGCTCTGCCAGCCGAGGAAGTGGCTGCCGTCATAGGCGCAGGTGAAGTGGAGGCGGGGCATGGGGTCGTGGTCCTGAAACGCTCGAGCCGCAGCACCGCTGCGGTGAGCGGGCTGCGGCTGCAAGGGGTTTTCAGCCGTGGAAGGCGGCCATCAGATGTCGAGATCCAGCGGAATGTCGCCGATGTCCAGCGAATCGTCCGAGCTCGAGTCATCCGAGCCCGAGTCATCGGAGCTCGAATCATCGCTGCTCTCCGAGCTGCCGCTGTCGGCGTCGGTCGAGTCGGCCTCGCCGGAGTCCGCGGGCTCATCCGAGCTGTCGGCATCCGCCTTGTCCGCGTCATCCGCAGCCTCATCGGCGCTCTCACCCTCCTCGGCCACGCTGCTCAGATCCTCGCTGACAGGGGCCTTGTCGGGCACGGCCACGACGTCCTCAGCGCTGTCGAAGCGCATGACGGGCACGTCCGCCGGCGTGACGGTGTAGGAGAGAGCCTCCTTGAGGGCCTCGGAACCGTAGCACTCCGCAAAGGGCGGCGGCTCCTTGTGGTCGTCAATCGCGTCCTCCTGCAGGTACTTGGAGCCGGCCTCGCGGCGCGTGGCATCGGCATCCTTGTAGCTGCCCTCGGTCGTGGACGCGCCCACGGCCATGACGAGCTGATCCTCATCCACCTCGCCGTCGTAGGAGGTCACGGGCAGACTGGCGCGCACGCGGGCCACCTCGCGGGCCAGCGCATCGAGCGCCGTCACCAGTTCGGCAGCCTCCTGCCCCTCCTTGCCGACGCTGCGGCGCAGGGCGTTCTCGTTGAGCGTGCAGGTGCGGGCCATCGCGTCCATGAGGCGCTTGTTGAGCACCTTGACGCGCGGGGCGGCGGCCTCGGCCGTCGGGTGATCAATGACGGTGCGCAGCTCGGTCGTCAGCTCCTTGGCCAGTGTCACGACGGATTTATCCTCCTTCTGGCAGGAGGTCAGCGCGCAGGCTGCTACGATCGCGCAGGCGGGAACGAAAAGGAAATTTTTCATAAAAAGGTGATAAGCTGTGGTATGAAAGCTAGCAGGATTTCCCCGCGTTGTCAAGGTAAAGTGTCGTTCAGGTGAAAAAAAGTGCCGCCGCCCCCTCATCGCCCGGGGTCCGGCAGCAAGTCGGCGTAGATGCCCGGGTCCGAGCCCGGAATCGCCACGGCGCCGACGCAGCGCTCGTAGAAGGCGCGGGGGCCGACGCCGCCGATGATGGCGTAGGCGTAGCCGAGGGCGCGGAGCTGCTCGGCGGCCGTCACCAGCAGGGCGCGGCCGATGCCGCTGCCGCGCAGCTCTTCCCCGACACCCATCGGACCGATGAAACCGCGGGCCGTGACGTCAAAGCAGGCGAAGCCGACGATGCGCCTCTCTTGTGTGGCCACGACGCAGCCCACGGGGCTGTGCGCCATGGCGATGCGGCATTCGCTGACCCACTTCGGGCTGAAGTTGCGGCCGACCCAGTCTTCCAGAATATGTGCCTCGTAGGGGTTGCAGCGGCGGATGATGACACCGCGCTGCGCCGCGGCGGCGCGCAGCGGGGCGCCGTCCGGCAGATCATAGAGGCGTACGAGCATGTCCGTCATAGGCCCGGAGCAAAAGCAGGCAGAAAGACACCGCCTCCCCTGCCCCGGCCGAGCCGCGAGGCCCCGAAGGGCTCTCACCTGCCCGGCGCGGGGGAAGAGGCGGCGCGCTTGCGCGCAGGCGAATCAGTCCGCACTCTCGTCGCCGTCCTTCTTCTCACCCTCTCGGGCGTTGAAGAAGCGCGGAGCGAGCTTCGTGACCACTTCGTCCTTGCACTCCTGGTCGTAGACCTTCAGCACCAGATGAGCCAGCGCCACGGCATCCTTGAAGTCCGTCGGGGCCTTCGACCAGCGCGCCGCATCAAAGCGGCCCATCGCCTCGCGGCTGTTGGAGAACTCCGCCACGCCCGGCATCGCATAGAGCAGATGCGTCGCGCGCAGCAGCGCATCGAGCTCCAGCTCCGGCGCGCTGCCGTGGCTGCACGCCACAAACTGGCAGAGGCGATCAATGGCTTCATTAGCCATCTTGCGGTTCGCATCCGTGATGCTGCCCTTGCGCTCGCCCGCCGGAATCTGCGCCTCCGCCATGCGGCCGAGGCAGTAACAGTACCAGCCGTAGGGGCGCAGCGGAATCGCGTCCGCCTTGCCGTCCTCCGAATCCAGCGCGGCAAACTTCGCCACCTGGCGGCTGAGAGCCTGATAGCGCTTCGCCAGCTGAGCCGCATCCTCCATGAGCATACTCTCCGCCACCTGATACGCCACGCGGGCCGCCATGCCCTGCTCGGCTGCGGGAGAGCCGTACATCTTGCGGGCAATCTTCTCCGCCACGTCGCGCAGGTGCTTCCAGTCCTGAAGGCGCATCGCGCAGTCCAGCTCGCAGAGCGCAGCCTGCATCGCCGGGTTGCCGTCCACATCGCGGAAGGCGGCGTACTCGCTGCGCAGCTTCTCGCACTTCTTGAGCGCGTCGGACAGCTTGCCGCTGCGGTAGTCGTCGAGCGCGTCGCTGAGCTCTGCCGGCGACTGGACAATGTAGGGAGCCTTGAGGCGCTTCTGCTTGAGCGTGCCGTGGTCATCGAAGATGATGCCCTTCTCGTTGGCCGCGGACGCCGGATACGTCCTCCAGCGCTTGTTCTCAAAGAAAGAAACGTTCAGGCGCGTCGTCTCCTTCTGCGCCGGCTCCTGCGCCCCGGCAAAGCTGCCGAAGGCGGCCAGAGCAAGACCCATCAAACCGAGTGCTTTCATAGTAGTTCCGTGTTGCAAATTGTTGAAATTAACCCTTCACGCGATTCTTGTGCTCATTGGCCTCGCGATCCTCTCTCGCGACGCCGGCGTCGCGACCGTACTGATTGACGAGAGACTCAACCTGGTTGAAGAGGTCGCGCTCGTCGGAGTTCATCTTCTCGCGGAAACCGCTGTTGGTGAGCAGGCGGACGTAGTCCTCACCCGTCTTCCAGGCCACCCAGCGATCCGAGGGCTGGAAGTTGCCGCTCATGCGGTCGCCCGAGGACGGCGTGTTGCGCGCCCAGAGCAGCTCCATGATCGCCTTGCAGGCCGGGGCCGAGACGGACACGTTGCCCATGTTCGACGTGTAGAGGCTGTTGTAGGTCTGCAGCGCGTTCTTGATGCTCTCCGCATCCCCGCTCTTGGCGTAGGCGGCGGCCATGAGCATGTTCATGTCCACACGGCGGTTGCCCGAGCGCATGTTGAGGTAAGTCGTGCCGGCATCGATGGCCGCGCGCGTGTCACCCTTCGCGCTGTAGCACTCCGTGAGCGTGAAGTAGGCATCGGCCAGCACCGTCGCATCCGGGCAGGCGCCCTCCTTCGTCACATCCTTCAGCAGGGTGATGGCCTCATCGTAGCGGCCGAGCACCTTGAGTGCGCGAGCCTTGCCTGCCTTGCCCTTCACCGAATCCGCGCTGTTGGCCGAGATCACGGCGTCATAATAGGTCATGGCGCTGCCGATCTGGTCCTTGCCCACCTGGCTGTCCACGAAGCGCGCACCGAAGTTCACGAGGCTGTCCGCCACGCTCAGGCAGATGTAGGAGGTGAGATCCTGCGGCTTGAAGTCCACGCTCATCGAGCGGATCTCGCCGGCGATGCCGTTGCGCAGATCGTTGATCGAGCCCGGAGAGACGCCCTCGCTGTTCTTCTCAACCGCGTTGAGCTTCTTGCTGCGCTCCGAGATGCAGGCCATGCGGATGATGGCGTTCGTGAACTTGTCGGCCGGGTCGATGCCCGTGAAGCCCTTGAGGTGCTCAATCACCGCGTCCTCCGACGTCAGCGCCAGACCGTACTGATCCTTGCCGCCCGACGGAATCGTCACGTAGCCCGCCTTGATCGCATCCTCATAGGCCACGACGTAGGAGTTGATGGCCATCTCCAGCGCGGCATTCGTCTTGCCCTTCTTGAAGGCAGCCGTCGCCTCGCGGGCAATGACCGTCCGAGCCTGCTTGAGCGCGGCCTCAACAGCGGCCTTCGCGCCCTCGACATCGGGCTTCACCTTCACCGCGCGGCGCAGCTGCGTGCCCGCCATATCCAGCGCATAGACGTTGCCCTCGCCGTCCGTCTCCTTCCAGAAGGTATCGGCGTAGCCCGCCACGCGGGCGTTGCGCTGCTCCTCCGTCTCGCCCTCCATCGGAATCTCGGGCGCGTAGGAGTAGAGCAGGAAGAGCGCATTGGCCGCCAGAGCGCGCGAGCTGTCGGACTTCGGCTGCTTGAGCGAAGCCTCGTAGGCCGCCTGCAGAGCCGCAATGCCCTGCGGCTTGGCCGCCTCGTCCTCGCCCGTGATGATGATGTTGCCGCGCATCAGCTGGGCATTCGGGTAGACCACGCTGTCCGGCCAGTTGTCGGCAATCGCCTGGCAGAAGGTGAGCGCCTTGGCCATGTCGGCCTTGGCCGTGTCCTTATCATCGCGCGTCGACGCCTGCTTGAGCGTGCACTCGAGCGCGAGGTAGGTCGCGCGATCCACCAGCGGATTCTCCTTCAGATCATTGGACGGGTATTTCTCGCGATACTTCGCGAAAAGATCGAGCATCTTCTGGTAGTTCGCCGGATCCACCGCGCCCAAGCGCTTGTAGGCGTCCATCACGAAGTAGAAGAGCTGCATCTCCATGTTCGCCACTTCCTTCTCCTTGAGCGCTTGGCGACCCGTGCCCGGCTTCAGGCGGCCGCTGTCGAGCAGCGCCGTGCCCGCCTCGAGCACCGAATCAAACTTGTCGAGCTTGTAGTAGGCCGAGGTCTTGATGAAATCCGCCGTCACGGCATAGGCGCCGTTGAGGTCATCCTTGTTGAGACGCAGCACCTCATCGGCCGCGCCGATGAGCTCCTGCCACTTGTTCCCCTTGAGAAGGCGGCGCATCTTGTTGAAGGCCAGGCTCTTCTCCTGATCACCCCCGAGAGAGCCGCCCTTGAGGCCGGCCTCCAGACGCTCGCCGGCCTCTTCATTGCCGGTCAGGTAGTGCAACTGAGCCAGCTGGAACTTCAGCTTGTCGGCCACCTTGGCACTCTTGCCCTTCGCATCCTTCACCGTGAGATCGGGATAGCGATCCAGCAGCACCTGATAGCCCGCCTTGCCGAGGCGGTTCGAGCCCATCGACAGGTGCACATTGGCCGCACTGATGATGGCGTAGGCCTCGGGATCCGTATTCGCATCCAGCAGCTTCTTGTAGTCCGACGCCAAGCTATTGATCTGGCGGACGCTGTAGACCTTGCCCGTCACGCGATCCATCCCGTTGGTCACCTGCTCATCCGCGCCCATCCACGCGCCCTGCATACCCAGCACGTTCATCACCTCGGCGGAGGAGGGAACCATGCCGAAGAGCGTGTTCATGATGCGCGTCGCCGCCTCGGCGATCTTGAGATCGCCGCTCTTGAGCGCCTTCTGCACGTAGCCGGCCGCCTTGCTGCCGTAGGCGATGAAGCGAGACGTGTTCACCGCGGCGGCAGACGTCTCCATCGCCGGCACGGCCGCCAGCGCGTTGTGCGCCAGCTCGAGCACGTTCGCATCCGTGCTCTTGTCATCCTTGAGCGCCACGCCGATAATTGTATTGAGACCGCGCATCACCATGTCCTCGGGCAGGCGGCCCGAGCCCTTGCGGCTGCGCTGCAAATACTCCTTGCCCTTGTCGAAATCGGGCTTGTCCTTGAGCAGGTAGCACTGCAGGAGCAGGAAGCAGACCTGCCCGTTGAGCTTCTTGGCCTTCTCCGCCTTCGACACCTTGCCGCTCTCCAGCAGATCGAGGTAGGCCTCAAGATTCTCAATCGCCTCGTCGAACTTCGAGGGATCGCCCTTGCCGCCGTCTTCACCCGTCGCCTGCTTGAAGCGCACATAGCCCTTCTGGAAGACCGCCATCGTCAGCAGCGGATCATAGCCCACCGCATCCTTCGGGTTCGGAAGGTTCGCGCGCTGAGCCACAATGGCGCGCTCGCGCATCGCCTTGTCCTTCCACTGATCCTCCAGCAGGCGGTCGTAGGTCGCCACCGCGGCATCGTACTTCTTCTGCTGCGTCTGAGCCAGCGCCTTCTGCCAGAGGTAGAAGGGCATCACGTACTCAAACTGCTGGGTGACCTTCGACTTGGAGTCGAACTTCTTGATGACGGCATCGCAGAGCTTCTCGGCCTGCGCGTACTGACCGGCGCGGTTCAGCTTTTCCGCCTGAGCGACGGAACCGACGAGATCCTGCGCCTGACACACCATCGGCGCACACGCCGCGATGGCCAGGAGAACCGCAGATTTGGAATAGGAAAGCATGGGAATGGTGTAGTGTAAGGTGTGAATAAGCTGGTGAAGAAGAGTTCAGACAACAAGAGGGGAGCAGCGGCGCTCAACCGCTGGGCTCCCCTCTTGGGCGGGAAGGGAAGATGAAACTTACTCCGTCGCGGCCTGAAGGCCCACGGCCTTGATGCCGGCCTCGGAGAGAGCGGACATCACGTCGATGATGCGCTGGTGCGGCGCCGCCTTGGAGCCGCTGAGCAGAACGAGCGGCTCAGCGCCCTGAGCCTTCGTCTGATCGCGCAGCGTGATCAAACTGTCGCGCAGCTGCGTGAGGTGGCCGTACTGGCTGTACTGCTTGGAGGAAGGATCGATGCCATCGGTGGCGTCGCCCACCGGCAGACCGTTGTAGATCACAATGCCGTTGGCCTTCACCTCGATGCGGCCCACCTCGGGCGGCGGCGAATCGCTCGACTCGCTCTCCGTCGCAGGCGTAGCCATATCAATCTTCTTTTCGCTGACGAGCGTCGTTGCCACGAGGAAGTAAATCAGCAGCAGGAAGCAGCAGTCGATCAGCGACGAGATGTTCATCTCGGGATCCCCCTGCTCCTCCGTCTCGATTTTCTTGTGTCTTGCCATATTGTAGAGAGAAAGAGAATGGGGTTTACTTGGCGGGCAGCGTGCCGAAGACCAGATCGGCAATACCGACACTCGCCGCAGCATTGATCACCGTGCGCGTGCGCTCCCACGGAGCATTCTGGTCACCGCGGATGTAGAGGCGCACCGTCACCGGCTTGCCGTCCTCACCCTTCATGTTCTTGTAGACATCCTTCATCTTGCGGATGGCGTCGGCGAGCTGGCTCTCCTCACCCGCGCGGTAGCCCGTCGTCTTGCCGTTGGCATCGGCGAGGCTCCAGATCGTGCCGGGCTTGCTCGCGAAAGTCAGATCGTACTTCTTGAGCGCATTGCCCTTCATCTTCTCGCGATCCGCGTAGACGTTGACCACGATGCAGCCCTTGGCATCCTTGAGCTCGGAGCAGGACACCGCGTTGGGCATCTTGACGCTGGGATCCTTCGCCACCGTAATCTGCGTGGCATTCACCACGAAGAAAATCAGCAGCAGGAAGCAGCAGTCAATCATCGGCGAAAGGTTCACGTCACCGCTCACCTCGTCATTCGCTCTGGCGTTCTTTTTCTTGGCCATGATGATTTCTGAGATCGTTTGGATTCACGCCTGCCTGCACCCTCGGGCAACAGGCAGGCCCGTCGCAGAGGGCTCAAGCCTGAACCGGCTCGGCGTACTCACCCTCGATAGCCTCAGCATCCTCATCACCGCTCAGACCCTCAGGAATGCGGGCCAGCTGAGCATCGGCGTTGAGCACGTTGATGGACGTGTTGACCATCTCCTCAACCGTGTTGATGCACAGAGCCTCGAGGCTCTGAGCCTTCTTCTTGAGGAAGAAGAACGCGGGAATGGCGATAATGGAAATAATCAGACCCCAGAAGGTCGTCAACAGAGCCACGGAAATCGAACCGGCCAGCTGGGTCGGATCCGCCTGGCCCGTCTCAGCCAGAATGGCGAAGGCGCCGACCATACCCTGAACCGTACCGAACAGACCGATGGACGGAGCCAGCGAGCCGGAAAGCGCGAGCATGTCAACCGTCTTCATGATCTGCGGGCGCTCATTAGCCGTGAAGTCGGCAATGGCGTCTTCAATGCCGTCCTTGCCCAGATCCTCGGGGCGGTTGGCATCGATATTGGGCAGAGCGTACGCCACGAGGCGACCGAGGTAGGTCGGGCTCGACGTCGCCATCTCAATGGCCGAGCGCACGCGGCACTCACCCATGAGAGCGAGGAGCTGAGCCTTGAGAGACTCGGGGCAGTACTTCTCGCGCTTGAGGTTCATGGAGCAGAAGATGATGAGGAAGATCGTGATCGCCAGCAGGATGACCAGCGGAATCATCGTCCAACCACCATCAATAACCCACTTGTCGAGCATGTTCTTCTCTTCAGCGCCGCCGGAGGCTGCCTCCTGAGCCAGAGCCGATGAGGAAAGAGCGAAGACAGCAGCCATCCCGAGGGAGAGAGCCCGGACACCGAAACGAGTAATCGTTGCTTTCATAATGGTAAAACTACGGTAATGCAGATTTGACGCCCTCTATTTAACCACATTCTGCCCACTTGGCAAGAAAGATTTACGCAGACGGCAAAAAAAACTCCGTCATCCTCCGACAACCCATGGTGAGAATCTCCTCGGCAACATCGCGGCCCGTCGATGGGCCCCATGAACATAAACCGCGAATTATCAGAATGCAGCGAAAGGCATCAACCCGCACCTCCACACATACACCACCCATCACCGGCTCCCTGAGCACCTCAGACCATCATCCGAAAGCAACCCTTCACTTTTCTCAAATATCCATGAACCCCGTCATCCATCCGGCAGAATAGCCACCCCTCCACCCTCGACACACCCTAACACAGACCAAGCACATTCATCACGCCGAATGACGACAATTTATCTTCTTTGGAACTTGACGCAGTCTGCTCGCAGGTATAGCATCAGAAAAAATAACCCACCCCAACCTTCTACCCACCCCCCC
>DGYMR06203__coassemble_1998_pt1 | contig 10988 bp, 9 predicted proteins | sample DGYMR06203__metabat2_low_PE_047 | metagenome-assembled genome bin DGYMR06203 | reverse complement strand
TCTCTTTCACTCTGCTCTGTTGCAACGTCATTCCACACAATTAGCAGAAGAGCCAGATAACGGCTCTCCGCCGGGGAACGGCAGCGCTTTCAACTTGACGGCGGCGTGCAGGTCGATTAAGGTATGACCATGATGCGTCGCCTTTTCCTCGTGCTCTCCGCTGCCGGAATGCTGTTCGGCCTCAGCTCCTGTGAGTCCATGCTCGAATACCTCCTCGGCGGCTCTTCCGCTCAACAGAAGGCCCCGGAGTATCCGACGCTGCCTCCGCTGCCTGAAGAGCACTGAGACCGTCCCCCACAGTGGAGACGCATGTCGGTGGCCGCTCAATCAGCGCTTGCTCGTGCACACGGCGGAGGCGCACTGCGGAGCAGAGCCCGGCCGTCCCGCCGCGGCTGCTCTTAGTTGTCCTCGTCTCGCTGACTCAGGGGCTCAGTGGCCCAGAAGTAGCCCCGGAGGCGGTAGCCCCTCTCTGTTCACGATGCGCGTCTGCTTCCTCGATGGAGGCCCGGGTATGAGAAAAGCCCGAGCTTGTTCAGCTCGGGCTTTGACATCCCCACACGGATTCGAACCGTGGTTCTATGACTGAGAATCATATGTCCTAACCCCTAGACGATGGGGACTTTCTACGTGAACCGGGACTCGAACCCGGGACCAATAGATTAAAAGTCTACTGCTCTACCAACTGAGCTATTCACGCATGTGCCATACGGCAGCAAGCGGAGTTTAGCGAATGCGCCCCGCCTTGTCAAGCAGAAATCGGAGGGCGAGCGCCATTTAGCTCCATTTTCTGTGGCGTCAGGGCCTACGGCGGCGCTGCGAACGACACACCCGACACAAAACAGCTTCCCCCTTCGAGAGAATCTCTCCGAAGGGGGAAGCGGAAGCCGCTCCGTCGCTTCCCGGAAGGGGAAGCTGGGGCGGCGGTATAAAAAGGTCGTTACGCTTCGGTGCGGGCGGCAGCCTCGCGGAGGTTCTTGCCGACCTTGAACTTCACCACGCGGCGGGCGGGAATCGGAACGTCCTTGCCCGGGTCTTTGGGGTTGCGGCCGATCTTGGCTTTGACTTCTTTGACCACGAATGTGCCGAAGTTGCGCAGCACGACGCGGTCACCGTTACCCAAGGCTTCGGTGATCATTTCAATCGCACGCTGAATGACGTCGAGGACGTCGTTCTGGGTGAGGTTGTTGCGGGTCTCGGCGCAAATCTTGTTCACCAGCTCTCGTTTCGTTATCGTATTGGCCATAGTTACAGTAAATGTATGGAAGCTGAGGGGAATATACCGCATTTCCGCGCTTTTGTCGCGCAAAAAAAGCAAAGGACGCGCATTTTTTTGAGTTTCAAGCAGTGAAAACAAAGTTATGTTCTCTTGGGCTCTCTTTGGGGTTGACGCGCGCCGCGTTTCAGGCGAAACTCGTCTCCCGATGGCCAACCAGTACACGATTGAGCTCTCCGCCGACGATGCCGCCGCCCTGAAGAAAAAGCTGCAGCAGCGCCCGGGCTACGAAGCCCGCGAGCGCGAGTACGCCCTCTTCTGCTTCGAGGGACCGCGGGTCAATGTCGCCTATTACCCGAAGCGCCGCCGCCTGCTGGTGCAGGGGGCGGGGTCCGACGAGTTTCTGGAGTTCGTGATGCTGGTGAACCCCGGCGAGGGGGTGCTGCATGCGGCGGCGAAGCGCGAGGCTCTGCTCGACGCCTCCCCCCACTTCGGGGTGGATGAGAGCGGCAAGGGCGATTATTTCGGCCCGCTGGTGGTGGCCGGCGTGTTCTCCGATGAGCGCACGGCGCCGGCGCTGCTCAAGATCGGCTGCCGCGACAGCAAGCAGATCGGCGACGATCGACGCATTCACGCCATGGCGGAGAAAATCCGTGCGCTGCCCGGGGTGGCCTGGGAGGTTGTCTGCGTGGGCCCGCACCGCTACAATGAGCTTTACACCCAGTTCGGCAACCTCAACCGCCTGCTGGCTTGGTGCCACGCTCGCGTCATCGCGGCACTGCACGAGAAGGTGCCGTCCTGCCCGCGGGCGCTGAGCGATCAGTTCGCCAACGAGTGGGTGCTCAAGCGCGCCCTCGGCCAGCGGCACGTGCCCGTGCAGCTCGAGCAGAGGCCCCGCGCGGAGAGCGATGTGGCCGTGGCGGCGGCCTCTATCCTCGCGCGCGACCGCTTCGTGCAATGGATGCAGCGCACGGCTGAGGCTGCGGCCTGCGAGCTGCCGCTGGGCTGTGCGCCCCACGTGGTGAAGGCCGCGCGCGCCTTCGTGGCACGACACGGCGAGGAGCGTCTGGCCGACGTCGCCAAGCTGCATTTCAAGGTGACGGCGAAGGTGCTCGGGCACCAAGCCTGAGGTGCCGGGTGCGTCGGCCAGCGAGAGCAAAACTGCGGCACCGGGCCGCGGCGCCGAACCGCGGTATCTGACGCGCGGCATCAGGGGCAGATCAGATCTCGGCGAGTCTCGGGCTGTGCAAGCTGCCGTGAGCCGATACGGGCGATTGACGCGGGTGGCGTTACGCGGGCTCGCACTACGCCGACGGAGTGGCCCCACGCGCGGCATCGCTCGGCGAGGTGGCGGACTGCGGGGCATCGGCTTGGTCAGAGACGGATGGTGCAGCCTGGGCTTGGTCTGCATCCATTCGCTCAGCATCAGCCGGAGCGTCAGCTTGCGGTGCGTCGGGGGACGGGGCCTCAGCTTGAGGTGCAGCGGCTTGAGGCGTGTCGGCTGGCGGCTCCGACGGGCCCGTCTGCCCGTGCAGCCATTCGCAGAAGCGCTGCGCCCAGGCCAGCGAGATGCCCGGGATGGCGGCGATATCTTCGGCGCTGCGGGCGCGGATGCCGGGGATGCTGTGGAAGCGCGCCAGCAGGAGCTCCTTGCGGCGGGGCGTCATGCCGGGGTAGGCGTCGAGACGGCTTTCGCGCACGCGCTTGCGCACGAGCAGCTCATTGTAGTTGTTCGCGAAGCGGTGGGCCTCATCGCGCAGGCGCTGCAGAAGCTTGAGCGCGCCTGAGTCGTGATCGAGGATGAGCGGCTCGCTGCGGTCGGGGAAGTAGACTTCCTCATCGCGCTTGGCGAGGCCGATGACGGGCATGTCGCCCAGCCCGACTTCGCGCAGCACGTCGAGCGCGACGTGAAGCTGCCCCTTGCCGCCGTCGACGACGACGAGGTCGGGCACCTTGATGGGCGCGCGCCCCTGCTCGCTGAGGCGGCGGAGCCATTCGTAGGTCCCGACGTCGGCCGGCTTGTCGAAGAGGGCGCTGCTCTCGTTGACGATGCGCGAGTAGCGGCGGCGGACGACTTCGAGCATCGAGGCAAAGTCGTTCTGCCCGTCGACGCCGCGGATGCGGTAGCGGCGGTAGGCGGCGTTGTCCGGCCGCCCGTTGGTGAAGCGCACCATCGAGGCGACGATGTGGTTGCCCGAGAGGTTCGAGATGTCGAAGCACTCCATGATGGCGGGCGGGCGCTTCATGCCGAGGGCTTCAGCGAGCTCGGCGAGGTCGCGGTCCGGGTCGACGGTGCCGGGGAGGTCGGCAAAGCGGCGCGCGAAGCGGCGCGCGGGCTCGAGGGTGCGGATGATGTTTTCGCGGATGTCGCGCAGGCGCGCGGCTTTCTCGAACTCGAGGGCCTCGGCGGCGGCGTTCATCTCCGCGCTCAGGGCGTCGAGGTGCTCCTTGCGGCCGCGCCCCTCCAGCAGGCCGAGCGCCGCCTCGAACTGTGCGCGGTAGTCCTCCGCGCTGATGCGGCCGATGCAGGGCGCCGAGCAGTGGCGAATGACGTCGTCGTGGCAGTGGCGGTACTGCTCTTCGCCGGGGTTGCGGCAGTTGCAGGTGCGCAGGCGGAAGCGGTGGTTGAGCCACTCGACGGTTTCCTTGAGGGCCGTGGCGTGCACGAAGGGTCCCAGATAGCGCGCCCCGTCGTCCTTGCGCAGCCGCGCCAGCGTGAAGCGCGGCAGGGGCTCCTGCCGCGTGGCCCGCAGCAGCAGATAGCGCTTGTCGTCGCGCAGCTGCACGTTGTAGTGCGGGCGGTACTCCTTGATGAGCTTCTGCTCGAGGATGAGGGACTCCTGGTCGCTGCGCACCTCGTAGTAATCGAAGTCCTCGATGGCGGCGATGAGCGCGCGGGTCTTGCCGTTCTCCAGCGTGGCGCGCGACGGGGAGAAATAGTTCGCCAGGCGGCGGTGGAGGTCTTTGGCCTTGCCGACGTAGATGATGCCGCCTCCCTCGCCCTTCATCAGGTAGACGCCCGGGCAGTGCGGCGTCTGGCGCCACTTGGCCTTGAGATCGACTCGGGCCATGGCTTCAGCGGTGGAGCAGCCAGCGCACGCGCGCGAGGTTGAGGCCCTCGCTGATGAGGTTCACGGGGTTGCGGCGCAGGTAGTGGCGCTCGTAGATGCGCGTGTGGTGCAGGGTTTCGGCGGGCTGGCGCTGCTCGTGCTCGGCAATCACGCTCAGGATCTGGTTCCAGAGGTTGTAGCGCTCGCAGATGAGGCGGCGCGCCTCGCGGATGGCCGGCAGGCGCTTCTCATACTCGTTATTGTCGATGGCGCTGCGGATGATCTCCAGAGCAGCGGGCGGATCGTCGAGCGGAATGGGGATGTAGCTCTGCGGCGGCAGCACACAGCCGATCTTCGGGTCTCCGGCGTAAAAAGTCAGGCAGAGGCTCAGAATGGCATCGGGCAGCTTCTCCGTCCAGTGGTAGGCCTGGCACTGGTTCTCGATGGCGATGTGGTAACGGTAGTCATCGAGGGCATCGTACTTGTTCTCGAGCGGGCGGAAGCCCCGGCCGAAGCGTTCGAGCCGCGGCTCGTGCGCCTCGATGTATTCGATGAACTCCATGCGCTTGCGGTGCAGGGTGTGCGTGCAGCGCTTGGTCGAGAAGATGCAGGAGAGATCCTTGCTCTTGGGGAATTCGTGGCAGGCTCTGTTCTCCAGTGGGCTGCGGTTGTTGAGCCAGACGATGGCGCCCGAGCCGCGGCGGTAGCCCGGGTGGCGCAGCACCTGCGGGTCGTGCGTCGTGAGCACGTAGGCGAATTGGCGCGTGTAGCAGGGCGGGTAGATCTTGATGCTGTCGGGCTCCTGCGTGACGAGGATGGTGTGCGAGGCCGGGCAGGCCAGATCTTCATAGTGCCTCCAGCGGGGCAGTTCGTCGTAGACGGCCAACCAGTCGTATTCGCGGCAGTCGGGGTCGCTGACAAACTCGACGCCGTCCCACTCCATCGGAGAGGGGAAAAACAGGCCATGGAACTGGGGAAGACTCCAAGTAGTGAGGATTTTAACGCGCACGGCAGTGATGGGGGGCAGGGCGATGATGAGGGCAGGGACTTTCTGCTGGCTCGGGCATCACTGCGGGTCGACCCAGCGGCCGCGCTCTTTGATGAGGGCGACGAGGCGGTCGACGGCTTCGTCCTGCGGGATGTTGATGGCGACGGGCGTGTGCCCGACGTAGAGGTTGATCTTGTTCGGCGCTCCGCCGACGTAGCCGAAGTCGGCATCGCTCATCTCGCCCGGACCGTTGACGATGCAGCCCATGACGGCGATCTTCACGCCCTTGAGGTGCGAGGTCGCGGCGCGGATGCGGGCGGCGGCCTCCTGAATGTTGTAGTGCGTGCGCCCGCAGGAGGGGCAGGAGACGTACTCGGCCTTCGTCAGGCGCACGCCCGAGGCCTGAAGGATGTTGAAGGCGAGCTTCGCCGCCTTCTCGGGATCGCTCTCCGTGCGCACGAGAACGGCGTTGCCGATGCCGTCGCAGAGCAGCGAACCGATGTTGAGGCCGCCCGCCATGGGGGCAGAGAGGCTCTGAGGCAGCCCGAGGCTGTCCTTGAGCAGAATGCTGTGGTGCGTCGGGATGAGGGCGGCGAGCAGGCGGAAGGCCTGAACGACGGGCATGTCCACACCGTCGGCCACGGTGACGAGCGTGGCCGGGGCCTCGGCCAAGGCGGCGACGGCAGCGGGGTCGCGCGGGTCGACGGAGACAGGCGCGGCGTCCTCGAGGCTCAGCTCGGGCATGAGGTCCTTCATCTGCGCGGGGTCGAGCGCCTTGAAGGCCGCGCGGGGCAGCACGACGCGCACGGGCTCGTTCCAGCCGAGCGTGACGCCGCCGCGGGTGATGACGTCGGCCTTGCGCTTGCGGTAGCTGAAGGGGTCGAAGGGGGCGGAGGCCGGCTCGGGGAAGTCGGAGGAGGGGTGCTCGACGCCGGGCTGGAAGGGCGCGGCGAGTTCAAAGCCCGGCGCCACCTCGTGCACGGCGTCCTCCGTGAGCGAGACGCGCAGGGTGTCGCCGATGCCGTCGGCGAGCAGCGAGCCGATGCCGATGGCGCTCTTGATGCGGGCATCCTCGCCCTCACCGGCCTCGGTCACGCCGAGGTGCACCGGGTAGTTCCAGTCCTCTCCGGCCTCTTCCAGACGCTTGATGAGCAGGCGGTAGGCCTGAATCATGACCTTGACGTTCGAGGACTTCATCGAGAAGACGAGCTGGTGGTATCCGAGATCTCGCGCAACGCGCGCAAACTCCAGCGCGCTCTCCACCATGCCCTCCGGTGTGTCGCCGTAGCGGTTGAGGATGCGATCCGAGAGCGAGCCGTGGTTGGCGCCGATGCGCATGGCGCGCCCGTGCTCCTTGCAGAAGAGGACGAGGGGGGTGAAGGCGAGGCGCACGCGCTCGAGCTCCTCCTCGTACTCGGCGTCGGTGTAGTCGCGCTCGACGAACTTCTTTTTGTCGATGAAGTTGCCGGGGTTGATGCGAATTTTTTCGACCCACTTGGCGGCCTCCATAGCGGCATCGGGTTTGAAGTGGATGTCGGCCACGAGCGGCACGTAGCAGCCGGCGGCGTGGAGCTCGCGGGCGATGTTTTCCAGATTGGCGGCGTAGACCTTGGTCTGGGCCGTGAGGCGGATGATCTCGCAGCCCGCCTCAGCGAGGGCAAGCGCTTCGCGCACGCAGCTTGCCGTGTCCAGCGTGTCGCTCGTGAGCATGGACTGAATGCGGATGGGGTTGTTGCCGCCGAGGCGGAGGTTGCCGACGGTGACTTCGCGGCTGATGCGGCGGGTGTAGCGGTACAGGCTCGGGCAATGCTGGAGGGGCATGGGACGAATTTACTCCTGACTCCGCTGGATTTCAAGTCTGAATCGCGCGCACGCGCCTTTTTATGTTGACTTCAGGGGCGTTTGGTTTTACAGTGAGCGAGAAAGTAGTGAACTGCACGCCATGTCCAAATACACCCTTCCTCTCTCTGTGATCCCGGTGGCTCTGCTGGGTATCCTCAACTCCTGCGTCTACGTGGATCAGATGATCCCCGACATGCCCTACCGAGGCAAGCCCGCGAAGGTCGCACCGCAGCACGGTGCCCAGCCCGCAGCCCATCCCGTGGCGCCGGCGGTGCAGACGCCCGCGGCGCCGACGCATCCGGCCGCGCATGCAACGCCGACTCCCGCCCCGTCGCACCCTGCCGTCGCTCCCGTGCCGACCAAGCCTTCGACGCACGTGACGCAGCCTCAGCCGCCGAAGCCCGCGACAACGAAGCCTGCGAGTTCCCCCAAGCCGGTGACGGCGCCGAAACCGAGCGAGGCGCCCAAGCCGCAGAACAAGCCCTCGCTGCTGCCGGACAGCCCGACGCACAAGCCGGCTGATGCCGGCAAGTCGAGCACGGAGACGCTGCCCGTGGCCAAGCAGGTGCCCGGCGATCCCACGCGCGTGTACAACCCCTACAACCCGAGCCGCACGATTCGCATCCTCGACAAGAACGGCAACCGCTGGCCGAGCGGCAAGCGGCTCAAGATCAAGAATCAGGACAAATATTTCCTCGTTCCGTGACGCCTGACCATTCCTCTGTTTGTCCCCCGGCGCCCTTTCGCTGCGCGGCGGTGTTCGGCCCGGGGCTTTTGGGCGGGTCGATTGCGCTGGCGGTGGCTCGCCACTTGCCGGGCTGCGAGCTGCGTCTCTGGGCGCGGCGCGAGCAGCCGCTCGAGCTGGCGCGCAGCCTCGGCATCACCGAGCATACGTACCGCGATCCGCTGGAGGCGGCTCGCGGGGCGGATCTCATTGTGTTGGCGACGCCCATCGGGGTCTTTGAGGATCTGTCCCGCCACATGCTGCCGGCGATTGCGCCCGAGGCCGTGGTGACGGATGTGGGCTCGGTGAAGGCCTATGTGCACCGCACGACGGGGCAGTTCCTGACGGAGCGAGGCCGCTGTTTCATCGGCTCGCACCCCATGGCCGGGGCTGAGACGCAGGGGCTGGAGAATGCTCGTGCCGAGCTGCTGGAGGGCGCCACGGTGGTGATCACCAATGAGCACGCGGCCCCCGATGAGCGCCGGCTGCGACTCGAGGCCTTCTGGCAGGCGCTGGGCTGCTCGACCTACGAGATGGAGGCCGTGACGCACGACCGCACGGTGGCGCGCATCTCGCATACCCCGCACATTCTCGCGGGGCTCTGTGCCCGCCACGCCTACCTGAGCGATGTGCCGCTCAAGGATATGCAGCGCCTGGCCTCCTCGGGCTTCCGCGACACGACGCGCGTCTGCTCGGGCCCGCCGGCGATGTGGGCGGACATCCTCTGGGAGAACGATGTGGCCATTCGCCAATCGCTGAGTGACACGATGGCGGATTTGCGCACGCTGATGGATCTGCTGGAGAATCAGGATCGCGAGGGCGTGCGCGAATGGCTTGAGAAGGCGAAGCTCGCCCGTGAAGTCATCCGCAGCTCGCCGGCCGCCGAGTCACCGGAGTCTTCCGTAGCCCCGGTGGCTTCGGAGACTTCTGACGCGCGGGGCGAGGCCTGAGCTCTCGCGCCCCGCTGCCCCTGTGAGTGCCCGCACGTCGACGGCGTCCGCCGGCGGCGCGGGCTCCATCCTGACCTGCGAGCCGGGTGTGCGTTCCTTTGCTCTTGACTCAAGCCCCCTGCGCAACCCTTTGCCTCATGCGGCTGCACGGGACCGCCGTGCGCCCTAGGCTGCTCTTTTTGCGGGTGCTCTGTGCCCTGAAGGGGAGAGGATGGTGAGCGCAAGCCCTGGAGCGGCTTTGCTCCTCGTCGCGCAGGGGCGCTTCGCGCCACATGCGTCCGCGGCGCTCGGGGGGCGTTCATTTTACCCCGCAACGCCTCCGCCCGTCGGCATTTGCCGCACGACTTGCATCTATCGGCGTTTTGCGCTGCGTGAGATGCCGCGTCTCACGGCGTCCGCATGATCAAAAACACCCGACCGGGGAGATCCCCGATCGGGTGTTTCGTTGAGCGGAGCCGGGGCCCGGAGGCCCGAGTCAGCCGCGCGTTCAGCTGAGGGTGGTGATGTAGTAACCGGCGATGACGGCGGTGCCGATGACGCCGGCAACATTCGGACCCATGGCGTGCATGAGCAGGAAGTTGCTGCGATCAGCCTGCTGGCCGATGTTATGCGAGACGCGCGCGGCCATCGGCACGGCGGAGACGCCGGCGGAACCGATGAGCGGGTTGATGGGGTTCTTGCGCCAGCCGGGAATCAGGTTCATGATCTGGGCGGCGAGCAGACCGCAGATGGTCGCCACGGCGAAGGCCACGACGCCGAGGATGATGATCTTGAGCGTCTGCCACTCCAGGAAGCGCGAGCCCTGCATGGTGAGGCCGACGGAGACACCCAGCAGAATCGTGGTGATGTTCATCAGCTCATTCTGCGCGCAGGAGACGAGTCGCTCGGTCACCTTGCATTCGCGCAGGAAGTTGCCGAACATCAGCATGCCGAGCAGCGGGGCGGCATCCGGGCAGAGCAGGATGGTGACGATGGTCACGGAGAAGCAGAAGAAGAGCTTCTCGCCCTTGGAGACCTGTCGCAGAGACTTCATCTTGATCTTGCGCTGGGCCTTCGTGGTGCACAGCTTCATGAAGGGCGGCTGAATCATCGGCACGAGCGCCATGTAGGTGTAGGCCGCCACGGCAATGGCACCCAGCAGCTCCGGAGCCAGCTTGCTGGCCAGGAAGATGGAGGTGGGGCCGTCCGCACCGCCGATGATGCCGATGGCCGAGGCCTGCCCGCGGGTGAAGCCCAGGAACATGGCCGCGAGGAAGGTGAAGGCCACGCCGCCCTGCGCTGCAGCGCCCAGCAGCAGAGCCTTGGGAGAGGCCAGCAGCGGGCCGAAGTCCGTCAGCGCACCCACGCCGAGGAAGATGAGCGGCGGGAAGAGCTCGGCGCGAATGCCGAGGCCGATCCAGTCAAAGAGACCGCCGTGCAGACCGACGATGGCGTACTCCGAGGTCTTCTGACCCTGGAAGTTCAGCACGCCCTTCTGCACCTTGCCCTCCTCTTTGACGGCCGGGCTGGCCACCATGGGCTCGTTCATCTTGGCGACGTACTCGGCTGCGACTTCGGGCGAGACGCCCTCGGGGACAGCAACGGGGCTCTCGGCCATCTCGGCCATCTTGATGGTCAGGATGCCGACGTCGCGGATCTTCTGGGTGGTGACTTTGCCGTCCTGAATCGCGACGACCTCCTTGTTGGCCTGGGTGATGACCATGCCGTTGTCGGGGATGTTCGCGATGAGGGCGCCGAAGGCGATCGGCACCATCAGGAGCGGCTCGAACTGCTTGGCGACGCCCAGATAGAGCATCACCAGCACCACACCCCACATGGTGTACATCTGCCAAGTCATCTGGAAGAGACCGATGCCCGACAGGAACTCCGCAAAGGATGTAATTAGTTCTTGCATGTTATATGAGAGAAATGTTGCTGATTTCCCCGCCGCGGGGGCGGCGGGGCCGACTCACCGATCTCAACCGATGTAGGCGAGGACCTGGCCTTCAGCCACGGTGTCGCCGGGAGTCACGGCAAAGGAGGTGAGGGTGCCGTCGCAGGGAGCATAGATGAGCGTGTCCATCTTCATGGCCTCGAGGGTCAGAATCTGGTCACCCTCCTTGACGGCGGTGCCGGGCTGCACGTCGAGGGAGACAACCTTGCCGCTCAGCGGGCTCGGGACGGGCTTGCCGGAGCCGGCAGCAGCGGCCGGGGCCGGAGCGGGGGCAGGAGCAGGGGCAGG
>DGYMR06203__coassemble_1973_pt1 | contig 11177 bp, 8 predicted proteins | sample DGYMR06203__metabat2_low_PE_047 | metagenome-assembled genome bin DGYMR06203 | reverse complement strand
GGAAAGCGGGAGGGGCGGTGCCGAGGAGCTGAGGCCCGGGGAGCTGAGGCCCGGAGTCCGGCGTCCTTTCGGCGGGTGGGGCGTTAAGGCTGAGGCGGTGAGAGGGAGGCTGCGGAAAGGGGGGCGCTCCGGCGGCCTCGGCAGCCTGGCTCCTGATGCAAGGCGGGCACACGAGCCCCCGGCTCGTGTGCCCGCGCCACACTCAGGTGAGTGATCAGTTGCGCTCGAAGAGCGAGCGGATCTTGCGGCCGACGATCTCCACCGGGTGCTCGGCCAGAGCGGCGCGCTTGGCCAGCAGGTTCGGGGCGCCCTTGGCGGCCTCCTCCAGCCAGACGCGAGCGAACTCGCCGCTCTCGATGCGCTTGAGCGACTCCTTCATCTTGGCCTTGACCTCGGGTCCGAGGATCTGCGGGCCGTTGTAGTACTCGCCGAACTCGGCGGTGTTCGAAATGACGGAGTTCATGCGCTGGATGCCGCCGTTGTAGATGAGGTCGACGATCAGCTTGGCCTCGTGCACGCACTCGAAGTAGGCCATCTCAGCCGGGTAGCCGGCCTCGATCAGCGTCTCAAAGCCGTACTTCATCAGGTCGACGAGACCGCCGCAGAGAACGTTCTGCTCGCCGAAGAGATCCTCGTAGGTCTCCTGAGCCATCGTGCACTCCAGCACGCCGCCGCGGGTGAGACCCTCGGCCTTGGCGATGGCGAGAGCCACGTCGCGAGCCTTGCCGCTCGGGTTCTGGAAGACGGCGATCAGGCCGGGGCAGCCGAAGCCCTCTTCAAAGACGCGGCGCACCTCCGTGCCCGGGCCCTTGGGCGCCACCATGATGACGTCGACGTCGGCCGGCGGCACGATGGTCTTGAAGACGTAGGCGAAACCGTGCGAGCAGCAGAGCGTCTTGCCGGCCTTCATCGCGGGCGCAATCTGATTCTTGTAGACCTCGCCGTGCTTCTCGTCGGGCAGCAGCAGGTGCACGATGTCACCCTCCTTGGCGGCCTCTTCAACGCTCATGACGCGGAAGCCGTCCTGCACCGCGGCGTCCCAGCTCTTGCCGGGGCGAATGCCGATGATGACGTTCACACCGCTGTCGCGCATGCAGAGTGCCTGAGCACGGCCCTGAGCTCCGTAGCCGATGACGGCCACCGTCTTGCCATTGAGGACGCTCACATCGGCGTCCTTATCATGAATGATGTCCATTGTTCTTTTGGGTTTGAAGAAGATGCGTCAAACATAGGATGTTTGACCTCACAAGGGAAAGATAGCACGATTCTCCGGGAATGCAAGCGCAAAAATGGGATTTTATGCAGAGAGTTTGCGCGGAAGTTCGCTGCGGAGGTTGCAAAGGGAGGGGCTTTGTGTTACACTCATCCTGCTCAACATGGCGGATCGCGTGACAATCGGGAAGGAGAGGGTGCCGAAGCGGCCGGTTCTCCTTCTGCCCAATCGCCTGGATCTCAAGGCGCTCCAAGCGCTGAACGAAGATCTCGGCGGCAGGGGCTGCGTCTCGTGGATCGTCGACCGCGCGCTGATGCCCGACCGCGAGCTGCTGCAGTATCTGACGGAGGTGCAGGCGACCGGCTATGTCGGCGATCTGCTGCGCGAGGATGCAGAGGATCTGCGCGGCCGCGTGCGCGTATATATGGAGCTGGGCCTCCACGTGGTGCTGCTGCTGGGGCATCCGCCGCAGGCGGAGGGCTCGCTCAGCGATGTGCCCGGCGCGCTGCTGCACAAGATGGTGAGCCTGGGCTTTCCCTGCCTGCCGCTGCACGTGGGGATGGTGAAGGAGAGCGCCGGCGGCCGGGTGACGGTGACCTCGGGCGACTACGATCATCTGGAGCTGCGCTACGGCGAACTGCTCGGCTCGGCTCACTGCGGGGTGTCGAATGTGCTCGCGTCGTGGATGGAGGCTCAGGCCGATCTCTACGCCTCGCAGCCGCTCTGCTCGCACACGCTGGGCGAGCTGCTGGTGCGCGAGCTGCGCCGCCACCCCGAGACGCCGCTGATCGACGGGGTGGACGATTCGCGCCTTGAGGCGTCACAGCTGCTGTCGCTGGCGATTCTGCTGGCCGAGAAGCTGCGCACGCAGGTGATGCAGGGGCGCGTGGGCATCATTCTGCCGCCCGGCAAGCTCTGCACGGTGACCTTCGTGGCCTGCGTCATCTCGGGCATCATTCCGGTTTTCATCAACTACGAGGCGACGGCGGAGGAGTTTGTGCATGCGGCTCGGCGCTCCGAGCTGACGCGCTTCATCACCGAGCGCCGCTTCCAGAACAAGCTGAGCGATTTCAGCTGGCCGCCGGATCGCGACCTTATCTACGTGGAGAACGTGCTGCGCGGTATCCCGCGCGCCCGGGTGACGTGGATGCACTGGCGCCTTCGCCTCCATTCCCCCGAGGGGATCTTCCGCAGCCTCTGCGCGCAGCCGCCCGGCCCCGAAAGCGAGGCCGTGGTGATTTTCACCGGCGGGACGGATCAGAAGCCCAAGGGCATCAGCCTCACGCACCGCATGTTGCTCACGGGCATGGCTCAGCTGTTGGCGCGCGTGGAGCTCAAGCGCGGCGATTGCATCCTCTCCGTCATGCCCTACGGGCACCCGATGTCGCTGGTGGCGGGGCTGCTGCTGCCGCTGCTCGGCGGCTACGGCATGGTAACCTACCCCTCCGCTGACGCGGGTGGGCGGCTTTGCACGCTGGTGCAGCGCTACGGAGTGACGATGATGGTGTCCACGCCGCGCGATCTGCCTCGCCTGCTCTCCTCGGCGAAGCCCGATACCTTCAGCCGCATGTGCTACCTCTTCTCCGTGGGCGAGAAGCTGCCGGAGAATCTGGCGGACTACGCCCGCGGCAAGCTGGGGCTGCGCCTGCTGGAGGCCTACTCGCTCTCGGAGATCGTGCCGCTGGTGGCCTGCGAGGTGCCCGGCCCCGAGGCAACGGAGGGGTCGCTGTACGTGAAGCCCGCCTGCGCGCGCGGAAGCGTGGGTGAGCCCCTGCCCGGGGTGGCGGTGCGCGTGGCGGATCCCGATCGCGCCTCGCACATCATGCCCTGCGGCGAGTTGGGGATGATCTGGATCAAGAGTGCGACGCTGGTGCACCACTACATCGGCCACGAGGCGGACGCCGAGCGCACGAACCTGCACGGCGGCTGGCTGCGCACCGATGACATCGGCCGCATGAGCGAGGACGGTCTGCTGACGATCTGCGGGCGCTCGTCGCGCTTCACGAAGGTGGACGGCATCCTGCGCGCCCACGAGGATCTCGAGCAGGCGCTGCTCAAGGTGCTCGGGGCCGACCCCGCCAAGCCCGGGCGCCAGCTGGCCGTCGTCGGCGTGGTGGACAACGAGGGCTGTGAGCGCCTCGTGCTGCTCTCCACCCTGCACAGCAAGGTCGACGCCTCGGTGCACATCGCCGTGCAGTACGGCCTCAAGAATGCCGGCTATCGCCATCTGGCGCCGCCCTACCGCATCGTGCCGGTCAACTACATCCCCGAGCTGCCGAACGGCAAGCTCGATTACCGCCGCTGCATCGAAGGCGCGCGCAAGGCTCTTGGCTACGATGAGGCCGATCGCAACCGCGCGCGCCGCCGCCGCTGAACGAAACGGCCGCGCCCGAACTCAGCCCCTCACACATCCCGCCCTCCCTCCGCCTCTATCCCGCTCCCTCCTCCCGTCCCCTCTCTCAGATCCCGCCAGCTCCCGCCTGAACTTCTGTCTGACCTATGATGCCCGATTCCCCTCTCCTCGACTCATCGCCCGTGCTGCCCGTCCGCAACGGCGCCGCCGCCTCTGACCCACACGAGCCCGTCGACGACCTTCTGGCGCGGGTGGGGGTGCCCCCGGGTGAGGCGGCCGAGGGCGCGCCGCCCTGTGAGATCGCCGCCAAGGAGCTGCCGACGGGCTACCGGCTGCTGCACTACAGCATCGTGCGCCCCCTCGGCTCAGGCGGCTTCGGTATCACCTACCTCGCGCACGACGAGCATCTGGAGCGCGACGTCGTCATCAAAGAGAGCTTCCCGAACTCCATCTGTCATCGCCGCAGCGGCACGCTTGACGTCGAGCTCAACGAAGAGGAGTCCCGCGAGGTCTACGAGTGGGCGACGCGCAACTTCCTGCGCGAGGCCCGCCTGCTCTCGACGCTGGATCACCCGAACATCGCGCGCGTGTACGCCTATTTCGCCGCGCACAAGACGGCCTATTACATCACGGAGTACATCGACGGGCACTCGCTGGCCGAGGTGTCGCTCGACTATGACCGCCATCACATGGCGATCCCGCAGGAGGCTCTCTACGGCATGATGGTGCGCGTGCTCGACGCCCTCGCCTACCTGCACGGCAAAAAGCTGCTGCACCGCGACATCAAGCCGGACAACATTCTGGTGAACCGACAGGGCTACCCGATGCTCATTGACTTCGGCGCCGCACGCGAGGAGTACGGAGACCTCGGCAACAGCGTGGTTGAGTCGCAGGGCTTCAGCCCCTCCGAGCAGAGCGTGCCGGGCGGCAACATGGGCCCTTGGACGGATCTCTACGCCTTCGGCGCCACGCTCTATTACATCCTCACCAACGAGTGTCTGCCCAACTGCCGCATGCGCGAGCTGAGCGACACCGTCGAGCCGCTGGTGCGCAATGCTCGCCTGCGCCGCCTCTATCACCCCCGCCTGCTCGCGTCGATTGATCGCGCCATTCGCCCCTCCATCGAGCAGCGCTACCGCAGCGTGGATGAGTGGATGGCCGATCTGCACCTCTGAGGCGCGGTGTTTGCCGCAACGGTGCCGCCACCTTGCTGCTTCGTTGACGCCTCGTTGCCTCGCCTCTGTCGCAAGGTTGCCGAACTTTGCCGCCAACGACCCACCGGCGACTCGGATGCGGGCCGCTTGAGTCCGCCCTGGCAACTCAACGCGAGCCGGGAAACGGGCAGCGCGACCCGGGCAACGGGAGCCCGCCCCTCCAACGCAGCGCCCGGCCAACGCAAAACCGCTGTCCCCTTGCGGAGACAGCGGTCGTTGTCAAAAAAACGCTTGCGGTTGAAAAGCGCGCGTCGCGCCGAATGCGGCGCGCGGGCGCGCACCCGGGCCTTAGGCCTCGGGAGCAACGTTGACGCGGCGACCCTCGCGGTCGAAGAACACGCGGCCGTCGACAAGCGAGAAGATCGTGTAGTCGCGACCCATGCCCACGCCCTTGCCGGGGTGGAACTTCGTGCCGCGCTGGCGCACGATGATGTTGCCGGCGATGACGGACTGGCCGCCGAACTTCTTCACGCCGAGGCGCTTGCTGCGGGAATCGCGGCCGTTGCGAACGGAACCTTGACCTTTCTTGTGTGCCATGACTGATGAATAACGAAATGGGGGTTAATAATCAGGCGTTGATAGCGGTGATCTCGACCTTGGTGAGAGCGGCGCGGAAGCCCTTCTTCTTGTGGAAGCCCTTGCGACGCTTGAACTTGAAGGCGATGCCCTTGGCGCCGCGAGCCTCGGGGTCGAGAACCTTCGCGATGACCTTGGCACCGGCCACGGTGGGCGTGCCGACGGTCGTCTTGTCCCCGTCCTCGAGGAGGAGAACCTGATCGAACGTAGCCTCGCCGTCCTTCTCCAGACCGGAGATGCGGTCAACGGTGAGCACGTCACCAACCGTCACTCGGTACTGCTTGCTGCCGGAAGTGAATACTGCGTATGCCATAGTTTTTTGCATTTTAAGGTTGCACCCGCGCGGGCGGGCTGGCACATTATAGGCGAGACGCGACGATAGGCAAGAAAAATTTCGCAATTTTTGGCTGAAAAATGAAAAAATGGAAAAAAATTTTCGAGCAGGGACCTGTTCTGACGCACTCCGAGGCCGAGATGGTGGCGCTGGGGCGCCGGATGGCCAATGAGCTGGAGGCGGGCGATGCCCTGGGGCTCGTGGGGGATCTGGGCGCCGGCAAGACGCATTTGATTCAGGGCCTGCTGGAGGGGCTGGGCTGCTCCGATCCGGCGGCGAGCCCGACCTTCTCGCTGGTGCATGAGCACGAGGGCGGGCGCCTGCGCGCCGCTCACTTTGATTTTTACCGCATGCGCTCCCCGGAGGAGGCATTCGGCATCGGCTGGGACGAGTATGCGGACGGCGATGCCGTGCTGCTGGTGGAGTGGGCCGATCGCTTTGACGGCGCTCTGATGCCCCCGCGCACGCTCTGGCTGGTGCTGCGGCACGAGGGGCCTTCGGAGCGCAGCGTGATGCTCGCCGGCGACTGAGCGGCCGGCCGGCATGATGAGCGGCGGGCCGAAGCGGGGTCGCGGAGCGGGCTGCGCCCCTGCCGCGCGGTCAGGGCCTACTTGCCGAGGCAGAAGGTGGAGAAGACGCGCGTGAGGACGTCCTCCGTGTCGATGCGCCCGGTGATGCTGCCGAGGGCGTCGAGGGCGTCGCGCAGCTCGATGTCGATGTATTCGGGGGACTCGCCGACTTGGAGCGCTTCGCGGGCCCGGTCCAGCGCCTCGCGCGCCCTCACGAGGGCGTAGCGGTGGCGGGTATTGATGGCGGCGATGTTGTCCTGCTCACCGCCGCCGTGCAGAAAGAGGCGCTGCACGGCTTGCTCGAGCGCCTCGCGCCCCTCGCCCGTGCGGCAGGAGAAGCGGATGCCTTGCCGCTCCTGCTGCAGGGGGTGCAGGGGCAGATCGCATTTGTTGAGCAGCAGCAGGTGCTGCGCCCCGGGCGCCTGACGCAGCTCTTCCGGCAGGGGCTCCGGCGGCCGCGAGGCGTCCGCCACCTCGATGATGAGATCCGCGGAGGCTCCGGCGGCCTTGCTGCGCTCCATGCCCGCGCGCTCAATGGCGTCGGCGCTCTCGTGCAGCCCGGCCGTGTCGATGAGGTGCAGGCAGAGACCGCCGAGGCGCAGCGTTTCCTCAATGGTGTCGCGCGTCGTGCCGGCGGTGTCGCTGACGATGGCGCGCTCGTAGCCCAGCAGGCAGTTGAGCAGGCTCGATTTGCCGACGTTGGGGGCGCCGACGATGGCCGTGCGGATGCCCTCGCGCAGCACGCGCCCCTCATCGGCCGTGGCGAGCAGCGCGGAGAGCTGGGCGTCGATGGCCGCGAGGCAGTCGAGCATCTCGCCGCGGGTGGCCGGCGCGATGTCCTCGTCCGGAAAGTCGATGAAGGCGACGACGTGGGCACTCACGTCGATGAGGGCGTCGGCGGCCTCGTCCACGCGCCGCCGGATGGCGCCTTGGAGCTGGTTCTGGGCGGCGCGCAGCGCGAGGTCGCTGCCGGCGTTGATGATGTCCATGACGGCCTCGGCCCGAGTGAGGTCCATGCGGCCGTTTTCAAAGGCGCGCCGCGAGAACTCGCCGGGCTCGGCGGGGCGGGCGCCCAGCTCGAAGAGCCGCTCGAGAATCCGCTTGGTGACGAGCAGGCCGCCGTGGCAGCTGATCTCGACGACGTCCTCGCCCGTGAAGCTCGCCGGGGCCGCGAAGAAGGTGGCGATGACTTCGTCGAGCTGGCGGTCGCGCGCGTCGCGCAGGTGCAGCAAGGTGGCGCGTCGCGCTTCGAGACGCTTCCCCCGTGCGCAGGCCGCCAGAATGTCGGCGGCGGCGGGGCCGCTCATGCGGATGACGGCGATGGCCCCGATGCCGGGCGGGGTTGCAAGGGCTGCAATGGTGTCGCTCATGGCTCGATTCTCTCACATCCCGAGCGAAAAGTCCACCCCTCCTCTCGGCGCGGGGACTTTCTCTCACCCCTTCCGCCCCCCTCCCGCGCCACTTCCTCGTCACGCGCCGGACTTGTGGAGCGCCGGTCTTGAGGAGCGCCGGTCTTGAGGAGCGCCGGTCTTGAGGAGCGCCGCCGGCCTGCGGCTTGTTTCGTGCGGGTGGGCAGGCTGCGGCGGAAGAGAGACGGCGGAAGAGCGGCGCCCGGAGCGGGGTGGATGTGGGGGCGTGATGGGGCCGGGGCTCCCCGTTCGGACCTCTCTGGGGGTAGCGCCCCCGCATGGCGCGACTCTCGCCCCTCGGGGCTCGTTTTGCGCCATGCGGGGGCGCTGGCTGGAAACTCGGTTTTCAATTTTACAGAAAGAAGTTTACACCCGCTACCAAAATCTCCCATGAAATCAAGAAATCATCCATAGATGTCCTAAATAAAACCCTCATAGCGGGCTGCGCACAAAAAAAGCCTCCTTACCGGAGTAAGGAGGCCGCATGGGAAATAATGCCTAGGGTTGCAGCTTCTTCTTTTTCTTTTTCGTTTCGGGGCTCTTTTGTTCAGTAGGCTCTGCCTTGTCTTTAGCTTGTTGCACGAGGGTGGGCAGCACGCTCTTCTTTTCACCGTTAACGATGACAGTAACCTCCTCCGGGGGGCTTGTGGTGGTGAGCTTGTAGTCGATTACCTGCCCATCCTTCCATTTCATATCAACAGTAATGTTGCCGCGGGCGCGGATTCCTTTCACATAACCATCATTCCAGACGGCGGGCAGGGTGGGCAGAAGGTGAATATACCCGGCATGGCTCTGAAGCAGCATTTCGCTCATGCCACCGGTCATGCCGTAAGTGCCATCCATCTGCATGGGCGGGTGGTTGCCGAACAGGTTGTCGAGCACGTTGTAGCGAATATAATTCTGCACCATTTCATAGGCCTGCTGCGTATCTCCAAAACGCGCCCATAGTGCCGTGCGCCAGGGCCAGGTCCAGCTGCGGCGGTTGTCACCACCGCAGCCGCGGAGCTTCAGGCTCTTCATGGCAGCCTTTGCCAGCTCCGGCGTTTTTGCCATGGAAATGGAGGTGCCGGGGAAGACGCCGATGAGGTGGGAGGTGTGGCGGTGGCCCGATAAGGCTGAGCCGCCATTCGGTAAATTATCGCGATCGATTATCCACTCTTGCAGGTAGCCGCCTTTACCTACGCGGCAGGGGACCAACTTATCTCGCATGCTGAGCAGTTTTTCAGCCCAGGCCTCGTCGGTTCCCAGCTCTTTGGCTGCCTTGGCTGTGTTGTCGAAAAGCTCCCAGATAAGCTGTTGGTCATGCATAACGCCATCTTCAATGGGGCCCCATTCGTGTGACCAGCTTTCCGGCGATACGAGCGCACCTGCCTTGATTTCTTTCAGTTCCGGATAATCTGCTACGTTGATTTTCTGGCCGTTGGAAACAAGTCCCTCGCCGCCCTTACCCAGTTTCTTGAGGCGGGTTTGCCAGAAGGCGCATATATTCTTGAGAATCGGGTACCCGATGTTTTTCAAATAGGCTTTGTCGCGAGTGTAGTTATAGTGCTCCCACACATGCAGCGCGTACCAAGCATTTACCGGCGGATTCCATTTTTCCCAACCGCCGCCACCCCAGGGATTTTGGGAAATGCGGGTTGTCCAGCCTTTTACCGAGGAGCCAAAGTGCTTGGCCGTCATCTGGGTAAGTGGCTTTTCCATAGCCTTGATAAAACTGATGAACGGCATGTGACACTCGGAGAGATTGCCAACCTCGGCGCCCCAGTAGCACATTTGCAGGTTGATGTTGTTGTGATAGTCGCATGCCCAGGCGGCGTGCACCTTGTCGTTCCAGATGCCTTGCAGGTTGACGGGCAGATTTCCGGGGCGGGAGCCGCAGATGAGCACATAGCGCCCGTATTGATAGATGGTGGCTTCCAGCTCGGGGTCTTGCCCGCCGTTCCTGTAAGCGCTGATGCGTTCGTCTGTAGGCAGAGCAGCTATGGCGGAATCCGTTTTGCCTAGCTTAATGCGAAGCCGGTTATAGAGAGCTTTATAATTTTTGGTGTGAGCTGAGCGCACGGCTTTGTAGCTCTTCTTGTTCAGCTTGGAAAGGATGGCCGAGTTGGTGGCTCGCGGATCTGCGCCCTTCCAGTTTGCCTCGTATTCCATTTTATAATCTGTGGCGAGGGATACATAAACGCACAGAGCCTGAGCCCCTTTGACCTCGATGTAGGGCATGTTGGCCGCAGAGAATGTCGGCTCCATGTTATCGCCTTTGTTCCTGTAGTTCACCTGAACGGTACCGCTCTTGCCCTTGGCGGTAATAGTGCCGCCCTGTACCTTGATGAGCAGTTGACCTTCAAACTTCTCACCGTTGGCAAGCTTGCCGCTCATGGTGATGCCGGTTTTGCTTTTGCTGTAGGTGACGGTGTGGCAGGGCGTCAGCGCTATTTTGGCATTCAGCCCGTCTGCGGTATCTGTCTTGGCCATATAGACCAGCACATTGTCCGGGTGGCTCACAAAGCATTCGCGCTCATGCTTCACGCCATCATCCGTGAAGGAAACGCGAGCAATACCATCCTTCAGATTGAGTGAGCGGGAGTATTCCGTTGCTTCTCCTTTCAATTTGAAATCAATGTACAGATTGCCGAATGGCTGGTAGGAACCGAATTCATTTTTTCCCGCGGTCGGCCCGTATGTGTAACCGTAACCGTTATTGGGAAGATTGGGGCCGCCGCTCCACAGACTGACCTCGTTCAAGTTAATGCGCTCGCGGTGATTGCCGCCAAAAATGGTTCCGCCAATGCGCCCATTGCCAACGGGGAGCGTTTGGGATTCCCAAGCATCACTTGTATCCTTACCCGGTAGGTTGCCTGAATCGCTCTCACCCTCGGTCCAGGGAAGGGGGGCAGGGCGTACGATTGCCGGTTGTCTGTACCAGAGATAGTCCTGAGACGGATGTTCGTTTGCACTCGCGGTTGCAAGAAGGGGAAAGCCCCCCGTGCAGAGTGCGATAAATCTATAGGTGTTACTCATAATGGTACGGAGCGTGTTTAGATGAATGCGAGCGTAAATAGCGGCAGACCTTGTTTTCTGAAAATAGGCTCTTCCGAAACTCGCGGCTGTACTGTTTATTTTTACTTACCCCCAAATTGTATCAGCAATTGGTGCGGGTGTAAACTTCTTTCTGTAAAATTGAAAACCGAGTTTCCAGCCAGCGCCCCCGCATGGCGCAAAACGAGCCCCGAGGGGCGAGAGTCGCGCCATGCGGGACGCGCTAACCCGGGTATCTACGGGAATGCCGCCGTGCAATGGCGCACGACGGCATGTCACGACGGAAACTTGAAATGTTCGGTCATCCGGGGCATTGTTCGTTTGTCTACAACCAAACCCACAATCATGATCGAACAAGACAAAATTACCATATTCGACGCGATAATCAATCCCTTTCTCTGCCATACCCCCTCCCCGGCACATCTGTCCCAAAGTTTGAGCAGAGGGAAAAAGGATGCAGTAATCATGCGGGT
>DGYMR06203__coassemble_1797_pt1 | contig 12102 bp, 11 predicted proteins | sample DGYMR06203__metabat2_low_PE_047 | metagenome-assembled genome bin DGYMR06203 | reverse complement strand
TACGGTGCGCATTATTGTCCGCTACGCATATGGTGCGGATTTTTGTCCGCTTACGTGCCGGAGCCCGCGGCAGTGTACCATGCCTGTCGTTGGAATCAAGGCAAAACTGGTGCCCTCGTTGACTGGCTCTCTCATCCAGTGTACCATGCCTGTCGTTGGAATCAAGGCAAAACCAGTTGAGCAGCAGCGAGCGAGCGGCCTAAGTGTACCATGCCTGTCGTTGGAATCAAGGCAAAACTTTGCTCGGATGTTCGGCACGCCGCATTTTAGTGTACCATGCCTGTCGTTGGAATCAAGGCAAAACACGGTTTCGTTGAAAATCACCTCGAGATCGAGTGTACCATGCCTGTCGTTGGAATCAAGGCAAAACGAGAACGCAAGTTCCATCACGCCTCAGTACAGTGTACCATGCCTGTCGTTGGAATCAAGGCAAAACGACTCGGGAATCAGACAGCAGGGAGGACTCAGTGTACCATGCCTGTCGTTGGAATCAAGGCAAAACTGCTGCCAAAGAAAAGTTGGAGCGCATGGGAGTGTACCATGCCTGTCGTTGGAATCAAGGCAAAACCCGTTTGCGTTGAGGTCAGACAGCTCATCGAGTGTACCATGCCTGTCGTTGGAATCAAGGCAAAACGAGGATTACTGCTGGATGAACTTCGAGGAAGTGTACCATGCCTGTCGTTGGAATCAAGGCAAAACGCGTCCACCACGTGAACCACCTGAGACCCTAGTGTACCATGCCTGTCGTTGGAATCAAGGCAAAACGAAGGGTCGCGCTGGGACACAGCCTATACGAGTGTGCCATGCCTGTCGTTGGAATCAAGGCAAAACTTACTCTTAGCAAGCAAGACGCTCTCAATCAGTGTACCATGCCTGTCGTTGGAATCAAGGCAAAACTGCTGCCAAAGAAAAGTTGGAGCGCATGGGAGTGTACCATGCCTGTCGTTGGAATCAAGGCAAAACAGAGGCGTATATAAGGCAGGAGATGGACGAAGTGTACCATGCCTGTCGTTGGAATCAAGGCGAAAGCGTGACGCTGCGACGCTTTCACGCGCCGCAGGTGTCTGCGGGCCTGCCGACGGGAGGGGCGGCGGTAGGAGCCGCGGCGGACGGGGGGCGGTGCCGCCCTGCATGCGCTTGCCGTGGAGTAGGCCGCAGACGCGCACGCCGTGCGCGCGTTAAACGGGAAGAGAACCTTCGCGGTTATTTTAGTCCCCAACTTCGCGTTTCGCGGGACTTTCTTCTTGAATATTGTCGCCGGTCGCGTAAAATAAGCCCATGGCAGAGATCCATCCAACCGCTATCGTAGACCCCACCGCCGAATTGGCGGATGACGTGAAAATCGGACCGTACTGCGTGGTCGGTCCCCATGTGCGGCTGGGTGCCGGCTGTGTGCTGCACAGCCATGTGGTGCTGGGTGGGCCCTCTGTCTTCGGCAAGGGTAATGAGTTTTACCCCTTCGCCGTCATCGGCCTGCGCTCGCAGGATCTGAAGTACAAGGGCGAGCCGACCTTCCTCGAAGTCGGCGATTTCAACGTCTTCCGCGAGAATTGCAACATCAACCGCTCGACGACGCCCGAGACGAAGACGGTGATCGGCAATTACAACCACTTCCTGATCAACAGCCACTGCGGACATGAGTGCGTGGTGGGCGACCACGTGATTCTCTCGGGCTTCGCCGGCGTGGCCGGGCACTGCCACATCGACGACTGGGCCATTATCTCGGGCTTCGCGGCGCTGCACCAGTTCGTGCACATCGGGGCTCACGCCATGGTGGGCGGCTGCGCCCGCGTGCCGCAGGACGTGCCCCCCTACGTCATTGCCGAGGGCTTCCCCGCCGTGGTGCGCGCCATCAACACGGTGGGGCTGACGCGCCGCGGCTTTGCGGAGGAGGATATCAAGGCGCTGAAGTTCGCCTATCGCAAGATCTTCCTCGACAAAAACAATGACAAGGAGGCGGCGATGGATCTCGTGCTGGCCGATGAGACCTATGGCAAGAATCCCCACATCCTTCACCTCGTGAACTTCCTGCGCAGCTCCGAGCGCGGCTTCATTCACTGATGCACCGCTACCTCGTCTTTGATCTCGACGGCACGCTCGTCGATTCGCTGCCCGGCATTGCCGAGGGGGTGAACCGCGCACTGGCTTCGCTGGGGCGCCCCCGTCACACGCCCGAGGCAGTGCGCGGGATGATCGGGCGCGGGGCAGCCAATCTCTGCGCGGCGGCCATCGGCTATGCCGATGCCTCGCTGGCGCCGGCGGAGGAACTGGCGCCGATGCAGCAGGCCTTCGCCCGCGAGTATGCCCACTGCTGGCAGGGGAATTTTACTCGCCCGTATCCCGGCGTGCGCGAGATGCTGCTGGCGCTGGCGGGGCAGGGGGCTCGCTTGGCGGTGCTCTCAAACAAGCCGCACGAGGTGACGCTGCCGATGGTGCGCACCCTCTTCCCCGAGGTGCCCTTCGACCCGATTTTCGGCTTCACCGGGCGCTTCCCCCGCAAGCCCGATCCGGCGGCGCTGCGCTGCATTGCGGAGGGCTGGGGCGTTGCTTTGCCGCAGTTGGTGATGGTGGGCGATTCGCGCTATGATGCCCTCACGGCGGAGAATGCCGGCTGCGGACTGCTCTTGCTCAGCTGGGGCTATGGCGGCGATCTCAGCCGCTGGGGCTCGGCGGTGGTGCCCTCGGCCGAGGCCGCGCTGGAGCGCTTGCTGGGCGGCGGAAAGCCTGAGTAAGGCGGCTTGTTGACGTCCGGCTGTCGCCGTCCTTTTTTTGCCGGAGAGGGTGCCGGCGCGGGCTTGCGGAGTGCCCCCCTCCTCCCCTATCCGGGATTTGCTCGGGCGTAAGCTGCGCTAGGGCGAGAATTGCGCTCGGCTCCTGTCTTTCCGCCCTTACTTTCGCCCTTGCCTTGCGCGACGGCTCAGAGCAGTTCGCGCAGCACGTTTTGCAGGCCGAGGCCGATGAGCAGCAGGCCGGCGCAGGTCTCCAGCCCGCGGCGCGGCAGGTGGCGGAGGAGCTTGGCGCCGCTGAAGCAGCCGAGGGAGCCGGCAAAGGTGATGAGGCCGATGAGGCTGACGGCGAGCAGGATTTGCGGCGTGCTCAGGTTGCTGCCGCAGAGGCTGCCGATGGCCATGCAGACGCCGACGGCCAGGGCGTCAATGCTGGTGGCCAGCCCGACGAGCAGCAGGGCGGGCAGGCGCAGCGGCTCGGCGCAGGGCCCCTCCTCCTCTTCGCCCGACCAGGCGTTGCGGATCTGCACGACGCCCAGCACGCCGAAGACGAGCAGCACGATCCAGTGGTCCCAAGTCTCCACCCAGTCCTTGACTCTCAGTCCGCCCGCATAGCCGATGAGCGGCATGAGGGCCTGAAAGAGCCCGACGCAGAGGGCGAGCTTGAGGCCGCCGCTTCGGCGCCGCTCGCGCAGAATGAGGCCGTAGCTGAAGGAGAAGACCATGGCGTCCACGGCCAGCGCGAGGCCGACGATGAGCACTTCCCAGATATTGAGCATGATGGAGTTGTTTGGGATGGAGAGATGAATGCACGCAGCAGCCGAAGCGCCCCGTGCAGGGTGCTTCGGCTGGGGAATGGATGCGAGCCCGGGGACTCTGCCCGCGGGCTCGAGTCGGCAGTTGCTTACTTGGAGAAGTAGCGCTTGAGGAGGCCGTCGAAGCCCTTGCCGTGGCGAGCCTCGTCCTTGCACATCTCGTGCACCGTGTCGTGGATGGCGTCGTAGCCCAGCTCCTTGGCGCGCTTGGCGATGGCCAGCTTGCCGGCGCAGGCGCCGAACTCAGCCTCGGCGCGCATGGCCACGTTCTTGGCCGTGTCAGCCGTGAGGACTTCGCCGAGCAGCTCGGCGAACTTGGCGGCGTGCTCAGCCTCTTCGAAGGCGTAGCGCTTGAAGGCCTCAGCGACCTCGGGGTAGCCCTCGCGCTCGGCCTGACGGCTCATGGCCAGGTACATGCCGACCTCGCAGCACTCGCCCGTGAAGTTGGCGCGCAGGCCCTCGACGACTTCGGCGTCAAGGCCCTGGGCCACGCCCACGCGATGTTCGTCAGCGTAGTTCTTGTCGGTGTCCTTGAGCTCTTCAAAAGTGGTGGCGCCGCAAACGGGGCAGACTTCAGGCATGGTGTCGCTCTCGATGACTTCGCCGCAGATGGTGCAAACGTATTTCATGGTCTTTTTCTCTTTCTGTTGTGTTGCTGTGCTGTTGGTGTATGCCGCAGGCACGTTCGCACTTTATCAGCTCCTCAGTGTGTTAGTCAAGGCTAATCTGGAATTATTCAAAAATAAATGCTTCACTTTTCCTGACTATCAGCTCCACCGAGGGAGGGAAAGCGTATGTTATGTGCCGATCTTCAATATATACGGGCAAATGCGGCTTGACCGTACATGATCTTGTGGTAGCATAGGGGCATGCGGTGCATTCAGTGCGGATGGCTTGAAGACAAGGTGATCGACTCTCGCGTGTCGAGGGACGGCACTTGCATTCGCCGCCGTCGCGAATGCCTGCGCTGCAATTATCGCTACACGACCTACGAGCAGATTGAGCGTACGGAGCTGCGCGTCGTCAAGCGCGACAACATGTATGAGGCGCTGGATCGCGAGAAGATTCTGCGCGGCATGATCAAGGCTTGCGAGAAGCGCCCGGTGAGCATGGATGTGCTCGACATGGCGGCCGATGCGATCATCGCGGAGCTGCACCGCGATCACCAGCGCGAGGTGCCTTCGTCCATCATCGGGATGAAGGTGATCGAGAAGTTGCAGCAGATTGACCCCGTCGCCTACATCCGCTACGTGTCCGTGTATCGCCAATTTCAGAACGTCGATGAGTTCATCGAGCTGATTCGGCGCATGGAGCGCAAGAGTATCAACGATCCCCTGCAACGCAAACTGTCACTCGAATGATCGCTACCCGAAACTTTCGCCCGCTGCTGCAGACGGGCTACTGCGTCGTCTCGGACTACGATGAGCGATGGATTGAATCCGTGCTTCAAGAGGCGGCGGATGCTGCAGGCGTGCGCCTGCCCTTCCACGCGGAGATCGCGCGCGCCGTTCTGCTCTATCTGGAAAAACTCTGCCCGCTGCCCTCGGTGCCGCTGGATTTTCTCTTCGCGCGCATGCGGCGGATGCTCGATGAGGTGGGGCTCAGCGCTGTGGCTCTCCACCTGCGCACGCAGACGCCCCCTGTGGATATCGACCTCGGCTCGCTGGCGCAGCAGCAGCCGCTGCCGCTCTTCTTTTACACCGAGTTGCAGCACCGCATGGACGAGCTGCGCCGCTTGGGCGTGAATCACTACCGCTTCACCGGCAAAAAGGAGAGCAGCCTGCTGCTCGGCAACCGCCGCCGCGCCTGCCCGGCGCAGCGCCGCGAGCTTGCGGAGCTCGACGACTTCCTCAAGCGCTCGGTCGGCTGATGCGGCTGACGCCCGCTCCAACCCATCACGGCGCCGGACAAAGGGAAGCCGCCGCCTCTGCGGGCTCTTCCCGCCCCATTCCATTGCGCTCAGCCGTTGCGCATCGGCTTCTCTCGGCGCTTCCCCTCATGGAGAGCTCGGGACGCAAACAGCCCCAGCACCGCCTGACGGCGGGCCGGGGCTGCGCTGTGTAAAGGGGCAGGGCGCCCGAGTGAAGGACGGGCGCCCTCTGGCTTTATTGCTGAGCGTAGGCGGACTCCACGCGCTGCGCGACGTCGCGGTAGCCGTAGTCCACCTCGTAGATGCTCTGGTAGCACTTGAGAGCCTCCTGCTTGTTGCCGGCCTCCTCGTAGAGGTTGCCGATGAGGTAGAGGATCTCCTTCTTGGTGTCGTCCATGGAGAGCAGCTCCTTGTTCGCCTCCTCGAGCTGGCGGATCGCCATGTCGTTCATCTTCTTGGAGGCGTAGCACTTGCCGAGCATCATCATGGCCTTCACGCGCAGATTCGGGTTCGTGCGGGCGCGCTGAAGGGCGGGAATGGCCTCGGTGAAGTGGCCGGCGTTGAAGAGAGCCTCGCCGTACTTGAACTGCAGCTGGGCATCCGTCGGGTTCGCCTCCACGCGCGCCTTCGCATCGGCCACGATTGCCTCGCTGACCTCCTTCTTGCGGGCGCTCAGGTAGGCCTTGGCCTCTTCGTCATTCGGGTTGGCCGCCACCACCTGCTCGTAGTACGCGATCTCCGCCTGCATGGCTCGCTCGTGCATCTCAATGGCCTTGTCATTGATGGCGACGTCGGCGCCGCCGCTGAGCTGGTAGGCGTAGGCGTAGAAGGAGTAGGCGTTCGCGTAGTCCTCAAGCTGCTCGTAGACCGAGGCGATGTCCTTGACCACCTGCATGTTCGTCTGATCCGCCTCGTACTGCGCGGAGAGCTGCGCCAGGCGATCCTGAAGCTCGGCTGCCGTCAGGCCCACCTTGTCCTGACTCTCGAGATCCGTCGTCGCATTCTGATTCTTCATCTTCGTGCGGAAGTCGCCCGAGCCCTCCCAGTTGCCCTGCTTCATCGACGCGCGGGCCGAGCAGTCCTTCTCGGCGCGAATGGCATCGGCATCCGTCGGGTCGATCTTGAGGATGCGGCGGTAGGTGTCCGCCGCCTGCGAGAACTGCTCATACTTGATGTAGTGTTTGGCCAGCATCTGCAGGTGCTTTTTGGGCGAGGTCGCGCCCTGGCAAATCGTCTCGAGCGCGAAGGCCGCGATGTCAGGCAGATTCAGATCGATGGCCGCCGCATAGAGAGCCTCGTTGGCCGAGACGGAGTAGGGGTCGCGCTCCAGATCATCCTCCACGCTGCTTAGCGTCGTCTCCGGATCCTTGCGCGAGGTCGAGATGCCGCGCATGCCCGAGAAGATGGACGAGCGGCGCCCCGCATCCGGCACGCTCTTGATTTCGCAGGCTCGCAGAATCTTGCGCCCCTCGAGGAAGCCGGGCGCGCGCTTCACCAGCGTCTTGAGAATACTGACGGCATACTTGTAGTTTTTGGTGCCGACGGCCTGTCTGGCCTTCAGCCACAGGGCCTGTTGCTCGGCGTTCAACTCCCGGTCGGTGATAATCGTGATCATATGCAAAAGCGTTGGAATGCAGAACGTGCTGCGGTGAGAGAGTGCCGTCGCGGCAGCTTCGGGCCGACGCGACTTTGCTTTCTCTTTATTTAACATAAAGCGGCTGCGATTTCAACCTTGTTTTTCAGGAAAATCATGGCAAAATACCGACGGCATGAGAGCAGATGCAGTTCTGAGCCGCTACGGCTACTGTTCGCGGCGCGAGGCGCCGCAGTGGATACGCGCGGGGCGCATGAGTTATCGCGGCGAGGTGCTGCGGCGCCCGGCCGACCGGGTGGAGCCCGACGAGGTGCTGGTGGACGGTGAGCCCGTGCCCTTCGTCAACGGCCTTTACGTGGCCTTTCACAAGCCTCTGGGCTGCACCTGCAGCCACCGCGAGGAGGGAAGGCTCATCTACGACCTGCTGCCGGAGCAGTGGCAGCGCCGCAGCGGCGGCGTGAGCAGCGTCGGGCGGCTGGACAAAGAGACGAGCGGCCTGCTGCTGCTCACGGATGACGGCGCCTTCGTGCACGCGCTCACCAGCCCGAAGCGCCACGTGCCCAAGCTCTACGCCTACGAGTGCTCCGCCCCCGTGCCAGAGTCAGCCTCCGAGCTCTTCGCCTCCGGCAGCCTGATGCTGGAGGGCGAGACGACGCCCTGCCTGCCCGCCGAGCTTGTTCGCGAGACAGCCCTCGCGGGGCGGCTGACGCTGCACGAGGGGCGCTATCACCAGGTGCGCCGCATGCTCGCCGCCGTCGGAGCCCCCGTCGTGCGCCTGCACCGCCTGGCCATCGGCCCGCTGAGCCTCGAGGAGCTGCATCTGGCGCCCGGTGAGTGGTGCGCCATCGATCCGACGATTTTTGACTGAGAAGGGAGGCGACCGAGTGCGCTCAGGTGTGTCAGACTCATCGGCGGCCGCGCGCGCGGCTGCCCGTGCGGCAGAGGCGACGGAGATGCCGATTGCCGTGCGCGCCGAGTTCTCGGTGCTCTACGAAGATGAGGAGGTCTTGGCGGTGGACAAGGCAGCCCCTCTGCTGATGCACCCCACGGGCCCCAAGCGCGAGCCGACGCTGCTGCACGGGCTCGAGCTTCTGCTGGCCTATGAGCTGGCCTGCGGGGGCCAGGTCTCGCTGATCAACCGGCTGGATCGCGAGACAAGCGGCATCGTGCTCGTGGCCAAGAGTGCCGCGGCGGCGCGCGAGCTCGGCAAGGCTATGCAGCAGCGCCGCATGCACAAGCGCTATCTGGCGGTGGTGCGCGGCTGCCCGCTCTGGGAAACGGCCCTCTGTGCCGAGCCTCTGCGCCGCATGGAGGAAGTCGCCGCCACGCGCATCCACGTGCGCCAGTGCTGCGACCCCGGCGGCAAGAGCTGTGAGACGGCTTTTCGCGTGCTGCGCCGCGTCGGGGCTCGCGGCAAGCTGCCTCCCATGGCGCTGCTGGAGTGCAGCCCGCGGACGGGGCGCATGCACCAGATCCGCGCACATCTCGCCCTCTTGGGCTATCCGCTCATCGGCGACAAAATCTACGGCGGGGATGAGAGCTGCTACCTCGACTTCATCGCCGGGGGCTGGACGCCCGCGCTGGCCGAGCGCCTCATCTTGCCGCGCCACGCGCTGCACGCCTGCGAGCTGAGCTTCCCGCTCGGCGACCGGATGCAGTGCGTGCGCAGCCCTCTGCCGCCGGATCTCGCGGCGCTGCTGGACGGGGAAGTCCCGGCAGGTGATGCGGTGCTGCCCTGAACCCTGCCGTGAAGCTCGGGCGGCGGTGGCGGAGTGGGCCGTGAGAGCAGTGAGGACCGGGCTGCGCGTTCGCGAAGCGGAAGGCTCGGCGCCGTAAGGCCTGCGGGCCTGCACACGCCGAAGGGTTTCCCCCGCATCCGCTTCATCAGGGACGGGAGCGAAGGCGCCGGAGGGTCGGATGAGCTTCCGCCAGCTCGCGGAGCAACTGCTGCACCGCCTCTTCGGCACAGGGCGCGTAGCGCAGCATGATGGTATCCGAATCCTCGTAATGCGGCTCGCCTGAGCCCATGCCGATCATGAGGCTAAATTCCGCCACGCAGTCGCTTCCGCAGAAAAGGGGATGCACGCAGGGCGGGCCTTGCTCCATCCTGATCTCCCCCCCGCAAAGCATGGCCCGCTCCCAAGCTGCGCGATCGAAGCGTGCGCCGAGCCGCTCGGCGAGGGCGGCGGGCAGCTCGCGAAAGGGCTGCCACTCCTCGGGGAACTCCTCCCAGCTGAATGAGAGGTGCACAAAGTCGACACTTCGGGGGCTCTCGATCTCATGCAGCGGGAAGAGACTCAGATCTTCGATCTTGTTCTGCACACAGGCACCGGGCTCGATGATGAAGCCTCCCTCCAGAGGGTACAGACCCTCCTTGCCCTCGGGGTGCCAGTCCATCGGCTCAAAGTCCGGGTGCTCGAGCAGCGCCTCAAGGGAAAAGTTTTCATAGGCGCCGTCCATGGGGGAGAGGTAGGCGACGTCAAAGCACTCTTCCCAGGCGTACGCGCTGTCGGCAAGTGTCTCGCGGCGTCGGAAGAGAATGGAGGACCCTCCTTCCAGAAGGTAGACGCTGCGCTCTCGCGAGCGGAAGCCGCAGAGCAGGGGGGCGCCGTGAGCCTCGGAGGGGAAGGCTCGCGGGTCATGGGAGCCGAAGGATTTCCACACCCACGGAAAACTGGCGCGCGTGCTCCGAAACTCGCGGGCGTTGCGCGCCATTCGATGCGCGTTGGGCGAAAGCTGCGGGATGCGCGCGCCGAAGCGCGGCGTGAGCAAGTAGAGTACGTCCCGATCATCCTGCACGATGATGAAACTGTCTTGAGACACCGGGTCGTAGTAGTAGGTGGTCAGCTTACCCGTCACCGGTGCTGCGCCGGGCATGAGAGAACGGCGCGATTCAGCGTCCGAAGCGGGGAGGAGCGGGGGCACGGCGGTAAAGAAGGCGGTAGGGGTGGGGGAGAGGAGAGAGGGTGGTGCGTGGTCGAGTCGACCGTCCGGGCATGGGGCCGAAGGGCGCCTCGCCGTCTCGGAGCCTGCGGGAGGCCTGCCGGGGGCGCAGCCGAGGGGAGGGGGAGGGGAGGGCGCGATTCGCTCCGCTCAGTGCACTCTCAGTGTATCACTTGAAGCGGGGCGTTTCAAGGGAGAAGAGCGGCTCGGACGCTTCCCCTGATTCAAGGGGCCGCGCTAAAGCGTGGGTGCTCGCGGTGTGCGGAGGGGAGTCCGGCCGCGCCGTGCTTTGGGCTTGACAGAGCCGGGCTCGGTGCTAAGATCGACGCACCGTGACTGCTGTTGCCGAGAATTCCCTGACGACGTCCACCTCTGCGAATGTGCAAACCTGCGGCCCGGATCACTGCTGTCCGGCTGATGCATCACTGAGCGTAGCTGGCTCATGCGCGGCGTCGACTGAAACGGGAGCGGCAAAGCAAGGTGTGCGGCGTTTCCGCGCAATCTACACGTGCACGCCCGTGGCCTTTCACGCCAACCGCGGCTTTCACATTCGCGATTCGGGGCTCATCGCGAGACACCTGCGTTTGCTCGGGCTGGAGAGCAAGTGCATCATGCCTCTGCCTTACTACGATGATGATACGGAGCGTGACAACCTCATCCGCGTCGAAATGGAGAAGCTGCGCGACCCGGCGTGGTGGCGATCTCTGGGAATCGACGGTGTTGTGCTCTACTCGTGGGCGGCGCCGCGCTACGGTTCCATTGCCAGAGCCATTCGCCGTGCCGGACTCTGGCTGATGATTCATCTGGATGCCAACGGCAATTTCTGGGGTGATACGTGGAAAAACGCCGGCTTTTTCCAAAAAATCAAGCTTTGTTGGCGCATGCCCGCCATCGAGTTCCTGAGGGCGCGTCATCTGCGCTGTGCGGATGTCATCACCGCCTCGCCGATCGTCCGAGAAGGCCTGCGGCATCGCATCTTTTACGGCGCGGATATCGCTGACAAGGTGCAGACCATGCCGTGCCCCGTCGCGCGGGAATGCGCCTACGACGGCACCCCGAAAGAGCCCTTGATTCTCTTCATCGGGCGCTGGGATGATCCGGAACCCAAGAGGCCCGAGTACATGATGGTAGCTCTCGATGAGCTCTTCGGCTCCCTTTCCTCAGAACTGCCTGCCGGGACAAAGGTCGAGATCTGCGGTACGTTGACACCGGAGTTGCGCGCTTGGCACGCTGCCTTACCTGAGTTGGTCCGCGCCGCGATTACTCTTGTGGGCTATGTAGACAATGCCCTCCTGCCGAGCTTCTACAACCGCGCATCCGTGCTGGGTTGCCCGTCTCGCCATGAGAGTACGCACATCGTTTCGGCCGAGGCTTTGTGTTGCGGCGCATCCGTTGTCGCGGCGGCTCGGCCGCGGGACTTGGCCGTTGTCTGCTGGTACACGACGCGGGAGTCCGGGCGTGTTGCCGCGCAGGATACGCCTCGCTCCTTTGCCGAGGCTCTGAGGGATGAGCTGTTGGCCTGGCAGAAGGGGCAGCGTGACGCGCGCCGGATTGCGGCGAGCTGGCAGCCCGTGTTTCACGCTGACCTCGCAATGGCTCGCATCCTCCATCTGCCCGCGCCTCGCACAACGGCTCCCCAGTCTCCGCATCCTGCGGGGGAGAGTTCTGAGAAGCGAGTTGCCGCCGAGAGTTTCGTTCAATGATGCTCAAAAGGTTGCAGCTTGGTTTTGGACGGGGAAAACGGCCGGGCGATGCGCAACTATCGCCTGTCGGCAGCACTGTTTCCGGAAGCACGGTGCGCGATGGTGCCGAAAAAAAATCGAAAAAAGTGAGCAAAGAGAGAAAAATTGTCTTGACGCGGAGGCTGTTCTCTTGTATAATCGCCGCGTTGCCACGCAGCTCAACTGAGCGAGTGTGAGTCAATGTCCCCATCGTCTAGGGGTTAGGACATATGATTCTCAGTCATAGAACCACGGTTCGAATCCGTGTGGGGATGCTGAGAAAGCCCGAGGTCATCGCCTCGGGCTTTCTTGTTTTACGGCAGGCGGGGAGCAGAGCGGGGGAGAGATAACGGGGTCAAGCGCAAAGTGTGTGGAAACCGGGTCAAGCGCAAAGTGTGTGGAAACCGCCCGTTGAGCCACCTAGAGTACCGCC
>DGYMR06203__coassemble_1666_pt1 | contig 12933 bp, 9 predicted proteins | sample DGYMR06203__metabat2_low_PE_047 | metagenome-assembled genome bin DGYMR06203 | reverse complement strand
AGTCTGCATGAAAAGTTATTTCCTCTTTGTCGCATTTGGTCTTGCAATTCAGGAGGCGTCGTCCCGGCCATGTCGCGCCCCTCGCGGGCGCGTGAGTTGAAACATGGCTCGGACCTCCTCAGGCATGCTCCACCTCGCGTCGCGCCCCTCGCGGGCGCGTGAGTTGAAACATGATGGGCGACCCCGACGCTCGCAACTATGCGAGTCGCGCCCCTCGCGGGCGCGTGAGTTGAAACTTGCGAGCGCGTGGGCTCGCTCCATCGGGCGCGCCTGTCGCGCCCCTCGCGGGCGCGTGAGTTGAAACCGCCCCCGCCGCTCGTCGGCTTGAGAATCGGGCCCGTCGCGCCCCTCGCGGGCGCGTGAGTTGAAACAGGCCGCCGTCGGGCGTGTGAAACTTTGTGCCGCGTCGCGCCCCTCGCGGGCGCGTGAGTTGAAACCGAGATGATGCGGTCAGTGTGTGCCAGCACGGCGGTCGCGCCCCTCGCGGGCGCGTGAGTTGAAACAATCGTCGGCGGAATCGTCGTCGTCGGCGGCGTGTCGCGCCCCTCGCGGGCGCGTGAGTTGAAACTTCATGAATCTAACTAACTTTTTACCGTTATTTAGTCGCGCCCCTCGCGGGCGCGTGAGTTGAAACGTCGCTCGAGGACGGCAGGGGATGGAGGACGCCGGTCGCGCCCCTCGCGGGCGCGTGAGTTGAAACCTCCTCGGCGGATGGAACCTCTGAACCCTCGCGCGTCGCGCCCCTCGCGGGCGCGTGAGTTGAAACTTTTTCGCGGCGCGCGATTTCGTCGGCGAAAGCCGTCGCGCCCCTCGCGGGCGCGTGAGTTGAAACCGATTCTGCCATATGCGCCTTTCTCGCGTCTTGCAGTCGCGCCCCTCGCGGGCGCGTGAGTTGAAACGAGGATGGAGCGCGAGCGATCTTGCCGAGAAGCTTGTCGCGCCCCTCGCGGGCGCGTGAGTTGAAACGCGACAAGCATGGAAAAATCGGTGCTGCACAGCCTGTCGCGCCCCTCGCGGGCGCGTGAGTTGAAACCCGCTGACGGCTGGACGGGACGGGATGTGGTTTCTGTCGCGCCCCTCGCGGGCGCGTGAGTTGAAACACATCCCCCATCGCCACACCATGTCCGTCAAGGACGTCGCGCCCCTCGCGGGCGCGTGAGTTGAAACGAGATGTTATGACGCGAAGAAGGAAGAAAGATGATGTCGCGCCCCTCGCGGGCGCGTGAGTTGAAACCGGAAGGAGGTGGAGGATGCCTGAGGATGCGACCAGTCGCGCCCCTCGCGGGCGCGTGAGTTGAAACCACGCGAGTTGGCCGCAGAGGTGGCCGCGATGTGGTCGCGCCCCTCGCGGGCGCGTGAGTTGAAACAAGGCGATCCTCATCGGCATCGGGAGCATCGTGGGTCGCGCCCCTCGCGGGCGCGTGAGTTGAAACCAGGTGCTCGAGTTCAACCGAGAGACCGTCAAATGGTCGCGCCCCTCGCGGGCGCGTGAGTTGAAACGAGAAGCTCCTGCGTGTAACGATAGGCGAGATAGGCGTCGCGCCCCTCGCGGGCGCGTGAGTTGAAACTGCGCGGTTTCGAAATAGCCCGGGTCAAGTTCCGTGTCGCGCCCCTCGCGGGCGCGTGAGTTGAAACACCATGGCGCGATCCGGTCGTCGTCCTCCGGGGAGTCGCGCCCCTCGCGGGCGCGTGAGTTGAAACTGCGCTGTAGACGTAGAAGGCGCGGTCGATGCCGTGTCGCGCCCCTCGCGGGCGCGTGAGTTGAAACGTCATCCGGGTGAATGCTGGGATGGGGGCTGATGGTCGCGCCCCTCGCGGGCGCGTGAGTTGAAACTACCCCCAGGGCCACGGACAGCGCGGCGACGTCAAGTCGCGCCCCTCGCGGGCGCGTGAGTTGAAACGGTTTGAGAATCGGGCCGGGAGCAAAAACAAAATGTCGCGCCCCTCGTGGGCGCGTGAGTTGAAACTGCGTCGCCGTGCGCCGTCCGTTGCCGGGCGGCGTGTCGCGCCCCTCGTGGGCGCGTGAGTTGATAAAAGAGAACCGCCGAATGGTGGAGGTTCGGAGCATCAAAGCGAGGCATCATGCCGCACGCCAACGAAGTGCAACCCCACCCCGGCGGTTTCGAAACATCAAAATACCGACATTTTTCGGGGTGTTAGATCAATTCCCTCGGAAAAAAGCGGACTTTTTACTTGACATCCTCAAAGGAAAGGGTAGAGTAGCCACTGTAAACTCTTTACAGCCCCCTCACAAACCATGAAAAAGATTCTCGGTATGATAGTGGCCTGTGCAGCCGCCACGGTAGGTCTCCTCTCTTGCAGCGGCGGCAGCGACAACAACGTGCGCGGCGTCATGACCATGCAGCAATTCTACAGCGGCTCCCGCCAATTCACCTTCAACGGCGCGACTCAGCTCAAGATCTACGCCACCGGTCCCGTGGCCGGTGGCTCACACACGGAAGATCGCTCTGATGCCGAGGGTATTTTTGCTCACGCCGCAGGCTCCTACTCAGCCAATCTGGTGTATACGATCACGGCCAAGGCTGACGACGGCACCCCCTCGACCGCTACGCTTGACGTCACCTTCACCAGCGAAACCCTTGCGTCGCTCAATGACAATGAGGATTTGATCACGGATCTGGGCCTTGGCGTTGCCGATGAAGACGGAAATGGCGGTGATCAACTGTCTCAGACCCCCATTCGCTTCATCATCAATTACACCAATGCCACGGCCACCTGTCAGATGCGCGTGATCGGTCAGGATGATGAAGGAAACGAGGTTGAGCAGGATCGTGAGTTGAACTTCAACGTCCTCATTCAGCCCGTCGGCTCCTGATTGAACGGCAAGCTTTCAGAATGAAAACCGCGTCTTCGCTGCGAAGACGCGGTTTTTTTCGCATGCAGTGCAAGGCATCCTCCGCAGGCACCAAATCCGCCGCCCCTTCAAGCTGCGAATCGGAGGCTCCGCCTACTCGAGCGGATGAGGTATGCGCGAGACGCCGTCTCCCGGCCCCTCATCTCTGCCCGACTTCACGTCGCAGCTCACGCAGCTCTCGCAGCAGCAACTCCTGCCGCCGGCTCGAGCGCCGCGCCCAGTAGAGCATCAGCAGCGTCACCAGCGTGAGATACGCAATGACGCACCAGCACAGGGCCTGCACCGAGAAAAGCGCCCGGCTGATCTTCTCATCCTCGCGCACCCGCTCGACAAACTGGTCACTGAGCTCCTTCGCATACGCCCGGCCCTCCTCCTTGAAATAGGCCAGATACTCATCGAGAATCACATCTACCGTCTCGCGCACCACGCGCGCCATCCACTCCGAGAACGACTCCCCGCTGCGGCGATCCAGCAGCTCACCCAGCGCCGTGTCCAGCATATCGCGCCCCCGATCCCTCCAGCGCCGGGGCTGCTCCCCTGAAGCCGCCTCATCGGAGGGCAGGGAAGTAAGCCCCCCCTCATCGCCCCCGGCCAGAGCCTCGAGCTCGCCCATGGCGCGGTCGATCAGCCCATCCGCCGCGCGCTCCAGCCCGCGGCGCACCGCTCCGTCGTCCCAGCGCTCCGCCGCGCGCCCCAGTAAACCCTTCAGCAGCGCCCCTCCCGACTCTGAATCGGCGTCCGCCTGCCCCTGCGCCGTGCGGCGCGCGCGAACCTGCTCCACCACCTCGCTCGCATTCACGCGGCGCACCGCAGGCTCCTCCGGCGCAGCGGCGCCAGCAGACGACGCTGCGGCCGACGACCCCGCCGGCAGACCCGCATCCTGAGCCCCCGCCGGAGCCGACACCGCAAGCAACCCCGCCGCCGTCGCCGAGAGAGCGCAACGGCGAGCGCCCGAGAGAGAAAAAGCAGCCATCTTCATCATCCCCCATCCTAGCACAGCCCTCCCGCCCCCACAAGCCCAAAAAACAACGACGCGAGACATCAGCGCCGCCGCCCCGTGCCTCCTCAAGCTCCGGGCCTGCCCTCGCGCCGCACGCCTCCGCGCGTCCCTCCGCTTCCCCCGTGGGCGAGCCCTCAACCCTCCTTCCGAGGCTTGCCTCCTCCGTCTCCGCCGCCGGCCTCGGACCCCCGGGCGGCACTCCGAGCATCGACTCTCGTCGCGGAAAGAGGCCTGAGGCAGAAAAAATGACGCGCAGGCGCACATTATGCTTGCCATTCGCGCGCGGCGTGCTACAATGAGCCCCGCAACCCACACGGGGCATTAGCTCAGTTGGTAGAGCGGTTGCATCGCACGCAACAGGTCAGGGGTTCGAATCCCCTATGCTCCACTCACAACAGGCGCCTGACTCACCGAGAGTCAGGCGCCTGTTTTTTGTATGAAAGGAGCTACCGGAGTAGGCCTCTCTAACGCTTTGCGCTTGACCTCCCGCAGGAAAGGAGTATAATCGAAGGAGCTGCCACCGCAGCGCCCGCGCCCTATGCCTGCTGACCCAGAAGCCCTCGCCCCCGTTGCCCGCATCAAAACCGTTGGAGAGCTGCTCGGCCTGCGCTTCGTTATCCCCGCCTACCAGCGCGGCTATCGATGGACGGCGACGGAGGTCACCGAGCTGCTCGACGACCTCGAGGACTACCGGGAGACCCGCCGCAGGGACAGCCCGAACTACTGCCTGCAACCGCTCGTCGTCAAGCAGCGCGCCGACGGGAGCTACGAGGTCATCGACGGCCAGCAGCGCCTCACTACCATCGGTCTCATCCTGCACCGCATCGCTCGGCTCGATCCCGTTGACGTCGTTCGAAGCGCTCTTCTGGAGCTGCCCGCGGCGCTTCCCTCGGACTTTCGCGGCAAAGAGCGGCTGTTGAGCCTCATCGACCGGATCTCTCCGCCCGCTGCGGTGCACATTACCTATGAGACGCGCAGCACGGCGTCCGGCAGCGAGCTGACGGCCCTGCTGCGCAAGCCGCGCCCCGAGACTCTCGATGAGTATTACATCAGGCATGCTGCCCGCACCATCGACGCCTGGTTCGCTCGGGGCGGCGCCTCTCGCGATCCTCAGCGCCTCCTGCGCACGCTGACCGAGCACACCGAAGTCATCTGGTATGCCGCCGGCGAGAGAGAAGACTCTATTGAGCTCTTTCAGCGACTCAACATCGGGCGCATCCCGCTTACGAACGCTGAGCTGATTCGCGCTCTCCTGCTCGGGAGTCGGACGGACGCCCGTGCCCCCGAGAGCGAGCGCGTGCTGATCGCCGAGCAGTGGAGCGCCATCGAGCGCCGCCTTGCGGACGATCGCTTCTGGTACTTTCTCACGAATGCCGAGCCGGAGGAGTACCCCACGCGCATCGACCTGCTCTTCGAAGTCATCACCGGTAAAAAGCAGAGCGATCGCTACGCCGTCTATGACGACGTCGAAGGCCGCCTCCGCAAGGCCCTCGGCACCGCCGCGCCGCAGGGCAAGTCCGCCGCGCCGCAGAAACCCCTCGGCGCCTTCTGGAGCGAGACCGTCATGGCCCCCTTTCAGGAGCTGCTGCGCTTTTACCGCGACGCCGAGCTCTACCCCCTCATCGGGGTCCTCATCGCCATGAAGCAAGACCTCAGCGCCCTCCGGGCCATCTGGAAGCGCAGCGTCTCCAAGTCCCTCTTCATCCGACGGCTCATGCAGGAGCAGCTTCTGCCGCTCATCGGCTGCCCGCGCGAGAGCGCCGCCAGCGGAGCCGCTCTCGCGCCGCAGGACATCCGAGCGCTTGTTGAGGCGGTGCGCTACGACACCGGACCGGAGGCGGCTCGCTGCATCCTCCTGCTGCATAATGCCCTTACTGCGAAGAGACGGGGCGAGCGCTTCAGCTTCTGCGACTACAAGAAAAACAAGTGGTCGCTGGAGCACATCTGTCCGCAGAACCCGCCGCCGACCTCATCGAAAAAGGAGCCGCCGAAGGCCTCGCCGGGCGGAGCCTCGGCTCCGGCGCCGGAGGAGGATGCCGACCACGCGGCCCGGCTGCACGGCATCGGCAACTTGGCGCTTCTGGAGCGCCGAGACAACAGCCTGCTGGCCAACGCCGGCTTTGACGTCAAACGCCGGCAAATCATCGATCTGGATCGGGACGGCCGGTTCATTCCGGTCTGCACGCGCCACGTCTTCCTGAAGTACTACAGTGCTGACGCCGAGCCGATGAACGACTGGACCCTCGCCGACGCCGCCGCCTACACGGGCGACATCGTCTCCACCCTCACGGACTTCTTTACCCCCGCTTCTGCCCCCCCCCGCCCATGATTGAAACCACTACCTTTCTCGAGCTGCTCCGGCAAGGGGGCGTCCTCATTCCCCACATTCAGCGGGACTACGCCCAGGGCCGCCCGCAGAAGTCCGCGCAGGAGCTGCGAGAACGCTTTCTGGAGGCGCTGCACCGCGCTGTCATGAGCGAGGAGGGTCTCCATCTGGATTTCGTCTGCGGACTCAGGAGCGCGGGCGGCTTCATTCCCCTCGACGGGCAGCAGCGCCTCACGACGCTCTTTCTGCTGCACTGGTACACACTGGAGGAGGCGGCAGAGCCCGCCGCGTCCGAGGGCTTCAAGCCGGCGCTCTTCAAGCATTTTCGCTATGAGACGCGCAGCACGACGTCGGACTTTCTCCGCGAGATGATCGAGCATCGCGCCTTGCTGCTCGACCGCAGCAAGGCCCTCGGGGGCCTGCGCGCGGCGTTTGAGGATCAGTGCTGGTATCAGGCGAGCTGGAGCGATGATCCGAGCGTCGTCGGCATGCTCGTCATGCTCGACGCCATCGAAAAGCGCTTCAAGGCGCAGTGCTGCCGGCTTGCGCCCGAGGACCTGGGGCGCATCACCTTTCACCTCGTGACGCTCAACGATCAGACCGACCCGGATCTGCTCTACCGCAAAATCAATTCCCGAGGGCGCAAGCTCTCCGCCTACGAGAACTTCAAGGCCGAGTTGCTCCAAGCCCTCCGCGAAGACGTGGCCGAGATCGGCAAAGACGCCGCCGCCTATGCCGATTTCGAGCAAAGCCTCGACGGCGCGTGGAGCGACGCGGTCTTCCGCCTCCTGCAGGCCGGCGAGGAAGGGGGCGCGCCGGGGGACGCCGGCGCTGCCGAGGTGGCCTCTGAGCCGGAAGCGGTGGGGGTCGATGGGTTCGCGGACGCCGCTGTCGAGGGCGAAGGATCCGAGGATGAAGCGGCAGAGGACATGGCCGCCGCCGTTGATCGCGCCCTCCTGAATTTATTCTGCTGCTACGTGCAGCTCTTCTTTCTGCATCGGGGCAAGCAGCCACCTGCCGACACCTTGCCGTCCACTCCCGCCGCCGGAGACGAGGCGCGGCTCAGGGGGGCGGTCTATCTCGAAGCGCTTCGGCGAGAGAAGGAGTTGTTCGCCTTCGTCGACTTTTTTCGGTCGAGCATGGATGGGTGGCTGACTCCGCTCCCCCACCGAATCTGCGAGGAGCACCTCGCCGCGAGGCAGCAGGGAGCACGAATGGCTCTGCCGGACGCTCCTCCGAACGTTGTCACGAACTTTGAAGGGCGTGAGGTCAACCCCTTCCTGCGCCTCTGCCGCGAAGGGGACAATCTGGCGCAGGCCGCCCGCCGAGAAACCCTCTGCTACCTCTACGCCGTCGGATGCCTGAGCGATCGCTGCGACTCGCTGGCGCCCGATGCCATCCGAGAGCGCCTGATGCTGCTGCGCAATCTGCTGAACAACAGCAACCTGCTGAACGACGGAACCTTTGAACCGAAATCCCTCGAGCGGCTAATTCCTTGGATTGAGAAGCTGATGCGCGAGGGCACCGAGGCCTTGGCGGAGCCGTCTCCGCCCGAGGGTACCGGCTTCTGGCAGCGCCAGTGGAAGCAAGAGAAGAGCAAGCTGGCGTGGAGAAAACAAAACACATCGCGGTCGTCGGATCTGCGCGTGCTCGACTGCCTCGAGAATCACGACCTGCTGCGCGGCGACGCCAGCCTGGCGATCAAGGATGGCTCTTACCGGCCCGATCTCGCCGCCGCTCTGCTGCGCGTGCTGCCGCAGGAGGGTGCTCAGAAGCTCCGGCAATGCGCCCTGCTGTCGATGGCCTGCGCGCTCACGAGTCCCCTCATGATCAAAGGATCGCCGCCCAAGTACCTGCTTTATCAAACGAGAGCGACCCACCTCCGCAGCAGTCTGCGCGCCGCCTCCGGCAACAAGGGGCTGAAAAAGAACCTGCGGGAGCTCCTCGAAGCTCTCGGCGATCGCGACCTCGACGCCTACCTCGATGCCTTCGTCGATGAAAAGGCGGGCCTCCACAGCCGCAGCTACCTCATCCGCTATCGCGCTGCCGTCTTTCGCCTGATTTTGCCGCGCGCCGTCGGAAGCGCTGCTCCCCAGCGCGAAGCTTGGCCCGAATGCTTTTACGACTTCGGTAATGACGAGTCGACTCGCCCTTTTGCCTCGCTGCGCCTCCGCAAGCAGCATACGGGGAAGATGGGCAGCACGTGGTTCCGCCTGCTGCCCGAGCTCATCCGCTGCCTGTGCGCCGAGGGACAGGGGGATCGGGTGCGGGTGGATGAGACATCAGCGGAGGGAGACACGCTCCTCATCGCGCCGACGGCAGTGGGAGAAGGGGAGATCGGCCGGGTATCGCTGCGCTGTTGCCGTGACGCGTTCGTGATGGAGAGGCCGGGCAAGCCGCCCGTCGCCATCCCGATTCGGCGTCGAGTCTCGGAAGGCGAAAGCCGGGATGTCGTCGATCGCGTGCTGCTGGGCTGCGCCGTGGTTCGGGCTATCCTCCTGCCGAGCGAGGCGGGGAAGTGCCTGCTGAGCGGCAAGCCGGGCGAGCCCTGTTCCCTGAATCTCCCGACCTACGACGCCGCAAGCGGTCGCCTCGGCGCGGGCTCCGGCCCCGAGCTCGCGCTCAAGCTCACCGCCGCCAAGGGCTCCAAGAAAGCCTGAGACCGCAGCATCCTCATCGGGGCTGCCCGCCTGCCCGCCCGCTTCCGTCGTGGCGGTTCGGCGGTTCGGCGTCGACGAAAAGCGCGCGGCAGACGCCGCTCGCGGTTGAGGGCAGGGGGCCGGGGTAAGGGTGCGGAGGCCGGGGAGGAGTCGGGGCTTGAGTCAGGGGAGGCGGAGATCGGTAACCGCCCCCGCCCGCCTGCCTCATTCGGCGGTCTCACTCGGCAGACGCCGCCATCTTGATCTGCGAGAGCTGCCGGATCAGCGCGTCGCGCGCCTCCGCCGTGGGGGCGAAGAGGAAGACGTGCATGTAGACCTCATCCAGCTTCGTCAGGCATTCCGCAGCGAAGAATCCGGGGCGCGGCTCCGTGCAGTACCAGGTCACCTTTTGACCGACCATCGTCTCCTTCACCTTGCGGGCCTCGGGATCGGGGCTCACGTCCGGATCGTGCCCCAGATAAATGCCGAAGCCGGACGCCGGCTCGTTCACGCGCTTGAGCTGGCGGTAGGTGACGCAGACGAAATCGGCCCCGGGCTCGATGGTGCGCACGTAGCCCTCCGGCACGGGAATCTCCAGCCCCTCAAGCTTGTCCGTGCGGGCGACGGAGGGGCGGACGCCCTTGCCGAAGCGGATGCCGTCGATGGCCTTCTCAACCCATTCGCGGCACTTCTGCGGCGATTTGACCTGATTGCGAGCAAAGAGAATGCTCACTCGAATCAGCGATCCGTCCTTGTGCCGAATCAGCGCGCTGCCGAACAAATCCGCCCCTGTGGGCTCCTTCGGCGTGCTCGTTCGAACGGCGTAATAGATGTCGTCGCTGCGCTTTCGCACCTCGAAGCGCAGGTCGCCTTCATTGAAATTTTGAAAGATCTCGCGGGCCTGTTTGTCAAAATCCGGGTCGGCCAGTCTGTCGAGCTCCTGCACGTAGACGGCAATGCGATCGTCGCCGTCGCCCACCCAGATCAGGCTTTCATCATCGCCGGGGTCGGCCGCCATCAGGGCCGTCGTGCGCATGCCGTATTGAGCGCCCTCCGGCATATCGAGAATCAGCCTGTCGTTGATGACCGGCATGTCGGCGGCGAAGGCTCCGGCTGCGGAAAGGAGGAGTGTCAGAAGTGTTCGTTTCATGGTGTTCAGGGAGTTTTTTCGGTGTCCGCGATGAGAGGGAAGGGATGCGTGCGCCCTCGGGCCGGCCTCTACCGAAGCCCGGCGCGCGGCAGCCGCGATCTCTCCTTGGCTCAGGCTCTAAGATAACGCCGCCCCTAGCCGAAGGCAAGCTCAAAATCAGGCGCCGGGCGCTGTTGCCATGCGCTTCGGTCCTGCGGATTGTCCGATAGTCCGCATCCCCCCGGCGGGGGGATGCCGTTTCTGCGCTGAGTGCTCAGCATCAGCAAGCCGGGCTTGACGAACGCTGACGTCTACGGTATCCTTGGCAAGGGCACGATTCCCGCCCGAGGCGGACGCCGCTTCTCGAGGCGGGGGGATGGCTTGTTCCCGGATTCAAGACTTTCTCCCTGATTGTATCGCGATGAAAACGATCCTTCTGTTCGCCGGAATCGCGGCGGCGCTTTTGCTGAGTTCATGCCAGATTCGCATGCATCGAGTCGCTTACGAGTATCCCCGCCACTATGAGGGTCTCTGGGTGCCGAACAACAGTGGAATTCGAGAGGGTGAACGGGTTTTGACGAAGCGCCTGTTTCTGTATGAATGCGATGGACAGTGGTATTTGCCTGTCACGCGTGTTCGCTACAGAAAATACGCCGTGCACGGGAATACCCCCTGGCACTATCATATCTCCTCTGTTTCCCATGACGACAAGAGCCTCTATTATTTGCCCATCCCTGAGAACATTGCTCAGCTGTTGCGCTCCGCCTCCAAAGATGCGGTGCGACAGGGAGATCTGATTCCGCATATTCCCCGAGCGGAGTTGAAGACCTCGCTGCCTGCGCGGGCCAAGGCGTATCCCATCCTTTTGCCCTTGTTCGATAGTGATACATCATACTACGACTACGGGTGTTGGCACTGGCCGAGCGATCCCGCGTACCGCCCTGATAATTCGGGCGGCGTTGTCGCTGAGGCGGGAGTGGACGTCGCACCCTCGGCTCTGTGGGCCTATCCGGCTGCTGTCATCCTTTATGTCGTCGACGTGCCGGCCTCCGTCGTCTACTGGTGCTCGGGATGGATGCGTGACGGGTTTTATCTCATTTTCTGCCCCCGAAAACTGAAGTAACCGCCGCCCTTCCTCCCGGCCTCTCTTTGATTCGTCCCTCGGCACTCGCGGAGCCGGAGGGCGGGGCTTCTTGTTCCGGCGAGGGGAGCGGAGGACGGGCCGCGCTTTCGCACCCTGGGGCTCGTCTGCGCCTTCCGGGCCTGCGAACCCCCTTCGTGAGGGAGGGGCGGGGAAAATTGCACGTTCCGAGACGCTTTAAGCTCCCTTTGTTGCTTCGATATGCTCGTTGACCTGAACCGTTCTCAGGCGAATATGTTGAACGAAACGATTGAACGTCGTCGGGGCTATATCGTATTGCTCGGCATGAGGCCCCATCGTATCCAGTGCATTCAGAATGCTTTGCGTGGTCGCGGCAATCATCCTCAGCACGGTCTTGTGCGGCAAGTTCAGGTCATCTGCAAACCGGCACCATCTTCCGTGCGAAACGTAGAAAGATCGACTTTCCCCTCCCAGCCGCATGGCCATTCTGCGGAGCAAGCGCTTGCCATAGTAGGTGGTGGAGAGTAGATCGTAGAAGGGGGCAAGCTTGACGCCATTACCTTCGCGCAACATGGAGATGTTTTTGGCATGCGCATCATTATTTCCGATACAAAGATTGAAAATGGCCCATCTGACCATCAGGATCAAATCCACTGCCGGCTGCATGGAATGCCGCCTGATGAGCTCAGCGCAATCAGCAAAGGAGGGACCTCCGTCTCGCTCGTATTTGATTCTTGAAGGAAGAGCGGACATCTGGCAGAAGTCCTCTTGCGGTATGCGCTTCGGATGAAAATCACTCCCGCGGCGGTCATAGCGGTCGACGTGCAGCATGATCTGTCCGCCTGCGCGCAGGATGAAGCTTTTGACGACAGGCAGACCGACCTTGGCTGCCAGTTCGAGACAAAAATGCTCGTTCTCAACGGTATGAGCAAAGTCCGATATGGGCATCTTCAAAATGCAATTGCTGGCGGCGCCCTGTAACGGAAGATAATAGACGCCGTTTTTGTGAAAAAGCGGCAACTTGTCTTGAGCTCCGGCCAGAGAAAGACTGGTTCTTCGCTCGCGAGAGCCCATCGGGTATATCGGTAATTCGTTGATCAGCTGCCGGAGCTCTTCCGTCGTCAGCTCTTCATACGTGCCGCTGTTTCCCTGACCGCCTATGCTGAAGGCTCCGGCACAATCTCGGCCTATCTGCCGCAACAATCCGAAGACGTTGGATTCATCCGTTCCGATTCGACGGGCCAAGGTGCGGCGTATGAGCCCCTCCGGTAAGATGTTTTCAAAAAAGCTTCTGACCTCAGGCCCACTGTGTTTTCGTTGTGTGCGAGGTAAGGTGACTGAGATGTCAAAGCCCTTGAGCCGCCAGCTTTCGTTGTATTCCAATTCCGGGAAGCCATGTGAATCAACATGCACGCTGGCAACAAGCCTGTCCTCGTAGTAAATGGGGAGCGAATTCATGATCTGATTTCCTCTCGGCCTCTTATATCCACTCTTAATCCCAGCAGTGACAGCAGCTGAAGGATGACACCCACACCCACCCCTCGTTTGCCTCGCTCAAGTTCGCTCAGCAGGCGAGGGCTGCAAGGCACCATCATCGAAAGCTCGGCGATGGTGAGACCTTGCTTCTTGCGACGCTCGCGGATCATGGCGCCTAACTCTGCTTCTGTTGTCACGTTCATATTCCTTTTTGGGATTATTATAGGGCCATCCGGCAAAAATGCAAGTTCTCATTCCTAATCGGGATGATTTTTTCTCAAAAATTCAAATAACATAGTTATGTTCCCAAAAGGGAAAATGGGCTCTTCTGGGCTCTTCTGCTAATTGTGTGGAATGACGTTGCAACAGAGCAGAGTGAAAGAGAG
>DGYMR06203__coassemble_1621_pt1 | contig 13277 bp, 12 predicted proteins | sample DGYMR06203__metabat2_low_PE_047 | metagenome-assembled genome bin DGYMR06203 | reverse complement strand
AGGCATGCGTTCATCGCGTCCGCACGTCGCAGCTCTCTTTGCCTGTTGACACGCGGCCCAAGCTGCGCGCCTCCGGCTCCCTGCCTCGACACGCGAAGAAAGCGGCCCCATGCCGGCGCCGGAGACCAAGAGCGGCAGCGCCCTGCGGGGCCTCTCGCCGGGCGGCTTGAATCCTGCGCCAGCCGACCCATCCCAGCCCACCGCCGAAAGCTCGGCGGTGGGCCTTCGTTTTGCGGCGGAGCCCCCTCAGAGCCCGCAACCCGCCGCGCGCCGCCTCACGAGGCGGGCCTCTTGGCCCCGCCCGGGTAGCCGTGCCCCGAGTGCTCCCGAGCCGGCATCCGCCGAAAAAATGGGCGGAAGCCGAGGCGAGCGGGATGGGCCCCGCACTCCTCGGGCTCCTCTCCCGCTGCCGCCGTTCGTGACGCACCCCTTTCTTGAACGAACACAGCGAGCCGCAGAGCGACGCCCCGACCTTCGGAGTCCCCGCGTGCGCCCCCATACAGTCAACGACAACGTGACCCACTACCGATGCTCAAGAGCCGGGGCTACGTTTGCCGGGGCAGCCTGCGCAGTCGCAGCCGCCGACTCCGCAATCGGTGTCTTTCGGCGGTTCCGTCGTCGAGAACGGCCCTTACCGCCTGCTTCGGCGCGTGCCGCGGGTGCGCGGCATCCTCACACAATCGCCTTGCAAGGCCGCGTGCGGCGTGATATAAGGTATCGGTGCGCGTGCTTCGGGGCTCAGGCCCGAGGGGTGGGCTCAGGCCCGCCTGTTCGCGTTAAGCCGAGGCAGCGCCGATGCGAAGATGAAGACAGCTCCACGTCCGATTCGAGTCCCCTCTCTCCCCCTGCGCGATGAAGCGAAGGCCGGGCGCTCTCTCAGGCGCTTATGCGCGAAGATGCTGCTGGTCGGCGCGCTGGGGGTGGCCGGGCTATCGCTGTCGGCATGTGAGCGGCCGGAGGATCAAGCCCTCTTTCGGGCGGTGCATGAGGGTAGGGCGGAGGAGATTCTCCGTCTGATTGATGAGGGAGCGGATGTGAATGCCCGAGATGCGGCATTTTGGAGCACCCCCCTGCACGCCGCCGCCCGGGATGGGGATACCGCCATCGCGGGGCTTCTCATCGACAAGGGGGCCGATGTGGATGCGATGGACGGCAATGGGCATTCCCCCTTGTGCCTCGCGGCGGCCTTGGGGCATGCGGAGACGGCTCGCCTGCTCGTGGACCGGGGCGCTTCCGTGAAGGAGGATGAGGCCTGTTGGGAGGAGAACCCGCTGCATCATGCAGGTGATCCGCTGCGAGCGGCGGCGAGCGGCGGTTACACCGATACCATTCTTCTGCTTCTGGAGTGCAGCGCGAGGGTGAATGAGCCGGGCCTCGGCGGTGACACGGCTCTGCATGCGGCGGCGCGGCGAGGGCACGTGCAAGCCGCTCGCGTGCTGCTGGAGCACGGGGCGGACACGGAGGCCGTCGGGCAGGGCTCTTGCCTGTTTACCCCGCTGCACGAGGCTGCCCGGCACGGTCACGCCGAGCTTGTCCGCTTGCTGCTGGAGCACGGGGCGCGGGTCAATGCGAGGAGCGGCACCGGCAGGACGGCGCTGCATTTGGCCGCGGAGGAGGGCCATGCCGATGTCGTGCGCGTGCTTGTTGCCTCCGGCGCGGATGTGAGCATCCGAGACGGCCGCGGCAAGACGGCGGCGGATCGGGCAAGGAGCGAAGGCGAGGGGGCTTGCGCCGAGCTTCTGCGGTGAGCGCGGGCTGCTCACGGAGAGGCTGCCCTGAGTGCGGCGGCGCCGCTCGGCAGCGGGGGATCCGGAAGGCGAAAATCACCTTGTTTGGTGTCGATCTCTATGCGTTGAGGATGCTGTTGTAGCCGGCGGCGTGTTCGAAGGCGTCGGCCATTTCTGACTGTTGCGCCGCCGGAATGCCCAGGCTTGAGGCAATGCGCCGCCAATCAGAGACGGCCCGCGCCAGCGGAAGGAGAAGGCTCATCGTCTCGTTCGGTCGTATGTAAAAGAGGTCTGCGTTTTCGCGGAGCAGTTGAAGGGAGGCGGTGTTATCTCCCTCCACAATGTCCATGGAAAGAGTGTGCCCCTTGACGTACTCCGGGGTTGGGTTGACGTCGAACAGCGGAGCCAGTTGCCAACCTTTGCGCTCGTATCGCAGAAAACCGTGATTCCGCGGGTGATCATCCACGTTGGTTACCATGATGCTCAGTGCGATGCGACACCACAGTTCCCTCAGGTCTGCCCGCGGGTTCGCCGTATACTGACTCATGTATTCCGCTAATTCGGTGTAGGAGTGCACCTCGCCATCCCGCGCCCGGAGCATGGTCATGGCTGAGATGTAGGGAAGCCGCGCCCCGTCGGGGCTGCGGTCAAAGCGGCGGCTCAACAGCACGCTTTTGCCGGGCGCAGGGCGCACCAGTCTGAAGTCCGGAACCCGCAACCCTGCTCGGGCTGCCATCGTCAGCGCAACGGCTTCCCACGCTACCGAGTCGTATTGTTGCTGAGAGTTGCTGAACTTAGCGATATAGAGCTGCCCCTGCTCATCTTTGACACTCGCCTTGGGCCATGCACCGCCGAGGGAAGATCCGGGGCTGAGCAGCATCTGCAATTCGGCCGGGCCGGCTGTGTCGCGGCAAAGTTGCTCTGCGGCGTGATGCAGCGGGAGCAGATCGATGAGAGGCGGTATGTCGGCTCCCTCATCCGAGTGCCGGAAGGTCACGCCCCCATCCGTCGAGTAACGGAGCGCACCCATGCGCGTCCGATCATTCACGCCCAGCAGATAGTGATGCTCCCCCAAGGCCCCGCTTACGGGCGGGTAGCCCGGCAGCGCCTTGCGATGTGCCTGCTGGATCAGGCGGCGGCCCCAGCGGTCCGGCGCGCTGTCGCTCATGCTGCCGAACAGAACCTGCCCCTGCACCGTGTGGTATTTCCCGCTCCCGAGAGGAAGCATCGGCTCCAGTTCATAACTGTCCGGGTTCGTCAGCCATTCCCGGCTGTACTCAAAAGAAGCCGATGACTTGTAGCGGCGGTGTATCCACAGTGTACCGACGCGGACAGGGCCTGCCCCCGGCTTCAATCCATCGGTGTACACCCCGATTTCCGTGTCATCGGTCATAGCGCTTGTTGACGATATGTTTCGGCATTTGCTCCGCCTCCAGACCCAAGCCCACGGCATCGTGCCGCGCATCGAGGGCGTCCTTGAATGGCTCGATCAGGCCCAAGGCAAAGATGACAGCCATGTAGCTGCTCATGGAAACCCCGCCATCCCCATGCTCGATGCGGTACAGCGTTGAGCGTGAGAGGCGCGCCCGCTCGGCGAGTGTCGCCGTCGAGATGCGCCGCCGCCGCCGGGCGTCCCTCAAATCGTTTCCCAGCTTTTTCAGGGCGGCTGCTGCCTGCGGATAGAGCGGCCATCGCTTGTTCATGGGGCTTATTTTGTCTCATATCTGCATAAAAAGCAAGAGAATTTAATCAGATGTGAGACATAACATGTCTCTATGCCATGTGGCCATCCCGATGGCGGATTTCTTCAAAAACGCCTTGCCTTGCGCTTAAATATGTGGTAGAAGGGAGTCGTGCACACCGCTGCGCGTCAGGAGGGGCGATGCCCCGCGCGCGGGGGTGTGGCCATGGAACAAGCTGCGGCGCTCGCAGCGCCCCGGAGGAGAACGACTGATGTTTCACTACTCACGAATGACGGCGATGGCCATCCTGTCGCTGATGCTTTGCCCCGCCTGCACGATGGCGGGAAAAGGGCCGGATTCCTTCACCACGCAGAAGCCGGATGCGGAGAGCTGTTACGAAAGCTTCGGTGGTTATGGCACCCTGTCGGAAGAGGATGTTGAGGCCTTGTTTCAGGACGGCATCATGACGTACTCCCTGCGAGGATCGCGTGGTTATCCCATCGATATGCTCGATCCGAGACTCGCGCCCCCTCCCCCGGAAAGGAAGCTGACGCCGGCGGTGAGGGCGGAGGAGGAGGCTCTGCAACAAGCCACGGGTGACCCCGCGCTGTTCAACAAGCGGCTCCGGGAGGTCGCTGACGTCAATGCCCACTACAGCGACGGGAGGACGCCGCTGCACATGGCGCTTTCCTTTCATGATGCCATGGATGCGGCACCCTTCCTCATCGGCAGGGGGGCGGATGTGAATGCCCGCACGGATCTGGGCATCACGCCGCTGCATCTCGCTGCGGAGCAAGGCGATATCGACGTGCTTCGCCTGCTGCTCGCGAAGGGCGCTCGGGTGAATGCGAAGACCGCCGCCTCTTCGCTCGATGCCGGGAGCACGCCTTTGCACAAGGCTCTGGAGGGAATGAGTAGCATGAGCGTGCTCCGCCTGCTCCTCGACCACGGCGCGGATGTGAATGCGCAGGACCGGGCGGGCATTGCGCCCCTGCATCTGGCGGCCGGTAGCGGTATGGCCAGGGGCTGCCGGCTGCTTCTGGAGCGGGGTGCCAAGGTCGACCTGCGCCGTGCGAAGGGCTGGACGCCCCTGCACACCGCCGCGGCCAACGGCCGCGTCGATACCGTTCGACTGCTCCTCGAGGCCGGGGCAGATCCCGCCCTGAAGACCTCCGACGGCCGCACAGCCTTGGACTTGGCGGAAGAGCTGTCTCGCCCCGGCAATAGAGCCTTCGAGCGTCGCAAGGGCGCTGAATGCGCGGCGATTCTGCGCGCGGCGATGCAGAAGCGCTCCTGAAACCCGCCCCCGCAGGGCACGGCCCCGAAGCTCCATTGCCCCACCATCACCATGATTGACAAACCCACGACGCCCCTGCCGACCCTTGCCGCCGCCCTTCTGATGCTCGGCGCCGGCCTCAGCATGCCCGCCCTCTCCGCCCCCGCCGCCCCTGCGGCGCCCGAACAGCCGACCCAATCGCCGAGTCAACCGCCGAGCCCCGAGCCTGCGGCGACCATCCGCGTCGGCATGCCCCTGAGCGAGGCTCTGGCGCTCCTGCGAAGCAGGCCCGATCTGGCCTCCCTCGAGCCCTTCGACGGCGATGTGGTGACGGATGAGGGTGAAGTGCTCTATCTGGCCACCTTCAAGACCGACGACGACGCGCTGCTGATCACGGCCCGGCGCCGCGGCGAGGCGGACGCCCTCGGCGTCACCGCCCTGACCCTTTGGCGGAACGGAAGAAGCGAGGTCCACCAAGCCAAACAATACCGAAACGGAGCCCTCGAGCCTCTCGCTGCGTTCCCGCGGTGAGCGCAGCCCCGCGCCCGCGGGAGGGCACAGCCCGATACCCCGAAGAAGGCAGAGCAGAGAAGCAAGCGCAGCCCGCCGGGGCCGAAGCCGCGGAGGTGAGCCCCTTCTCCCCCGATGACAGGTTCCGAAATCCCACTTGGATTCGACGTCCATGAGCAAACCCAAGAGAAAAAAAGGCGCGCGCGCGCCGTGGCGGCAGAGCCCGAGCAGCGGGGCCCGGCGCGAAGCGGAGGACTTTCTGCGGCTGATCGAGGAGTGGCGCCGCAGCTACGCGAGCCGCCGGAGTCAGGACGCGGCCATGCTGTCACCCCTCGCCGAGAGGCTGGTGGAGCGAATCAACGCAGCCTTTGCCGGGGTGAGCTGCCACGGCGAGCCGCGCGTGCTGCTCGGGGGCGAGGCGGCGGATGAATATCTGTCGGCCGAGGCCGAGGCCCTGTTGGCCCCGCTGGAGGAGCGCGACCACTGGCAGAGGATCCCCGACGATCTGCTCGCCGCCTGCTCCGACGCTCCCTACTACGTCGGGCCCGAGGCGTATCGCTTCCTCCTTCCGCGCTTCATGATCGGCGCCCTTCACGGCGTCGTGCCCTTTTATCCCGGCGCCCCCCCGGGCAGCCGCTTTATCCCGTGGATGCGCGAGATCTGTGCCGAGCTCGACGAAGCCCAGCGCGCCTGCCTGAGCGACTTCCTGAATCTCGAAGCGTCGGAGATGGCATACCCGTGGCGCGAGCGCTTCCTGCCCTGGGAACTGGATGAATATGACGCCGACTACGCCGCCTCCCTCTCCCTCGGCGAGTACGGCGAGCTGCTCCTCCGGCGCTTCCGGGAGCGAGAGGGAATCCCCGGCGAGCCGAGCTGAGCGACGCCCCGGCGCAGAGGGGCGCGATACATTTCCTCTGGACATGGCTCTCGCTCTTTCATGACGTGTCCGCTGAAGCTTGCCGAGCGGTTGGAGAGCATGGCAGTCTGCGCATGATAAAATTGTTCACCCGCTCCGTAGACTAAATTTTAACGAATGTGAGGATAGGCTTGCGTTAGGGGAAGAAAACGGCTAAACTGGCGCGGTTTTGGCGCGGGTCGAATCAGGCTTGATTCTGTGAAAGGAGGGGGCTTTTCGAAGCTGCGCGGAGAAAGATTCAGACATGTCGAGGCTATCGTTATATTTTCTGGGTACTGCTCACCGTTGGCGCATAAACCTGCTGGTGTCGTTGCAGAAGTGTCGTTACGTTGTGAGGAGCCTGTTCGGATGCAAGCCTTCGATTGTGTATTACTGGACCCAATATCACAATTTCGGTGATATGCTCAATCACGACTTGCTCAATTACATGGGCTGTGAACATCTTGGGCCGAATGAGATCTGGGCATATGAACCTGTTAACTCGCACGGCACGGCCATTGGCTCTGTTTTGCAACTCCTCCTCCGCACTCCCCAAAGGCAGGGAGGCAGTCCCCGGCCCGTTAAGATATTCGGTTCGGGATTCATAGCCCCGGCGGAGGCGGAAGATGAGCAATTTCTTTGTCCTCTCGATATCTACGCTTTGCGAGGTAAACTCTCGAAAGAGAGGTGTGAGAAAATCATGTCGAGATCACTGGATCATGTCGTGCTGGGAGATCCGGGCTTATTGATCAAAAGAATCTTTGCCCCGATCGCCCGTAATCCTCAATATGATGTTGGAGTCGTTTATCATCATACCGACAGTGAGATTAAACCCCTTCTCGATAAAATCAGATTGCAGACGAAAACGTATCGACTCATCGATATCAGTCAAGACACGAGGGATTTCGTGAAGGAGATTGCCCAGTGCAGGTTCATTCTGAGCTCCGCAATGCACGCCTTGATATGTGCAGATTCTCTGGGAATTCCGAATTGTCATATGATTGTCAGCAATCGTGTTACCGGCGGAAGCTACAAGTTCCTCGATTATTACTCTGTGTTTCCTCAGTATGAATATCAGCCCATCGACATGAGAATACCCGGATTCGTCGTCAACGATGACAAAATCGATGAGCTTGCAGCCCTGTATAACATTAAGGCCGAGCAAGTGGACGAAATTTGTGATCAGCTGGAGCGAGTTTTCCCTTTTCCCCGCGGTAAGTTTGGTGTGAACACGAAGCACACGAAGTCTGACTGAGGTGCTTCTCCTGTTGTTGAGGGCTCTCCACGCGGCAGCCATCCCTGCGCGGGTTGAGGGGGGCCGACTGATCGAGGAGCGTGCTCGTGTCGGCACGCCTCCTCGTCATCATCGACGGAGACATTGGATTGTGTCGGAGGCGAGGCTCAACACTCGAGATGCAACGCAGCAATGCCGCCTGCCGCTTGAGCCCACGGTGGGTGCGGTCCCCAGTGAGAGGGGTACGCTGTCGAGGCCTACTGGGTAGCGGGGGAAAACTCAGGCCCCCGCCGCAGACGATGACGAGCTCGGCAGAGTGGCCGGAGAAGCCTCGGAATCATCGTCCCCCGGCGTCACCGGAGCCTCGGGAACCCTGCCCGCCGTCGGCTCCGCATCGTCCTCCGGCTGATCGCCAGCCGGGGGCGCAGAAGGCGCGGCAGCCTGCGAGCCCGCGCCCTTCAGCAGGCGGGCGGCTTCCTCCGGGTCGGGCGACGTCCCGATCCCCTCCTGCAGAAACTCCGCCAGGCGGCGAGCCGCCTCCGCATGCCCGGCCCCTGCCGCCTTGCGCAGGTATTGAACGGCCTGAGCATCATCGCGGGGCACAAGCTGACCCTCGTGGTAGGCGAGCCCGAGAATGAAAGACGCCTGCGCGTAGCCGCCGGCATCCAGATCGCGGAGAATGCGCACAAAACCCTCCGCATCCCTCTCCGTCCCCAGCCCCTGCAGCATGCAGAAACCGCGGAGGTAGCGCGCTTCAGGCAGGCCGGCCTCGGCGAGGCGGCAGAGCGTGCGGTAGCCCGCCGCCTCCATCCCCGTGCAGCCTCGGCTGTTGACCTGCGCCCAAGCGAGCGCAAGCTGCGAAGGCGTGTGACCCGCATCCGCCGCCGTTTGCAGCCAGTAGAGACCCTCCGACTGCTCCTGCTCGTTGCCCACGGACTCCGTGAGCAGTCTGCCGAGGCGGTTCATGGCGGGCAAATTGCCCTTGCCTGCGGCGCTGCGGAGCATGTTGAGCCCCTCCTCCCGCTTGAGCGGATCGCGCAGCAGGGCCTCCGCCCCCACGATGAGAGCCTCCGGCACGCCCTTGTCCAGCGCCCCCTTCAGGTAGGCCGCCGCCTTCTCGGCATCGCGCTCCACGCCGCCGATGCCGCGGCTGTAGACCTCGTAGAGCGAGAAAAAGGCGCGGGGGTAGCCGGCACGGGCCGCGCGCTCGAGCCAGTAGAGACCCTCATCGCTGTTGCGGGTCACGGGGCCGCCGCCGTTCGTGTAGTAGACGCCGAGCATGTAGAGCGCGTCGGGCAGGCGGCGCGAAGCCGCCTCGCGAATCCAGTGCAGGCCCTGCTCCGGATCCCTCTTCATGCAAATCCCGTCAATCATGTAGCGACCCAGCAGATACTGAGCATCCGAGACACCCTTGCCCGCCGCGAAGCGCAGCAGCGGCACCGCGCGGGCCGGGTCGCAGCCCACCCCGCCGAGCCCCGAATTGTAGGCCTTGGCCAGCGAGCTGCACGCCAGCGGATCACCCGCCTCCGCCGCCTTGCGCAGCCATTCGATGCCCGCGGCGGGATTGGCCTCGCAGCCCTTGCCGCTGAAGAGGTTGACACCGTACTGATACTGCGCCGGCGCGTGGCCGCCCTCCGCCGAGCGGCGGAACAACTCATTGGCGTGTTCGATATCAGTCATGAAGCCGCGACCCGTCGCATAACTCCTGCCCAGCTCAAAGAGAGCCGGCGCATACCCCGCCTCCGCCGCCTGCTCCAGCAGCTCATTGGCCGCATCGCGATCCGGCTCCACGCCGACGCCGTCAAAGGTCAGCATCGCCAGCTCATACGCCGCCTCCGCACTCCCCGCCTCTGCCGCGCGGCGATAACATTCGATCGCCTTGCTCACGCTCAGCGTGCAGCCGTGGCTGCCCTCCATGTAATGCTCCGCCTCCTCGCAGAGCCTCCGAGCCTCCTCGGCATCGGCGCCGAGCGCGTTGCCGCCGAGGGTGCTCAGCACCATTGCAAGCGGCAGAATGACTGCATTTCTGACCATAGTCTGTGTGTTGCTCTTCCCGAATTTTTAGCACGGGAACGGCTCTTTGTCAACGTGCAAGTGTGTCTGTGCGACACCGACGCCCACTCCTCGCCCACTTCTCGCCCGCCCCCAGCCCTTGCCGACGCTGCCCGCGGCAGCTTCCCTCGACGCAGCAGCCGCTCCGGCACCGCTCGCGCCGCCGTCGCCCGGCGTCGCACGCCGCCGCCTCACTGCGCCGTCTGCCGATAATCCTCTGACGCGAGAAGGGCCTTCGCCTCGCCGATCAGGAAAAAGGAACCGCAGATCAGCGTGCCAGGGCGCAGATCCTCCAAGGCCTCGGCCAGCGTGCCCGGGCAGCTCACCGGTGCTGAGCTGCAGGCGCGAACTCGTTCGGCCAGTTCCGCGGCCGGCAGAATGCGAGGGGAACGCACCGGCGGCAGCACCCAGCTCTCGACGATGGGGGAAAGCAGACTCAGCACCGTCGTGAGATCTTTATCCGCCGAGCCCGCAAAGATACAGCGCGCACGGCGGTCGCCGAAAGCCTCGCGCCAGCACTGCACCAGCACGCGCATCGCCGGCGGGTTATGTGCGCCGTCCATGATGACCCCGGGTGCGATTTCCTCAAAGCGCCCCGGCCAGCGCACCTCGGCCAGCCCCCGCGCCACCGCCGCTGCCTCCATCGGCATCTGCGGCAGCGCCCGCAGAGCCGCCAGCGCCAGAGCCGCATTCAGCCTCTGGTGGCCGCCGCGCAGCCCCAGCGGAAGCTCGCAGGGCTCGCTCACCACGCGCAGCGGCGCCTCGCGCTCGCGGGCCACCTCCTCGATCACCCGCAGCGCCTCCGGCTGCTGCGGAGCACTCAGCACCGGGCGACCCGGCGCAATAATCGCCGCCTTCTCACCCGCAATCGCCGCCAGCGTATCGCCCAGATACTGCATGTGATCCATCCCGATGGGCGCAATCACCGCCACATCCTTCGGCACCGCATTCGTCGCATCGAGGCGACCGCCCATCCCCGTCTCCAGAATGATGAGATCGACATCGCGCTCCGCAAAATACAGCATCGCCAGCGCCAGCACCAGCTCAAAAAAAGTCGGCGTCGTCTCCCATCCCTCAATCGTGCGCCGCAGCTGCCCGATGAGCCGCGCAATATCAGCATCCGGAATCGGCACCCCGTCGACGCGAATGCGCTCACTGAAATGCACCAGATGCGGCGACGTGAACAGCCCCGTGCGATAACCCGCCGCCCGCGCCACCGACTCCGCAAACGCGCAGGTCGAGCCCTTGCCGTTCGTGCCCGCCACGTGCATCACCCGCGCCCGCGGATGCCGCACACCGCAGGCATCCAGCAGACGCATGATGCCCTCAAGCCCCAGCTTAATGCCGAAGCTCTGCGTGCCGTAAAGCCAATCCAGCGCCGCGCGGCAAGAGTCGCCGCCCTCGGGGCCGCCCACAGGTGAAATCTCGGGAGATGCCATCATCATCAACAAACAGTCAGAACGTGAAAAAAAAGAGAACCCGCGGCAAAAAGCGCCGCCCCGCCGCCGAAGGCCGCACAGCCCCTGCCGCCGGAGAAACGCCGAGAGCAGGCCGGGGACAGGCCGGAAACACGAAAGTCCGGGAACAGCCGAGAGCCGCGGGCAAAAAAGAGGGGGGCGGAGGAGCCGCGCGCCCACGCAGGCCGCGCCGCCCCGCCGCCTTCGGGCATATCAGTAGCGGTACGCGTCACTCTTGAACGGACCCTCCACCGGCACCCCGATGTAATCCGCCTGCTTGGGCGTCAGCTTCGTCAGATGCACCCCCAGCTTGCCGAGATGCAGGCGCGCCACCTCCTCATCGAGAATCTTCGGCAGCACCTCAACACCCGGGCGGCGCTTCCCGCGATCCTGCCAGAGCGCCATCTGCGCCAGCACCTGATTCGTGAAACTGTTGCTCATCACGAACGACGCATGCCCCGTCGCGCAGCCCAAATTCACCAAGCGGCCCTCCGCCAGCAGATAAATGCAGTGACCGTCCGGGAAGCGGTAGCAATCCACCTGCGGCTTGATATTCGTGCAGGTCATCCCCTCGCAGGCCTGAAGGCGCGCCACCTGAATCTCATTGTCGAAATGGCCGATATTGCAGACAATCGCCTGATCCTTCATCGCCTGCATATGCTCCAGCGTAATGATGTCGCAGTTGCCCGTCGTCGTCACATAAATATCGCCCACACCGAGCGTATCCTCGACCGTCAGCACGCGATAACCCTCCATCGCCGCCTGAAGCGCGCAAATCGGGTCCACCTCCGTCACAATCACCTGAGCACCGAGCCCGCGCAGCGCCTGCGAACAACCCTTGCCCACATCGCCGTAGCCGCAAATCACCGCCACCTTGCCCGCAATCATCACATCCGTCGCGCGCTTGATACCATCCGTCAAACTCTCGCGGCAGCCGTAGAGATTGTCAAACTTGCTCTTCGTCACCGAATCATTCACATTGATCGCCGGGAAGAGCAGAGAGCCCTCGCGCTCCATGCGGTAGAGGCGGTGCACACCCGTCGTCGTCTCCTCCGACACACCCGCAATCTCCGGTAGCCAGCGGTGAAAGACCCCCGGCTGCTCCGCCGCAATGCGCTTGAGCAGAGCCTTGATCACGCCCTCCTCCTCACTCTCCGCCGGGCCATGCACCCAGTCATCCCCCTCCTCCATCTCATAACCCTTGTGCAGCAGCAGCGTCGCATCGCCGCCGTCATCCACAATCAACTGAGGGCCCAGACCATCGCGGTGGCAGAGCGCGCGCCACGTGCAGTCCCAGTACTCCTCCAAACTCTCGCCCTTCCACGCGAACACCGGCACACCGGCAGCCGCAATCGCCGCCGCCGCGTGATCCTGCGTCGAAAAGATATTGCAACTCGCCCAGCGCACCTCCGCGCCCAGAGCCACCAGCGTCTCAATCAGCACCGCCGTCTGAATCGTCATGTGCAGCGAGCCCGTAATGCGCACCCCCGCCAGCGGCTGCTGCGGGCCGTATTTCTCTCGGCAGGCCATCAGGCCGGGCATCTCAAACTCCGAAATGCGAATCTCCTTGCGCCCCCAGTCCTTCAGACTGATATCGGCCACCTTGTATGCTGTCGTTGCGTCCATGAAGAGAGAATACGCCGTTTTGCCGCCCGCGTCAATGCGTTTTACGCGCCGCCGACACCCTTCGCCCGCGCACCACAAGCCCTCCCGTCCGAAGCCCCGCGCGCCCGCCTCGTCATCCAATTCCCACAGCGGGGGAGGATTTTTTTGAGTGCACCCGCGTTCTTGAGTTGACAGACGGCCTCCATGCGCTAAACTAAAACCGTAGCGCGAAAAACCGCTCGTCTCTCTCCCCTCTTTGAACACACACCTACTGTACCCATGAGGCTCGACGTCATTCAATACGCATCGAAAGGAGCTAGCTCCCTTCGCCTGACGGACCGCTTGGTTCGCACCCTGCGCCGCAGCGGCATCCTCTTCCGCATGGACGTCGTGACCGATCCCGCCCGCTGCCGGGAGGCCGGCGTGCGTCAGCTTCCCGCCTACGCCCTCGGCGGTCGGCTCATGACCCAGGGCGCCGTGCCCTCGGAAGACGAACTCCTCGCGCAGATCGAACAGGCAGCCGCCGCCTGCGGCGCCGGCAGGCGCCCCGCCGCAGAAGACGCCGCCGCAGAAGACGCCGCCGCCGATGCACCCGCCGTGTCCCCCGTGAGACCGTGGCCCTGCTTCAGCCTCAGGCCCGTCATGGCCGTCTGCACCCTGCTGCTGCTCGCGCTCGTTCCCGTCTCCCTGCTGGGTGAGGAAGACGACGCCGACCCGCTTCCCCAGCCCGTGCAGATGCTTCAGGAAGCCGACGGCAGCGTGCCCGCCACCGCAGACGGCCTGCCCGTCGCCTCCTGTTGCGCCGCCGAGAGCCGCATCTGAACACCGCCTCCCCGAAC
>DGYMR06203__coassemble_1541_pt1 | contig 14051 bp, 9 predicted proteins | sample DGYMR06203__metabat2_low_PE_047 | metagenome-assembled genome bin DGYMR06203 | reverse complement strand
GGAGGATGCGGGAGGATGCGGGAGGATGCGGGAGGATGCGGGAGGATGCGGGAGGATGCGGGAGGCCCGCTCGCCTTCCCCCATAAACGCAAAAAGGCGGGCTGCCCGCGTGGGGCAACCCGCCGGTACTCAGACCTTATTGCAGAATGAGGCGCTTGTGGCTTACATCATGCCGCCCATACCGCCCATGCCGCCGTCGGCGGCGCCGGTGCCGCAGCTGCAGCCCTTCTTCTCGGGCAGATCAGCGATGAGGCACTCCGTCGTGAGCATGAGGCCGGCAATCGAAGCAGCGTTCTGCAGAGCCGAGCGCGTGACCTTCGTCGGGTCGACAACGCCGCTGGTCAGCAGATCTTCGTAGGCGTCGGTGACAACGTTGTAGCCCTGCGTCGGAGACTCAAGACCCTTGACCTTCTCGACGATCAGAGCAGCCTCGCGGCCGGCGTTCTCAACGAGCTGGCGAAGCGGAGCCTCGACGGCGCGGTAGACGATGTCGGCACCCGTCTTCTCGTCGCCCGTCAGGTTGAGGCCGCAGATGGCCTTCTGAGCGCGGATGAGGGCCACACCGCCGCCGGGAACGATACCCTCCTCCACCGCAGCGCGCGTGGCATGCAGGGCGTCGTCGACGCGGTCCTTCTTCTCCTTCATCTCAGTCTCGGTAGCGGCACCGACCTTGATGACGGCCACACCGCCGGCCAGCTTGGCCAGACGCTCCTGGAGCTTCTCGCGGTCGTAATCGCTGGTGGAGTCGGCAATCTGCTTGCGGATCTGGCCGACGCGGGCGGAGATGTCCGCAGACTTGCCGGCACCCTCGATGATGACGGTGGTGTCCTTGGTGACCACGACGCGCTTGGCCATGCCGAGCTGGGAGATTTCAACGCTGTCAAGCTTCAGGCCGAGATCCTCGGAGATGCACTGACCGCCGGTGAGAATGGCGATGTCCTGCAGCATGGCCTTGCGGCGATCGCCGAAGCCCGGAGCCTTGACGGCGCAGGCCTTCAGGGCACCGCGCAGGCTGTTGACCACCAGAGCGGCCAGAGCTTCGCCCTCGACGTCCTCAGCGATGATGAGCAGGGGCTTGCCGGCCTTGGCGACCTTCTCAAGCACGGGCAGCAGATCCTTGAGGTTGCCGATCTTCTTCTCGAAGATCAGGATGTAGGGGTTCTCGAGAACGGCCTCCATCGAGTCAGCGTTGGTCACGAAGTAGGGGGACAGATAGCCCTTGTCGAACTGCATACCCTCGACCACGTCCAGCGAAGTGTCGATGCCCTTGGCTTCCTCAACGGTGATGGTGCCGTCCTTGCCGACCTTGTCCATAGCCTCGGCAATGATGTTGCCGATCTCGGAGTCCCAGTTGGCCGAAACCGTGGCCACCTGAGCAATCTCCTTCGAGGAGTCCACCGGCTTGGAGATCTTCTTGAGCTCCTCCACCACGGCGGCAGCGGCCTTGTTGATGCCGCGCTGCAGCGAGATGGGGTTCGCACCGGCGGTGACGTTGCGCAGGCCCTCGCGGTAGATGCTCTCAGCGAGCACCGTAGCCGTCGTGGTGCCGTCACCGGCGATGTCGTTGGTCTTGCTGGAGACCTCACGGACGAGCTGGGCACCCATGTTCTCATAGGCGTCCTCGAGCTCGACCTCCTTGGCGACGGTCACGCCGTCCTTGGTGATGCTCGGCGAGCCGAACTTCTTGTCGATGACGACGTTGCGCCCGGCCGGGCCCAGCGTGCTCTTCACAGCCTTGGCGATCTTGGTGACACCGTTGAGCAGGCTCTGACGAGCGGCCTCTTCAAATGAAAGTTGTTTAGCCATATGTGTGTTTCTTGTTTAAGGGTTAACAGTTGGTTCAGTCAATGATGGCGAGAATGTCGCTCTCGTTCAGAATGGTGTAGGTGGTGCCGTCGACGGTGACTTCCGTGCCGCCGTACTTCGTGATGAGCACCTTATCGTTCACCGCAACGTTGAAGGAAATCGGCTGGCCGTCCTTGTCGCGACCGCCGGTACCGATGGCGCGCACGATGGCTTCCTGGGGTTTCTCCTTGGCGGTGTCCGGCAGGAAAAGGCCGCCGGCGGTCTTGCTCTCAGCTTCGACGCGCTCCACGAGCACGCGCTGTCCGATGGGTTTAATCATGGTCTTGTCTATGTTTTGGTTGTTTGAAGTGGTAATTCTTCCTGTTCGGAAAGAGGGGGGGAGTCGAGGCAGGTGCTCGATGAGCGGGCTCCTGCCCCGACGGTGATGGTTTACTTGTTGTCGTCGTCGTCAACGACTTCGGCATCAACGACTTTGCCCTTGGCCTTGCGCGGGCCGCCCTCGCTGCTGTCGCCGGCAGGCTCGCTGTAGGCGGGTCCGCCCTGCTGAGCGGCAGCCTGCTGAGCCGCCTGATTGAGGTCGCCGAGCATCTTCTCAAGCTCAGTCGTCAGGCTCTTGCACTTCTCCGCATCCTTGGCTTCAGCCGCGGCCTTCAGGGCCTTGACCTTCTCCTCGATGGGCTGCGTGATCTGAGCCGGGGCCTTGTCGCCGAGCTCCTTGATCTGGCGCTCGACATTGTGAGCCAGCGAGTCCGCCTTGTTGATGGCCTCGATGTCCTCGGCCTTGCGGCGATCCTCCTCGGCGTGAGCCTCAGCATCCTTCTTGGCGCGCTCGATTTCCTCCTTGGAGAGGCCGGACGAGCCCTGGATGGAGATGTTCTGCTCCTTGCCGGTGTTCTTGTCCTTCGCTGTGACCTTGAGGATGCCGTTGGCATCGCTATCAAAGGTCACTTCGATCTGCGGGACGCCGCGCGGAGCCGGCTGGATGCCGTCGAGCTTGAAGTTGCCCAGCAGCTTGTTGTCGTTGAACATGCGGCGCTCACCCTGGCAGATGCGGATGTCCACCGCAGGCTGGTTGTCGGCCGCCGTCGAGAAGACCTGGCTCTTGCGCACCGGGATGGTGGTGTTGCGGTCGATCATCGGCGTGGCGATGCCGCCCATCGTCTCGATGGAGAGCGTCAGCGGGGTGACATCCAGCAGCAGCACGTCGTTGACATCGCCCATGAGCACGCCGCCCTGAATAGCGGCACCCACGGCCACGACCTCATCGGGGTTCACACCCTTGTGCGGCTCCTTGCCGGCGAGGCGGTGAGCCATCTCCTGCACGGCGGGCATGCGGGTCATACCGCCGACGAGCACCAGCTCGTTGATGTCGCTGGTGGTCAGGCCGGCCGCCGCGATGCAGTTCTTCACCGGGGTCGCGGTGCGCTCCAGCAGGTTCTCCGTGAGCTGCTCGAGCTTCGAGCGCGTCAGCGTCATCTGAATGTGCTTCGGGCCCGTGGCGTCCATCGTGATGAAGGGCAGGGAGATGTCGTAGCTCTGCGTCGAGCTCAGGGCGATTTTCGCCTTCTCAGCCTCCTCCTTGATGCGCTGCAGGGCGTCCGTCTGCTTCGAGATGTCCATGCCCTCCTTGGCCTTGAACTCAGCGAGAATCCAGTTGATGACCGCGTTGTCCCAGTCATCACCGCCGAGGTGGGTGTCACCGTCGCTGGCCTTCACTTCGAAGACGCCGTCGCCGATCTCCAGCACCGAGATATCGAAGGTACCGCCACCGAGGTCGTACACGGCAATCTGCTCATTGCTCTTCTTGTCCAGACCGTAGGCCAGAGCAGCCGCCGTCGGCTCGTTGATGATGCGGCGCACCTTCAAACCGGCGATTTCACCGGCCGCCTTCGTGGCGTTACGCTGAGCGTCGTTGAAGTATGCCGGCACCGTGATGACGGCCTCCGTGATCGTCTCGCCGAGCTTGGCCTCAGCGTCAGCTTTGAGCTTCGAGAGCACCATGGCGCTGATCTCCTGCGGAGAGTAAACCTTCGTCTCGCCGGCGACCTCCACCTGAATGTGGGCATCGCCGTTCGGGGCCTCAACGATGGTGTACGGAACCTTTTTGTCCTCCTCCGTCAGCTCCGAGTACTTGCGGCCGATCAAACGCTTGGCCGAGAAAATCGTGTTGCGCGGGTTCGTGACGGCCTGGCGCTTGGCGGCCTGACCGACGATGCGTTCGCCGCTCTTGGTGAAGGCGACGATCGACGGAGTCGTGCGGGCGCCTTCGCTGTTCTCCAGAACAGTCGCCTGACCGCCCTCCATGACGGCCATGCAGGAGTTGGTGGTACCGAGGTCAATACCGAGAATTTTGCTCATCGTGTTACTTCCTTTCTGATCAAGTGTTGTGTGGTTGTTTCTTCCGGCACTTGGCCGGTTGCTTTGTCCGCCTTTTATTATGCAAAGGCCGTGCCAATTTTAAAAATCTTGAATTATCAGCGCTTTGCGATGATGGAGTCTCGCCGGTGGCCATCTATAATGCGGTGTTATGCCACAGTATGTACAAGATGCCGCACGTTGGTGCGACTTTTTGCCGCAGAGCTGCGGCTGTCGTGCACCTGCGTGCCAAGTTTACGCTCGGCTGTGCAGCCGAAGGGGCAGGGGGGCTGCTGCCGGCGGGGGCGGCTTCGGGCGGAGGTGCCGCGCTCTGCACAGGCGCTTGGCCCCCGATACTCGGCACAAAAAAAGCCCCGTCGCCCGAGAAGGGCGACGGGGGAGATAAGGGAAAGGCTTGGAGGAGCCTCAGGCCTGCGGATCGGCGGGAGCCTCCGCATCCGCCGGGGCGGCCGGAGCTTCAGGCGCCTCGGCCTCAGGAGCCACGGGCGCCTCTGCGGCCGGTGCGCAAGCCTCGGAAGGCTCGGCTGCATCGCCTTCGGCGGCGGGGGCTTCGTCAGACGCCGGAGCCTCTGCAGGGGCCAGCTCGGGCTCGGCTGCCGGAGCTTCTGCGGGAGCAGGCTCCGACGGCGTCGGAGTTCCGGTGGCCTTCGGAGCATCGGCCTTGGGGGCCTGCGCCTTCTTGGCTCGCTTGCCGCTGCGCCTCGACGGCGTTTCCACCTTCGTAGGCTGGGGAGCGGCGCTGCCCTTGGGGTACCAGATGGAGTTGTCCGCCGTCACGACGATGAAGCCCTGCTCCATCAGCCAGATCATGTCCGCCACATAGGGAGCGTAGGCATCGACGGAAGCCTGCTTGCCTGCCTCATCCTCAGCCGCAGGCACGCCGGAGAGCGCCGCGCACATCGCATCCACCTTGCCGCCGGAATTCTCCTTCGTCCAGTTCACGATGGCCATCATGCGATCCGCCAGCACCATGTCCGCCGGAATCGCGCGCACGCGGCTCGGCCCGGTGTAGTGGTGACCCTGCCACTTGTAGATGGGAATGTGGTGGCGGGCCAACCCATGGCAGAGATTCGGAATGAGCATCTGCGGGAAGCGCGCCGTCTTGTCGGACAAAATGGACAGGTGAGCGGCGAGCCCGGGCGAGAGGCGGGACTTCGGCGTCGCACCGTTGACGAAAACCTTGTCCACCACCTCGTAGACATCGCCGTAGTGGTGCTCGCGGAAGTCGGCCTCCACGGCTGCGGCATCCTGGAGCACGACTTCCTCGGCCCCCTCGCGCAGCGGCTTCCAGACCGTCGTGTGGCTCACCTGCTTCAGCCAGTCGGCGAGAGCCTCCTCGCTCTTGTCCGTCACAATGCGAGCCTTGAAGCTGCTCAGATCCATCGACGCATACTTGCGGCGGTAGAGCCGCATGAGGCTGGCCTGATAGCCGTGCCAGTTCGCCGGGCCGATGAGCTCCCCGCCCAGCGAGCACTTGGCCACGGAGCTGAAGCTGCCCGCAGGCGCCTCTGTCTCCACCTCCTCGCGCTTGTAAAACTTGCCGAACCACTCAGCCTTCCAGAGGTAGGCCACAGCCTCCTGCTCCGTGAGCCAGCAGGCGCCGTCCCCGAGTTTGGAGTGAATCATCATCGGGCCATCCTCGAGCTTCATGAAGACGAGGTCGTAGCGATCCTTCGCCGCCATGACAACGCGGGCGAGATCGAGGAGGGGCAGGGCCCTCTTCTGGCGGTGAATCTGCGTGGCGAAAATCTCCAGGATGCTGTTGGCCGGGCGCAGCTCGACGCGCAGACCGGCAGCAGGAGCCGGCAGCTGGCGCGGAGCCCTCTCCGGGCGCCCCTCTCTTCTCTGCGGGCGACCCTCGCGGCCTTCGCGCTTCGCAGCGCGATCCCCGTCGCGGCGCTCTCTGTCAAACGGGCGGCGCTCCCCACCGTCCCTGCGGCGAGCCGGGCGCTCGCGGCGGGGCATCTCCTCGTAAACCTGCGGCTTCGGTGTCTCTCCGCCCTTGCGTGCCCAAGCCGGGCCGAACTGGAAGGCGGTCAACTCCGACAGATTAAAGGGCGTCGTGCCCTCCTGATGATTTTCATCCATATCAATGCGTTCTGTAACTAACGTTAAGCTTAGCCTAAAAAGAGCTTCATGGCAACTTTTTTCTGCCTTGCTTTTCTGAAAAAATGGCCATGGACTCACTCGCGCAGGAATTCGACGCCGAGAATGCAGATATCATCCTCCTGTTCCGAGCTGCGCGTAAAGTTGTGCATGCAGGCCAGCGAGATGTTGATCATCTCACCGATATTGATCGGGCGGCGCTCCTGAAGATAGTTCATGATGCGCACGGCCCCCAGCTCATCGCCCGCGGGATTGTGCGCCTCGGTGAGACCGTCTGTGTAGAGCATGAGCTTCATGCCGGCCTCCAGCGGAATCTCACTCTCGCGGAAGAGCGCGCTCTCAATGAGCCCGAGCGCGGGGGAGCGCGGAATCGCCGGCAGAAGAGCCTTGCCGTCAGCCGTCATCACAATGGGCGCGGGATGACCCGCGCCCGAGAGCGTGAGGCGCTGCTTGTCGAGATCGAGGTAGACGTAGCAGGCCGTGGCAAACATCGTGATGTGCGCCTGGCTGAAAATGCGATAGAGCTGTCGGTTGAGCGAAGAGAGCAAAAGCCCGGGCGTATCGGCGAGGTTTGCCACCTGTTCCATCAGCCCCCGCAGCATAGCCGCGATCAGCGCCGCGCTCACGCCGTGCCCCATGACATCGCAGATGAGCATCCCCACGCCCGAATCCCGCACCGGAAACACCTCAAAGCAATCGCCGGCAACCCCCGTGGACGGCATATAAACATGGCGGAACGTCGCGCGGCGCGTGCTGCCGTCCGCCGGCGACTGCCACACGCGGTCGCGCAGGCGCAGCGGCTGCAGCGCCCTCTGCACCTCCTTCGCGAGGCTGATCTCCTTCTCCAGCGCGCGGTTGCGCTGATCGAGCTGCTCGGCCAGCTTGCGGTAGCGGCGCTGCGCCTCAATGAGCTCCGTCACATCGGACGAAATGCCCACGATGCCCTTGATACTCCCGTCGTGGGCGTACCAGGGGAACTTCGACACGCGGCTCCAGCTGTTGTGCGTGACGCCGTCCTTCCACGTCTCGTGGTGAATGCGGTTCGTAATGGGGATCCCCGTCTCCATGATCTCCACCTCCTCCGCCCGGGCAACCTCAGCCATCGCCGCCGTGAAGAAATTGCTGTCGCGGCAGCCGATGAGATCCGACGGCGTGCGCACATGCATCTTGCGCGCCGTCGCCTCATTGGCCAGCACGAAGCGCGACTCGCGATTCTTGAAATAAATATTGTCGGGCAGGTAGTTAATCAGCGTACGGAAGAAATTCTGATCCTCCAGCGCGCGCATGTCCGACATTTTGCGGCGCGTAATATCAACCCACACCCCCACCAGCCGCCGCGGCTTCATGTCCTCCCCGCGCTCCAGCAGCCCATTGACGCGAATCCAGCGCCAGCCGCGCGAGCGCAGATTGAGCAGGCGCACCTCCACGCGCATGGGCGAAGCCGCAGCCATCGGCATGTCGATGTAGCGCTGCACGCTGCTGCGGAAAAACTGGCGATCCTCCGGGTGAATCGTGCGCTCACTCTCCGTAAAGATATTCGGCGCCAGCTCCTGGAAGGGCAGACCCATCATCCGCAGGCACTGCTCGGTGTAGAAAATCTCACCGCTCTCCATGTCCCAGCAGTAGACGCCCTCCTCAGCGGCGCGAAGCGCCTTTCGCACCATCTCCCAGTTGAAAACACCGGGTGCGGCGTGTTGTTGGTGATGAAAGCTGGCGTCGTCTGTCATTTACCGAAAATTTTACCGCATCCGCAGGGCTTTTCAAGCAGAAAATGCGAAAAACTCGCTTTCCATCGTCAACAATTTGCCTTTCCTGCATGACACAAAGTTGGAAAATTTCAGCCGATAAAAACTTGACAACGCGAAGCATTAAGGGTAGAGTCTCCCGCGATATGACGAGTCAAGGAAAGTCTTTGAAGTTGGCTGCTCTCGGTCTGGCATCCGCCGCCGCCATGCTGGGGTTGACATCCTGCTTGGTGGGTCCCGACTACGAGAAGCATGAAATGAGCGTGCCTGCGGCTTTCCGCGGCGCGCCGAGTATGGATACCTCCATCGCCTCCCTTCCGTGGTGGGATGTCATCAAGGATCCGGACCTGACCTCCCTGCTCCTCGACACCTTCCGCAACAACCACTCCCTCAAGGCGACGCTCGCCAACGTTGACAGCGCTCGCCAGACGATCACCGTGACGCAGGCCCCCATCTTCCCCTGGCTGGCCTACGGCGGCAGCGTCTCCAAGGGCGCGAACCAGAGCGGCGGCTCAACCATCATGAACAGCGGCGGTATGACCACGGCCCCCGGCTCGCTGGCCGCCTCCGCCTCTTGGGAACTTGACATCTGGGGCCGCACGCGCCGCTCCGTCGAGTCCGCCGAGGCCGACTACCTCTCCGCCGAGCAGGAGCTCCGCTCCCTCCAGCTCTCCCTGCTGCGCCAAGTCGCCACGGGCTACCTTCAGCTGCTCATGCTCGACGAGCAGCTCCGCATCCAGAAAGCCTGCGTTGAATCCTATCGCCAGTCCCTGGAGTACTACGAGTACCGACTTCAGTACGAGGTGAGCAACATTCTGGCCGTGCAGTCCAGCCGCGCCGCCCTTGCCGCCGCGCAGGCCCAGGTCCCGGCGCTCGAAACGCAAATCGTCCAGCTTGAAAACACGCTCAGCGTCCTCGCCGGCCGCGTCCCCGGCCACATCCGCCGCCGCGGCAACCTCACCGACTACGCCGGCTCCTCCGAGGTGCCGACCGGCATCCCTGCTGACATCCTGGCCCACCGCCCCGACGTCCTCGCCGCTGAGCAGAAGATCCGCTCCGCCAACGCCAAGGTCGGCGTCGCCATCGCCGACTACTTCCCCACCATCACCCTGACGGCTGCCGGCGGCATGGCCTCGGCCGACCTCATGACGAGCGTCCGCAAGGGAACGGGTTGGGGCATGGGCGCCAGCCTCTCGGGCCCGCTCTTCCGCGCCGGCTCGCTGCGCGCCTCTGAGAAGATCGCCCGCAACAACCTCGTTGCCGCCGTTGCGGACTACGAAGACACCGTCCTCACCGCCCTCAGCGAAGTCTCCTCAACCCTCGTCCAGCGCATCAAGCTGCGCAGCATCATGCAGAAGCAGGAGGAAGCCGTCGTCTCCTACCGAAGCTACCTCGACGCCTGCCTTGAGCGCGTCAAGACCGGCTACTCCGACTACTACGAAGTGCTCACCGCCCAGCAGAACCTCTTCCCGGCCGAGCAGAAACTGGCTGAATACCGCTACCAGTACGCCGCCTGCATCCCGACCCTCTACGCCCAGCTGGGCGGCGGTTGGCAGCAGAGCTCGGAGGAGATCCGCGCCGGCAAGTCCGCGCAGAGCAACCAGGCTCAGTAAAACACCGCCGAACCACACAGCAAAGCAGGGGCCTCACAGCCCCCGCCATCACCCTGTCGGCCGCCGCCTGCCCTCGGCATGCGGCGGCCTCTTTTGCACCCCTTTGCCGCGCCAAATAGCCCCTTTGGCCCTGAATCGGCTTGACAATATCATCACTTCTGGCATAAAGAGGGCATGCGTATTGTAATGATGGCAACCGGGGACATCGCGATTCCCTGCCTGCAAACCCTCCTGAAGACCGGAGAGTTGGTGGCTCTCGTGACCCAACCCGATCGCCCCTCCGGCAGACACCAGCAACTCACCCCTCCCCGCGTGAAAACCCTCGCGGAAGAGGCCGGGCTGCCCGTCTACCAACCCGAGCGCATGCGCGATGAAGCAGCCATCGAACGCCTCCGCTCGTGGGAGCCCGACGTCGTCGTCGTCATGGCCTACGGACAAATCCTCTCCCAAGCCGTCATCGACGTCCCTCGCATCGCCTGCATCAACGTCCACGCCTCCCTCCTGCCGCGCCACCGCGGAGCCTCGTGCATCCAAGCTGCCATCGAAGCCGGCGACGACGAAACCGGCATCACCGTCATGCACGTCGTCCGCAAACTCGACGCCGGCGACATCATCTGCCAGGCCTCCATCCCCCTCAACGGCACCGAAACCGCCGAAAGCCTCCACGACGACCTCGCGCAGCTCGCCCCCGACCCCCTCCTCGACGCCCTCGAATGCCTGCGCGAAGGCACCGACGATCGCGAAGAGCAGGACGAATCCCTCATGACCTACGCGCCGAAACTCACCCGCGCCGACGGCCTCATTGACTGGACGCAGCCCGCCTTCCAAATCGCCCGCAAAATACGCGCCTACCACTCCTGGCCAGGCACCTACACCATCTACCCCTCCGTCAAATCCGGCGGCGACAAAAACCTCAAAATCTTCCCCCCCGTCGAGCTCTTCTCCCATATCACCAAACCCGTCACCGCCGTCCCCGGCATGGTGCTCGAATCCGGCCCCGACGGCATGCTCGTCTCCTGCGGCGGCCCCCGCGGCGGCGCCCTGCGCATCAAAACCCTCCAGCCCCCCGGCGCCCGCAAAATGAACGCCGAAAGCTTCTTTGCCGGCCACCGCATCCCCCCCGGCACCATCCTCGGTGTACCCACCCCCTCCTGAAGCAAGGGCCGACGAACCGAAAGAGCAGGGGCGAGAACCGAACCCCCTCGTCGCAGCCCGCACCGCCGCTTGACCCGGCGCTCCGCTGCAACCGGCGCGCCTTTTCGCTTGCCTTCGGCAGCAGGCTAGGTTAGAATGACTCCGATATGAGTCACAACCTCTTCATTGAATACCCCAAATGCAGCACCTGCAAAAAAGCAGCCGCTTGGCTGCGCGAGCAGGGCTACGACTACTGCGACCGCAACATCGTCGAGCAAAACCCCAGCCTTGAAGAACTGCGCAGCTGGTGGCAAGCCAGCGGCCTGCCCCTGCGCCGCTTCTTCAACACCTCCGGCATGAAATACCGCGAAATGCAGTTGGCCTCCAAACTCCCCACCATGAGCGAGCAAGAGCAGCTCGAACTGCTCGCCTCAGACGGCATGCTCGTCAAGCGCCCCCTGCTCGTCACGGACAAAGGCATCGTCCCCGGCTTCAAAGCCGAAACTTGGGCTGAGAAACTCTCCTGAGCCCGGGCGGGGCACCGCACAGCATCAGGCCGGCAGCGGGCACAACCCCTGCCGGCCTCATCGTGCCCGCGGCTCACCCTCACAGATCCGGCCAAGCGTGGCGAGGATAGCGCCCCGCGAGATCCTTCTTCATCTGCGGATAACCGTTGCGCCAGAACGAAGGCAAATCATCCGTCACCTGATACGGCCGCTGATTGGGCGCCAGCACCTCCACCAAGCAGCGCACCCGACCCTCGGCAATCACCGGCGTCTCCGCCACCCCGAAAAGCTGCTGACACTTCAGCGAAATCACCGGCCTGCCGTCCTCGCGATACAGCAACTTCACCTCGCGCCCGTTAGCCAAGCGCAACTGGCGGGGCGCATAGCGATCCAGACACTCCCGCTGCCAGCCGCTCAGCCACTCGCGGAGAATCGGCAGCACCGGCCGCTCGCGAATCTCCTTGTAGCTCACCGCCCCCTCGCAGAGCATCGTCACCGCCACCCGGCGATCCTCCTCCTCAAAACCCGGAAGCTCCAGCTCCGGCATCGCCTCCCGCAGGCAGTGCAAGCGGCGAATCCACTGCAACACGTGCCCGTCCCAGCCCTCCAGCACCAGATGGCCCCGCAGCACCTGATCCGCCAGCAGAGGCGCCGCCTCATCCGGCGTCGCATCCCCGGCCTCAGCCTCCACCACCACCAAATCGCGATACATCGCACGTCGAAACGCCAGAACCCGTCTGCGCGACGGCTCGTAGCGCGCCGTCCGCTCCTCGCGAAGCGGCACATCGCCGAGCTCCAGCCGCGTGCAGCGGCTCAGGCGCGTCTCCACAGACTTCCCGCCCACCTCCGTCACCTCCGCCGCTAGAAACAACTCGCAGCCCTTCGCCACCGAATCCCCCGCAATGCGGCCGCTGCGGCGCCCCGTCAGCCGCGCCGTCCCCGTCGCCACACTGTTGCGCGCCGCCACATTCCCCGGGAAGGCCCCCAGAAGCGCCCGCGTCAGCCCCTCGCGGCAGGATTCAAAATGAAGCTCCGGCGTCGAGCGCATCAGCTGGCGGAAAGCCGCAAGCACCTCGCGCGCCGCCCTCCCCATAACCCCCATCCGGCCGCAGGCACCCGCATCAAAGCGCTCGCGCGCCGCATAGAGCACCGCACGCCACTCCGCCTGAAAATCCGAATAATCACCCTCCTCCCGCAGCCGATCACTCAGCCCCGAACCCATCGCCACCGGCTCCGCCTGCAGCAGCGCGCACACCGCCGCAGCCTCCGCCTCACAGCCCCCCTCGCGACTCAGCAACATCAACTTCGCCAGCACCGGCGGCAGAGGAAAGCGCAGCAGCGCCCTCCCCGTCGCCGAAAGACCCCCATCCTCCGCCACCGCCCCGAGATCCTCCAGCAACTCCCACGCGCGATCGCACTGCACCTGCGTCGGCGCATCCGGCCAGGCAAAGCCCATCATCCCCGCCTTCCCGCGATAGCCCCAGGCCAGCAAGTGCAAAAACGCCGAGGAAAGATCCGCCCGGTGCACCTCCGGCGACGGAAAAGCCGGGCGCCGACGCTGCTCCGCCTCACTCCAGAGGCGCACACAGCGCCCCGGCCCCAAGCGCCCCGCGCGCCCCGCCCGCTGCTCCGCCTGAGCCTGAGAAATCGGCACCACGTGCAGCGTCGAAATCCCCCGCTGCGGATCCCAGCGCGCCTCGCGTGCCGTCCCCGCATCCACCACCGAGCGCACCCCCTCAATCGTCAGCGACGTCTCCGCAATATTCGTCGCCACAATCACGCGCGGGCGATCCCCACGCTCCACCGCCCGCGCCTGAGCCTCAGGCGACAACTGACCGTGCAGCGGGAACACATCGCGCCCCCGCATCCAGCCCACCCGCTCCAGAATCTCCACCGTGCGGCGAATCTCATACGCCCCCGGCAAAAACACCAGCACATCCCCCGCATCCCCCGACTCGCACAACTCCCGCACCGCCTCACAGCACTGCTCCCACACCGGCTGCGCCCGCATCACACCGCGCGCATCGCGGCTCGCCACCGGCGGGCGATAGCGCACCTCCACCGGAAACAGACGCCCCTCCGCCCGCAGCACGCGAGCCTGCGGCAAATAACCCTGCAACTTGTCCAACTCCAGCGTCGCCGACATCACAAAAACACCGAGATCCGAGCGCCTCCCCCGCTGCAGCTCCAGCACGCGCGCCAAGCATAAATCACCGGACAAACGCCGCTCATGCACCTCATCAAACACCACCGCCGACACCCCCTCGAGCAAAGCATCCTCCGTCAGACGCCGCTCCAGCACACCATCCGTCGTGAACAGAATCCGCGTCTTTTTCCCGAAGCGCGCATCAAAGCGCACACTGTAGCCCACCTCCTCGCCCAGCGGACAGGGGAAGCAGCGGGCCACATACGACGCGAGAAGGCGCGCAGCCAGGCGCCGCGGCTGCACTACCAGCACACAGCCGCGCTCCCCGCAACCCGCATCCAGCAGCATGCGCGGCACCTGAGTCGACTTGCCCGACCCCGTCGGCGCACTCAGCAGCACACAAAAACCCGGGCGAGACGCCGCCTCCACAACCTCCTCACGAATCGCATCAATCGGTAACATCCCCGCCATTCTGCCACAGAAACGCGCGAAAAGAAAGCCGAAAGCCTCCCCCGCTCATGTGTGCGCTCACCCCACACATCTCCCCACCCGCCGCACGAAACAACACCGAACACCCACGAGCGCGCACCCAGCCCGACAAGCCCGAAACCGCCCCACC
>DGYMR06203__coassemble_1321_pt1 | contig 15884 bp, 4 predicted proteins | sample DGYMR06203__metabat2_low_PE_047 | metagenome-assembled genome bin DGYMR06203 | reverse complement strand
CCCCGTTGCCCCCGCCAGCCCCGCCTTTTCACCGCTCAGCCTCCTGCTGCCGCTCGCCCTGTTGCCCGCCACCCTGCTGCCCCTCAGCCTGAGCAGCTGCGACAAGCGCGAAAACCGCAGCGCCGCCGCCCTGCCGCGCTACACCGTCTCCGTCGCCCAGCCCGTGCGCGGCGACGTCCCCGTCTACCGCGAATGGGTCGGGCGACTCCAAGCACAAGTCTCAGCCTCCCTCCTGCCGCAGATCGAGGGCTACGTCTCGGAGCGCCTCTTCACCAACGGCCAGAGCGTCCGCAAAGGCGACATCCTCTACCGCATCGACCCCCGGCGCTACGAGCAATCCCTCGAGCAGGCCCGCCAGCAGCGCAGCCAAGCCCAAGCCGACGCCGTCGCCGCCGAGCAGGACGTCGACTACTACACCCCCCTCGTCGCCAACGGAGCCATCTCGCGCCAGCAATACACCACCGCCCTGCAAAACGCCAAAGCCGCCCGCGCCGCCCTGCAAGCCGCTGACGCCGTCGTCGCCCTCGCCGAAACCAACGTCGCCTACTGCACCCTCGAAGCCCCCGTCGACGGCATCATGGGCTTTGCCGCCGCCGACGTCGGCAGCTACGTCTCCCCCGGCGGAAAAGCCCTCGTCACCATCAGCCAGCTCGACCCCCTGCGCGTCTACTTCAGCGTCAGCGAGCAGGAATGGCTCAGCCAGGGCGGCCCCGGCGGCCCGCTCAGCCCCGGGCAGAAAGTCGAGATCCTGCTGCCCTCAGGCGAAGCCTGCAAACAACCGGCCACCCTCGTCGGGGCAGACAACAACGTTGACACCGCAACCGGCACCGTGATGCTCGACGCCGCCCTGCCCAACAGCGACGGACTCCTGCGCCCCGGCATGTACGTCAAAGTCCGCGTCCTCGTCAACGAAGTGCGCGACGCCCTCCTCGTCCCCGTCGGCGCCATCGTCAGCATCCAAGGCAAACCCATGCTCGTGCAAGTCGATGAGCAGAACCGCGCCTCCCTCATCGCCGTGCAAACCGGGCCTGAAATCAACGGACTCGTCTCCGTCACCGGCCCCGTGAGCACCGCCTCGCGCATCGTCGTCTCCGGCACCCAGCAAGGCATGATGGCCGCCGAAGGCCGCGCTCAGCTTGACACCGTCAGCACCGCCATCCCGCCCGCCAACGCGACCGGAAACGCATCGGGCAGCCCCGCGAGTGACCAAGCCGACGACCAAGCAGGCAACTGAGCAGCCCCCCCCCCGTCGAGAAGCCAAGCACCCGGACGCTAGCCCGGCGCCGAGCGCGGGAACGCAGCGCGCGGCAGGCCAACAATAAAAGGCGACGGCCGCATCATCGACCGCCGCCGCGTCAAGAGGTTGAGACCCTCCCGCGGAGACTCAATCCTGAGCGCCTCGGGAGCGCGAGCTCCCCCCCCGGAGTGTGCCCGTCGTACCCGAGGAGGGAAGCAGATCGGCGTGGGGGAGACTCCGCGGTGGCACGAGGGCTCAGAGCGTAATGCCGAGCTGCTCCGGCAGAGCAATGCGGGGGCGCTCCGTGAGAATCTCACCGCCGTGCGACCCCACTGCCACCGTGTGCTCGAAATGCGCCGCCCACGAACCGTCCGCCGTCACCGTCGTCCAATTATCCTCCAGCACCTTCACGCGGAAGGTACCCATCGTAATCATCGGCTCAATCGCCAGCACCATGCCGCGCTTGAGCCGCGGCAGCGGATAATTCGGGCGGTAATTCGGAATCTGAGGCTCCTCGTGCAGATGACGCCCCACACCGTGGCCCACGAAATCGCGCACAATCCCGAAGCCGTAGGGCTTCACAAAATCCTCAATCGCCCCGCAGACCTCCGAGAGCGGATTGCCCTGCTTCGCCTGCTCAATGCCGCGGAACAGCGCCTCCTCCGTCACCGCCAGCAGGCGGCGCACATCCTCGCTCACCCGGCCGACCGGCACCGTCATCGCGTTGTCCCCGTACCAGCCATTGACAATCGCCCCCGCATCGAGACTCACAATATCGCCCTCGTGAATCACGCGCGAATCACCGATGCCGTGCACCACCACCTCATTCACCGAAATGCAGAGGTGCCCCGGGTAGCCCGCGTAGCCGAGAAAGGCATTGCCGCAGCCCTCGCGAGCAAAGAGCTCAGCCGCGTAGCGGTCAATATCCCCGGTCGTGATACCGGGCTTGATAATCGTGGCAAGATCCATGAGAATGCGGGCCGACACCTCGCCGGCCTTGCGCATCTTGCTCAACTCATTCGGATTGCGGACAGGAATACGATTTGACATACGGAGGAAAAAACGTGCTGGGGCTCAGTATAGCACGTTCGAGCCGAAAAGCAACCCCCGCAGCACCCGCTGCCGCAGCTTCACTCCCCAAAGAACCCGCTGCCGGGCTGTAACACAGTTGTAACACATCGACAAGCTTTTCTGCTGGCAGGGGCGGCCTCCCTGTGCTAGACTCTGAATCAGAAAGGAACACCCCACACTGCCATGTCCCTCCATATCCAAATGTCGGAAGAAGCAGAAGCCGAGCTTCGCAAGAGCGCGATGCGCAACCGCATCTCGTCGCTCTCGGCCAGCATCCTGCTCATCGTCCTCGGCGGTCTCATCCTCTTCCTGACCGCGGTCTACATCGCCAAGGAAATGCCCGCCGAGTTCGTTGCCTACGTCCCCACGGCGGAAAACGCCCCGCCCACGGATCGCCCCGTGCAGCAGGACCTCACCTCCAAGGCCGCCTCCCCCTCCTCCAGCGTCGCGCCCAGTGTGATCGTGGCCGTGGGAGCCGCCAGCCCCATCGCCATGGCCCCCGTCGAGCTCGACATGGCCTCGCCGGATGACTTCGGCGTCGGCTCCGACATCGCCATGGGCTTCGGCTCGGGCGGCATCGGCGACGGCCTCGGCGAAGGCGGTTCCGGCCTCGGCGAAGGCAAGGCCGGCGGCTCGGCCCTCACCGGCACCTTCTACGACCTCAAGCAAACGGCCCGCGGCGCCTCCACCGGCATCCGCCCCCCGGCCTCCGTCGGTGCTCAGGTGCCCAATGAAGACCTGCCCAAGGTGCATGAAGCCCTGCGCGACTTCACCCGCAGCTGGAACGCCTCCTCGCTCAACAAATACTACAAATCCGAGACCAAACTCTACGCCTCGAACTTCTACCTGCCGCGCTGCAAGGCCGAATACGCCCCCGCCGCCTTCCAGTGCAAGGACAAAGTCAAGCCCGCCGCCTGGATCGCCGTCTACCGCGGCAAAGTGCGCGCGCCGAAGACCGGCAAGTTCCGCTTCGTCGGCACGGGTGACGACCTCCTCGCCGTGCGCTTCAACAACAAGCAAGTGCTCGAAGCCGGCTGGTGCATCCCCTCCACCTACGATCGCAACAGCGGCACCCAGGCCGGCTCGCGCGGCGCCCTCAAGACCCCGCACGGTAGAGCCTACCACGCTGCCATCAAAGAGGGTAAGGATCCGAATCACCGCGACTACGTCATCGCCCATTACGACGGAATCCCGAAGTGGAATCAGGAACTCGGCGGCTTGACGGCCGGCACCCCCTTTGAAGTGAAAGAGGGCGAAGTCTACAGCATCGAAATCCTCATCTCTGAAGTCCCCGGCGGCGCCTTCGGCTTCGCCCTCCTGCTCGACGAATACAACGAAGAAACCAAGAGCTGGAACTTCCCCGGCAAAACGCTCGACATCTTCCGCACCAACTTCTCGGAGCCGAACAAACAGGAACTCGAAGACCTCGTCCGCAAGGAAAACTGCCTGGAAGGCCCCATGCAGTGCCCCCCCTACAACTCCGACTCCCTCATCTGGGTCGCGGTGCCCTGAGCCCCGGCTCCAACACCTCACCTGACGAAACACATACTCTCTCTCTTCAAGAGCCGCCCCGTGCACGGGGCGGCTCTTCTGCATCATAGCTGTAACACTGTTGTAACACATGCTTGCACACTTCTCGCTGGATCAAAAGGATCAATCGTGTTAAACTCAAGGTCGGAAAGAAACTCTCACTGCCATGTCCCTGCATATCCAAATGTCAGAAGAAGCAGAAGCCGAGCTTCGCAAGAGCGCGATGCGCAACCGCATCTCGTCGCTCTCGGCCAGCATCCTGCTCATCGTCCTCGGCGGTCTCATCCTCTTCCTGACCGCGGTCTACATCGCCAAGGAAATGCCCGCCGAGTTCGTTGCCTACGTCCCCACGGCGGAAAACGCCCCGCCCACGGATCGCCCCGTGCAGCAGGACCTCACCTCCAAGGCCGCCTCCCCCTCCTCCAGCGTCGCGCCCAGTGTGATCGTGGCCGTGGGAGCCGCCAGCCCCATCGCCATGGCCCCCGTCGAGCTCGACATGGCCTCGCCGGATGACTTCGGCGTCGGCTCCGACATCGCCATGGGCTTCGGCTCGGGCGGCATCGGCGACGGCCTCGGCGAAGGCGGTTCCGGCCTCGGCGAAGGCAAGGCCGGCGGCTCGGCCCTCACCGGCACCTTCTACGACCTCAAGCAAACGGCCCGCGGCGCCTCCACCGGCATCCGCCCCCCGGCCTCCGTCGGTGCTCAGGTGCCCAATGAAGACCTGCCCAAGGTGCATGAAGCCCTGCGCGACTTCACCCGCAGCTGGAACGCCTCCTCGCTCAACAAATACTACAAATCCGAGACCAAACTCTACGCCTCGAACTTCTACCTGCCGCGCTGCAAGGCCGAATACGCCCCCGCCGCCTTCCAGTGCAAGGACAAAGTCAAGCCCGCCGCCTGGATCGCCGTCTACCGCGGCAAAGTGCGCGCGCCGAAGACCGGCAAGTTCCGCTTCGTCGGCACGGGTGACGACTTCATCGCCGTGCGCTTCAACAACAAGCAGGTGCTCGAAGCCGGCTGGTGCATCCCCTCCACCTTTGACCGCAACGAAGGCAACAAAACCGGCACGCGAGGCGGCGCCCAAACACCGCACGGGCGCATCTACCACCAGCGCATCAAAGAAGGCAAAGACCCTGATCACCGAGACTACGTCATCGCCCACTACGACGGAATCCCCGACTGGAACTCGCAGCTCGGCGGTCTGACGGCCGGCACGCCCGTCGACGTCAAAGAGGGAGAAGTCTACTCCATCGAGATCCTCGTGGCCGAGTGCCCGGGCGGCGCCTTCGGCTTCGTCCTGCTGCTCGACGAGTACAACGAAGAAACCAAGAGCTGGAACTTCCCCGGCAAAAAACTCGACATCTTCCGCACCAACTTCTCCGAACCGGATAAAAAAGAGCTTGAGGAACTGCTCCGCAAAGAAAACTGCCTCATGGGCGGCAACATGCAGTGCCCGCCCTACAACCCTGACTCCCTCATCTGGGTAGCCGTGCCCTGAGCCCCGGCTCCGACACACAACCCGACGAAACCACACTCTCTCCGCGCAGGAGCCGCCCCACACACGGGGCGGCTCCTTTGTTTGCGGCGGCTGCGGACTCGGGCTGCAACGCTCCCGCCCGCGCCTCCCGCACCCCCGCGAACGGCAGAGCCCCTCCGTCAACACCGCACCGCGCCGCGCAGAACCCGAAGCCGGCGGGGGCAGGAGAGCAGCTCCGAGAAAGCAGCGGGCTCGCTGCAAAGCCGAGCCTGCATCCCCGCGCCCTTTCCCTGTGCGCACCTCCCGCGCACCTCCTGCGCGCGGCTCGAGAACCGGGCCGGCGCAGCCGCCTCGCCCGGCCCGGTCACCCGTGAGATGAGTCATCATCCGCCCGAGAGACGGCGCATCCCGCGAGCATGCAAAGCGCAGCCCCGCGTCGCGCGAAAGAAAAAAAGCCCGCCGATGCATGAGCACCGGCGGGCTGAACCTTGAAAAGCCGTATCGCGCCTTACTTCGTGACGGGCGTCGCCTCAAGCACCAGCACCTCGAAGGGAGCCAGCTTGATCGTCACCGGCTTGCCCGCCTCGATCGTCTCGGCCGGCAGCTTGTCACCCTTCGGCGAGCTGAGCTTGTACACCGAGGGAGCACCCACGGGCAGCTCAAAGACCGCCGCCGCATCGAAGCTGAAGCACTGCTCCTTCGCGCTCGGGTTGCGCAGCGTCATGATACCCTTCTTCGGCGACCAGGAGGCAAAGCCGTAGACCTCCAGAGCAGCGGGATTGCCGCCCACCCAGTGAGAGTCCACCATCGTCTCCGCATTCTCGCGGGTCCACTTCGCAGCGGCAGCCAGCGTATCCCACTCCTGCTGCGTGAGCATCGACGGCGTGATGTAGAGCTCCTGCATCTGCGTGCCGAGGCCGAAGCCGCTCCAGATCTCATTGGCGAGATCATCGCCGGACGTCGTCTTGAGACCGCGGGCGCCCTTGTTGTAGATCACGCCGTGCGTCATCAGCGAATTGATCGGGAAGAGCGGCGAGCCCTCCACATTGTATCGGTAGATCATCGCATCGCGGAAGGTAATCCACTGGTTGCGCTCGCTGCCCTCACCGCAGAAATCGTGATCCCAGTTGCCGCGCCAGATGGAGTCCGCAATGCCGAACCAGAACGGAGACGCCCACGTGCCCGTCGTCAGATTGATGTAGATATCGGGCTTCTCATCGCGCAGCGTATCAATCAGCGCAATAATCGCCTCGAAATCCGAGCCGAACTTCGAACCCTCGATCGGCGTGGACTCGCCCGACGTGCCGTCGAACTTGAAGTGATTGACTCCGTTCTCACGGATCATGTGCTGGCACATCTCCAAGAAGCGCTTGTAGTACTTCGGCCCGGAGAGGGCAAAGCCGCTCTCATTGGTCTCATACTGATTGCCCGAAGCCGCGATACGCTTTGTCTTCGGGTCGCCGTACCCGCCCCAGGGCGAGAACCACACACCGGGAGCCGCATTGTACTTCGCCGCGAGATCCTTCACCTTGCGGAACTCATTGGGAAGCCCGCTGTGGAACTCCCACATCGTGTTGGTATCATCCCAACCATCATCCATCAGGAAGGAATCCATCTGCACCCCGCGCTTCTTCACCAGCTCCTCGCCGAAGAGACGCACCGTCTCCATGGCCGCCTTCTCGTCATAGGGCGTGAAGTAGCCGATGTCATACCAAGTGTTGTAGTTGAGGAAGGGAGCATAGGCGCGGGCGCGCTCCATGTTGATGTAAGCGAGCTGGAAGGTGCGTCGCAGCTGCGAAGGCTGGCAGAAGCCCAGCACCGCCGAGAACTCCGTCGTCACGCGGCAGGGCAGATCCGTCTTGCGCTCCAGAGAGCAGGCAAAGCCCTTCTCCGTCACCTCGCCGAGGCTCATCGGATGCTCCACACCGGCGAAAAGGCGATTGCCGGCCGCCACGATCGGCGCACCCTTCACCTTGCCCTCCACGCGAGCCTCGGGAGCCGCCACATTCAGCAGCGTCACCTTGCGCACCGGCATCGCAAACTGCTGCGGGCGCACATCGAGACCGACGCGCACATAGGGCTGGCCGGCGCGCAGCTCCAGCCACCACGTCAGGTTGTGGCCGTCGCTCGTCACCACGAAGGGCACCTTCACGCGCTGACCGGGCACGCGATCCACCAAGCGGCGGGCACCGGGCACCGCCTCAATCTTCTCAACGCTCGGCTCGCCGCACATGAGCGTCTGAGCCGAAATCGTGTGGAAAGTCTCCTTGAACTCCTTCTTGGAGCAGGCCTCATCCGTATCCTCATCGCAGACGAGAAGGGCGAAAATATCATTGTCCAGATCGTAGGTTCGGCCGTTGATCTTATCGCGGAGGGTAACTCCGGCAAGGCGGCGACCCGCCTTCTGGACTTCGACGCTAATGAATTCGTTTTCAATCATAATGCAGTTCTGATGCTGAGTGACCGCCGGGGAGGCGGCAGGAAGCATGGCAGTATCCGCCAGGCCGATCCCACCCGCCAGAAGACCCAGCGACAGCAGTCCGGTCATGATGTGATAAGACATGCGGGGAGCCTACCATGCACAGAAAGGGGAAGGCAAGAAAAAAAAACGACTCGAGATGCGTGCGTGCGCGTATCTCATATGCAATGAACAGATAATCAAATATCAATATGAACTTTATCCGAGTCTGTCATACATCGGCGTCAGAGGGGTGAATGAGTTTCGGAGATGAGCTCTTGCGCCGGAAAGATAGGGAGAAGTGCCAATTTTTCATGCTGCGCATGTGAGATGCTCTTTTCTTGCTTGACTTGTCGCTCGCAGCGTGGTAGATATACCGGAAGATCAGCTCCGTGAAAATTCATCGGATCGCTACATCCCTTTATACCACACGCTTATGAAACTGCACTTGCCTGTCAAACTCCGCTCGGCCGTCCTTTCATGCATGACCGCGCTCGCGACAATCGGAACAACTGCCGTTACGGCTACCATGGCGGGAGGAGCTTTCTCTCTCGTCATTGCCTCCACTGCTTCTGCCGAAAATCTGACGATTGAGGCGGATACGACGTGGCAAATCGACGAGGATCACTCGCAGGATACCACGACAGTGAACGGTGTTACCCTGACCATCAGTGGTACAGCTGCTGACAATTCAACGGACTACGATTTCGGCGATATCACGGTCATGAACGGCGGCACACTTGTGCTTCCGAATTCCCCGGGCGGTGGCAATTCTTCAGACAGCGTGAATGCCGTCGGTCCTGACAAGAAGCTTCAGGTGGCTACCGACATTACGCTCAATGGCGGCACCATCAACTTTAACGGCGGCTCCCGCTACTTCAAGAACGGCCTGACGATTGAGGGAACGGGCAATAAGATCACGTCGCAGTACAGCAAGAGTGTCGACATTAAGTCTCTGAGCGGCACCGGTGCAGAGCTCACGTTCGAGGTGACGAGCTGCGGTGTTCCCGCTTGGGAGACTTGGAATCTCTTCCGCGTTCTGGAGGACGGGGCATCGGCAGACGATCGCTTCAGCGGAACGATCAATCTGGTCAACAAGTCGGCGCGGGCCGCCGTCAACCTACTCGGAACGGAGAACTCCTTTGCGAACGCCACCATCGCCATTGCCGGTAACAACGGGCTTACCACCCGCCTGCTGCTCGGCACTTCAACCGTCAACGTTGCGAACATCACGGGCAACGGCTCCGTGGAAATTGCACCGCAGGATTACCTGCCCACGAGTGGTACCGGAGCTCTCACAACGCCTTCCGCGGCCACCCTCGTCGTCAGTGCCGGCTCCGGAACATATACCGGCAGCTTCGGCGATAACGTATCTCTCAATCTGACGGGCGGCAGCCTCACGCTGCAGGGGCAGACGCTCGATGCAACGCGCCTCAGCGTGGCTCAGGGCGCCACTCTGACGCTGAGCGGCGTCACGCTGGACGGCACGAGCCTTCAGGGCGAGGGCAACTACGCCTTCTCCGGCAACATCACGCTGACCGGTGACTTCGGCGAGATTCAAGACGGAACGGTGCTCTTTGCCGGATCCAACGTCACCGCTGCCGACGGCACGGTGTTTACTCTCTCCGGCACCAAGGTCGGTTGGGACACCTCCGCCGCCTATGTGGCCGGGAAGGGTGTCGTGGTGAGCAACACGGTGACGCAGCTGGCTTTCGCCACCGAGACGATCTCGAACGTTTCGTACGATATTTTGTACACCAAGAGTCTCGGCGCAACGATCAGCTATGACGCCGAAACCAATGAATACACCGCACAGTACGTGAGCGGCGACGGCCAGACATACAGCATCAGCGGCGGGGCGCAGACGGGCAACGGACTCGTCGTGGTGGGTACAGACGCCATCGGGGCCATGCCCGAAGCGGGGATGACTCTCGAGGTAACGAGCGGCACCTATCAGGGGCTCTCCTTCACCCGCGTCGGCGGCTCGACGGTGGGAACGCTCGGGACGGCTGAAGAGAAGGCACAGCTCACGCTGAACATTTTGGGCGATGCCTCGGTCTCGAATTTCATCGACGGCGGTCAGGGTCTGCTCGGGTGGTCGAACGGCTCATCCGCGATCGTGTTCAACAGCGACATCACCGCCAATGTAAACACCAGCGGCAGCGTTGCGTGGATCAACCTCACGGGTGAGTCAAATTACCTGAACTCGATGAGCGTCAACGGTGATTTGACCGCCACCATCCTCAGCGGCACCATCGGCAAAGGCACGGTGGGTGAGGGCGCTTCGCTCGCTGCGGGCTCCAAGGGTATGGTCATCAACGGCAACTCGACCTTCACCATCGGCGAGGTCGGTACGACCGGGCCGACGATTGAGGGCTCTATCGTGGGCGGCATCGTCCAGCGCGACGGCGGAGCGACAGGCTCCATGACCGGTGACGTCGTCATCAACATCAACAGCGGCTCCATCGCCGGCAATATATACGCTACGGGCAGCAAGGCCACGCTCAACGGCAACTACACCGTCAATTACAGCGGGGGCACGCTCGGCGGAAAGATCGCGGTTACTGCCGGCGGTACCGTTACCGGCACCAAGACGCTCAACATCTGCGGAACCGCCGTTCTGGATACCACGCAGTTTGAGTATACTCAATTTGACAAGGTGACTATTGCCGAGAATGCGCAGCTGAACATGGTAGGCGACGTTACCTTGGGCGTCACCGAGCTCGAGAACAACGGCACCATCGACTTTGCAGGCGTCACATCCGTCGCTCTCGAACTGACCGGCCTGACGGGCACGGAGACAGTCTCGGACGACGGCTTGTCCATCAGTGCCGAATATATCGTGTTGCAGGGCGGCACTCTCACCAATACGGCAGCACTGTCCGCGCTCAATCCTTCGTTCTCATATGACGGCGACAAGTTGGTCTATTCCACGACGGTCAACGTCAACGGATGGGACGTCAATTGGGGGGTCGGTGGCCTCGCAGATGCCCCGGATCTCGCTGCGCTTCCCGGCGTCAGCACCATTACCGCCAACACATGGCTGGGGAATGACGCCGCCTACATCAATGCCAACGGAGACGTGCAGATTCGTGTCACCGGAGGCGGCGGAACCGGAGTCAACCTCTACGGCGGCAAGCAGGATACGGCCTTCTCGGGCGATACTTGGCTTAGCATCGAGGGAGGCACATGGGGCACCATTGTCGGCGGCACCAACAGCAACTCCGCTCAGGCCAGCTTCACGGGCTCTTCGCATATCATGATTGACGGAGCAACCGTGGATCATGTATACGGCGGAATTCACGCCGATGCCGGATCTCCCGTCATGACGGGAAACACCTATGTTTCGATCAAGGAAGGATCCGTCGTCAATGGCTGGATTGCGGGCGGCAACGTCTCTTGGCACAACGGTACGACCAAGCTAGTCGGCAATACCAATGTGTGGGTCTATGAAGTGTTGACGGGGGAGATGGCGCCTTCGAATCAGAACGGGCCCGCCTCTGCCAATACGGCGATTATCGGCGGCAATGCATGGCTGCGCAATACCGTTTGCAACACTTCCATTGAAGGCAGCACGAACCTCAACGTCCTGCTCGGCGCCAATGCGGCTGCAGGCGTTGAATCCCCCACATTCGGCAAGCTCATTGTGGGCGGTACGCTTATCGGCGCCTCCAGCGGTAGTTCGACCGGCTCCATTTCGGGAAGCACCAACGTTACCATCGATACGAGCGATTGTACGAAGAATATCACCTTCTCCAAAAATATCATCGGCGGTGCCTTCCTGACGGGCGGCTCATCCACCGTAACCTACACTCAGGGAGGCGGTTCCAATTTGAGCATTGCCGGTAACTCAACCTTCGACGGGATGGTGATCCTTGGCTGCTACGTCAGCAATAACCAGAAGGCGACCATCTCCGGGAAGTCGACCCTCACGGTCGATGGCGGAACCTTCTCGAATCTCGTCATCGGCGGTATGTATGAGAGCACCGGTTCCTCCAGCGTCATCTCCGGTAATATCGACCTTAACCTCAACGGAGGTACGTACAACGGCAATATCGTCGGCGGCCATTACACGACCGGTAACGGCACGACAGCCATTGCGGCCGGCACGACCGGTGATGTGACCGTTACCATCGGAGCAAACGCGGTGACAAACGGTGCAATCTACGGCGGTACCGTCCTGCAGCGCACGGCCGGCGCAGGTAACGTCCTGACGCAAGGCAACATCTCAATCAACCTTCTGGAAGGAGCAACCGTCAACGGCAACATTTATGCCGCGGGCGGAGACTTTGTCAATCAGGCGGCGACCTCGGTGCTGAAAACTCAGAGCACGCGTGTCGCAATTGCTGACGGCGTCAACCTCAAGGACGGTATCATTATCAGCGGCGGCTACATCGGCATGGGTAACAGTGCCGGAAGCGTCGTCTCGGAAAATCGCACTCTTGCGTTGACCGGTACCGGCACTTATGACCTCTCCAAGGTAACGCTGAAGGACTTTGATACCGTTGAGGTGACGGATGCGGCAGCCTCTGTCAACATGGGCGTGTCGCTCAGCTCTGCCGGTATCATCAACAAGACGGGTGCCGGCACTTACCAGCTGATGGATGGTGATCAAGCCGGGGATCTGGCGATTCTTGAGGGTACCCTGAAACTCAGCTCCGATGCAACGATGACCTCACTGACGGTGAGCAAGGGGGCGACGCTTGATGCTACCTCGGGCGCTGTCAGCACGGATCTCACTCTGGGCGAAGGCTCCACCCTTAAGCTCGGGAGCAGCGCTCTGAACCTCGGCACGGACAAGACTTTGACTCTGGGCAGTGATCTGACTCTGGATGTTACCGGTGTCGATGCATCGGATCCCGTGGAGCTCGTCAGCGGCTTGGCTTCCGTCATGCTCGGTACTACGAGCATGGAGACCGGGAAGTGGATGTCTGCTTCTGACTACTTCTCCTCCGTTGTGCTCGGTGGTACCTCGATTTCTGATGCCCTTCTCAAGCTGGAGGGTAACACACTCGTCGTGACGGATGCGAAGAACGCCGCCCTGTACTGGGAAGGCGCGAGCAACGGCACCTGGGGTGGTCAGAACTGGGCTGCGACTCCGGGCGGTACTGATTTGGGCAGCTTCCTGAACGGCACGCAGGTCTTCTTCGAGTCCACGGCCCAGCAGGAAGTTGTCCTCGTGGATCAGGATGCCACCGCCTACGACATCACCGTCAACGGTGACTACCGATTTGACGATGCCGGCGGAAGCCTGGCGGTGAGCAACGCCTTGAACGTGGGCTCTACCGGCAAGGCTGACTTTGGTGTCAACGTTGATCTCAGCGAGGCGACGGTCAATGTTGCCAACGGTGGTGAGTTGACGCTGACGGGCGAGACGAGCATCAAGGATCTCCAGAATGACGGTTCGACGCAGGTGAACGGGAACCTTTCCATCGGCGCGGCTACTTCCGGCGCGGGCTCCCTGGGCGTGGCGGGTGACCTCACTTTGACGGGTGATACCAACTCCTTCGGCTCGCTCAATGTCACCGGCTCCGTCAATTCAACGGGTACGATCAACCTGACGGGTGCTGCGGATACGGAGTCGTCCATCGGCACGCTCAGCGGAGCCTCGATCACGTCGACGAATGCCCACAAGCTCACGCTGACGGGAGCCTCCTCGACGATGAGTGCCCTGAGTCTGGCGGAAGGATCGACGCTCACGCTCGCATCCGGTGCGGCTCTGACTGTTGATTCCGTCAGTGGCGGTCGGATCGATGTGACCCTGGCCGACGGCTTGAATGCGACGAGTTCGCAGCTGACTCTCGGTGGGCTGACTTCCGGGGCTACGATCAATTTCACCGATGCGACGAAAGATACCTTTGATACTCTCTTCGCAGCCGGTGCCTCCAGTGTGGTGCTTGCTCAGCTCACGTCGGGTGCGCAGATAGACGGGTCTCTCCTGCTTGACGGTCAGACGTCGCTCGCGACCTCTGACGGCAATCTCTACAAGGTTGTGGTCGGTACGAATTCCATCTACGTTTACTACGCTCACTCGGGTCTGATCTGGGATTCGGCGGGTGCGAGTGAATCTTGGCAGCTCGCCGGGGCCTGGGATGGAGATTCTGCTGCTCCCACGGCTGCAGACAATGTGGTATTCAACGGTCAGGGTAGCGACAGGGTAGTGCTCGGAGGCGGGGCTGTGGCCAACAACGTCTACATCGAAAGCGAGCAGGGTGACAAGATCTACACCTTCACGGGTGGTGATCTCACCGCCGCCGATACCATTTATGTCACCTCCGGCACTCTGGCGATTGCCGATGACGCAAGCGTGAAGGCGGACGGAGTGGAGGTCACAACAGGCAATCTTACCGTCATGGGCTCTCTTGATGCCGGACAGATGACGGCCAACGCCGTGACTCTTGACGGCAGCGGCTCTCTTACTCTGGGTGACGGGTCGAACGTGGATCAGGTGATTGCCGGCGCCTCTGCCTCCGGAACATCGCTGAATGTGTCGGACGGCTCCGTTACGGTGGGGACCGCAGAGGTTGACAGAGTGACGGTGGCCGGAGGTGCTGTGTTGGGTGCCGGTTCTCTGACGGTTGAGGGCGTTTCCGTAGGCAACGGCTCTACGCTGAATGCGGATTCCCTGACGCTTACGGGGACCTCCAGCACCAATGCCGGTTCCATTAATGCAGGTACCCTCTCCGTCCTGACGGGTGGTAACAATCTGGGTGCCCTGACGACGGATAATTTGTCCTTCTCTGATGTCGGAGAGGCCGGTGCCACCGATGCCGTCTTGACGGTGTCGAGCATCGCATCGGTCACTTCCGGTCAGGGCATCGCGCTCGACTTCAGCGGTCTGAACGTCAGCCGGGACGGTTCGTATTACCTCGTGTCCTGTGCAGGGGGTACCGGTGCGAGCTTCGAGCTGACGCAAGAGGCCATCAACTACTTGTCTACGCTGCGTTTCAAGGCGAGGCTTGATACGGCTTCGGATGGCTCTTCGGTGAAGCTGGTGCTCAGCACGCTGGGTGAGATGGTCTGGAGAACGGCTCTGGACACGGATGAAACCGGCTCGTACACGATTCCGCTGAGCGGAGACGATATGTACAGAGGTCTTGAGCCCATCCAGTATGTTGTTGTCAATGGTGACAAGACGCTGGATTACACGCAGGCTGATCCCTCGTCGGCTTTGGTGTCCTCTCTCGGTGCCGTGGTTCGCAACATGAGCGGCGTAGCGGGCTACACGCTTACCTTCGTCGGCGATGGTATGGCTGATGATCTTGTCACCTTCATCAATGATGAGGGCGATAGCGTGGGTGCTCACACCATCGCCGGTCAGAACATCACGCTGCAGGTTGGTGCCGATGCCTCTGATCTTGCTGCATTGGTTGATAAGGGTATCCTGAAGGGTACGCCCCAGAATCATGCGCTGACGGTGGGCGGTGTGACGCTTGAGGCTTCGCGCCTTGAGGTGTCAGATGCCGAAGGCGTGAAGTTCACGACGGGAACGCTTGACGGTGACGAGCAGTCGGTCATCTCCGGCACGATCCACATCAACGGAGCGGGCGGTGAGTATGCCGGCAGCGGCGAGAACGCGACCATTGTGCTGGAGCAGGGTGCCGGGCAGATCTTTACGAATGGATCGGGTATCACTCTGACGGGCTCTGCCGGCGTGGCAGGGGTCGAGGGTGCGACGCTCGGAGGTCTCGCGACGACGGGCGCGGATGTCGTGCTGATGGCTCCGGCCGAAGGTGATCCGATTGTGCCGGTCAATTTGGAGACTTCCTCTTCCATGACGGGCGGTATGCTCGAGGTTACCGTTGACGAGGAGAATGTGCTGGCCGGCAAGGGCGGTGATAATGCCATTTTCAGTGGCGAGTCTATCAGCTTGCAGGGAACGCAGCTCGTGCTCAACTCCAGCGGCAGCGGCCAGTCGATGGTGGCTGACGTGGATCTGAGCAAGACGGATGGCTTCGTGATCACCCAGATTCACGTTGACGGGGAAGATCTCGGCTCGGCCTCAGGCGTTTCCGTGACGTTTAACGGCGGTCTGCTCGGCAAGTACTTCGGCAACGCCACGGTGCAGGGCAATCAAATTGTCGCCTCGCGCAACACGAGTTATTACGTGA
>DGYMR06203__coassemble_1222_pt1 | contig 17320 bp, 15 predicted proteins | sample DGYMR06203__metabat2_low_PE_047 | metagenome-assembled genome bin DGYMR06203 | reverse complement strand
GGCGCGCTGCCCGGTGCCGCTCTGCGAGGCGAGGCTGCCATCCGTGTGACGGGTGATGATGAACGTGGCGCCTGCCGGGGTGGTGACGGTGGTGGTGAGGCCGTCGGCGCTGTAGGCGGTGGTGGTGCGGCGGCCGAGGACGTCGGTCTCCGCAACGACGCGCCCGGCGAGGTCGTACTGCGTTGCGGTGGAGACGGCCATGGCGCCGGTGTCTACGCGCTGGGTCAAGACGCGGCCGAGGGCATCTCGGGTGTAGGTTGTGATGGTCTCGGGGGTGATGACGGTCTCTCCGTCTCGCACTTCGGAGCGAATGACTTCCACGAGCTGACGGGCGGTATCATAGCTGTAATCCGTGCGGATATTGTCTTCATCGATAGACCAGAGCTTTGCTCCTGTGCAGGACAATTCCTGCGTTGAGGTGCGCCCGTTGTCTCTCGTGCTTCCGGTGAGCTGATTCTGCGTGTTGTAGGTGTGGGTCACTCCGTTGAGTTTTTCCCACGTTCCGGCGGGGAGCAGGATGTACTCTTCTTCGCGCACGGTGTTGCCTTCCGCATTGATGTACTCGACTGTGCGTCGAGACTGCCCGGGCACCGGCTCGCCGTTGACGCGGGTTTCTGATGTTATTGTGTAGATTGCTCCGTGAGCGGAGCTTGCTTCGTAGCTGTACCAGGTCTGGACGCCGTTGACGTCTTGCGTCATGCGAATGCGGCCCTTGTCCAAGGCCTGAGGGGCGTCATTCGTCCATGTTTCGGTTACTGAGAGATGCGTGTGGGAAGAGCCCAGTGCGGTGGTGCGGATTTCTTCGCGCTTGATGCCGTCGCTGACGGTATAGGTGTGTGTCTCTGTGCTGAGTTCGGTCATGGACGCGGCGCCGTTTTCTCTCAACCATCGGGTGATGGTGGCGATTTCAGAAGAGTAACGGGTGTCTGATGTGTTGGCGTAGGTGTAGTCGGTGATCAGGATGTGATCCCCGGCGCGCCAGGGCTCCGTGCTCTTCATCATGCGACCATAGAGGTCATAGCTGTATTCTACCTTATGGCCGTTCGGTGAAGTTCGGGCTATGAGGTTGCCCGCGCCGTCGTATTCGAAGGTGCTTGTCTGTGCCGCGGTTGAGCCGTAGCCCTCTACCCGTGTCAGCAGCAGATTTCCCAGAGGTGAATTCTGGTATACCTCACATACGCAGGCTGCTGCTGTGCCGCCCTTGCTCACTGTTGTGAGCAGCTGCCATACCTCAAAGCCGGCTGTTTCCGCCGGTTCCAGCACGGTGCGCACGCGCGCAGTGGTGATAAGATCTGCCGGGGCCGAGCCCTGAGCCATGCTCCAAGCTCCGTCGGCCGCTTTTGTCCACGTGCAGGAGTAATCTTCTCGCCCGGGTGTCGACTCAACGATGAGAAGGCCTGATTCCGCATAGGAAACGGCAAAGGTTTTAAAGGCATCATTGGGGCCGGTGACGGTGTAGTAGCCGTCTTCATCAACACCGGTCACCTGAGACGGGGTATAGAGGCGAATGGTGTACCCGGAGTCTGTTACGTCCTCGATATTCAGCAGTCCGTCCCACAAACTCCATATCTGCCGAATGTAGGTTTCGTCTTCGCTCTTTTTGACGACGAGATACTCGGAGACGTCGTCAACGACTACCATTTCGGGGCTGGTGTAGGAGAGCAACGCGCCCGTGGAGCCATGGAAGACCCAAGCGGCGCCGGTATCGTCCTGCCACTTCAGGGCTGCTACTGTGCCTGATGAGTCCAAGGTCAGTGAGGCTCTGCCGTTCCCGGCGGTGTCGACGCCGATGGGGGCGATGCTGCCGTCCAGATAATAGCGAAGGGCGATGACGCGCCCTCCCATGTGAATCTCCAGCTTGGAGCCGGGGACGGCTCCTCCCGCCGGGATGTGCAGCTTCGCCAGCATGGGGTGATTGTAGGAAAGCGCAGCCGGTGAGGCCAGCGCGGGGCCAAAGGTGTCTGTATAGAGTTGAACTTTGCCGCTGAGATGGGCCCCCAGTCCTCGCAGCACGCCCATGTTGCACGACCACAGCATGCTATCCTCCGTGAGGGTGTAGACGACGTCGGTGCCGGCAGATGAGGATGCGAAGGCAGAATCTGCGGCGCCGAGGGCTGCCGAGGTATTCAACCCACCCTCCATGCTGCCGGTGTTGCCGCCGCATGGACATTCCTCAGGAGCTTTCTTGCCTCCCGACTCGAGTGCTACGGCTTTATAGGTATACTCGCAGATGATCCGATTCATGTTCGGATCCGGCATGGTGATGTTCTGGTAGGCGAAGTTGAGGATGTGCTCGCCGGAAGAAACCGCTGCACATGCCGACTTTTCCCACGCCGTGTGTCCGCCCCATTTTCCTGTCGAACCTTCTGCACGAGACGTGAGGTCAATGAGCAATTCGTTGTCCAACAGGGTCTCGCCCCAGTCTTCCACTTTGTAGGAGACTCGGAGATTGGCGAGGATGGCCTGAGCCGTTCCCTGAGCCTCTTCGCCCCATGGGATGTTCACGGTTTCCGTGAAATCATAGCTTTCTCCGTTGGTGGGGGGTGCTTGATCATGGTTTGCCGAGCCGGAGGCCAGTATCTGCCCCGGAGCCGCGGTTGATGTTTCGCTCTCGGCGGCCGGAGCGACGCCGGCACCGTTATACCATTTTTTGTATGGAGGTGTTTGGTTCATGATGATGTCGAAGGTGATGTTTCGGGTTGTTCCGCGCATCGCGCGCGAATGTTTTCACAGGGTATAAGTGATCTCAGCCGCGGCTTCCGCCGCTTTTTTCGCTTTTTTTCAAAAAAAGTGCAAAAAAATGGGTCGACGGGGCGATTTTTTCGGCGGATGCCGGCTCGGGAGCCCGAGGGGCAGGTCTGCCCGGGCGAGGTCAAGAGGCTCGCCTCGTGGGGTGGCGCGCGGCGGGTTGCGGGCTCTGAGGGGTGCTCCGCCGCAAGACGAAGGCCCACCGCCGAGCTTTCGGCGGTGGGACGGGATGGATCACTTGGCGCGGGATTCAAGCCGCCCGGCGAGAGGCCCCGCAGGGCGCTGTCGCTCTTGGTCTCCGGCGCCGGCATGGGGTCGCTTTCTTCGCGTGTCGAGGCAGGGAGCCGGAGGCGCGCAGCTTGGGACGCGTGTCAACAGGCAAAGAGAGCTGCGACGTGCGGACGCGATGAACGCATGCCTGCTTTAATGCCGATTTGTCGCGGCGGGAGCTTGCTTGCCGGGTTCCATCTCGCGAAGAGCCTCCTGCGCGGGGCAGAAGCCCAGCGCAGCCGCCTTGCGATACAACCGGACGGCTTTCTCGGGATCCTTTTCCACGCCCTTTCCCTGCTCAAAACAGACGCCCAAATTGTACTGAGCCATCACGTTCCCCTGCTCTGCTGCCTTGCTATACCACGCGACCGCATCTTCGTAGGACTGCTCGACGCCCGTGCCCTTCTCATAGCAGTACGCCAGATTGAACTGAGCCTCGGGGAAGCCCTGTTCCGCCGCACGGCGCCACCAGATCACAGCCTCGGCTTCGGAGGGTGGCACCCCCTGTCCGTAGAGATAGCAATTCCCCAGTGCTGCTTGAGATAGAGCATCGCCCTTCTCCGCCGCCCGGCGCCACCACGCCGCGGCTTCGGCGGCATCAGCAGGCACGCCTTCGCCGTAAGCATAGGCACAGCCGAGATTATACATCGCCTCGCACGAACCCGACTCCGCCGCCTTGTGCCACCACGTCACGGCTTCTTCAAGTGACGGCGAAACGAGAAGCCCGACACGAAAACGATGGGCAAGCTGCAGTTGCGATTCGACATCGCCCTTCTCCGCCTGAGTGCGCAGCGCCGCTATCTCCTCCGAACGGCTGGCGAATGCGGCCGCAGAATCTTCCGTCAAGGAAATGCCCGAAAGCCGGAAATTGCCCTGTAGAGCGGCTGTGAGCGGCACGGTCACCTCATCCGTTCGACCGTCCTCCAGAATGAGCTCAACCGTCACCATCTGGCCGAGGCGTTCCCGGGTCCACTCGCGCAGTTCTTCTTTCTGCTCAGGATTGGATTCAAACGAGACGACGCCCTTTTGGGCGCCGGGTCGCAGCGTCCCGCGAAGCACAATGCTCTCTCCCCATCGGTCCGTCAGGGAGGCGCAGGCCGGGCGGGAAAGTTGCCACTGCTCACGGGAAAGCCCATCACGGGAAAGCCCATCAGCCAAGAGCTGATGGACATGACTGCCCGAGAGCAATGCAACGGCCGCTACAAGACAACTTACGATTTTGTTTTTCATGTCAACAAGCGTTGTTTTGCACATTAAGCCCGCCCCCCTTCTTCGACACGTCGGAAGGCGCTTTTCTCCTCCCCCGAGCACGAGTGGGTGCGTATCGATCTCATATCATGCGGGACGGTGATGCGCCGGGAATATTGGCAGCAGGTGGTTTTGCCTTGAGTGTTGGTGACGTCAGCCATCGTTAAAAACCCAGGAAGCGCTGCCGCAGAGAAAGCCAAGTCCCCAAGCGCAGGGTATGAGGTGAACTTTTGTAGGTGCGGCCATCGTTTTGCCGTTCGAAGATCATCCCCTCATACAGGCCATCCTCCACATATTTCATGGAGTCTGTGTACTTGCCGCATGTTCCCGTAAAGGGATCAACCCAGTAGCCCAACTTCCTCCACGAAAAGCTTTTTTGGTCCAGGGGAAAGAAATACCGATCATCGACAACAATGCATATGTACTGATCACGATCCAGTTTGTACTGATCGCGCAGCAGGGCGAAGGCCTCTTCCGGGGTATAACGGGGCGCGGGAGCATGTTGAGAGAACGGAAGCTCGCCCGTTGACATGTTCCCCCCGCTACATGAAACCATGAACAGCAATGCCATGAATACCCCTATCCGTCTCCATAAACTGAGCCGGAGGCCGGCCTCTGCCCCCGGAGCCGCGGTTGATGGTTCGCTCTCGGCGGCCGGGGCGACGCCGTTATGGCATTTTTTGTATGGAGGTGTTGGGTGCATGATGGTGCGGTAGAAAGGGTGCCGGCTTAATCAGAGGGAAGCGAAACACAGGATGCCGCCGTGTCTGAACTGCCGGGGCCGGCATGCCCTCTTTGCTCTTCTGCAAGGGCCTTTTTTTCTCGCCTCAGTTTCAGGATCACGGAAAACAAGAGGAGAACCTGACATATCAAAGCTATCACCATATACGCCAGATAACGCAAAACAGCATCGAAAACGGCGTTGATCTGCCCGTCGAAATAATCAAGCATCTCGGTCCGGCTGCCGTTTTCAATGTGCTCCGGGATGAATGTCAAAACCGTAGGCAAACTCATCATGCATAAAAAGATGATCGAAATCAAGATCATGACCCATGCGACGGTTCCGAATAAAAGAATCAGGCGGATCTTCATAAACTTGGTGCGTATTGCCGGGGGCGGCCTCCCCTGCGATGCTCGGGTGCCCGGTTACAAGGCCTGTTAAAGGGGTTACTAAGAAAGGTTCGGATCGTCGTAATGGATAACACCAATGCAAACAAAGCACTGGTATTCCACATCAATGTATCCGCAGAGCTTAACGATGCCTTGGATCTTGGGAGCTTTCGCCAGTGCCGTCAGCTTGTCCTTGTCCTCCGAACTGAGAAACAGAATACTCAGGTACCTCACGACCTCTTTCGCCTCCTCGGGAGTGGGGCCTGACAGATAGCTCAGTGTCACGATCTCTTGTTCGGGATCATACGCCCTATAGCGATAGAGATTGACCACCAACTCTACATCACCCTTCCCCCAAAACGCCTTGTAGGACTTTTCCAAGATGGGGAATGGATCCGGCTTCGCAGCCAGAGCCCCCCCTCCCAGACTCAGGACGGCACACGCGCCTGCAACGACGGCATTTCTCAGGACTCGAGTATTCATCGTGTTTTTGTTGTTTTTTTGTTGTTCATCGGCATCCCTCCTGCGGGACTCGGGAAGGCGTCCTTTGACGCCGAACGGGGTAGCTGCGTGGCTATTTTATATCACGCCAGAAGGGGCCGCGCAAGCGCCTTTTTCTTCCCCGTTCGTCATCAGGATGCCGCGAGCGGAATCCCCGCTATCTCTTCCGCGCGGCCATGGCTTCGCGCAACAGGCTCGCGCATGATGCGGCGAGTTGGCGGGTGGCGCCGGGCAGGGCATCGTTTTCAGCCACGGCCTCCGCTAAATCCAACGGCGTCTTGCCGTCGACCGTTTCAGCGTCGGGATCGGCACCGGCGGAGAGGAGCAGGGGGATGAGGCCGAGGCGGCCGTTGTACGCCGCCACGTGCAGGGGCGTCCATTTTCTCTCATGCGCGGCATTGACGCGCGCGCCGTGCTGCAAGAGGAGTTTCGCCAGAGGCTCATTCCCCAGCCCCACCGCGACGTGCAGCGGGGTGATGCCGTCCCCGTCCCCGATGTTCGCGTCCGCACCCCGCTCCAGCAGCGCGCGCACGGCCTCGGGCCGCTCCTCATCCACGACCGTGTAGAGGGGCGTGACGCCGTCCTTATCGGTGGCGTTCACGCGGGCGCCCTTGGCGATGAGCAGGCGCATGACGTCGACGCTCGCGCTCTGTGCGGCGCGGTGCAGCGGCGTGGCCCCCGCCCTGTCGGTGGCGTTCACGCGGGCACCCCGGTCGAGGAGCAGGCGCACGACATCGCCCCTTCCGCCTTCCGTGGCCCAATCATATGCCGCGGCCTCATGCAGGGGCCTGGCCCCTGCCCTGTCGACAGCGTTCACGCGGGCGCCCCGGTCGAGGAGCAGGCGCACAACGTCGGGGCTCGCGCTCTGTGCGGCGCGGTGCAGCGGCGTACTCCCATCGCGGTAGACGGCGTTCACATCGGCCACGGAGCGAAGCAGAGCGTCCACTTCGGCAAGGGAGCTCTTGTTCGCGATGTTGCCGTATGCCTCGTCTTCCGCCTTCTGCTCCGCGGTGCGGGTGTCGGGCTCAGGCGCTGCGGCGGGCGCGGAGGCGAGCTGCAGAGCGCGGTCCAGAGCGCGGGCGTAGCGATCGGGGCCGTCGAGCTCAATGGCATAGCCGCGGCTCCCGCCGTTGCGGGTGGCGAAGCCGTGCAGGATCAGGCCCTCGGAGGGGTCCTCCGCGCTGCTCGCCCAGCCGCAGGAGTTCAGCAGCAAGCCCGCCAGCAGGCAGGCGGCCAGCCGGCCGGCGCAGGGCAGGAGTTCGGCGCGCGAGCCGCGCCGCGGGAAGATGTTGGGGAAACGGGTCATGGCAAACGAAATCGGCGCCGCGCCTTCGGCATTCAGGGAGGTGGCTTTGCGCTCTCCCGAGCCCTTGCAGGCGTGTGAATATCTTATATCACGCGCGGCGATGCAAGGCAAGCCCCGTTTGCGGGGGAAACAGGCCGCGGAGGGGCGGCGGGGGCTGAGGTCTGCGGCGGTCTGCGGGTCTGCGGGGCGGTTCAGCCGCGCACGGCTCGGGCGGAGGGGCGCGGGTGGGCTTTTCGCTGCGGTTCGAGGGGACGCGCGCTCCCGAGAATCGGCGCTAAACCCCCGTCAGCGGAATCAGGATGACGTAGAGAGCGATGTAGAGGAGGAGCAGCGCGAGGGTGCGGCGCGCGGTGCCGGGCTCGGCGCGGTGTTGCAGCAGGAGCATGGTCAGATACGAGGAGCAGGCATAGCGCCGCAGGCACCTGTACCGCCAGAGGCAGCCCAGCCCCAACAGGGGTATGAGGGAGAACCCGCGGAGGACCTGCAGCATCATCAAGCCGTCCGTGGGGCGGCATCGTTTGAACGGTTCATCGGGGAAGACGGCGGCGATGAACAGCATCGGCAAGATGGATACCAGGGCGAGGATGCCGAGCCCCAGGAAGCCGTACTTGACGTAGGGGATGCTTTTTTTCCAAAGGGCAAGCAGGAACAGGAGCGGGATGAGCGCGACCATGCCCAGTCCCAAGCTGGCCTGAGCACCGCTCGGGATCTCGTAGAGGGTGTCGAATTTACCCATGGCCGTGATGAACAGCTGGGCGTAGGCTACAAAGAGCACGATCAGGCAACTGAAGAGGATTTCGAGGACGCTCAGGAATTTCCGCCCCCAGCTGTCGATGAAGGGGGCCGGTGTCGGCACGAAGATGAGGGGGGCCTCACTCTTCTCTCCGGAAGCGCCGAGGCATACTTTGTTGAGTTTTTTCATGGGAGTGTGGGGAAGCGGTGCCCGCCTTCGGCATTCAGGGAGGCAGCTTGGCGCTCTCCCGAGCCTTCGCGGGTGTGTTTATACCTTATATCACGCCGCGCGAGGCAAGGCAAGCCCCGTTTTTGGGGGAGGGAACAGGCCGCGGGCGGGCGGCGGGGCGAGCCGTGTGAGGCGGCGGCTCGGCGCGTTTTTTGGCTCTCCGAAGGGGCGAAAGGGGCCTGGAGGCGAATTTTTTGGCTGTTTTTTTCCGAAAAGCGGCGGAAGCGGCCCGTCTCATCCCTTATACTAAGCGACAGGCTTATGCTATCGGGCTTCTTTCACAGAAACAACGCTTCGGAACTCCGGCAGAGATGCCGCGAGTGGTTTCTGGCGTCCCGGCATGGCCTGCTGAGCTATGCCCTCCGGCACGCGGACGGCATGACGGATGTTGAGCTGCTGCTGGCCGAGGTGATGCGACGGGTGGCCGAGGCGATTGCGTCGGGGCGGGTGCCGATCGAGGCGATCGCTCCGTACACGCTGCGCTGCCTGCGCAACGGGGCGGTTGAGCTTCGGAGGAAAAATGCCAGGCGTCTGGAGGCCGAGCGCCGCTTCACGGAGGCGGAGGCGGTTCAGACGCAGGCGGATGAGGCTGCGGCCTCGGACGGGCTGGAGGATCGGCACGTTTACGTCCGCCGGCTTCTCCGGAGGCTGCCGCCGGAGCTTGCGGCGGTTGTGACGCTGCGGCTGTGGGATGAGCTGACGTTTGCAGAGATTGCAAGGCGCCTCGAGCTTCCGGAGACGAGCGTGAGGCGTCGGTATGACAAGGGTCTTCAAGTGTTAAAATCCATTCATAATCGTTCATGAAAAAGGAGATTTACGGAAGCGATGATGTGGAGCGGATGCTCCGCGAGCTCGCGGCGGCGGACGGGTGCCGCATGGATGATGCCATGACGGAACGCTGTTTGGCGGTGATTGACGAGGTGTTTGAGCGCCACGCGCACCGGCAGGTCTATCGGCGGCTGGCTTCCTGTGCCGCCGTGCTGGCGCTGGCGGCGGCGGGGCTTTCTCTCTTCTTCCGCTCGGCGGACGAGGTGCCGGTGGCGGTGCAGGCGGCGGTGCAGGCGGCTCCGCCGGCGGAGCATGAGGGGAGGGCGATGCTGAGCCACCTCGACAGCTCGATGGTCGCGGGCTTCAGCCCCCGGCCTCAGGAGACCTACGCCGGCAAAAACCGGCAGACCTACGGCGTGAGTGTGTACGGTCACTATGAGTATTCGGCCTGCACGGATACCTTATAAACAACTTCAACCCTCCATACCCCTATGAAGAACCGACTGATCTACTGCCTCATCATGATGCTGCTCTGCCTGACCACCCGCGCGGCGGCGCAGGCGGCTCTCCCCGTTGCGGAACGCTGGGAGATTGTCACGGATATCTACATCGGCGTTCAAACGGCGCCTCTCTCTGCCGCGGAGCGCGAGGCCTACGGCGATGCCGTGAGCGGGCGGCGGGGCCTGCGCGTGAAGCGCGTGCTTCCGGGGAGTCCGGCGGAACGGGCCGGGGTGTTGTCCGGGGATCTGATTCTGATGAACAACGGGGTGAGTGTCGCGCGGATGGAGGATTTGCTCCTCAGCGTTCGGAATACGCGCCCGGGGGAGTGGGTTCACTTCGTGATGCTGCGCGGGGGGCAGAAGCTGCCGCTGCGGGTGCAGGTGGAGGCTTTGCCGCAGCCGGTGGTGGTGGCCCACGCGACTCTGGAGCGGAGGGATCTGCCCGATATGGCCGTGATTGCGGAGAATCAGAGCCGCATTGCGGGGCTTCTGGCGGCGGAGGTGCCGGATGTGCAGGCGATCCGCGAGGAGTTCGGGAGGATTCACGCGCTCTTCCCTTCGCTGGCGCGGCCGGGGCATGTGCGCTTGTACTATGAGGCCGAGCCCGGCTACATCACGGTGACGGCGTACGCGGATCGCATCACGGTGACGGCGCAGCGCGGCCCCGAGGTGGATGTCTATGAGCTGCGGAAGCAGGGGGACCGGCTGCCGGATGAGCTCCGCCACCGCTTCCGCTGACGGGCGCCGGGCGGCGGGTCTCCTCAGGCGCGCCGGCGAGCAGGCATTCCCGTCTTATTCCAGCAATTCGGATGACGCGAGAGAGCGAATGAGATAGCACATGAGCTTACCCTCAAAAAAGATGCGGATGCCCAGTTTGGTCGCACCCGGCACCACGGGCAACGAGCTCACAAAAAGTTCTCTCGTTGTTTCGATATCCGCTCGAAACACGGTAGGAGCTTTTTTCAGCGTGCGCCCGGAATCAGCTATCCATTCCACCTCAAGGCATACGTCTATGGGACTCAGCGCCGCCAGCCCTCGCTTTCTCTTCGCGCGCTGGTTGTAAAGAAAGCTGGGATGAGAGTCCGACAGGGTCACATAAATCGTGCCTTGGCGGCATTCACATCCGCTGATGTGAATGCCGTTATCGTAAAAGACATCCTTCTTGTATACTTTGATGCGGTATTTGTATCGCTCTAACGCGTCGGCGGATTCCTTCTCAAGCAGATTGAGCAGGGTCATCTGTTCTATACTGTTCCTGCACAAGACATAGCTGAGATATTGATCGATATCCAGAGAATCGGGTATCAGGATTTCCGCATGGCGATAGTTCTTTGTCTTTAAGAGATTTTCGTATGTGTTATCGTAGATGTATTCGAAATTCAAGCGCGAGAACTCCTCGATGGTCTTGAATGTCCTCGCCCGGTGCCCGGCCTGAGAACGCTCTGAAAACTCCACGTCGGGATGCGTCAGCAATTTTTCCAAATCAAACAGAAAAAACACCGGAACCGGAACATTGGCATTCGCATCTCCGTGATAACGCAACGCAGGGTGTTTGTAGCCTTCGTTATAATACTGCGTAGGGGTTTGCGGCCTGAAATACAGCCGAACGTTCGATATGACCTCACGATCCGTGATATCTATAACCTGTCGGCTTGCATTATCATTCCGCATGAGACGGTTGCTGAGAGCCCGGCTGCGGCTGTGCAGCTTCCCGCTTCCCAAGATGCCGGCGGCGTTGCACACATCCGTGAAATGAAACGCATACTTGCACCACCATGGCGGGCAGATGCCGCGATGCACGTTTTGCCGAATGATGTCGCGATAGTCCATGCGTGTCACTTGTCCCCGTAGACAGACATTCTCCCCACTCCGGCATTGAGCTGGTAACCGTCTCTCATCTGTTGAATGCCAGGATCATACACCTTGATTTCGGATAAATACCCTGCCGAATGCAAAAGAGCACACAATAGTGACTCCTGCTCCGTCAGGCTCTCAAGCGAAACAACGCTTGACGTGCGGAGATGATCCCATACCCGATACAACTCATCTTCCGATAGGGCAATACTTGCCGACGGATCCACCCCTGTGAAATGGAAGGCGCCATCCGCGTACCTCATGGAGACCGACTTATTGCCCCATTGAAACCCATACGGAAACATCGAGCTGACATCCCTCAAATCATCCCTCACACCGATGAAGGACATATCCTTGGCATGGCTCTTCAACCACTCGCTCGTTTTCCGCTGATCCCTGTGTTCGGGCTTTTGGTCCGGATGCTTGCCCAGATAGATATAAATCGGGATCGGAAGATTCTTGAGATACTTCTCCATGAGCTGCTTGACGTCGCTCCACTCCAACTCACCGTTCCCGCAGCCCAGACGCGGGAAGGCGATGGATGTTATACCCTTCTCGGCATAGGTTTGGACAAACTTTTTGAGCCCTGCCTCGATGTACTCCAATTTGGAAGGTCGGCGCCAATTCTCCTTCGTGGGGAAGAGGAGAACCCAATAATCATCCTCGTAAAATAACATCAGGGTGCCGATCTTCAGCAATCCCTGTTCGCACACAGCCCTGTAGCGCTCATACATCTTCGGGTAACGCCTCTTGAAGGAAAGGGCTATTCCCTTTCCCATGACGCCCACGGTATTGACCGTATTCACGATCACTTGAGCAGGACTTTCGAATATATCTCCTTCAATATACTCTATCATAAAAGGCTGGTCGCAGGCTGTTTCTGGCGAGGTGCGTATGGGATTTTAGCAGATCGGCACCGGATGTACAGCTTGAAATCCTCCTTCCGCCTTCCTGTCTCATACACCGGGCAGCCGGCGGCAAGCGGCCGGGCGCGCTCACGGTTTCGCCTCGGCCTCCGGGGCCGGCTCAGTCTTCAGGTCTGCCTCCAACTCGCGGAGGTATTCCCGCGCCGGTTCACAGCCCCGGTCGGCTGCCAGACGGAGCCACTGCTCTGCCGTCCGCAGAGATTTCTCCACGCCGAGGCCTTGCAGATAGCACAGGCCCAGGTTGCACTGCGCCTCGACGCAACCCCGGCTTGCTGAGCGCTCGTACCACTTCACCGCCTCTTCGAGAGATTTCTCCACGCCAAAGCCTTGCTGATAGCACAGGCCCAGATTGCACTGCGCCTCGGCGCTTCCCTGATCTGCCGCGCGGCGGAAGCACTTCACCGCCTCCTCCGGGGATTTCTCCACGCCAAAGCCGTCCCGATAGCAGAGACCCAGATTGTACCGCGCCGCAGGACTGCCCTGCTCGGTTGCGAGGCGGAACCACTTCACGGCCTCCGCCGGGGATTTCTCCACGCCGAGCCCGTTGTAATAGATCACCCCCAAGTACAGCTGCGCCACGCCGTAGCCCTGCTCTGCCGCGCGGCGGAACCACTTCACCGCCTCCGCCGGGGATTTCTCCACGCCGAGGCCCTCATGGTACAGCTGACCCAACTTGCACTGCGCCTCGACACAGCCCCCTTCCGCGGACTTGCGGATCCAGCGAGCCGCCTCGGCGGGGGAGGGCAACACGAAGGTCCCGTCGCCGAGGAGGCGGCCGATAAAATACGGTGCTCGCGCCGCGCCTCCCTGCTCGACGTATCGACGGAACAGGATCGGCAGGCAGAGGACGCCGACATCCGCCCCGCGCTCAGCCATCGCGGCAGATTGCTCGCGGATCACGCGCAGAGCCGCCAGCGCTTTCTCATCGACCGGCCGGCCGTCGGAGCTGTCCTTCTCCACCGCATCGCATCGCTGAGATAGGACCCGATGCGCTCCATAGACCGCGCCATGGTATTGCGAGACGGCCTCCATCTCCCATTGCCTCGAGCGGATGATGCCCAGCAGAACCTGTGCTTCCTCCATCCCCTGATCCGCCGCCCGGTGCACCCACTGCCTCGCCTCCTCCAGCTCGGCGGAGGTGGCCCAAAAACTACCGACCGGGTCGTCGAGATCGCCGAGCTCGACGGGGTCCTCCTCGCCTTCGGGCAAGCGGATCGGCTCGTCTCGCACTTCTCCCTCGGCCGCGAGGCGCGCCAGTGCGCTCTGCGCCCGCTCATCGCCCTGTTCCGCGGCCTTGCGGAACCAGCGGGCCGCCTCGACGCGCGACGGCAGCACGCCCCGGCCATCGCGAAAGAGGCAGCCGAGCAGGTACGCCGCCCCTCCCTTCTCCGCGGCTTGGCGGAAGAGGACGGCGGCGCGATCGAGCTCAGCCGTGAGCCGGCGCTTTTCTTCGTATGTCCCGCTGATGACTTGCAGGGCCTGCCGCGCCTCTTCATCCCCCCGCTGCGCGAAGTAGCCGTCGAGGTACTGACAGGCCTGAAGCATCCGGCGAGCGCACTCCTCATCGGCTTCCTGCAGGCTGAGGATGCCGAGCATGAACTGCGCTTCGGCGCTTCCCTGATCCGCCGCGCGGCGGATCCACGGCTTGGCTTCCTCAAGCGCCGCAGCATCGACGCCCGCGCCCGGGGCGTCGGCGCGGGCGCAGGTCGGCTCGGCGGCGGCAGGGGCGGCAGGGGATTTCTCGCTACGGGCCTCCCGCGCCGCTTCGGGCGCGGCGTGGGCTGCAAACAAGGGGGCTGCGAGCGCCCCGGCCAACAGGATCAGAGCTTCCTTTTTCATGAGAGGGTATACGCTTTTTGAGGCGGGACGGCGGCGGCAGGCGCGGTCCTACTCCGCATCGGGAAACAAGGAGAAGATTTTGTCGCTCACATGGATGTAGTCCGATTGGCCCTTGGGTTGATACCAGCCGGCATCCCAATAATTCATCGGCACCTCCGCGACAACTTCCTGATGCTCATCCAAGAACTCGAGGCGGTAAAACACAGCCGGATCGGTGATGATGCGATCGCTGGTGCGCTCGGACCAAGGGCCGGCGCTTCTCCATTCCTCCAAGAGGGCTCGCTTGGTGTCCGGGCTGAGGGGGTAGGTATGCGTCTGAGCCGTCCTCAACGAGGGGCTTTTCTCTGTGATGCGGACGTACTCCGCGCGCTGCTCGATGCGGGCGAGTTTTTTCTGAATGGCTGCCCATTCTGCCGCTGATACTTTGTTGAACTTCCAGAGTGAGTCGGGCTCTTTCCTTTCCGAAGGCGGGTTACCCCGGCGCTCTTCGCAGGGGGCCGGGCGCGCTTCCGGGCTTTGACATGCGGCGAAGGCGAGGCACAGGGATGCGATGGCGAGTTGGTTCATGGGATGCGGCATAGGGTTTCTCTATTTTATATCACTCCGATCAGCCGGCGGCAAGCTCTTTGTGAGTCCGTGCGGCGCAGGTCTCGTCATCGGCGGCGAAGCCGTGGGGCGTCAGGAGTCCCCCCCACGGCGGCGCGGGGACGCAAGGCGTCTTCGCCTTGCCGTTCGGCCCGCCTGCGGCATCCCCGGCGCGGCTGATCGCATGCTTCATTCTGAGTGATCGGCAGAGGAGAAGCTCCGGCTACCACCATGGAACGACCCAAAACGGTCCCGGTGAACGCTGATCGCATGCAGGCCTGAGCTCAGCTCTTCGCCCGGCCCTCGCTCGGTCGGGCGGCGGCCGGCAGGCGGCGGATGATCAGGGCATCCAGCGCGGCGAAGACGCTCGGCGGCAGGGCGAAGCGATTGGGGTATTTCCCTTCGAGCGGCGGGTAAAAGTCTATCCAGTCCAGCCAGCAGATCGGGCGCCCCGCCGCGTCGTAGAAGATCAGGGTCGGGAATTGGTCGGTACAAGCATCATCGCAGTAATAGTCATCCGACTCAACCACCGGGATGATTCGTCCGGAAGACTCAGGGTGATACACAGCGTGGCGCAGGAGCGAGTCGATGAAGAATCGGGCTTCGCGGCCCTCCAGGCAGACGCAGGCGGACGGCAGCGGGATCCAGGTGTCCTCGCGGCTCCATTGCCAGCAGACTCTCACGGCCACCGCCTGTTTCAGGTGCGCATAGCTGTCCGTGCCATACAACTCCCGAGCCCCCGGATACGCTTCGAGCACCTCGCCCACGTCTTCCTCGGGCTCCTCCCCCTCTGCGGTCTCGTCGGACTCGCCCCGAGCGAAGCCGCAGCCGCTCTCAGCTTCGTTTCCGCCTTCGTCCTCTGCTTCGTTCGGCGTTCGCCGCGGGGCTGCGGACGTCGCCTTGGCGCCGCGAGCGCGCAGCAGGGCCGCGGTATCTGTGGCGCCGGCTCTCTCGGCGAGGCTCAGCGGGGTGTCGCCGTCCTCGTTGCGGGCGTTGACGTCAGCCCCCGCGGCGAGCAGCATCTCGGCAAGCTCGGTGTCCTTGTAAGCGGCGGCGGCGTGCAGGGGTGTATTGCGGCAACTGTCTCGCGCATTCGGATCCGCCCCGTGCTCCAGCAGCAGGCGCACCAGCTCGATATGGCCTCTGAGCACGGCGCATTCCAGAGCCGTGCGGCCCGGCTCCCGATACTTCGCGCGGGCGTTCACATCCGCGCCATGCTCCAGCAGCAAGGCCGCGATCCGGCAGCTTTCGGCGCCGCAGGCATTCTCCGCCGCACAGTGAAGAGGCGTCTGCCCATAGTCATCCTTCTGATTCACCTTGGCACCGCGCTCGATGAGCACGCGCGCCAGCTCGGGGAGGCCGGCGCGGGCGGCTTGGTGCAGCGGCGTGGCGCCTTCGGCGGAGCGCAGCGCAGGATCGGCTCCGCGCTCCAGCAGCAGGCGGGCGGTCTCCTCATCCCGCACCACCAGCAGCGGCGTCTCCCCGGCGCGATTGCGGGCGTTCACCGCGGCGCCGTGCTCGAGCAGCAGTGCGGCCGTGGCTGGGGAACGAAACGCGGCGGCGAGGTGCAGCGGTGTGTTGCCTCCGGCATTGCCGGCATTCGGATCCGCCCCGCTCTCCAACAGTAGGCGGGCCGCTTCCGCCTGCCCCATGCGGGCCGCCGTGTGCAGGGGTGTCTCATCCCCTGTCGCCGGGGCCTGCACGCTTGCACCGGCGTTCAGCAGCAGCTCGACGACCTCCGCCGCTCCCCCCTCCGCAGCTCGGTGCAGCGGCGTGCCGCGGCTGCTGTCGGCCCGGGGATCCGCCCCCTTGTCGAGCAGCAGGCGCACGACGTCGGCCCGGCCGGCCAGCGCTGCCAGATGGAGCGGCGTCTCGCCCGTGAAGCTCCGGGCATGGGGGTCGGCCCCGGCCTCCAGCAAGCGCCGAACCTCATCGACCCGGCCTTGAAAGGCGGCCTCGTGCAGCGGGCTTGCGCAGGCGTCGCGCCCCAAGAGTGCGGCGGCTTCGGAAGCGCTCAGCGCGGGCACCGTGAGATCCGTGATGTCGCCGGTGCCGCAGGTGCTCAGGATGTGCCCCGCACTCAGGCGCCACACGGCAGCGCCCGCGCGGGGGTCGGGGGCTGCGGTTTTGTCGCGGCTCTCGCTCCGCGCGGAGCGGGCGGGGGCGTCCGCCTGCGCGGCGGGTGCTGCGCCGGAAGGGGCGGCGGGAAGCGGGGATTCTGCCGCGGCCCCGGCCTGAAGCAGCAGGGCGGCGGCGATGAGCGATGAGCAAGGAAAGGTTGATGTCATGGTGGTGAAGTTGGGTCGTTCGGCACCCTCCCTCCGCCCCTCGGGAGGCGTTTTCTCCTCCTTCGCACGAGGGCAAGGGGGTGCTCGCCTATCTTATATCACCCGAGGCAGTGCTGTGCAAGCTCTCTTTCAGTCTCATGCCGCTTTCTCTCAAACAAAACGGGTGCGACGCACGTCGGCGCATGCCCGGCGGCGGCGCGCGCCGGAGCCGGGCGAAGGCGGGGGCGGAAGAGCCCCCTCCGTTTTCGGACGTCTCTGGGGCGAGCGGATCCGTGGTATGGCGGCCTTCGCCGCCTCATTTAGTCTCATTTAGTCTCATTTAGTCTCATTTAGTCTCATTTAGTCTCATTTAGTCTCATTCAGTCTCATTCAGTCTCATTCAGTCTCATTCAGTCTCATTCAGTCTCATTCAGTCT
>DGYMR06203__coassemble_1219_pt1 | contig 17341 bp, 10 predicted proteins | sample DGYMR06203__metabat2_low_PE_047 | metagenome-assembled genome bin DGYMR06203 | reverse complement strand
GCTCATTTTTGACGCATCCATACCTTTCGGTGCGTTTTCTTTTTGACGCAATACGCCTCCCACTGTGCGCATCCAGCCCCCCGCAAGGACGTTGATCAGGACGGGTAGCCATGCCACAATGGTGACATGGACAACAACGACGAGAACAAGGATAAGGCCGTCAGTTGGCTGGCAAGCCTGCTGACGGGTTGGGGCATCAAGGAGTCCTGGGCTCAGTACATCGCGGCGGCTGTCGTGGGTGCTGTGGCCGCGGTGCTGGTGATGGCGCAGGGCTCGTGCACGGCCACGGCGACGCAGGGTGCCGATGGCTCTTGGACCTACAGCGGCGAGGTGGTGGCCCCCATCGTCCGCGAGCTGGATGGAGAGGAGAAGTGACATGACGAGGACGATCAAGCAATTCGGCGATCCGTGGAACCCGTACGGGGTGCAACTGTGGGCGGATGACGAGCAGTCTGTGAACGAGGCCCTGAAGCTCATTCAGCGAATCGCTGACGAGCTGGAGCGTCGCGGCGTGTCGCATACGATCCGCCTGCGCAACGACGATGTGCCGGAGGCACGCTACGGCGAGATGAGCTGGGGCGCTGCCTACGAGGCCATGCGGTGCGGGCAGGTCGTCACGCGTCCGTCGTTCGACGGGGAGCCCGTGAGCCTTCAAAGCCGCGTGATTTATCGCGCGGGCAAGCCGTGGCTGCCGGACCACGAGGATCATGCGGCTCTGGACTGGATGGTGGTGTAAGCTCGTATTGACATGAACAACGTGTGCACGTATGCGGGCAGCGGGGCTGCCTTGTTGGCTACGGCTGCTGTCTCCACCGGCTGGGCCAGCGAGGCGGCTGCCGCCATCCAGGTGGGCGGCACGCTGGCGGGGACTGCCCTGCTGGTGTGGGCGATTCGCATGCCTACAAGGAGGTAGCGCGCGCGCATCAGGAGGTGGCGGACACTCATACCGCGATGCGGATGCTGTGCCTCGAAGTTACGGAGAAGTGCGCGAAGTGCCCCTATGTGCAGCAAGCCAACCGCATGATGCAGGCAGCCACGGAGCATATGATTGACAACGATGATGATGACAATGAATAAGGAACTGATCAAGGCAATTCAGGCGAAGGTTGGTACGACGCCTGACGGGATTATCGGTGACAAGACTCTGGCGGCGCTTGCGGAGGCGCTCGATGTGTCTCTACCGGAGCCGACCACGATGCCGACGCAGGCTCAGGTGCGGGCGGGTACGAGCATGTTTGGGCGCCCCGGCTGTGAGGATGATCTGGTGAATGTGACGCCGCCCTATCCGCTGCTCTATGAGGGGAAGCCCGTCAAGAGTATCCGCGTGCACCGCTTGATTGCGGGGCGAGTAGAGGCGGCTCTGCGGGCGGTGCTGGAGCACTACGGGCAGGAGGCCATCAGCCGCCTCGGGCTGGATCAGTACAGCGGCAGCTACAATTACCGAGCGTCGACGGGCGGCAGCTCGCTGTCGATGCACGCTTGGGGGATTGCGCTGGACTTCGATGCGGAGCACAACACGATGCAGATGCACAAGCCGGAGGCGCGTTTCAGCGGGGCCGAATACGAGGACTGGTGGCGCATCTGGGAGGAGCAGGGCGCCGTCTCGCTCGGCCGCGAGCGCGACTACGATTGGATGCACCTGCAATTTGCCCGCTTGAGTTGAGATGGATGCACAGCAGTACAGACGTCTTGCTGAGTCCGTGATGATGCAGCAGGATGAGATGCGGTCTGAATGGGGCTGGTTGGCGCGCCGCATTTTGCCGCGCTCTCGCGATGTGCTGCATCAGTTGAAGGCGCCGCCCTCCAAGCGCAAGCGCGAACACAGCGCGGCGGCTTTCGAGGCGCTCTACACGCTGGTGGGGGCGTTCATGGCTCACGTGACGCCGACGGGGCAGCGCTGGTTTGAGTTCAGCTCGCCTTCGGCTGCGGACGGGGCGCCGAAGCATGAGGCTTGGTATCGCAACGCCACGGATGTGACGCTGCGCTACCTTGCCGGCTCAAACTTCTACCCGGTGATTCAGGAGGCGCACATGGATCGCTGCCTCTTCGGGACGTGCTGTGTGCTGTGTGAGGCGTCGCGTTCGGGCAAGCTGATGTTCCGCCACATTCCTGTCGGCTCCTTTGGCGTGGCGGAGAATGCGGACGGGGTGATTGACACGGTGTGCCGCTCGTTCCGCTTCACGGCGCATCAGGCGGTCGAGCAGTGGGGCTATGGGGCTCTGCCGCCTGAGGTGCAGCGGACGTTTTCGCTTCGCGTGACGCATTTGACTTACAATGAGGACGATGAACAAGGTGAGTGAGGCTCGAGACTTTCTGGAGTCCGTGGCTCCCGGGGCGTTTGAGCGGGTTATTGAGTTTGCGCTCAGTCAGGGCGGGCTTGTGCACGCGGCTTCTGATTGCTTTCTGGCAGCCGTGCCGTGCGAGGATGCGCCGGACACGCTGCATGTGGTGTTTCAGTGCAGCCACTTGCCGGCTCTGAGGAGGGTGCTGCTGGCGATGCCGCAGTTTAAGCGCGTGCGCTGGCGTCGCGATGTGGGGCATGGGGAGCATTACGGGTGGCGCGAGCGTGCGGTGGCTGATTTTTGCCGCCACAAGGATTTTGGAACCGGTTTGACGAAGGACGAAGATGAATGAGATTCCGCTTTACAACGGGGCGGTGCCTCAGGTGCCGCAGGTGCAGTTGCCACAGGTGCCGGAGATGCCGCATGTGCAGGGCAACGGCGAGATGATCAATCGCGCGATTGATCAGGTGACGGACGTGGTGCATCGCTACGCGCAGCTGCGTGATTTCGGCGTGCGGCAGCAGGTTGAGCACCGACAGCGGGAGCTTGATTTGCAGATGCAGCAGGATTTCGAGCGCCGTGCTGAGCTCCCTTGGGGGGCTGAAGGTTCGTTTTTCTCAGCCGACGGGCAGCTTGATGATGATGCCGTGGCGGCTTTCACGCAAAGCTGGCAGCAGAAAAACAACGATCTTCCGGATGGCTATTGGCTGACGGAAAACGCGATGCGCTCCGACGCTGAACGGCAGGCCCGGAATGATCAGATGGTGAGCCGGGTGACGCTCCAGCTGCTGGAGCGGGAGAGCAAGAATCGAGCGCAGGCGTTCAAGGACAACTTTGACTTGGCTCTTGCTCAGGGTGATTCCCTGGGCGCATGTCGCATTGTCGATGACGCGGTGGCAAGCGGTCAGGTGACGCCGGCCCGGGGGCAGCTGATGAAGCTGTCTGCGGCTAAGATGGGGGTGGCGGCTGCCGCTCGCGCCTCGGGAGGCAGCACGCGCGGTGGCGGATCAGGCGATTATTCGCTCTCTCTTCTTGAGTCTTTGGTGGACGCTGAGCCTGCCGACGCAAAACACGGGCAACAAGGTTCCCCGTATGTGGAAGGTATGCAAACGAAAGCCATGAATCATGATGAAGGTGAGGCAAAGGCCGGCTTGCCCGATGCGGGCGATGCCGCCGCGAGTGGGGAGGTGTCTCAGCAGTCCGTTTCCCCTGTGACTGCGGATATTGGCCCCGATCCGGTCGATGTGACTGCCGACGATGGGTTGGAGCTCCGCCTCGGTGTTCCCGGGGTGGTGGAGACGATTCGCAGCATGTCGCCGGATGAGTTTTCAACGGAGCTGAGCTTTGCCATGGGGCAAGCCGGAAGGCCTATGTTGCTGCGTGATCGGACGGGAGCTGCCGGCCTTGTGACGAATGCAGGGTCTCATGAGGTGATGCAAGCGATGGCTCACGAGTCAGCGCAGCGCCATGAACTGCCCTCGGTGGAGGATTTCAGAAAGGGGGTGCTGGCAGTGAGCCTCGATTATGTGTTCAACCCGGCTTACGCTGGCCTCACGAAGCAGCAGATGTTCGAGATGGTCGAGCAGGATTGCTTTGTGGATGGTTTGGCTGAGAGCTTCTTCCCTCAGGAGAGGGACCCGGAGCTTGCGTTCAAGTCGATGCTTCAGGAGGCGTTTTCGCAAGTCTGGGATACGAAGGATGCGGCGATTGAGGAGCGCGTGCAGCGGGCCATGCAGTCACGTGAAGGGCTGCCGGGGATTGATGCGCAGGTGCAGCGTATCCCTCAGACGCAGTTCACGCAGAGGGTGGGGTTCTCTGCCGAGGAGGAGGCGCTCAACAGTCTGGATTATGGGTTCTTTGATAGCACGGCCAAAAAGAAGGCTAAGGTGAAGCCGGTGCAGGGGCTGCTGGATGCTTACTGGTCTGATTTCGTGCGCGAAACCGGCATTGATGTCGGTGACAATGTTCCGCGCGCTCAGCGAGATAATATCGAGAAGTTCCGGGAATGGTACTACAAGCCCGGAGGCGTGTATACGAAGAGGCAAGAGGACTATGCCGACTATGCCCGCCAGTACCTCAAGCTGTGTGCGGTTGAGGCTGTTGCCAATTACAGGCGAGATGGAGGGAATGACTGGGCGGAGGAGAACACGGTCATTTCGTCTGCCATTACAAAGGGGATGCAGCAGTTGGACGGCAGTGGAAGCGAGATTTCCCGTTGGCGTGATTCTTACAGGGCAAATATGGCGACGGCCGCTAAGCTCGCTGCTCAGGAGGCCGCCAGCTTCCGCAAGCAGGTGAAGCCGTTGCAGGATGAGGCCGCGGCGGAGAAGGCACAGGAGGCCGCCCGCAAGGAAGCGGAGAAGCTGAAGGCCGACAGAGAGGCTGAGCAAAGCGCTTGGGAGGAGGAGGCCGCAAAGGCTGCGCGAAAGAAGGCGTGGAAGGAGCGGAAGCAGGCGGAGTATGAGCGCGAGCATCCATACGCCGGGGCGGTGAATGTGAGCATCAGCTTCGCCGATGATGGGGATGATGTGCCTTGCCTTACGGTGCCGCCTCAAGAGTATGATCGCATCCGCGAGCAACTTTCCGCCGGTGATGGTGATGGCATCGCCGTGAAGTTTGCCGGCAGCACCAAGGCGCTTGTGGTGAAGGCAGGTGCAAAGGGGAGCTCGCAGGCGACGTTTAATCATGCCGCCTTTCTCTATCTCTACGGCAAGAACCGGCGTCTGAAGCCTGCGGATTTGAAGCGGCTGGTCAATCCCCATTCTCAGGAGCTGCGCTTTGTGATCGCTGCCCCGAATGCTTTTTAACGATCCATCTTTTCTGACATACCCATGATTTCTCTACTCGACACAACTTCCGATTCTTCTACTGTTCCGGCGAATCCTTCCGAGTCCGCCGCTCCTGATTCTACGGTTCCGTTTGCGATTCCTGTTCCTGAAACTGAGTCCGCGTTTGCCACCCGGAATGCTGAATCCGACACAGCCGCTCAGCGCGCTATGAAGGAGAAACGGCTTTACGCGTTGCAGTCGGTGTGCCTACTCGACCGCGATGCTAAGTTCAGGGAACGGGTGCCGGAGGATTTGTATTACATGATAAGCGATCGGGCGCTGTCTGACCGCGCCGGGCAGGATTTGCTGATCGGCGACGAGTATGCTCGTACGGTGAGCAACGAGGATGTTTATGGAGCCTTGGAGCTCTTCATTGAGCAGGCTCCGGCCGATAAGCAGCCCCAGATGCGCGAGCGTCTGAGAGGGTGCAAGACGGAGGCTGAAGGCAAGCGCCTGCTCGGACAACTCTTCCGACAAGAGGTTCAGGAGAATTACGAGCGCGATCTTAAACATCAGCAGGAGATGGATCGCAAGAAGGAGGAGTTGGGGCAGGCGTTGAGTCAGGACTTGCCGACGGCTATAATCGAAGGGCGTGGGCTGAATCCTGAGTTGATGGATCAGGCGCAGCAGTTTGGCAATTCTGAGAAGATTTTGGAGGCGTATCAGCGTGCGCGCGCTGCTTTCGACTACCTGCGCACAGCGCAGCGGGGTGGACTTGATGAAGCTTCTTATGAAGACCGAGTGAAGAAGGAGTACGAACGGCTGAAGGAGTCTCGCGCGACTGAGCGTGCGGCCTTTGATTTAGCGATGTCTACTGCGGGGTTCCCTGCTGATGACAGGCCTCAGCTCAGCACAATGCCGGATGAGGACATGTTGCAGCAGGCTCGTTCAAATGTGGGCGGCTCATATGAGATCAGCCGTTCGTCTATTGTGCGCCTTCTGGATATGATGCGCGATGAGCAAGGGCGGTTTGATGAGCAGGCTTGGTCTGCCTTGATGCTGGCTCTTGATTCTGACGCCGCCGGCCAGCAGACGATTGATAGTCGATTCTTGCGAAACTTTGTTGTGGCTCTTGGGCGGTTTGGTTCGCAAACTGCGGATACGTTTGGTCGTCAGGTTGCCAGATCTGGCATGGTGGCGCTGCCTAATACCTTTCCGGCTCCTCTGTCACAGGATGAGCAGGAACGCTTCAGGCGTTTGTATGCTCCCGAGGTGGAGAAGATTAAAGGTGGCCTTGCTCTGATTGAGGACGCGCGCTTGTCGCCTTCTGACCGGGCGTCTTACGTTTCGGGCATGCTTACCGAGTCGGGCTCCGTGGCGGGTGAGTCGATGCCTGCGGTGCTGGCCAATATGATTCTGCCCGGAGTCGGCGGTGTCGTTTTGTCTGCCGCGGCCATGTACCCCGCGCTGAGCAATGAGGCAGTCGCCCGCAATTATTTTGAAGGTAAGCGGAATGCTGAGACCTTGGGTTTGATTCAGGGGGCTTTTCAAGCTGGGGCTGAGGGGCTCTTCGGAACGGCAACGCGCTCGATTCCTGTGGTGGGTAGGATGATGGATCGCGCGGCCCTGAAGATGGCGGGTGTTCCGGTGGTTGGCAAGATGCTGGGAGCGGTTCAGGGAAATGCGATGCTGCGTTATGCCGTTGATTCAGTCGCTCTTGAGTCGTTGGGTGAGCTCGTTGTTGAAGACGTTGTCGCTGAGACGGGTACCTATCTGACGGTTGAGGGGGCGAGGGCCCTTGGTGTTGATTTCGATCAGTATGAGTGGAAGCCTTTTCAGACTGCTTGGCAGAATTTTCAGGATAGCCGCCAAGTGGGTGCAACGGTCGCTTACTGTGCGGCTTTGGGCTTGCTCGGTGTGAGGCCTCGTGCAGCGGCTGCAAGGCAGTTTGCGCAATCTCAGCAGGCGATGCTGGCTGCCGGATTGACTGAGAAGAGTGCGAGACAAATTGCCCGATTGGAACAGCAGCAGCGTGAGCGAGTCCCTGAGTTGCTGGAGCGTCAGGAGGCAAAACTGGGACGCCGGCTCACTGAGGAGGAGGCGCGCGAGATCGTGGAGCCTCTGGAGAAGGAGTTGAAGGAGACGATGCAAAGCGCCTACGAGGCCGATGTGCTGGATGCAGATCCTGTGCAGCTGGCAAGAAGGCTTGAGAAGAATCACGAGCTCTATATGTCTGAGGCCGAGAGTCAGGTGGCGCTTCGTGAAGGTGTCCTCAAGGCAGCGCTGCGCGAGATGGGCGTTCTTGATACGGAGCCTACGATCACGGGGAAGAATCTTGTCACTCTGGAGGTGCCGGTCCGAGGTTCTGATTCGGTCGAGCATAAGGTGGTGGAGTGGACGGATGAGCAGCTCGCCGCATATGCCCGCTATGCATTGGGGGAGGTTGGCTTGCGCAGGATGCGAGAGATTCGATCGGCGGCTTTGGCGATTGACATGGCTGAGCAGTTGAATCAGCAAGGCAAGGATTACGCCAAGATGCTTCCTATATCCGAGGCTGCGGCGCCTGTCGCGGTTGAGTTGGCTAAGAGTCACGGCATGATGAATTTGCCTGTGCTGCGGGCTTTGGCGGCGGCGGCAAAGAGGGAGGGGGAAGCCGGCGTCGAGGTGTTGCCCGGTGTGCGGAATCGTGTCGTTGCCTCTCTGGCGGATTCGTTTGAGCAACGTTTGGATGTGGCTGAGGCTTTGGGTGAGCTGTCTCAGAGTCAGGCGCAGGACGTGCGTTCCGGGCTGAATGATGCCGTTGGTGCTGCGGCTGTGCGTTTGCCGGCCGCTCAGGGGCCGGCAAGTCGCATTCTGTATAACCCCGGGCACACGATGTCTGTGGGGATTGCTGAAGATGCCGTGGAGGCTATGCTGACAGCTCGGCTGAGACGAGACGGTGGGATTGATGATGACGGACGGGTGACTCCTACCGGCCGTCGCTGGCTTGAAAATATGATGGCTGAGATGCGCCGCGTGAATGAGCTGGTGAGGGCATCTACTGGCGCTGAACTGATGCCTGGGCTGGATTCTGCTAGCCCGGATTTGCAGACAGTCACGGAGTATTTCTCTCATTTGGTTCAGTCTGATTTTTACAGGCGAGCCGGGCATTACGGGTTGAGCGATGAAGCGCAGAAACATGTGAGCTTCATGGACGCTGCGCTGATGCAGGGAAGGTATCTGGATCTGATTGATCGCGGTTTCTCCCAGTGGGTGCGCAGCGAAGAGGGGCGGGCTTGGGAGAGCGCAGGAGGGACGCTGGCCGGGTTGTTGAATGAGGCGGGGCTTGAGCTCGTGAGTTTGTACAACAGTTCCCGTGTGCGTGCCGAGGCTGTGGCGGCTGTTGAAGAAGCCAGGGCGTACATGCGAGATCCATCTGCCGGAGGCAAAGTGTCTCTGGCGGATTTGGAGCAGACTCTTGAGTTGGCCGGGCAGGAGCAGCAGGAGCGCGACCAGCCTTCTCTTGCAGAGCATGATGTTCCCGCTGAGGATAGTGTTACCGGTGAGGCAATCCCGGATGACGGAGGGGAGTCTGCTGCTGCGTATACGGCCGACGGGCAGTTGGTGGCGCCACTTGGCACAGAGGTGCTGCAGGAGCCACTTGAGAGGGGAGCCGGGCTGGTGGACGGGGCTTTTGCCGCGATGGCAGACGGATCTGTCATGGGTGTGGCTCGGGTCGAGGATATTGGGCTGTGCCCGGATGTGCCCCAGTTTAAGACGAAGAAGGCCGCTGCCGGGCGTGAACGCGCAAGCGAGGATGGAACGACGCATGAGTTGTCGGGCGGGTTTCGCAAGGATTCTCCACCGATTACTGTGTGGCGACGCAAGAATGGGGCTCTTCAGGTGATTACCGGGCGCCACCGTTTGGCTCATGCTAAGAAGAATGGTGAGGCTTTCATTTCCGTTCGGGTGTATGATGAGGATGCTACGCATGATGCGTCGTGGGCAAAGCTTTACGATGTCGAGATGAACATTCTGGACAGGCAGGCCGGCGCTCAGGATGTGGCTTATTTCTTCAGGAATTCGCGCATGACGCTCCAAGAGGCTGAATCGCGAGGGCTCATGCCTCGCCGCAAGGATGGCGAGCAGACGGCTACGGGTACGATTGGTATCGCTGTGGCTCTTCAAGCGTGTGATGAGGTCTATACCCGCTTTATCAATGGAGCTCTCAGTGAGCGGAATGCCTACTTCATTGCAACTCTCGGTGTGGATGCCCCTGCTCAGGAGCTGGCGGCCAAGTTGCTCTCGGGCAGCAAGCCGAAGAGTCTTGAATATGTGCGGGCTTATGTGACAGCCGCGGAGGAGCAGCGCGCAGCTTCGGATGAGCCGGCCATGTTTGATTTATTCGGCCATGATGAGAGCTGGGCTCAAGAGGCTGACAAGCTGGCACGATATGTCGAGGCTGTCAGAAAGCACTTGTCTGCGCAGTTGTCCATACTTCAGTCCGGTAGTTCTCTGAAGCGCAAGGGTGAGGCAGCCGGGAAGCTCGGCATCAGTATTAAAACGCCGCAGGATTTGACGCGACTGCTTTCCGAGATGGTGGTGTTGGATGCTGCTCTGGAGCGCATGGATCCTGAGCTTGGTCTGGGCCGCTTGGCTGCGGAGTGGGACGGCTCGGGGACTCCGGATGTGGAAGGCAGCGGCCTCATGAATTATGCTGCCAATCTTGTGGTGGGGATGAAGTCTGCGCCGAGCTTTTCGCTTGCCGACATGCGCAAGACTCGGGTGCGCCTGTCGGCCAAGGATGTGGCCGAGATGTCGGCCATGCCCAATCTGCGCATGGATGTCGATAATCTGGATCAGGTGTACGAGATGGCCAAGGCTGGCATGGACGATATCCGAAACGCGATTGAGTCTGTGGGGCGCGACCTTGGATTGTTTGTCAAGATGCGCAATTCTCTCAAGGGGAGAGAGCGAGCTGCCTTCAAGGTAAAAGATGACTACGAAGGGGATGCCGGGAAATTACTTGACGTGTACGGAGGAACAATTGTCTTGCAGCCGGGAGATTCCTTCACAGATGTCATTGAAGCTGTAAAAGCTAATGGACTTGATATTGTGCGCATTAAGAACAATTACGTTCGTATTTCAGAATATGGGTATGCCGATATCAAGTTGAACCTTCGGACTCGTCATGGATTTATTGGAGAGCTCATCCTCATTGAGCAACACATGATGGAGGTGAAGGGTGAAGTGGGACACCTGATTTACGAAGTCGGCAGAAAGATAGATCCAGCCATTGATTCTGATCCGGACTCGGAAAAAGCGTCACGACTGAAGACCTTGCAAGAAGCCCTAGTCCACTACAGCCAAGGGCTTTATCAGGGCACTGACTTCAATGACATGAAAGCGCTCCGGAAACGCGCGCTCGACGCATGCCAAGAGGCGAAGGTCAAGCTGAATGACTACGTCAGAACAGAACTCCCGGAGCTGGAAGCGGTGCTTGGAAAGTTACAGCAGGGCGAGGAGTATTACAGCACACGCGCCCAGAATTCCTTTTCCGTAACGGTTCGGAACTCGTACGGCCGCTTATCGTACGACCGGCAGACTGGGAATGACCAAAGGGTGTATTTCCCTTGGTACATGGATAAACGATACCAGTTGCCTCGCCGTTCCTTCCCCCAGACGTTGTCGGTGTCCAGATCTTCCATGAATCGGCAGAAGTCGATCTTGGAAACGGCTTCGCGCAACTCTTCAAGGGTATCATATGAGGTGAACATAGACAATTCTCCTGTATCACAAGGCGAGGAGAAAAGCAAGAACAATTTTGCAAAATCTGCTTCTTCAGCCGAAGAGGTCGAGGGGATTCTTCCGCTGCGTACGTGGGAAGGGTGGTTGCAGTTTGAGCCGAATGAAGCATGGGCCGGGCCCGAAGTTGAGGCCGCTGAAAATGTCGCCGGAGTGGGGGTACGAGAGGGGGAGCACGCGGGAGCCGATGGCCTTCTCTCAAGCTTTAGTCTTGCTCAACAGTTGGACGATGATTATATGGCTGCCTTGCGTCGAGGTGACGAAGAAACCGCTCACAAGCTCGTCTTGGAGGCCGCCAAAGCCAGCGGCTACATCGCCGACAGCAACTATCAGGGAAGCCTAGCCTTCAACGGCAGCGCTCCCGGAGAAAACGGCTACTTTGAAACAGAACAGGAGCGGTACAACGCATGGAAAAACGGAGAGTTTGAAGGGACAATTACGCTTAATGATTTCGTGCGACACGGTATCGACCCGACCAACCTGAAATGGCAAATCAGCGATGAGGGAGCATACAGCCGGGCAGAGGATTACACCCGTGAAAGCATCGACGCCATACGCGAAGCAAAGGCGTCTCGCTCCAACACCATCACCATCTACCGCGCCGAGCCCAAGAGCGTCAAAGAAAAGAGCGCGCGCAATGGTGACTGGGTGACGCTCTCGGAAGCCTACGCCAAATTACACATCACCCTTCAGGACTGGGACGGAGCGAGAATTATCAAGCAGACTGTTTCCATGGATCATGTGTGGTGGGATGGTAATGACATTAACGAGTGGGGCTACGATGACGGCAAGGAATACGCCTACCGGAACACCGCCAACAACCGCAAGTCTCTGGCTACCGTCACTTATGACGCGAACCGGAACATCATCCCGCTCAGCCAGCGATTCAACCCGCGCAAGAGCTCCGTGAGCTTCAGCTTGACCATTAAGCCGGTGGCTGATTGCATATCTGAGCTGTGTACTCTAGATAAGGAAGGGAAGCCTGCAAAGTCTGCCTATCTCAGAAATACGGAGTGGGGCAAGGATATCCTTGTGGAGTGGGGTAAAAAAAGCCCCAAGGGGTACAAGTCCGGTGTCAATCACATCGTAGACAGAAGGATGTCTCAGGGGCTGACCCTGGATGAAACTGCCTTTGTTGTGGTTTGCGTTCTCAAGACGGTACAGAGCGTTCAACCTGTGGAACAAAAGAATAGGAGAATTTTCGAACGTTTCGGAATCCGAGCAATAGTCGCAGAAGACAGCCCAAACGAAATTCCTCTCCTTTCTGGGTTCATCATCACTCCCAAATACAAGAAAGGGGCAGGTGAAACTGCGGCTCCCCTTGCCGGCACACAGCTCTACGCACTAGATGAATTGGCCCGTACTCAAGAAGTGGGTGCTGCCCTTTCCTCTGCTGTATCGCGTTTCGATTCCATTGTCAAGCAAAATCCGTCAGATTGGGAAAAAATTATTGAGCATGAGATCGAGATGCTGCGCATTAAGCAGGAATCCATCTTCGATGATGTCTTCATGAAAGCCCCGAACGGCGAGACGACGAACCTGACGGAAAAGCAGTGGCTCACTGTTCGCACTCAAGCTTTCAAGGACTGGTTTGGAGACTGGGAGAATGACCCGGAGGCTGCGAGTAAGGTTGTGGATGAAAACGGAGAGCCGAAGGTGGTGTACCATGGCACCGCCAGAGCTGACCGCGTGGGCACGGTGTTCAGACCCGACAGAGCGACAAGCGGACCGATGGCCTTCTTCACGGACAATGCAGAGATTGCAGCTAATTATGCTCGCAATAAAGAAGACACGAGTCTTGAGTATGAGAATGAAGACTTAAGCGATTATCGCCAGAGATTCCGCGTGAAGCTTCCCTACTTTGAGATTCCGTTTCATAAATACTGGGGATACATACCTTTTTCTGACCGAGCCCGCTTGACCAAGTTGGCGGGGCATATCCGCGATGATTATGAAGGCTCGGGAGGGTTCGTTGTTGACGAGGAAAATGATGACGGCTCCGGCGGGTTCGCTGAGAACCTTAGGCGAGCCCGAGGAAATGCCTTCGAGGCTTTGGTCTATGAATGGCTGGAGAGCGGAAATCTCTTCAATGAAGAAGAGAGGTTTATGGAGATTATCGATATTCTTGATCTGCCATACAAACCGTATTATAGAGACCCGAACTACCGCGAGGAAAAGGTGTATGATGTGTTCATGCGCATCGCCAATCCGTTCATAACGAGCAAGATTACAAAGCGAAACATAAACTCACTGCGCGCCGCAGCAAAGAAGGCAAAGCCAAGACAGAATCGACAGGCTGATTCGTGGGATAAAAATCAATGGGAACCCATGGAGTGGGTTTCGCGTCTTGAGGAAGACTATGCTGCCGGGACGGATTATGTGTGGACGTCTATCCCGGATTGGGTGAGCAATTGGCTGAAATCCAAGGGTTATGATGGTATTATAGACAGGGGTGGGAAGTATCACGAAACGAATCACGTTGTGTATGTCCCGTTTGAGTCAGAGCAGATCAAGAGCGCAACCGATAACCGCGGCACCTTTGACCCGGCAGCTCCCGATATTTCCTTCTCGGCCCTGACGGCGAGCCAGCGCCGTGAGGCTGTGCAGAAAGAGCTTGCTCTCATCGCGGTGAAGGATGAGCAAATAGCAGCTCTCGCAAGTGACTGGGAGCGCATGCTACAGGATCTGAATAAGGTATCGCGTGCGGGGGAGTCGGTAAGGCTGGGGGATGGAGCGAGGCTTTATGCTGAGCTCTTGTCTCTGATCTCGGCTACGCGGGCGATACTGCCGCCGCACTTGGCGCAGATGGGTAGGCTCAATCTGTTGATGCACTGGGCGGCTGCGTATGCGGAAATGGTGCAGCACGGTGATCTGCCGATGCGCGGAGGGGCTATGAAGGGGGCAGTTGCCGAGAAGTTCTTGTCGGCAATGAGGAAGCAGCGTGATGCGCTGCTGCTGCAGGGGCTCAGTGAGGAAGAGGCGCGCGAGGCTATGGCTCAGCTTGGCGCCGAGCGGCTCGATCGCTCGCTGAGGAAGGTGGCTGTGGCTTGTCGGGACCAGCTGAACCGCTACGTCAAGGAACAGGCATGGGAGCGTATTGAGTCCATTCGGAAGCGCGCCATGCCGAAGAGTGAGCCCGGGCACCGAAGCAAGAAGGGCAAGATGGATGCTGACCATTACAGGACGATGGGAGAGATCATGCGTGCTCTCCGGATGACGGAGGAGCAGATGGACGAGGAGTATCAGGCTGTGGTTGCTCAGATGCAGGCGCTTACCGGCACCGAGGAGGATTATGAGAAGAGGCATGGAAAGTTGCAGGATGCCCTGAACATTCTGACGACCTATGGCTGCTGGCAGGCGATGAGCTCTGCACAGGCGCTGAAGGCGGCGGAGTCGTTCGCGGAGTTTGTGGCAACGGGGCGCAATAGCTGGAAGAGCGAGCTCGACAGGCGGAAGAGAAAGAATCGGTGGATGATGCGCCGCATGACGGAAAATATGCGGAAGCAGGCTACGCCCGCTGCCGTGAACAAGGAGCAGAATAAGGATGCGACAGGGGTGCGGCGCACGAGCAAGCGCGCTGCGCTGGACTACATCTACGGGTTAATGAACTTCAGTCATCTCATTCAGGCGAAGACTCGGCAACTGGGAAGCAGCATGGTGGTGCGTTTGCAGGATATGCTTCTGCAAGCGCAGGAAGGCAAACACCGTGAAACAAGCAGGCGCAATATGATGCTGAGCATGAAGCTGAGGGAGATTTTTGGCTGCAAGAGTGAGGCGGATGCGGTGCGGGTGCTCAATGAGTTGGGGAAGCAACGCGAGGACCATGGCCTCAGGGCGTGGAAGCGCGAGTCGCAGACGTACACGCTGGATCGCGAGGAGGCAGAGGCGTGGGTGAGCATGACTCCTGCGGAGCGCAACGCTGTGCGCCAGCGTGAAAGGCAGGAAGCAGAGTCTCAGCAGATGGTGCCGCCTGACAGGGTGCCCGAATCTGAGATGGAGCAGCTGAGGGCTGTGCTCGACGAGATGAACAACCGGACTCGGACTCTCTCTAATGGAGAATCAAAGCCCTCACCGAGCAAGGCAAAAACTGTGAAGTTGACGGTGAAACGCTGGGGAGAAAAGGCTGAAGCGGAGACGCTGAAGGTATCCCGGCTGGCTGTGGCAAACAACTTGCTGCTTCTGGAGCAGCCCGGTTATACGTCTCTGCTGGAGGATTGGGGCATTATCCGCCGCGACGCCAGCGGGCGCGAGCTGACTCCCGGGACACCCGAGTTCGAGACCGACTATGACCTTGAGGCAACGTTGAAGCCGTACTATGACTTCGTGGGTGAAGAGTGCATGGAGTTCTGCTACTGGATGCGCGATTACGTAGCTGAGTACGTGACTCCTCTGACGAATGAAGCCTACAATCGACGCATGGGGGTGCCTCTGCGTCTCTTGCCTCTCTACTGGCCCGGGAACTTTAATATCTCTACGATGAAGGAAACGGACTTGCTAACCGACCAAAGCGGCGGCGTGCTCGGACAGGCGGCCAGCTTCACGATCAACCGAGTCCGCAAACACCACGCGCAGGCAGACTGGAATACGAATGCCCTCTCTGTCTTTTATCGGGCAACGGACGAGCAGCTCAACTATGTCTACGTGGGGGAGCTTACGCAGGAGCTGCGTAATATGTTCATGAATGATGGGTTCGTGAAGACGTTGGAAGTGAATTGCGGAGTTCAGTGGGTTAGAGCAGTGAAAGACCAGATCAACATTCTGGATAATTGCGTTGGGATTGAAGCCGTGAATATGGAAGCTATGGGTAAGGTGCTGGCGCGTTTCTTCGGACAGCTGGCGAAGGATGCACTGGCGTTCAACCCGAAGTCCTACACGAAGCAAGCAAGTGGCATTCTCAACGGTCTTACAGCGGGCCTTGTGCCCCGATCGGTGATTGAGAGATCTGACGGTGCCAAAGAGCTAGCCTACAGCAAAATCGGAGTGATGGAGTGGGCTCAATCGCTCGGGAAGGTAATACTCGGAAAGGGGAAGGTAAGGCTGGAAGCTTTACAGCAGCGCGAGTTTTGGCAGCAGCGTTACAACAAAGCTCGCGCTGAGGAACGTATGCGCAAAGCCTCCACGTTGCGCAGTGCCCGGCAAAGTGTGTACGCGGGTGTGATTGCAGACACCGGCATGCGCGTGATGGGTGCCATTGATCGTGCTGCCAATGTTCCCGGGCTGCTCGCTTTGGCCGATACGTTCTACTCTAGGCTTGAGGCACTCAACAAGCAGCACGCGCTTGGTATGACGCCGGCTCAGATTGAACAGCAGGCTCTGGATGCCGTTGGTCGCGCGCTGGATGTCGGGGCTCAGCCTATCACGCCTGAGCAACGCGCGAGCATGCTGGCCACCGGAAGGGGCCTGAGCAAGGTCATGCTCAATGTGGCTACGATGTTCAAGTCTGAAATCTTCAAAGATCTTGCCCAGCTGGCAAGCCAGTGGATGAGCGGGCAGTGGGGAGCTGCCGCGCTGCACTATGCTATGCGCGGAACGTTCAACTATGGAGTTGTGTGCCTGCTCTGGCAACTGTGCTACGGAGGGGACGATGACAAAGAAGATGAAGAATGGATGGAGGCAGCTGGCAAGTACGTTCTCGCCGCTTTGTCGTCCGATTTGACAGCCGTGCCTCTTCTGGGGGAACTGCCAAACCAGCTCTACAGCTATGCCAGCGGCACGGGCTCTTGGCACAGCACCCCGCTTGTGGGCGATATCAGCATGGCGTACAAGTCGAGCGTAAGGCTGGCGAGAAAGGGGGATGAGATGGATATGCAGGAGATCATGAGGCACAGCAAGCGTATTCTGCGAGGGCTTGCCCTGCTCGCCGTCCCGTTCGGGTTCGGGCAGAGTCGTTGGGGAAGCTTCAGTGATGCTGCTCTGGATGCCAGCGTGATCATGAATCCGGTGAAGGTGGGGGCTGACGTCTACGCGGCGCAGACAAAGTGACGGAGAGCCGGGCAACACTCTTCGGCTTGAGTGTTGCCCGGCAAGCCGCTTATAGCCTCGGGAGCTTCTCGGCGGCGTCGCGGAGCTGTTCGGCGGATGGGCGAATGTAAACGGAGTGGACTGCCGCGGACTCATGCCCCACCAGCTCCATCGCCATACCCTGTGACACCCCGGCGGCTTGCAGCATTGTTGCTACAGAGGCCCGCAGACTGTGGAAGGTTTTGGAGTGCCATGTTCGTCGGTGACCACCCGCGCTTGAGCCTTTCAGTCCTATGCCGTGGAGTCTGACAAGTTGGGTGAACTCGTATGAAGGGTTTGTGTGGCGTCTCAGCTTGGGAAAGACCCATGTTGCAGCGTCGCCTCCCCGAGCTCTGGCAGACTCGTATCGCGCGAGCGCCCATGCGCGGAAGTCCGGCATCATGGGTTGGGTGAGAACACGTCCGGTTTTTCCTGTGACCATGCGCACGACTCGGCTCTTCTGCTAATTGTGTGGAATGACGTTGCAACGGAGCAGAGAGAAGAAGA
>DGYMR06203__coassemble_1214_pt1 | contig 17381 bp, 21 predicted proteins | sample DGYMR06203__metabat2_low_PE_047 | metagenome-assembled genome bin DGYMR06203 | reverse complement strand
TTTTTCGGTGTTATTTTCAACACGCTGCCGGAGTCCAACGAACACCGAATGATGAGAGATTCAATAAAGACAAGCCGATCATTTTCTCTCAAGCATATTTCCCCAAAACAAACATCGAAGCTTGAAATATTCTCGTATGCTCTCGGCCAAACCATAAAAGGAATGCGCGAGATATACAACAGCTCGCAAATATTTCCCAGCGATGATTTGCTCAGTTGTTCCAAGGAGGTTGGACAGAAGTTATAGTCTTCACCATGATGCTGAACGAGCCAGCAACCAACGTTATTAATTTCCGGGGTGTATTCTGATGCTCCTTGAGGTGTGTTATTCGATGCCGATAGAGGAGACATCAGACATAACATGACCAACATGCGTGCGAGGGTCTTTTTCACTTGGCGGATAAGTTGTAGATTCTGAATCATCACACGCCCCGGGCGGTGGCTGCAAGCGCGGGGTTGAGAATGGCGTGCAGGCTGGGCGTGCGGCTATAGTGAGTATATGTGACACCGTCGTGCTTGTCAAGCCCCCGGCCTTTCGCAAGCCGCTTTTGGCGGGAAACAGCGTCGTGGACGAGCAATCGAGGTCAGCCGATGATTTAGCCTTCGCCGCGCTCTTCACGGAGCATCTCAAAAACGGAAGTTATAACGAAGCGATCCCACGAGCGATTGAAATAAAGCACGGGGAAATCTTCCTTTCCGTTCTCCAATCGATGCGTGTAGCACTCGTAAGGAGACCAGCAGCCTCCCATCCCCCCACCATGCCACAGGTAAAAACCCGCCTTTCGCAAGACATCAAAAGCCTTGTGCACGTCTTCCAAAAGGAGAATATCGTCCAGATATTTCAGAGATGATTTCTCGTCGCAACTGTAGGGGAATGAGCATCTATGAGTAACCTTGGGATCATAACCGCCGAAAACAAGATGGTGACAATGCACTAAAAACATGACCAATCTCAAACTCATCTTCTCTCGAGGGGCTTTCTTGCAATAGCGGGCCATAAATCCCTCAGGAAGAAGTTTTGGATTGCCAATCTGCAACCCGAACTCAATGGTGCACGAATCCCCCTGACGAATATCGGCAACGATATTCATGTTGTATGCTTTCCGGGCATTTTGGGGAAGCCCCCGGCCGTCACGCGCTTGCGAAGACATAGGACACTCGTTAAACCGGCACTCCTTCCTCGTCACAGGAGAAAACGCTTTTCCCCGAGCTCAAGCGGATGCCTGACGATCTTATATCATGCGGCTCGATGCAACGCAAGCCGCTTCTGGCGGAAGGGGGAGCGCCGGTTCCCGGGAAAGGACTATTTTTTCTCCGGAAACAAGCAGAAGGGAATCCATATGTAGGGAAGGATCAGCATATCGGCAGCAAGCATGGGGACGCTCACCCACAAGGGCCATCCTTGACTCCTCAATCGGCCGATCATGACGCATAGGGTCGCATAGCATACTCCGAGGAGCAGCGCTATGAGAGCGATCAGAATCAAGAGATATTCCGACAGGAGCCCATGTTCATCATAAACCGCCACGTTTTCATGATGAGCCAAGGCCCTCATGAAAGGGTGATCCACAATGGCATACTTGACGATGCGATCTGAGATCGTCTGTAAGCCGAAACGCCAAACGACCAGTAAAGGAAGGGCTATGCAGATGAACGGCTTTCTCGATAGGCGTGTCTTAAACGTCAGGAGACCTCTCAAGTACATCATCATAACTGAAGTGGTATGCAGGCACCCCCTTCTTCGACACACACGAAGGCGTTTTTACCCCCCGAGCACGGGTGGGTGCCTGACTGTTTTATATCATGCGGCGCGGTGCAGCGCAAGACATTTTGGCGGAAGGGGGAAGAGGCGAGGGCGATGCGGCTCCCCTGCTCTGCCGCACTTGGGGGCTCAGGGTGCCGGCGGCGGCGCTCGGCGGGGGACGGCGGCGTTTTTTCGGGGGCGTAAAAAACGGGCAGATTTTGCCGATGGGGGATGTACCGTTGACGGGGACTGCCGGCCTTGGTGCGGAAGGCTTGCCACTCACCGGCCGGGCCGACTTCTCACTGCTGCCTGAGTTGACGTACGCGGCAGAAGCCACCGCTGCGCCCCCGATTTCCGCAAAGAAGGGCTTGCGCTGCCGCGTTCCGCATGATATAAGATAGCCTCGCACCCGCCCGAGCTCGGGGGAAGAGAAAGCACCTTCCCGAGTGCCGAAGAGGGGTGCCGGCAAACTCCCTCTCACCATGAAAAAACTTCTTCACTCCCTGTCGATGCGCGGCGCGATGAATCGCCGCTGCTACTGGTGCAGCAGCCTGTTGCCCGCGCTGATCTTCGCGGCCCTCATGCTCCTCGGCTGCATGCTGGCGGAGGGCTTGTGCTGGCACTATGGGGAAGCCCTGATGCCGATCGGTATCGTGATCTTCCTGCTCATCCACATCTTTTCGCTGCCGGCGGCGATGCTCCACCCCCTGGCGGGTGCGGCATGGGTGCTGATTCCCCCCGCCTACCGAATGATCGGCCAGGCCGAGTTCATCCGCACCGGCGAACTCCCGGGGCTGACGTCGGGGCTACTCGCGCTCGATGTGATTCTGGGAATCCTGCTGCTGCTGGGGTTGCTGTTCTGTAGCCTGCGCCTCACCGCTCTCTCCGTCCGCAGACAGCGCGATGCCGGCAACCGCTTCCGCTTGCTGCCGGGCCTCCTCTTTGTGATCGGCGCGCTGACGCCGAGATTCTATGCCGAGTTCGACCTCTTTGACATCATCCGCTACCATGCCTACGACGATGTCGTGCTGGTCGCGCTGCTCGTGTGGAGCGCGTGCTGGTATGTCGTGCAGCTCGTCAGGCTCTCTCTGCCCACCCGCGAGCAAGCGCCGACCGCCGCGAAGCTGCCTTAAGGCGGCTTCTGGCAGCTTCTCCATACCTTCCGCCGGCGCTCTCCCCTGTCCCTGTCGTTTTCACGCTGCCCCGCGCGCGGGCGGCCCTGCCGCAGCCAAGATCGCCATACCGTGGCGCTCGCGCCTGCTCGTGTTGTATGAAGCGGGGGAGCATCCGGCTGTTCGCATCGTCGAGGCCTATCCGCATGGTGGAGGAATGTGTAAGCCGGCACCCCTTCTCACACGATGGTTGTTATAGAGTAATCCAGAACATCTCTTAGCTTGTTGCTGCCGTAATAGCGCTCTTGCCGGAGGTAAAATATCCGGCGCTTAAGATCTTCATGGGCTTTTCGGGCACGGGGGAGATCTTCTTTGTCGAGCTCCCGGCATTTTTTCCACCGATCAAGCCCCATCTCGCGCGCCAGCTCCGCGTCCTGAAGGTCCAACGTTTCCAATCGAGACCTCAACGGCGCGACCTCCGAGGCAACGGCATCGGCAGATGCCTGATCCTTTACGTCTTGCAGGAGGCGCGCCATGTTCTCCTTGAGGGAGATCACGCCCTCCGCGAGGGCCCGGTGCTCGGCTGCATAGTCTCTGTTGAGATCCTCTCGCGGCTCACAGGCTGAGGGCAAGAGACTCAGTGCAAGTATCGCGAGCAGCATCGACGCCCGTCGGAGGGCGTTCTGTCTCTTCCGGCTCATGGCTAAGGCGCAGGTTTGTCTGTTTCTCATGGCGTGTGAAATCTCAGAGGGGGGACTCACGGAGCCTCCTCCTTCCTCTGCTGATCCAGTCGATCGCGGGCTTCCTGCCAGCTCTCCGGCACTCCGCCGTAAATTGCCCCCAGCTCCAAGTAAGGCAGAGCCAAATCAGGGCGTTCCATGTCCATGTAAATTCGGCCGATGAATCTGGCATCATCAACATATCCGAGGCCCATCCGGCTTCTCTGATACTCATAGGATTGTTTTCCCCAGCGCGCGGCCTCTTCCGGATTTTTCTCGCAACCGATACCGCTTGCGTACCACCGGGAAAGCACCCTCGCGGCAGGGCCATAGCCCTGTGCGGCCGACATTCGGAGCCAGACAAAGGCTTCGCGGAGAGCCGGCGCCGAGGACATCTCGTCACGCTCCTCCTCCTCGAGAAACTCCGCCGGAAGCGCCAAACAGCGAGCATATCCGTACTCGTACTCCGCTTTGCCTTGCAAGGCAGCCTTCATCCCCCAGTTCAACCCCGCGCTTCGCATTTGCCCGCCCGGAAACTCCGCGGCCTCTGCCATGTGATACATCAAAATCGCCTGCGCATCATCACATCCCATATGTGCGGCAATCCCCAAGCACATCCTGGCGTGCTCATTCTCCCACGCCTGCTCTCTGCCGACTTCGCGATACTTCTCATAGAAATAGTGCGCGGGCTTCTCCTCCGTCGTCAGCGCCTCTCCGATCTCTCTGTACTTTTGCAGATCTGTGTACAGACTCAGACAGGTCCCTCCGAGAACGACGACCAGAATCAGCAACAGAACGGAAAGAACTCGCCACAGCGAGCCTTTTGTCATACGGGAAATGAAGTGATCGGCCATGACTCTTCTCCTTCTCAGTTCAGCAAAAAACGTTCATCCTCAGCGACCGGCACCATCCAAGGCAGATAGGTGTCGAGAACATCAACGCCGTCATGATCATCAGCCAGAGGCCATGAAGAATTCATGCCATAACCGGCAGACCAGAAAATGTAGGCATATTTGGTGGCAGACAAAACGATTGGACTTTCCCGAGATTTCAGCTCTAACACCATATAGCGGGGCAGATTGAATACATTATTCTCCTTGTAGATATAGAGCCATTGGTCGGTGTAGGGATATTCGGCCTTGAACAAAAAAGAGAAACCATCTCGTTTCAATTGTTCATGGTGATAGGCAAGCTGCTTGCCCCTGTATTCATAAGGCTTGTTAAACTTATAGAATACTCCTCCGAAATACAGAGTCATGACGAGGATCACCAAGACGATTGCACACCATGTAAGACGCCTTTTCATCGGGTTTGAGCCGGCACCCCTTCTTCGCCCCTCGGGAAGGCGCTTTCTCCTCCCCCGAGCACGAGCGGATGCGTGACTATTTTATATCATGCGGAAGGATGCCGCGCAAGCCGTTTTTGCGAAGGGAAAGGGGCGGGAGACACGAGCTTTGCTGCCGGCGAGCTCTCTCGGGCGATGGGCTCCCCCTGCCCCGCTGCGCTTGGTGGCCTCAGGCGCGGGGCGGTGTCGGCGACGCGCGGCCGGGGTGGCGCGGTGTTTTTTCGGGTTTTGGCAAAAAACGTGAAAGATTTTGCCCCTTGGGAACGTACCTCTGATGAGAGCCGCTTGCCCCGGCGCGGAACGAGGCAAGCGACTCACGACAGCAGAACAACACCCCCTTCACGCATGAAAACGATGAGACCCATTCTGACCGCCGCCGCAGCTCTGGCTGTGTTTGCGGGCCATGACGCACAAGCAGAGACGATGTTTCCCGGCGATCCGAATCATCCTGATTATGGATACAGACCGCCGAAGTCCATAGGACGCCCCGTCCACTACGCGAGTGTTTTGATTCAGCTCATCTGGAAGCTGGACGGAAGCGAAGCCGCGAGAAAGGCGGTTCTCGACCGAATTACAGAACACCCCGAGGAGGTCAATGACTACTGGGTGCATGACGGATGGTCCGGCACGCCCCTGACGGAAGCCATTCAGCGGAAGGATGTGGAAGTTGTCAAGTTGCTTCTGGAGAAGGGAGCCATCCCCTTCGCTCCGGGCGGGGCTCATCAATTCCACGAGAACATCGACGGGAATCCTGAGTTCGCCGAAGTGCTCAAACCCTTCTACGAAGCTCAGAAGAAGTATCCTGCTTTCCATCGGATTCTGTATTCGGCCCCCTACCGGGAAGAGAACAAGAAATGAGCCTTCCTGCCAAGCGCCCCGGCCATCAGCGTCTGATCACGATGGAGCACGCCTCTGACGTCGTCAGAGATGCAAAGGGCGTCCGGTGTCGGGCGATTTTCGCCGGACGATTTTTTTCTCCTCTTTGGCAAAAAACGTGAAAGATTTTGCCCCTTGGGAACGTACCTTTGATGAGAGCCGCTTGCCCCGGCTTGGAACGAGGCAAGCGACTCACGATAGCAGGCCAACAAACGCATGAAAACGCTTTTCCTCACCTCTCTGGCGGCCCTCGCCCTGCTGCCTGCGCCGGCTCTTGCCTCAGATGAGGCGCGGCCTTCATCCCGCATGGACGTCCGGGAAACCGACAACGGCATCGACACAGGGCGCCCGCTGCCACAGGCACGGGGCTCGGCTTTCTCTCGAGATCCGTATCCTGCATTCATCAATCAAAAGAATGGGCAATTGGTCATCGAATATACCTTGCCTCGACTCGCTCAAGATGGCCCGTCCATGTTTGTGATAGAATCCTGCAGCCTTTCCCCCGATGGCACGGAGCTCACAGTCCACAGGCAAGTGCTCTACGCTCCGGCAGAAGGGATGGAGAAATCCCTGCACCTCTACAAAGTCGAAACGACAAAGCCTTACCATTTTTCGGTCAGGGGGCGGCTCTATATTTTCGAGGTGCGAGACTCGATCATAAGCTCTTGCAAGGTTTTCAAAGTGAAAAAGGGGCAAGAGAAACCCACCTTTTTGCGGCAGATTTACCCTGCCTCTGAGGGGGTTTACGGCATTTTTTCACCTGTCTGACGGGATTCCCGCCCCCTCGGCATCCATGATGTCTCGGCGGCTCGGCCGAAAACATCCGGTATAACAGGACGGATTGCGGCAGAGCGATCAGGGGATCAAATGAGGATATGAGCTTGACCTCAAGGGAAAAGCCCTTGGATTATTCGATCATGAAGTACAGGGCGAAAAAGAACAAGATGCTCAGAACTTCCACGACCACGGAGAGCGGGGACGAGATCGCCGGAGGGTCCGAAAGGGTCTCCCCCCCGTCGCAGTTGAGCCAGGCGCTGTTGGCGTTGCCTTTCAGCCGCCTTCCACTTGCTGAAAAGGTGTACGGTTAAGAAACACAGTCCGATACCCAGCCCGAGCGAGATCCAAGGTCTCAGGTATGACGGCAGCGCTCCGAGACGTGGTGCGAAGAACGACGCGCAACACATCACCGCCGTCACAAAAGCTATATAGAATCCGACTCTATAGAATGTATGCATATCTCTCGCGTGGGTACGTGACTATCTTATATCATGCAGGACGATGCGTCGCAAGTCCTTTTGTGAGGGAATGGGGAGCATTAGGGCGGCTTCCTGTGCTCCCCTTCTCTGCCCGTGCACCCGAAGACGCTCCGACGGGAGGCAAATGCCCGCCGCCGAAAGCGCGGCGGTGGGCATGGATGGGCCGTATAAGATCATTCCCTATCGTCTCTGTCCCATATGGATTTGAATCTCGATATGATCTCCATGATCACGGGATCAATCTGCGAGACTCGGGTATCATATACAAAACGGACGGGCTGCACCATAACACCGTATCCTTTGGGAACATCATTTTCGACAAAATATGCCTCATAAACTGTTCTCGATCCGGGACCTCCCGCTACACCATGAACGAGCGTGCAGTGTTCTCTGCGCTCTATGGTGGGAGAAACAATTCCCTTTTTTACAAAGTCTATGGTCTCTTCAACAGTCAACTCGCGAGCGGTCTCGGGGCTTATGAAATTTCCCCAAAGGGGAAGCGCAACGATGTGGAATGCTCGTTTCTCGCTTTCCAAGACGAGGATGTGAGGCGGCTCATATCGTGCTCTGGGACCTTTGTAGTCAACAGGAAAAATCATACTCTTGGGAGAGAAGAAAAAATCAGAAGGGTACTCAATGATAAACAAGTTCGCGTACCTCTCGCATTCCTCTCCCCGTCCAAAGCTGACCCACTCAGTAGCCGATGCCAGAAATGTCGCTAAGAAAAAAATGATGGTCGATAATATTTTCTTCATCGGTTCTAGATGTTGTATTTTGTTATATCTGCTGTGTCACTTTGGGATATTAGTCACATACACCGGGCATCCCTTCTTCGACACTCAGGGATGAGCTTTTCTCCTCCCCGAGCACGCGTGGATGCGCGACTATCTTATATCATGCGGAACGATGCGTCGCAAGCCATTTTTTGAGAGAATGGGGAGCATTGGGGCGGCTTCACGAGCGCCGCAAGGGCGAGGCGCGCAGCAGCGAGTACTGCTCGGCAGCGCTTTTGTTTTAATCTCCACCATCGGCATCATCCACCGCAGACTCATCCCCGCGCCATGGACTGAGGAAGGCAAGGTATAAACACCCGACCAATGCGACAGCGCTTTCAAATTGTCCTGATTCAGATTGAATATCAAGAGAATCACTCTTCGGATCCACCTTGTATTTGGCATTGAGAAAGACAAATTCTCTCTTCGGGAATAATGCGTATTCAAATAATTTGATCTCTTCGCTGATATTGCCCAATTCGCCGTACAAGGTCACCGAAAGCCTCCTTCGTGCATGCATCAGGAGATCTCCGACGTTCCGGCCCTGATCGTCATAGACGGAGAAGGCGCGTTGTCCCAAAAACGACTGACGGAAGCGGGTTTCATCTTTTAGATGAAAGGATGTGTTGGCCCGGAAAACATATCCTTTTCCCTCTTTGAAGAAAAGAAACCTCCCTTCTGCCTCGGAAACATTGCCCTTGCTTTTTTTTAAGATCATGATCGTATAACTTATGGCATTTCAAGTAAGCCGGCCCCCCTTCTTCGACTCTCCGGAAGGCGTTTTCCCCTCCCCCGAGCACGCGCGGGTACGTGACTATCTTATATCATGCGGCGCGATGCAGCGCAAGTCCTTTTGTGAGGGAATGGGGAGCATTGGGGCGGCTTCCCGAGCGCTGCGAGGGTAAGGAGCGCAGCGAGTTCCGCTCTGGGTCTCACTCTCCGGCGCCGGCATTCGCGTGTCAACATGCTACACGCTGGGACGTCGGAGGGCGGGACGGATTTTTTGCAGCACGCGTGCTTGCTCGATCGCGCCAAAAAGCGGCTGACCCGTCTCGGGCCAGCCGCTGTAGCGGAACGTTCCGAGGACGCCTTGGCTCTGCCCCAGCGCCCGACAGAAGCTCGTCGTGCATGTCTCAACGCCACATGCGCCGGCTTCGCAGCATCGGCGAGACTCAATCCGCGGCCGAGCCCCACCTCAGAGCAAGTTTCGCGCCATTACTTCAATTTCGACATCATCCGCTGCGCCTGAGCTTCCCATCGCTCCATGACTTTCTGTTTGTCCTCCTCGCTCAGCTCCGGGAGAGCCTCCAGGGATTGACGGAAATACTCGCGCGCCCGAGAGATATCCTGCGCGGTACCGGTGCCCGCCAGACAGCAATTTGACAAATACTGATAATGAATCGCCTCTGCCTTCCCTTCGCGGACTGCCTCCTCCAACAGGCGAACGCCCTCGGCGGTGTACGCCTCGGCCTGCTTCTCCGAAATCTCTTCCACCGCAGGCTCGAGCACAAACGAACTCATATCGATCATCGCCAGCGCGCAGCCTCCGTCAGCCGCCTTCTGCATCCAATACCGAGACAGCTTCATCCCATCCTCATGGGAAATGTTCATATGCGTCGCGAGCCGATGGAAAAGGACACCCAGTTTCCACGCGCTTTCCGCATCCCCGGCTTGGGCTTTTTCCAGAGTCTCGCGGATGAGGTTCTGATCGGGTATGACGTCCGTGCTGACTTCGCTCAGCAGGCTCACGCTTCTCTCCTCAGGAGAGTCGGGCTTGCAGGAGCTCAGGAGCAAGGCGCAGGTGATGATGGCAATGATAGATTTCATGATGGTTGTGATGGGTTATAATAATGGGTTAAAGAATAAGATTCGCAAGCGGGCGGGCTGACGCGGAGGGGAGACACGTAAGCCGGCACCCCTTCTTCGACACTCCGGAAGGCGTTTTTCCCCTCCCCCGAGCACGCGTGGGTGCGCGACTATTTTATATCATGCGGCGCGATGCCGCGCAAGCCCTTTTGTGAGGGAATTGGGGAGCGCAGGGGCGGCTTCCTGAGCTGAGGAGATACGACGATTATGGTGACGGATGGGCTTTACATATGCCCCATTTGCAAGGTACTGCCTATAGCCCGCTATTGTTCCACTCCAGTTTGATTAGCGACCTTTGCCCTCCGAACCCATAGGTCACGTTCCCATAGATCTCGTACGCACGATCACTGACTTCTACCCGGAAGCTCGCGAAGTCGATACTCTCCTCCTCATATGATTCATATTCATAGACGACCGTTCGAATACCATCTGTCGCACTGAGTGCATTATATTTGTGCAGGTAGGTGAACACAACGCCGACCAGAGGAAAGTATGAAATAGGGCGCACAACTTTCCTATTGTACACGCTCACACCGTGTTGAGATACGATGAGTTCGTTGCCGGAATAGACGAGCGTTCCGATAATCTGGCAGGCATAGGCCGCCAGAAGAACATAAAACCATATTGCTGTCCTTTTCATGGTAAGATGGATGAGTAAGCCGGCACCTCTTTCTTCGACACACAGGAAGGCGCTTTTCTCCTCCCCCGAGCATGCGAGGGCGCGTGACGATCTTATATCATGCGGCGCGATGCAGTGCAAGTCCTTTTGGGAGGGAATGGGGAGCGTTGGGGCAGCTTGGCCAATCCATCACCGCCATGATAGGCACAGCTTTGGCCGGGGGCAAGCAAAACGCGGGTTCGCCTCGCGTCCGGCAAGCCGGGGCCGGCATAGGTATTTGTTCAATTATATCTTCAGACCTCCGTCGATCTCTCCTGCATCGCTTGATCTACAAGAAGCATCGCCATAGAACGTTCAAACCGCGTTCCAGGGTCTCTTGCTAGCTGAAACTGTATCCACTTCTTTACAACGTTCAATTGCTCCAGGTTCAATTTTTCGTACACACTTCTTGTGCGGTTTTCTCTCCATGGATCCACTTCATCAATTTCCACCTTGCACGCGCAAAAAAGGTACGTGTAATGATCCTCCGTAAGTCCTGTATCATAACTTATATCATTCTGCCCGTATATTTTTCTTACTTCTTCCATGTAAGTAAATCTCATGATGGAAGGGAGGTAATAGGCAACAGCTTCTTCTGTAAGTAAAACGGATGAATCAAAATTATCGTACCAATGCTCCACATCAACATCTATCCAGCGGCGATTCAGCAAAGGCTCTGCGTGTTCCAAAGCTTCATCGTATTCGCAATTGTCTGCGAGTCTTCGGATATCATTTGTCGGAAACCCATTCACTTCTTGCGGGAAAAGGATTTCTATCTCTCGGATACGCGACAAATACTTCTTCAATAAACGTCTTCTCATGTTCTGTTCAACTTCCTGATGCAGGCTTTACCGAGTCCGCTGTCGTTGTATTCACGGCTCCACCGGATGGGCTGACTCGCTGCCGCCTCTCCGGGGTATGCGGAATTCCTTGATTGACGGAACCGCCCACGCCCCGGGCGGTGGCCGCGGGGGTGGAGGAGGTTTCGCTGTGCAGGAGTGCCATGGTGTTATCGTTAGTATAAGCGACGCCCCGCGCGCCTGTCAAGCCGCTGCCTTCTGTTTTCGCGACATCGAGCGCCCGACTGCCCTGCACCCCCGCTCTGCCGCTCCCGGGGCGCCGACGCGGGGCGGCGGCACTCGGCCGGGTGGCGCGGTGTTTTTTTTCGGTTTTTTGGGAAAAACGGAAAGATTTGGCCGCTTTGGGGCGTATCCTTTATGTGAGCGGCTCGCCCGGGTGCGAATAGGGTCAAGCGGCTCGAGATGCCGGAAAAATCCACTCAACCCCTTCACGCATGAAAACGCCCCTCCCTACCGGCCTCACCGCCCTCACGCCGCTGCCCGGGATCGGGCTCAGGATTGAGCGCGTTGTCCCCTCCCTGGTATCCCGGATGTTGAATCAAGGATCCGAGCCGTCGATTCCCCCGGGTGAATGTCATTTTTTCTTGCTTCCGGCCTGAATTTTGATAAAAAAGCCTTGGCTACACCTTTCAATCAAACGATCCATATCATGATGTCAAGTCATCTCATGCGCTTACTCCTTTTCTCTTTCTGTCTCATTGATATGACGTGCGGAGGGAGTGCTGCCGCCACCACACACCAAACGAGCGAAGAATGGGAATCTTTGTGCCGAGATCGCATTGGCGGAACGTTGATTTGGAACAAAGAAAAAGACATCGCCGTGTTATATATGAATCTGGGGGCGGATGCCTACAGCTATTACTACTTTTGTTTCAAAAAAGATGAACATGGCCGCATGCTTCCGCTGGCGGTATTTTCAACGAGGTCAGATTATTTGCACCCTACAGAGGTAAAGATTTTGCCATCCGGCATTCAGGTGACACTATCCGATCGTTGCCATTCACATTGCACCCCCTTCTTCTCTTTTGAATCGCAACGCGCAACCCTTGAAATATGGAAAAACATGGACCCGTCCGAAATTTTCTCCGGGACGCCTCTCTATGAGGAACTGAAATTTTAAGGGAAAAGAGGGGGGAGCTATTTCTCCCCCCTCCTGAAGACGGCCCATCGCCGGAAGCGCCGCCCTCAGGGCGTCAGCTCGTGCTGCTCCCCCTCCGCAACGGTCCCGGTGATTCCCCAACTTTTTTCAGATGTTGTCAAAAAGTTGAAAGATTGTTCGCATCTTGAGCGTACCTTTCATGTGAGCGGCGCGCCTGTGTGCGGAACGAGGGCACGTCGCCCGATATAACAGAACCATCAACTCAAACCCTTCACGCATGAAAACTCTCCTCCTCACCTGTCTCACCGCCCTCAACCTATTGCTCGGAACCGCCACCGGCAACACCGAGTCTGCTCACGGCAGAGCGGTTCCGAGTGACTGTCAAAGACAAGAGTCGGAAAGCAAGAAGGGGAACGGCATCCGAGAGGTGTGCACGCGGCTCAGCGAAAAGCAAAAGGAGCCTTCATCAACGGACGTTTTTCTCGTTTCGTATGACAAACCTCAAACCATCCTCTCCTCGACCATAAAAGGGTACGTCAAACAGCCGAACCGTGCCTATGTTTACGTCAACGAGAACATGTATGCCATTAACTTCGGGGAGAACAAAAGCATCACGCCCCTCTCCTTCACACCGGTCCATGCGAGTGATCGCCTCTCCCCGCTGATTACAGTCGGAAGCCTTTCCCGTAGTGATCCCTTTGTAAGCAATGAGATTGAGAATGCAGGAAGTTGCTATTTGCTGCCGGAACAACTGCCGCCCGTCACGGAATATGCCGTTCGCAACATGCCCGAGCATTGGAAAGTCCAAGCCTGCTCGGCCGAAATGCACGAGGGGAAGATTTTGCTGTGTGTGTCTGACCCGACGACGAAGAAAAGGTACTACGCCTTTTTTCATCCCGACAGCTCTCTGATGGATCGCAATGTGTTCGAAACGAAATGCAGCCACGAGTACACTTCAACGTACAGCGGACTCGTTTGGGATGGTGATTATGTCATCGAAGTTCAGGCGTCCAAGTGGAAAGAGGTTGAATATCAGATCTACTCTTTGAAAGAACAAAGAATCATCGACTATGGATGTATATCGTTGGGAAGTGATGATGTGCTTGTCATCATGGAGAAAAGCCTTTTTCTCGTGAATGTCACCAAGAACACCATAACGCAGCTACGAAAGAAATGACCACGAACTGCGATGGCCTCCGGACGCCATGCGACTACCTCGACCAGTTGCCCGGTATGCATAGCAATAATAAGGGAGGCCTTTTAGTGAGTGACTTGCGCATGCCAATCTCCCGCTGAACATAACCTCCCTACACCTTGCAACGTAGCACTCCTTACTCGATAGGTTTGTCCCATTGGTAATCTTTTCCCAGCCAATCTTCCTCATAGAAAACGCACATCTTCACTCCGGCAATCACCAAGTTTCGGGACTTCTTGTCACAGCAGACGGGTAACAAGTGCAGGTGCTTGACGGCGTCGTAAGGCAAAGCATTGTCACCCGTATCAACACGACGCAGCTTCCCTGAGGGGATCCGTCTGTACAGATCGAGAGCTTCGTAGCAAAAACGTCGCCCCTCCTCCGGGCGATAATCCAGCAGAGCGAAGCGCCGGATGCTCAGCAAGGGAATAACGCAAAGACCTCGTGGATTGAGGCGCGGCATGCGGCTCAATACCTCCGCATACCAAGGCAGAAATTGAAACCTCTCCACGTCAACGTTCCAATCCAGGCAGCGAGAATCCAGCTGCCTGGCATAGCGCAGCCACTCGTCTAACATAGGCTTGAGCATTTCATAACTGCGAGCATCTTTGATGGTTTCCAACAGGAATTTCACCCGTTCTGCCACCAGTTTCATCCATGCGCTTTTCGCTAATTGGCAGAACTCTTTGCTGAGAGGCGGCAGAGCCGGAGGCAAGCTTGCCTCAAACTCATCATCGAGATGCTCTTCCAGCTGAAACTCAAAGTCGGCAAAGTTAAAACCGGAATGCAACAGCTGATAGTTGATTGACGGCCAATCACTCCCCCTGCGCGGAGAGTGCGGCTTTCGGCGCAACGCATGAATGATAACTCCGTCCGTTCGCTCCGCATAGCGATTGCAAAGCTGGGAGAACGAAGCCAGAAGAGTATGGAGGCGCGGGCGCTGCGCCGGAGCAGACGTATACTCAATCTCGGGTTCATCCATCCGCCAAAAGAGAATGAGGCGTTCCTTCCGGACGGACTCGCCGAAGGCATTTTCCCAACCCTCCGGCTCTCCGCCAAAGGCAGCATCCGGCGGAAAAATGCAACAGCGGGAAACGACTTCCCACGAGGCATCCCGTAACTCGATGCCAATGTAACTGTAATCGGAACAAAGATTACATGTTTGCATAGATATTGACGATTTAAGCTTATAAAATAACTCTTCTATCGGAGAAGTCCGTTCAACGCATGCGTGATGAGCTTACATCTTTCGATTGGGAAATAAGCCGGCACCCCTTCTTCGCCACTCAGGAAGGCGCTTTTCTCCTCCCCCGCGCGCGAGCGGGCGCGTGTCTATCTTATATCATGCGGCGCGACGCAGCGCAAGCCCTTTCTCGAGGGAATGGGGAGCGCCGCTCCGCAGCGCAAGCGTCCCTCAATGAATGGGGCTCGAGGGCCAGGCCTCCGTATCCATCTGCGGGCTCAGATCCGTGCTCATTTTTATGCTTGCCATTCCCCCCTGTTTCCATGCCTTAACGGTTTCCGGGCTCATGCCGAGGTCTGAGGCAATTTGAGCCAGGGTCGCCGGTCGGGGCTTCCTTGAACTTCCCCTCTTCGTTACCGCCCCGCAGTTGTTCTTCAAGTCTGAGATTCCGTATCATCACGTTCTGTAACTTTCTTGATCTCTGTTGCTAAATTAGAATGCATCATGCGAAGCTTTCTGTTATAATAGTCAAAAAACAATATAACCTCTATGGTATTACTGCGAGCTGAAGACCCCTTAATAAGCATCCTCATATGGAAAGAATCCAAGCAGTAGACCGAGGTTACTCTATAATAACCATATTTTGTTGATGATTCATCCTCGGAAAGATCCAGCCAAATGGCGATGAATACTTGGTGTTTGATCTTTTCAATTTTGATCGCAATGTAATCGTCTACTGTTTTCCATGTGCCAAACACCCACTTGGGTAATCTTGTTTCGGCGTTTTTGACGAAGTATTGATGAGATTCATCAATAGGTTCATCGTTGCGTTTTTCGAATATATCAACATCAGTGTACTTCACCAAGAGAGTTTTTTTAACACAGTCAGGAAGTAGTGTCATTTTGGCGTTCAACCATGAACTTGTCATCCAAAATGATATCTCTGCATTACTTGCCTCAATTAAGTGGAGTGAACACTTTTCTTTCCTGAGTATATCGAACACACCTATTTTTAACCCATTGCCACAAAGTCTCATCTCCAGACGATAATCCAAATAAATTGAAAATAGCCATTGTCCTTCATAGACTTTCCAAGCATCCAACTTCTTTCTGATGATCATGTTCCATTTGCGGGGTTTATCATTCCCAAATTCATCAAAGCTTTAGGCTTATGCTGCGAGGTCGTTTGTGCGTGGTGACGAAGCCATCCACGACCCGGGCGGTGCCCGCGAGGGTGGAGCCGGTTTCGCTGTGCAGTCGGGCCATGGTGTTATCGTTAGTATAAGCGACGTCCTGCGTGCTTGTCAAGCCGCAGCCTTTTGTTTTCGCGACATCGGGAGGGAGCCCGCCGTGCTTGCTCAGGAAGTTCAATGATGGGAGGAAAATACTGCGTGTTTATTTATGAGATAATTTCCATCTTTACCAATGACCCTAATCCAATAGATCTGATACCGAAAACTAAATTCTTCTTCACCGTTGGCGTGATGTTCTGCTACAAGTAAAGAAGCCTCCCCTATTCGCTTGATGTTTGAAAGGAAACGCAATCTATCTTTCTCTTGCGGAATAAAAATTTGAAATTCCGCCTCGTAACCATCAAGCTTGCTGTGCTTGCTATCCAGAACAACGACGCTCTCACGATCGATGAGTGCATCCAATTCGTCCCACGAGGGGGTAGTGAAGTAGAAATAGAGAATGTAGAGCGAAAACAAGGTTGCCCCGAGAATGAGAGGTATGCAGAGGATATAGATAACCCATTTACATATCTTCCGAAACCAGTAATCATATTGTGCCATTGTCATCTCTTTAATTAGGTTTTATGCTGATTGATGATTTAGCTCTTTCAAATTTACAACATCACATTCATACGAAGCACTCTCTGACCCGGAAAATTCTCGTTTCCGGGTCAGAGACTTAGACTTATGATTTCGCAGCGCGGTATCTCTTCGCAAACATCATCAACAACGCTATGTAGTAGACCGGGCCGAGCTCGCTGTCGTTGTATTCACGGCTCCGCCGGATGGCTTGACTCGCCTCCACCCCATCGGCGGCGTCGGAGCTGCTGATGGCGCGCCCGGCGGGGTCGGTATGCGTGGCAAGGATGTTTCGCTGTGCAGTCGGGCCATAGTGTTATCGTTAGTATAGACGATGCTTTGCGTGCTTGTCAAGCCGCCGTTTTTTGTTTTCGCGACATCGGGAGGGAGCCCGCCGTGCTCCCCTGCTCTGCCGTTGCATCCGAAGACGCTCCGCCGGAAACAATCTGTAGGCACGCAGCTTGGGCCGCGTGTCAACATGCTACGCGCTGATTTCTGTAGAGTACGTCCATTGCCAGCTTATCTACTCACCACAGGGGTGGAAAGGGGCTGAAAAATCTATCGCCTGTTTTGTATAATATGAAGTTTTGCCTCCATCCGAGCATCGGGGGTCATTCAGCCGCCACAATCCAATCACTTTACTGCCGCTCACTTGGATGCTGCACACGCATTGACCCTGGGCTGTTTGCAAATATCCGTCTCTCATGATGAGATGATCCATCCTGAGCGCGCTCGCACCAGTATATTGGACACCGTAGGGTGTGAGTATGCCATCGTAATCGCCGTCCTCCCCTTTGTCCCAAATATGCAGAAAAGAGAATTCTCCCTTGTTTTTGCAGGGCAAAATGACAATCACATCTTCGGGATAATGAGGCGTTCTGAGAC
>DGYMR06203__coassemble_1187_pt1 | contig 17780 bp, 12 predicted proteins | sample DGYMR06203__metabat2_low_PE_047 | metagenome-assembled genome bin DGYMR06203 | reverse complement strand
GGTGGCGATGAGGTCCATCATGGCGGCTGCGGCTCGTGCGGCTTCTCGCCCGCGGTTGAGGGAGGAAGCGATGCAGCGGGCGAAGGCTTGCTGCTCGTCGTTGAGGAGGAGGACTTCGTGGATGACGGGCACCATGGTTTCGCAGCCGATGGCCATGAGTTGGTTGGTGATGCTGCTGCCGATGAGGTCGGCGTGGGCGGTGCTGCCGCGCAGGATGACGCCCAGAGCGATAACGGCATCGGGGCGCAGTTCCTCAGCCATGCCGGGGGCACAGATGGAGCGCTTGACCATCAGGGGGACTTCGAAGGCGCCGGGCACGCGGTGCACGGTGACGCGCACGGCGGGGGCGATGGCTTCGAGCTCGTCGATGCAGTTTTGAAGAAGGGCATCGGTGTAGGTCTCGTTGTAGGTGGCGCAGACGATGGTAACGCGCCCCTTGCCGAGGTGCAGATGCTGGCGCTGGGGGAGTTCTGTGGACATGGCAGGGCTGCCTGGACGGCGGCGCTAATCTAGCACGTCGCCGTTTTTTCGTCAAGAGCAAAACAAGAGGCGCCGGAGGGGCGCTCCGGCGGGGGACGGGACGCGAGCCCGGCGCGTTTTTCCGTCAACGCGCGCGGACTCGCTGCGATTCCGTGTGAGGGGAGCCCCCGATCATGCACCCATCCGCCGCGGCGGCAGCGCCGCGATGAACGGCGATGAACGGCGCGGCGGCGGATTGCTCAGCGGCGGGAGGAGGCCATGCGCCGCGTCCGGCTGCTCCGGCTGTAGCTGCGGCGCTTGGCTCGCTTGACGGGTTTGTAGCCGGTGCCTTTGGGCAGGGAGGCAACGACGCGGTCGGGGATTTTGATGCTGCTGACGCTGGCGTCTTTCTCGGCGGCGAGGTAGGTGCCCAGCGAGCAGCTTTCAATGGCGACGGGGGTGCCGCGCTCGACGCGGTTGAAGAGGTCGATGACGTCGCGGCTGCGCATGCGGATGCAGCCGTAGGAGGCCGGGCGGCCGATCTTGCGCTCCTCGGGGGTGCCGTGGATGTAGATGCGACGGCGGTGGGTGTTGCCGTTGAAGTTTTCGAGGCCGGAGAGCTGAATGACGCGGGTGACGACGGGGTCGCGCCCGGCGGCGTCGACGTCGACGACTTCTCCGGTGGGCCGGCAGCGCTTGAAGACCATGCCGACGGGCTGGCCGTCGCCGACTTTGTTGCTCACGGCGTGGACGCCGAGCGGGGTGCGGTTGCTGCCGTTGCGAGAGCCGATGCCGAATTTGGAGGTGCTGATGTCGTAGGATTTGACGACTTTGCCTTCCTTGAAGATGGAGAGCTTCTGATCGCCGAGGGTGACGGCCACGCCGTTGCGGACAACGGCGCGGGGTTCGCGCTCACAGACGTGGTAGACGTTGCCGGGGGTGCCGGAGACGCAGCAGGACGTCAGTCCGCAGAGGGGGGTGAGGAGGCAGGCGAGAAGGCTGAGTTTGATGTGGCGGATGCGCGACGTGCACGAGTGCTCCATGGCGATTCCGAGTGATTGCGGGGTGATTCGTTATCGGTCGACGGGCTCGGGCGGGCTGCTCGCTCAGGCGGCGGTGGATTTCTGCGCGGCTCGGCGCTGGCGCATGCCGTCAAAGAGGCGGGCAAAGGACGACAGGCTGGTGTAGAAGAAGCCGAGGAAGGGCATCATGAGCAGCGCGTTGATGTAGTTGCCATAGATGAGGTTCACGGCCTCGGTGCAGGCGAAGAAGAGGCCGAAGAGCAGCTCCAGCACGGGCACGAGCACGGATTTGATGGCTTTGTAGCCCTTGGCGCGCTTTTCGACGGAGAGCTTGCCCTCCTGCGATTCGCCGAACTTCGGGGTGCGCACGAACTCGCTCTGGCGGCCGAAGACGGCTTCGAGCACGGCTTTGGCGTTGTTGACGGCCATGCCGACGCCGAGGGCCAGCAGGGGGATGAGCAGCGGGAAGACCATCCACCAGCGCTTCGGGCGCACGACCACTTCGGCGGTAACGTAGAACATGCAGACGGTCACGGTGGCGGTGAAGAAGAGGATGGCGGTGAGCAGCATCATGCGCGGGGTGGTCCAGGCCCAGTCGCCCGTGGGGGCGACGGCGCCGACACAGATGGGCACGAGCAGGATGCAGAGCAGGATGAGGGCGAGGTAGGAGTAGTTGCAGGTGAGGTGCGTGGTGGCCTCCATCTTGGCCTTGAAGGGGGCCTTGGAGCGCCAGATGTCGAAGAGCATCTTCTGGCAGACCTGGATGCAGCCCTTCGTCCAGCGGTGCTGCTGGGCCTTGAAGCCGTCCATATCCTCGGGCAGCTCGGCGGGGGTGACGTAGTCGTTGAGGTAGACGAAGTGCCAGCCCTTCATCTGGGCGCGGTAGGAGAGGTCCATGTCCTCGGTGATGGTGTCGTGCTCCCAGCCGCCGGCATCGGTGATGGCGCACTTGCGCCACACGCCGGCGGTGCCGTTGAAGGTGAAGAAGCGGCCGGAGCGGTTGCGGACGGTCTGCTCGAGGGCGAAGTGGCCGTCGAGGAAGATGGACTGAAGGCGCGTGAGGAGGTTGTGGTTGCGGTTGATGTGGCCCCAGCGCGTCTGGACGAGCGCGACGTTCGGGTCGGTGAAGTAGGGCATGACGACCTTGAGGATATCCGGCTCAGGGCGGAAGTCGGCGTCGAGGATGAGCAGGAACTCACCCTTGGCGACGGCGTCGGCGGCCTCGAGGGCGCCGGCCTTGAAGCCGGTGCGGTCGGTGCGGTGCAGGCAGCAGATGTCAAAGCCCTGCCGGCGGTAGTGCTCGGTGAGCTCCATGCAGAGGTCGTAGGTGTCGTCCGTCGAGTCATCGAGGATCTGGATTTCGAGCTTATCCTTCGGATAGTCGATGGCGGTTACTTTCTCGAGAAGGCCGCGCAGCACGAACTTCTCGTTGAAGAGGGGGAGCTGGATGGTGACCACGGGCAGCTCCTTCCACTGGCCGGCCGGCTTCGGTACATCCTTGCGGTGAACGATGTAGAGCACCACCATCATGAGCCGGTGCAGGCCGTAGCCCGACAGGCCGATCATGACGAGGAAGTAGATGACGAGCCAGATGAAGTTGAACCAGTATGCCATGTTCGTTAGGGAGTTTTTTGTTCTCGCAGCCTCAGTGTCAAACGCGGGGATCCGCAGGGAAATTGTGTCAGCCCGCACTATGAGCTTGACTTGCGGCGATGGTAATGTATCCTTTTGACTGAGTCAAGGCTAAAAGTCATTTTTCAACCCATTTTTATATGATAAAGCTGCATTTTTTCCTCCGTGCCGGTTTGTCGGGTTCTCTGGCGCTGGCTTCGCTCTCATGGGCTGACGAGTTGAATCCTGATGATATTATCACGGAGCCGCTTGAGGATATTTCCCCCGTTCTGCCGCCTCAGGATGAGAATCGCCGCCCGGGCGAGGTGCCGGCGATGTTCCGCGACGACGCGATGCTGGATGATTCTCATTCGAATCAGGAGTTGGGTATCAATGTGTATACAGCGCCGTCGATCAGCAAGATTTTTGCTCAGCTCGATGATCTGCCGCCGATTCCGGAGGAGTATGTGCTGCGCCGCCGCCCGGAGAAGTTGTCGACGGATGCGGGCTCGCTGGCGATGGAGATGGGCTTTTTGCTCGCCGACGGTTTTATCGCGGTGCGCAGCGGTCATATGAATGACATCAAGCCGATTGCTCTCGACTTGACGCGCTACGGCAAGGCGATGGGTGTGGGTGAGAAGATGAGCTCACATTCGGCGAGTCTGCTGGAGAATGCGGAGAAGGGGAATCTGGAGAAGTTCAAGCAGATTCTCTCGGCCACGCAGTCGGATGTGAATGCCGAGTTGACGGAGCTGCGCGATCCGGATCTGGCGCACCTCATTGCGCTGGGCGGTTGGGTGCGCGCGCTGAATGCGGCGACGGCGGCGATCGGGGCTCGCTTCGATGCGCGCCAGGCAGCGGTGATTTTTTACCCGGATGCGCCGGAGTATTTCTGCGAGATTCTCGAGGGGCTCAGCCCGGTGACGGCGAAGCGCATCAAGGTGGCGGAGCTGCGCGCGGAGCTGACGAAGCTGGCGGAGCAGATGCGGCTGCAGACCGATGAGGTGCCGACGGCGGAGCGCGTCGCGGCGATTCACGAGACGGCGGCGCGCATTGCGACTCTTTCGGTGGGCCCGGGTTATGAGCACTGAGACGGCGACGGCTCTTCCGCAGCGCGACTGGGTCAAGATGCACTTGGCGCTCTCGGCGCTGATGCTCAGCCGCGGGGCGCGCCCGCTCTACCGCGTGCTGTTCCGCGTGGCGCTGCTCAATGACAGCGATGTGGGGGTGCGCCTGCTGGGCCGCAAGTGGGTGCTGCGCGACCGCAGCGGCACGACGCGCGTGATTGAAGCGCAGCAGGTGTTCAATCAGCGCCCGGTGCTGACGCCGGGCAGTGCGTTCAGCTTCGGCGGCTGCCACGAGTTCGAGCGGCCGCCGACGGGGATGGAGCTGCGCCTCTTCGGCACGGATCAGGCGGATGGGCTCTTCATGACGCCGCCGCTGGTCTTCAGCCGCCGCTGTTTTGAGATGCGGCGCCGCTGAGGCACGAGCGCAGCTCAGTCGGCTCGGTTTGGGGCAGTCGGTCGCGAGATGCATGCCGGTGCTGTGTCGGCTGTCGGAGCTGAATCGGATCTATGCCGGGGCTGTCTCGCTCCAGAGGGCGCTGCGGCCGCGCCGGCGGTTTAGCCTTGCACTCGCGGCGCCTCCGTAGTAAGCTTTCCGCCGTACGCGTTTTTTCTCTCTGCCATGCTGATTGCTCCCTCCATGCTCGCCTGTGACTTCCGCCGCATCGGGGATGAGGCTGTTCGCGCGCTGAATGCCGGCGCGGACTGGCTGCATCTCGACGTGATGGACGGCTCGTTCGTCGACAACATTTCCTTCGGGCCTGATGTTTGTGCGGCCATTCGCGCGGCGGTGCCGGCGGATGCCTTTCTGGATGCGCATCTGATGATCGATGCGCCGGATCACTACCTGCCGCGCTTTGTCAAGGCGGGGATGAATATGATTACCGTGCACGTCGAGCGCGAAGGCGCGGTGGATTTGCACGCGACGCTGGCGGCGATTCGCGCGGCGGGTGTGCAGGCCGGGCTGGCGCTGAACCCGGCGACGCCTGTCGAGCGCGTGTTGCCCTATCTGGCGGAGCTGGACATGGTGCTGGTGATGAGCGTGGTGCCGGGCTTCGGCGGCCAGAGTTTCATGGCCGATGTTCTCGAGAAGGTGCGCGTGCTGGAGGAGCGCCGTCGAGCCGAGGGTCTCAGCTTCCTGCTGCAGATGGACGGCGGCATCGGCCCGGCGCAGGCGCCGCTCTGCCGCGAGGCGGGGGCGGACTGCCTGGTGGCCGGCTCTTCGACCTTCCGCGCGCCCGACATGGCGGAGGCGATTCGCTCGATGAAGTGAGCCTCCCTCGCTGAGCCGAGACGCGCTCCGCTTTTTCTTCCCCTCCTCTTACCCCCCTCCCCTGCCCCTCTATGGACAAAGGAATGCAAAGTCTGCTCAATGTGTTGCTCAGCGTGCTGGTGCCGGTGCTGATTCTGGAGCACTGCTCCTCGCACGGCCCGGGCCTGCTGGATCTGGGCCCCTATCTCGCCATGGCGATCGCGCTGGCCTTTCCCATCGGCGTGGGTCTCTGGAGTTTCATCAAGCTGCACAAGGTGGATCCCGTCACCTTTTTCGGCCTGCTGGGCACGGTGCTGACGGGGGTAGTGACTTTTTATGCGACGCAGGGGGAGGCGGCGGCGCTGCGGCCGGACACGCCTTGGTGGTATGCTGCGAAGGAGGCGCTGATTCCGCTGCTGCTCGGCGGCATTATGCTGGTTTCGACGAAGAGTGAGACGTCGATGCTGCGCGCCTTTGTGTATTCGGATGCGCTCTTCGATATTCCCCGCATTGAGAAGCGCATTGAGGAGCGCGGCTGCTCGGCCGAGTACGAGTGCGTGCTCTGGCGCTCCAGTCTGATGACGGCGGGGTCGCTCTTTGTCTCAGCGGCGGCCAATTTCGCGCTGGCGCTGTATTTCCTGCTGCCGGTGCTCGCGGAGACGCAGGAGCAGCAGCCGGTGGCCTACAATCACGCGGTGGGCAGCATGACGTGGTGCGGCTATCTCGTGATCGGTCTGCCGCTGATGGTGACGCTGCTGGCGGTGATTCGCTACCTGATGAAGCGTCTCAGCGCGCTGACGGGGCTGGAGGATGTGACGCTGCCCCGCTGATGCGGCCGATGCGGCCACGCTGATTTCCGCCCGGCGCCCGGCGCCCGGCTGTCGGCGGACGCGGCGGATTGACCGCCCTTGCGGCCCACACAAGAGGCTGAACGCCCCGATTCGGCGACCCGCAACGCGCCCGCACGGTGATACTCGAAACAGGAACGTGGCCAGCGTGTCGTATCTCAAGCGGGACATAAGCCACCGAAAGGGGGCGGCGGTTCCGCTCGACCAACAGGCCTCGGCGATCTCGTCCGGGGCCGGAGCGCGGACAGTGGGGGAAGGAGCCGCGAGGTCAGAGGCCCGAGCGGCGGGCGGCGTGGTGCCCCCCATCGGAGGCCGTCCGTTGACTAACTATCCCGACCGCCGGGCGCCTCGCGAGGGGAGAAGGAGCCTCCTCCGACTCCCTTCCCTGCCGTCCGGCGAAGGTTCAGCGGGCTGTGTTATCCCCATCCCTCAATTGAGGGGACTGCGCCTTCGGGTAGAGGCTGCGACGCCCGATGGAGTGATACTCAAAGCCGGCGTGCAGCACGTTTTCGGCGTGGAGGATGTTGCGCCCGTCGAAGATGATGGGCAGGCGCATCATCTCGCGCACCTTGCCGAAGTTGGCCAGTGCAAATTCGCGCCATTCCGTGGCGACGATGAGGGTCTCGGCCCCGCGCGTGCACTCGTAGAGGTCATCGCAGATGGTGACGGGGTAGCCCTTGAGGGCGGCCGCCCCGGTCTCTCGGGCCTTGGGGTCGTAGGCCGTGACGTGGGCGCCTTCATCGCAGAGGGCCTTGATGATTTTGACGGAGACGGATTCGCGCACGTCGTCGGTGTTTTGCTTGAAGGCGATGCCCCAGACGGCGATGCGCTTGTTGCGCAGCACCCAGAGTTTTTCGCGAATGCGGGCGAGCAGGCGGGGCACCTGCTGTTCGTTGATGGCCTCGACTTCGCGCAGGATGTTCATGGGCTCGCCCAACTGTTCGGAGACGTTGATGAAGCCCTTGACGTCTTTCGGGAAGCAGGAGCCGCCGTAGCCGAGCCCGGCGTTGAGGAAATGCGGGGAAATACGCTTGTCCATGCCGATGCCGCGTGCCACTTGCGTGACGTCGGCGCCGGCTTTCTCGCAGACGGCCGCAACGGCGTTGATGTAGGAGATCTTGAGAGCCAGGAAGGAGTTGGCCGCGTGTTTGATGAGCTCGGCTGAGGGAACGTCGACCTCGACGATGGGAGCGTTGAAGGGTTGATAAACTCGCTTCATCATATCCATGGCGCGCTGCGAATCGGCACCGATGACGATGCGATCGGGGTGCAGCAGGTCGTTGACGGCTGAGCCCTCGCGCAAAAACTCGGGGTTGGAGACGACATCGACGTCAACATCTCCGGGCGCATATCGGCGAATCACCTGCGCGACTTTGCTGCCCGTGCTCACCGGGACGGTGGACTTGTCAACGACAATGCGGTAGCCGTATTCGGGGCGCAGGGAGACGGCAATTTCCTGCGATACGGCTTCGATGTAGGAGAGATCCACGGAGCCGTCCTCCTGCGGAGGCGTCGGCACGGCAATGAAAATAATGTCGGAGTCTGCCACGGCACGCGGCAGATCGGTGCTGAAGCTGAGGCGGCCTGCGGAGACGTTCGAGGCGACCAGCGCCTCCAACTCGGGCTCGTAAATGGGCACGCGACCGCCGGTGAGCGCATCCACTTTTCGCACGTCGTTATCGACGCACACGACAGTATGCCCCACCTCCGCGAAGCAGGTTCCGGTGGTGAGCCCTACATAGCCCGTTCCGATAATGGCAAGTTTCATAAGCCTCGTTCCGAGTGTACCCGATTACACGGCGCAGGTCAAGTTCATTCCCCCTGATGAAGCCGTGAATTAAAACCGAGGTCGGGAGATAAACTCCCGACCTCGGTTGATAACGGGCTGTTCGTGTCGGTTCGCATTTGTCGCTTATCGGAAGTCACCGAACCGATCTGCCGAAGGGCAGAGGTGATCCGATCACGAAGCGTGCGGATCAGGAACCTTCGGCCTTCGTCGGCCGAGCGGACTTGTCTGCGGGCAGCAGACCCTGAAGCTCAAGCAGCGCATCGGGGTTCGGGTCTCGCCCCATGAAGTCGCGGTACAGCTCGGCAGCGGGCTTCGAGTCGCCCTTGGAGAGGATGGCTTTGCGGTAGTCAGCGCCGGTCTTTTCGTTCATCAGCCCTTCGTTGCGGAAGCGAGAGAAGGCGTCTGCCGCGAGAACCTCAGCCCATTTGTAGCTGTAGTAACCGGCCGCGTAGCCTCCGGTGATGCAATGGGTGAGCGTGCGCATGATCGAGGGCGAGGGTACGGTCTGCGGGATGCGCCAGGGATCGAGCAGCTCGTTGGTCGCAGCGTCGAGATCCTTGCCGAGGAATTTCTCGTTGTAATGCATGTGCATCTCCAAGTCGAGCTTAGCGATACAAAGCTGCCCCATGTTGTCGGTGGCGGGCATGAAGTATCGCACCTGCTGCATCTTGCGGACGAGCTCTTGCGGAATCGGTTCGCCGGTCTTGTAGTGGAAGGCGTAAGAGGCCAGCCCCTCAGGCTCCCAAGTCCAGTTCTCATTGAGTTGGCTGGGCAATTCGACGAAGTCCCAGGCGACGGAGGTGCCCATGTGGCAGCGCAGCTCCGTATCGCCGAGCATCACATGCATCATGTGCCCGAACTCGTGGAAGAGCGTCTCGACATCCATGTGCGAATAGAGGGCAATGCCGTCGGCATTCGGGGGCGTCAGGTTAGCGCAGAGGGTGGCCAAGTGGGGGGTATGCGGCTTGCCGTCGCGTGCCGGATCGCCGTAGACCAAGCCGTTCACCCAAGCTCCTGCACGTTTGGAGTCGCGCGGGTAGAGATCCATGTAGAAAGAACCGAGGTGCGCCTTTGTTTTGTTGTCATAGACTTCAAAGAGTCGCACGCCGGGATACCAGACTTCTCGGGCTCCCATCGGGCAGCTTTCTCCGGGCTTCAGGCAAACGGTCGGCACCTCCTTGATGGTGATGTCGTAGAGGTGCTGGTAGATGGAGAACATGCCCTTGATGACGTTGTTGCTCTCCTGATAGGGGCGCAGTTCCTCCTTGTCGAAGTCGTAGAGCTCGTGAGCCATTCGATCCATGTAGTAGCGGCGGTCCCAGGGAGCCATGCGATCCGACTGGCGGCCGGTCTTTTCGGCCGCAAACGCGAGCAGCTCCGCGTTCTCTTTGTCAAAGGCCGGTTTGACGCTCTGCATCATGCCGTCAATGAAGGCGAGAGCGCGGTCACCGCTCTCGACCATGCGGTGAGCCGTCGTCAAATCGGCGAAGGTCTCAAAGCCCAGCAGCTCGGCAAGCTCGCGGCGCAGCTCCATCACGCGGGCGACGATCGGTGCGTTGTCCCAGCGGCCGGCGCCGATGGAGGCGTTGCCCTCCCAGCAGGCCTTGCGCGTGGCTTCGACGTCGCAGGACTGCATCACGGGGCCGTAGCTGGCGTAGTCCATGGTGATGAGCCACTGCGGGTGCTCGGCGTCGCCGCGCCCCGCGGCCTCGGCGGCCTTGCGGGCGTTCTCCATCCAGTGCTCGGGCATGCCGGCCAGCTGGCGGCGATCGGTGATGAAGAGCTTCCAGTCCTTCGTCGAGTCCAGCACATTTTTGCCGAAGCGATCCGTCAGCTCCGAGAGCTCGCGGAGGATTTCGGTGCGGCGCGCTTTCTGATCGGCGGAGAGGTCGGCGCCGTTGTCGCGGAAGGAGTCGACGATTTGCTGCACGTAGCGCTGCTTCTCAGGGGAGAGCGTCTTGATCCAGGGCTGCTGCGAGGCGCTCTTGATAACGCTCCAGAGGCGTTCGTTGGCGGTGATGGAGCCGGTGTATTCGGTGTAGACCGGTAGCACGCTTTCCTTGGCGGCGCGGAAGGCGGGCGAGTCCATCACGGAGCAGAGGTGGAAGAAGTAGCTGAGGGCGCGATCGAGCTCGCGATCGACGTTTTCAAAGGCGCCGAAGACGTTCTCGTAGGTGGCCTGCTCGGGCTTGACCGATGCGATGACGTCGAGGCGCTTGCGCGCCATCTCCACCGCCAGCAGCACGTCCTTGGCGCCCTGCTCGGCCGTCAGCTTTGACCACTGCGGGTAGTGGCTGCCCTCCAGAAAGGGGTGGTTTTTGACCTCTGCGGCAGTCAGCGCTGCCCCGACTTCGGCGGCCTGCAGAGGGCTGGGCAGTGCCCCCGCCAGACAGCAGGCCATGGCAATCAGTAGTGTACGTTTTGACATAAAATGAAGAAGGGATACGGGCTCGCACGGGAGCTGTCGTAAAGAGTACGTCGCTTCGGCGCCATTTCTTTCATAAAAAATGAGCCATTTTCATAAAAAATGAGCCATCGGCAAAATAACTAACACATTGTCTCGCCGCGAGTCTTCCGCAGGCCCTTGCCGACAGCGGCACGAGCTCTCCGACAGGGGGGTGTGCTCTCCGGAAGGTGGTGTACCCTCCGGTATGTGGTGTACGCTCCGGTAGGAAGCCTTCTCTCCGGCTGGGGGAAGGGCCCCTCGACGGCAACAGGTTGCCTCTCGCCGTCGGGGCGAGGGAGGCCGAGCCGAATGCCGCCCTCTGCGGGCAAAAACAGGCGCACTCCGCGCTTGACAAGCGCCGTGCGGACTGTACAATCGGGGCGTTATGGCGAACTTCCCGCAGCGTCACCCCCTGGCTGCTCTGCTTCTGCTGCTGGCGCTTCTTCCGGCGCTCATCGGCGGCTCGCTGACGCACACCTGCGGGTGCCGGGGGCTGGTGTATGTGGGTGGTTGCGCCTGCTACGCTGAGGAGGACGCGGCAACACGGGCCGATAACGCGCTGGGCACATCAGAGGGAGCTTGCATGGGAGAGCTCGCGGGCGCTCGGACGTCCTCCTGCTCCTGCACGGCCTCAGCGCCTGACAGCCGAGACTCGGACACTTCGGCCCCCGATTCACCTTTCCCCGGCTCTTCTCTCTGCTCTTCCCTCGGCTCTTTGACTGCGCCCGGCGCTCCGTCGGATGCCTCATCGAGCCACGGCGCGGAGGGCTTTGGGCTCTCCGATCACCACGGCCACAGCTGCGATTCTCTGGCGCTGGAGATGGAGCATCCGTCTCTGCTGCGTGATTTGCCGTCGCCGCCGGTTGCGGCCCTTTCGTCGGAGCCGGCTCTGCCCCTGAACTGCTCGCTGGCGGCGCTGAAGGAGCCCTTGGTTCAGCAGCCTCCCTGCTTCCGAGCAGCTGGTGCCGACTTGGTGCTGCCGCTGCTCCTTTGATGAAAACGCCCCGCTCCGAGACGGAGGTCCGTCCGCGGCGGGGCAGGGCTTCCGCGTAGCCGGCGGGTCTTTTTCCGCAAGTGCGGCAGGCTCGCCCGCGGTGCGGTGTTCGTTGCATTCGTCTGCATTCGTTGCATTCGTCTGCGACTTCGCCCCTCTCGGCGGCAGCGGCCGGCGGCCTGCCGGAACGGACCTGCCTGCGGCGGACTCCCCGATGCGGCGGCTGACCGAGGCGAAGGCTGCCCAAGTGAGGCCGAAACGCCAACTGCTCCTCCCCGCCCCTCCCTCCCGCCCGCGATTCCGGCTCCGGCATGTTATTCCCCTCCGTTGATGGGCCGCATTGTCCCTCTCCGCCTGTTAATCCCGTTGCCCCCCGTTTACTCTGAACTGCATTCTCTCTTTCAGCCTGATTATCAACTCTTCACCCCCACCACGACTTCATCATGAACTTACGCCCCATGGGAGCCCTGCTGCTTCTCGGCTTGCTGCCCTCCTGCGCCGTCTACGAGCCCAAGCCCATTGACCTGCGCCGGGATACGGCAGAATGGCTCACCGTATCGCAGCAACTCTGCCGCCGATCCACCGCCCTGAGCGCGGAGGATCTGCACCGCATCGGCCTCTTGCTCAATCCCGATCTGAACAAGGCACGCCTCACCCTCGCCCGCTCGTCCCGCGTCTCGGAAGAGGCCGGGCGCTGGGAAGACCCGAGTCTCTCTGCCGACGTCGTGCGAGTCCTCAAGGAGAACATCACCAACGGCGGCATCAGCCCGCAGATCACCCTGCCCGTCACCGGGCTTCCGGCTCTTGCCAAGCGCATAGCCGCCCACTACAATGAGGCGGACTACTGGAAGCTGCGCACGGCTGAGCGCGACTTTCTCAGCAAGCTTGACGCGCTGCGCTTCGACATCATGATTGCACACGCCAAGCTTGATATCATGAACGCACGCCTCCGGCAGCTGGAGGAGGAGAAAGCGAGCATCGCGCGGCTCCAGGAGATCGGCGAAGTTGATTTTGCCGATTTGCAGGTGGCCAGCCAACGCCTCTTCGACACGATCAAAGAGCAGCAGGAGCTCGCGGATGAGCACCTGCGCCTGCACCGCGAGCTCATTGCGCTGCTCGGTCTGCACCCGGCCGTGGGTGATACGGAGCTGACGGGTTCGCTGCCCGACGAGGTTCCGGCTCTCGTCGCCGCACCCGGAGAAGCGAGTCTGCTTCGATCTCCCGAGCTGAAGGCCCTGATGGCCGATTACGCCGCGAGCGAGGACGAGCTTCGCCGTGAAATCCGCAAGCAGTACCCGGAAATCACGCTCGGCCCGAGCTGGGAGCGTGAAGAGGGGAACAATAAGATCGGCATCGGGGTGGATTTGAGCCTGCCGCTCTGGAACCGCAACCGCGAGGCCATTGCGACAGCGGACGCCGATCGTGCGCTGCGCGGCCACGAGCTTGTCTCTCAGTGGCGCAGCCTGGTGAACAATACCGCCACGCTGAGCGAGCGTCAGAAGCTGGCACGCCAACACTGCCTCTCTGAGGCGGAGCGTCTCCGCAGCCTTCAGGAAAACGGCACCCGGCAGGAGCAGCTCTACGCTCTCGGGGAAAGCACCCTGCCCGCCCTCGCCGAAGCCCGGCACGAGATCTACCAGCGCCGCATCAACTATCTGGACTGCCTCGGCATCCTCCTCAACCTTCAAACACAACTCCGATACCTCAACCCTGACTTTCAAGCATGAAATCTTCCTTCCTTCTCAGCCTGACCACCGCTCTGATCGCCTGGCCAATGAGCCAAGCCGCCGAGCCCACACCTGAAGCCGCCGCGGCTCAGCCCCACGTCCACAAGGACGGCGAGCCCGGCACGGCCGGCGGCGAGGCCGTCGTCGTCTCGGTGGATCCGCACTCGCGCCACGTTTTGAACTTGCAGGTGGAGGAGGTGCCCGAGGGCAGCCGCCCGCTCGTGCACAGCCTCTACGGCTATCTGACGACGCCCGATCACGCCCTCTCGACCTACGCCATGCCCTGCGCCGGGCGCATCAGTCTGGAGGTCAAGTCCGCCCAGGCCGTCCGCAAGGGCGATGTGCTCTACACGGTGGATTCCCCCGGACTCTACGAGCAGATTGCCGCGGTTGACACGGCTGAGGCGGGGCGGGATCGCTGCCGCGAGGAGCTCGGCGCCATGCAGGAACGACTCGAGGGTCTGCGGAGTGCGGGTGCGCGCAACAGCGATCTGGAGGAGCAGCTGCGCTTCAAGCAGGCCGAGATGCGCCAGTTGGAGCGCGACCTGAGCACGGCTCAGCTGCGTCTCAAGGCCCAGCTCGGCGGCGGTGAGCTCGTCAAGCAGCCGGATGGCAGCTGCCGCCTGCTGGTTCGCGCTCTGCACGACGGCTCGGTGCGCAACGTCGGCGTCTCACAGGGCAGCTGGGGTGAGCAGGGGGCTCCGGTCATCACGATGAGCAACCCGGCGGCGATGGAGATCGCCGGCACGCTCTACGCCGGCAACATGCCGCAGTTCACCGCCGTGCGTGCCGTTCTGCCCGTCGGCCGCGAGAACCGCGCGCTCACGGGCAGCTGGCGCCTCGCCGAGCAGGTGGACCCGGAAAAGCTCACGCGCGCACTCTATTTCACGCCCGATGCGCTGCCGCAGGGCGCGCGCGCCGGTCAGCTCTGCCGCCTCGATCTCTACGATGAGAGCGCGAAGTCTGACGGCAGCATCGCCGTGCCCGACACGGCTATCGTGCGCGTCGGGCTCGATGACGTGGTGTTCGCCGAGGTGGGCGAGGGCCGCTACGCCATGCTCAAGGTACACGCAGGCACGAGCCGCCGCGGCATGACGCCCGTCAAGGGGCTCATGCCCGGGCAGCGCATCGTTGTCAAGGGAGGCTACGAGCTCAAATACATCCTGCCCGGCGAGGGGCAGAAGAAGGCGGCCGGGCACTTCCACGCCGACGGCAAGTTCCACGAGGGCGAAGATCACTGACGCATTTGACAAGCGACCATGAATGCACTTCTCAGTTTCTGCCTGCGCAACCGCATCACCGTCCTCATCATCACGGCGGCGCTCACGCTGCTGAGTCTCTTTGTTGTCACGCAGCTGCCGGTGGATGTTTTCCCCGAGCTCAAGGTGCCGCGCGTGACGATTCAGACGGAGGCGGGCGGCCTTTCGGCCGAAGAGGTGGAGCAGTATGTCTCCATCCCGATTCAGTCGGCGATGAGCGGCACCACGGGTGTGGAGCGCGTCAGCTCGTCCTCCGGCGCCGGTCTCTCCTTTGTCTGGGTCGACTTCGATTGGGACACGGATATTTATCTCGCACGCCAGATTGTCTCCGAGCGTCTGGCAACGGTGCGCTCGTCTCTGCCGGCGGAGGTCGAGTGCGAGCTGGCGCCCATTGTGTCCGTCACGGGTGAGATTATGCTCATTGCCATTACGGGCAGCGAGCAGACGGATCCGCTGGATATGCGACGCATCGCCGAGTTTGAACTGCGCAACCGCCTGATGTCGATTCCCGGCGTGGGGCAGGTCACGGTGCTGGGCGGTCGCATGCCCGAGTATCAGGTGCTCTACGACCCGGAGAAGATGCGCCAAGCGGGCATCACGCTGACGGATCTGAAGGCGACGGTCGAGGCCTCGCAGAGCAGCATTCCGGCGGGCTATCTCGAGGATGTCGCCGGGCAGGAGCTGCCGGTGCGGCAGGCGTCGCGCGCGGCCTCGCCGGAGCACCTCAAGCGCACGCTGGTGCCGGGTCACGCCAGCGGGGTGCTGCGTCTGGAGGATGTCGCCGACGTGCGCATCGACGGCGCGCCGCGGCGCGGCAATGCGGGCTTCATGGGGAAGCCGGCCGTGATTCTCTCGGTGCAGAAGGTGCCGGGGGCCAACACCAAGGAGCTCACCGAGCGTGTGGATGAGGCGGTGGCGGAGTTCGCCCGCAGCCGCCTGCCTGCCGATATGAAGCTGCATGCCGACGCCTATCGCCAGGCGGACTTCATTGATCTGTCGCTGGAGAACGGCAAGGAGACGCTCTACATTGCAGGCGTCGTCGTCATGCTCGTGATTGTGCTCACGCTGCTCAACCTGCGCACGGCCATCATCACGCTCATCAGCATGCCGCTCTCGGTGCTGCTGGGCATGGCCTGTTTCCCGATCTTCGGGCTGGCCATCAACATCATGACGCTCGGCGGTCTCGCCGTGGCCGTCGGCGACGTGGTGGACAACGCCATCATCTTCGTGGAGAATGCGTGGCGCAGCCTCAGCCGCAACGCGGCTCTGCCGCCCGAGAAGCGCCGCTCGCGCTTCCGCGTCCTGATGGATGCGAGGGGAGAAATCGTCAGCTCCATCAGCTTCTCCTCGATCATCATTCTGCTGGTCTTTGCACCGCTGCTCTTCCTCAGCGGTCTGGAGGGTCAGTTTTATCGTCCGCTGGGCATCTCGTACATGCTGGCGCTGGCGGCGTCTCTGCTCGTCGCCATCACGATTGTGCCCGTGCTCTGCATGATGTGGTTCAAGGCGGGCAAGCAGGCGAGTGCGGGCGGAGATTCGGCCTCGGCGCGCTTCATCAAGCGGATCTACACGCCCGTGCTCAATTTCTGCCTGCGCTTCCCCAAGACGGTGTTCGGCACGCTGCTGGCCATCACGGCGGGGGCTCTGTGGCTCGGCTCAACCTTCGGCACGAGCTTCCTGCCGCCCTTCAATGAGGACTGCTACACGGTCTTCGTGAACACGGTGCCGGGCACTTCGCTCGCGGAGACGGAGCGTATCTCGCAGCAGGTCATGTGCGAGTTGCAGAAAATTGACGGTGTGAAGAGCGTCGCACAGCGCACCGGTCGCGCCGAGAACGACGAGCACGCCGAGCCCGTCAGCGCCTCTGAGCTGCTCGTGCGCGTGGATCTCAACAAGGATCAGCGGAGACTGCGCGAACAGATCAACGCCATTCTGCACGGCATCCCCGGCACAAGCGGCATGATCGGCTTCCCGCTCGCGCACCGCATCAGCAACGCGCTCTCGGGCTCGAACTCGGAAATCGCCATCAACATCTACGGGCGCGAGCTGCCGCAGATTCGCGAGGCAGCCAAAAAGGCCGCGGAGATTCTCGCCGGGCTGCCGGAGGTGGCTGATGCGCGGGCGAACCGCGAGGTCATGGTGGATACGGTGTGCATCGACTATGATCGCGAGGCGCTGGCGGCCTGCGGGCTGACGGTGGCGGAGGCCTCGGAGCAGGTCTCTGCGGCGCTCAACGGTCTGAAGGCGGGCGAGGTGATCCGCAACCTCGATCACTGGAACATCGTGCTGCGCCTCGATCCCGAGCTGCGCACCAGCGTCGACGACGTGCGGCGTCTTCAGCTCGTGGCGGAGGGCGGTCGCATCATGCCGCTGGAGGACGTCGCACAGATCTACCGCACGGAGGTGACGAACCTCATTCTGCGCGACAACACGATGCGCAAGGCGATGATCTCCTGCAACCCCTCGCCGGACTCGAACCTCGGTGATCTCGCCGCCGCCTGCCGCGAGAAACTCGACCCGGCCATGAATGCGATGGGCTGCACGGTGGACTACGCCGGAACGATCAAGAGCCGCGAGGAGGCCGGAACACGCCTCTACCTCCTCGGCAGCATTGTCTGCGTGCTCATCGTGCTGCTGCTGGCGACGTCGCTGGGCAGCGTGCGGCGCGCGCTCATCACGCTCATCAACATCCCGCTCTGCCTGGTGGGCGGCATTCTCGCCATCTTCCTCACCTCCGGCGACACGCTGCGCTCTCTGGCCGAGGGGCACTACATCGCCCCGATTCTCTCGGTGAGCTCGATTGTCGGTTTCGTGACGGTCATCGGCTTCGCCATCCGCTCGGGTCTCATTCTGCTCAACCGCTACCGCAGCCTTGAGGCTCGCGGCATGAGTGCCGAGGAGGCGATCCGCGCGGGCTCGACCGAGCGCGTCATCCCGATCATCATGACGTCGCTGACGACGATTCTCGGTCTGCTGCCCCTGGTCTGGGCGAAGGATCAGCCGGGCGGTGAGCTGCTGGCGCCGCTGGCCATCGTGCAGTTCGGCGGCCTCGTCAGCGCTACGGTGCTCAACCTGCTGGTGATGCCCGCCACGGCGAAGATCTTCGCGCGCTGGATCAGCACCCACGAGCGCCGCGAGGATTGACGGTGCACGCGGCCTGTCCCCGGTCCCCCGGGGACAGGCCGTTGCCCGGCGTCACCTTCTGCTCAGCATCCCCCTTCTGCCCGTCATTCTCCCCTGCCCGCAATCCTCTCCTGCTCGGCGATCCCCCGCCCCGGCCCCGACTCCTTCCCCCCTCCCCATCCCGTT
>DGYMR06203__coassemble_1173_pt1 | contig 18095 bp, 15 predicted proteins | sample DGYMR06203__metabat2_low_PE_047 | metagenome-assembled genome bin DGYMR06203 | reverse complement strand
TGGGAGAGGGGGGGGGAGCGGGGCGGGTGCGGGAGAGGAGCGGGTTCCCTTCCCCTCCCCCGCCGGCGCTCGGCGCGGCGGGGGAGGAGGCGATGCGGGGCGGCCGAGGGGCCGGGCTCAGCCGAGCACGGCGGCGCAGCGCGCGCAGAGGCCTTCGTCGTTGACGGCGGGCTCGTAGCGGCGGCAGCGCGGGCACATGGCGCAGGGGGTCTTCTCGGCGGCGGCGCTGAGCTCGGCACCGCGGCTGAGTTCGAGGTCGGCGATGATGAAGAATTCCTTGGCGAAGTCCTTGTTCTCCAGCAGGGCGACGACGGCGGGATCCTCGCTCTCGGGGATGCAGAGGCGCACGACGGCTTCGTTGTTTTTGCTGAAGGCCTTGGCCTTGATCTGCGCTTCGATGGCGATCTGGATGACGCTCTTGATCTGCTGCAGGCGGGCGAAGGTGGCGCTGAGGTCGGCATCGGCGGCGGGGTCGGCCTCGGGGAAGTCCTGCTCGTGGACGGAGTCGCTGTGCCCGGCGTGCTCCCAGGCTTCCTCGCAGGTGTAGACGAGGACGGGGGCGAGCAGCTTGACGAGGGCGTCAAAGATGCGGGAGAGGGCGTACTGCTTGCTCACGCGGCGCGGGGCGTCGGCGGCGTCGCAGTAGAGGCTGTCCTTGGTGATGTCGATGTAGAGCGCGGAGAGTTCGTTGGTGCAGAACTGGTTGACGCTCGTGAAGACCTTGCGGAAGTCAAAGGCTTCGTAGGCCGCGCGCACGTCGCGGATGAGGGCGTTGAGGCGCTCGAGGATCCAGGCGTCGAGCGGCTCGATCTGCGCGGGGCGCGCGCCCTCGTAGCCCTTGAGGTTGGCGAGCAGGATGCGCAGGGTGTTGCGCAGGCGGCGGTAGGGGTCCGTGATCTGCTTGAAGAGGTCTTCGCCGAAGGGCACTTCGTTCTGCCAGTCGACGCTGCTGACCCAGAGGCGCACGATGTCGGCGCCGTACTTCTCGTAGAAGTATTTGGCGTTCGTGGGCTTCTGGTAGCTGCCCTGAGCGCTCTTGGAGATTTTGCTGCGGTCCTGATTGACGACGAAGCCGTGCGTCATGACGGCCTTGTAGGGGGCGCAGCCGCGCCAGGCGCAGGAGAGCATGAGCGAGCTCTGGAACCAGCCGCGGTGCTGGTCGGTGGCTTCGAGGTAGAGGTCGCAGGGGGCGTGCAGCTCGGGGCGCGTCTCGAGGACGGCGACGTGGGAGGAGCCGGAGTCGATCCAGACGTCGAGGGTGTCCTTGCCCTTGCGGAGGCCGGCGGGCAGGCCGAGTTTCTCGCAGAGCTGCTCGCTGGTGAGCTCAAACCAGATGTTGGTGCCCTTCTCTTCGACGAGGTCGGCGACGCGGCGCACGATGTCGGCGCGCAGCACGGGCTTGTCCTCGGCGTCGAAGAAGACGGGCAGCGGCACGCCCCAGGTGCGCTGGCGGCTGATGCACCAGTCGGGGCGGGCCTCGACGGTGCCGTAGATGCGGTTGCGGCCCCAGGCGGGCAGCCAGCGGGTCTTGTCGATTTCGGCCAGGGCGAGCGGGCGCAGCTTCTCCATGCTGATGAAGAACTGCTTGACGGCGCGGAAGATGATGGGGGTCTTGGAGCGCCAGCAGTGCGGGTACTGGTGGGTGAACTCTTCGCGGCCCAGCAGCATGCCGCGCTCCTCGAGCATGGCGATGACGTCCTCGTTGCTGTCAAAGACGTGTTTGCCGACGAGGGAGGGCACGCCGCACTCGGCGGTGTAGCAGCCGTCGTCGTCGACGGGGGAGAGGACGCCGAGGCCATACTGCATGCCGACGTTGTAGTCGTCAGCGCCGTGGCCGGGGGCGATGTGCACGGCGCCCGTGCCGGTGTCCGTCGTCACGAACTGGCCCATGATGATGAGCGAGTCGCGGTCGAGGAAGGGGTGGTGGGCGCTGCGCTTCTCGAGCTCCTGCCCCTTGAAGGTGGTGAGCTCTTCCTCAAAGGTCCAGCCGGTCTTGGCGCAGAAGGTCTCGATGAGCTCGCGCACGACGATGAAGTTGCGCTGCTTGCCGTCCTTGGTGTAGCGGCCGACGACGTAGGTGAAGTCGGGGTGCAGGGCGATGCCGAGGTTGCTGGGCAGCGTCCAGGGCGTCGTGGTCCAGATGACCATGTCGCAGGTGACGCCGTTGACGGGCGCGTCCATGGGGAAGGCGACGAAGATGGCCGTCGAGGTGTCCTCCATGTACTCGACTTCCGCCTCGGCGAGGGCGGTGTGGTGGGCGTAGCTCCACTGCACGGGCTTAAGGGACTGGTAGACGGCGCCGTCTTCGACGAGTTTGGCGAAGACGCGCAGGATCTGCGCCTCATAGCCGGGCTGCATGGTGATGTAGGGGTTGAACCAGTCGCCGAAGACGCCGAGGCGGCGGAAGGAGACGCGCTGCTGGTCGATGTAGCCGAGGGCGAACTCGGCGCAGCGGCGGCGGATCTCGGCGGGTTCGAGGCCCTGGGCCTCTTTGACGACTTTGGCTTCGATGGGCAGGCCGTGGCAGTCCCAGCCGGGGATGAAGGGGGCGTAGTAGCCGGCCATGGTCTTGCTCTTGACGATGAAGTCCTTGAGGATCTTGTTGAGCGCGGTGCCCATGTGCACGTCGCCGTTGGCGAAGGGCGGGCCGTCGTGCAGGATGTAGCTGGGGGCTCCCTGAGCCTTGCGGCGCGCGGTAATTCGCTCGTAAAGCTTTTCGCTCTCCCATTTCTCGAGGCGTGCCGGCTCCTTCGTTGTGAGGTCACCACGCATGGGGAATGTGGTGTCCGGCAGGAAGATGGTGTTTTTGTAGCTTTTAGCGGGCGTGCTCATACGCGCGCTACTATACTCCCTGCACGTCGGAAAGTCAAACCCTTATCAGGGCTTTATGAGGGCTGCGCGGCGTGTTTTGCCGAGCGCGGAGCCCGCCCGCGGCGGCTCCCGGCCTCGGGCGCCGCGGGGAGAAATCTCAGCGACAGCTCCTCACACGTTGAAGGCGACGAGGTAGATGCCGATGAGGTAGGGCAGCAAGCTCAGGATGGCGCTCCATGCGCTCCAGTTGGCCGCGGAGCGCGAGGCTTGGATTGCCTCGAGGTAGCGCCCCGCGTAATAGTGGCTGTCGACAGAGGCGGCCTTGACGATGGCGACGATGCCCAGAGGCAAGCAGCAGAAGATGGTGGACAGGATGGCCCAGACCATGTTCGTGGCGGGCTTGGGCATGGTGCAGGGGGCGATGGAGGTGACGGGCAGAGCCGCGAGGGAGGGGGCGCCGGCCCGGCTCTTGCGGGCGACCGGCCGCGCCTGCCCGGGGGCAGGAGTTGCGGTGGGAGCGGATGCGGCGGCACACCATGCGCTGTAGGGCACCCACTCGGAGTCTCCGGCCCGCGCCACAAAGACGGAGGCGGGCAGGCGCCCGCTGCTCACGAGGGCGCCGATGGTCTCAAGGGTGACGGGGCCGACGGGTTCCTGCTGTTCGTTCAGGTAGTAATAGAGAGGGAGTTGGGATGAGGACATACCGCGTTATACAACTCTCTTTCTTGGTTGTCAAGCTCTCCCCCGTCCCGGGGAAGTCTTTTTCCCGCGACTCTCGCCGGGATGGGATGAAGGGAGGAGGGGCTCAGGTATAATTCATGATCACGACGAGAGCGGTGCCCATGAGGCCCAGAATGAACCCCCAGATGCACCATTTAGCGGCGGAGCGCGAGGCTTGGACAGCCTCGTTGTAGCGCCCCGCGTAATAGTGACTGTCGACGAGGGAGGCTTTGGCGATGGCGATGGCACCCAAGGGGATGCAGCACAGGCAGGTGATCAGGATGGCCCAGACCATGTGGCTCGGGGGCTTGGGCTGGGCGCCGGGAACAAGGGGGTTAGAGGGAAGCGGCGGAAGGGCGGCCTCAGGGGAGCCGACCCGGGGCGCGCGGACGCCGGGACGCGCCTGCTCGGGACCAGCAACCGAGGGCGGAATGGGGGGCAGCGAAGGCGCAGACGAGGCGGCGAGCCACGTGCTGTACGGGATCCACTCGGCACCCCCGGCCTGCGCCACGGGGACGGAGGCGGGCAGCTGGCCGCTGCGCACAAGGGAACTGATGGTCTCAAAGCTGATGGGGCCCACGGGCTCTTGGCGCTCGTTCAGGTAATAATAGAGAGGCTGCTGCGAGGGGGACATATCGAGTTATATAACACCCGCCTTGTTTGAGTCAAGTTCTTTCTCGGGATGGGGAGGGCCGTTTGCCTCTAAGGGCAAGCGGGATGGTTGCAGAGAAGCCCGCGCTACCCGGCATCATATGTGGTACACCAGATACGAGCCGCCGGAGAGGAGGCCGAGGATTGTCCCCCACAGGCACCACGTGTACGCTGATTCCGAGGCTCCGGCAGCAGCCGCATATTCACCGCTGCGGTAGCGGGATTCGACGGTTGAGGCTCTCACGATGGCGACGATGCCGCAGGGCAAGCAGCAAAAGACGGTGACGAGGATGGCCCACGCCAGATGGCTTTCGGGTCTCGGCGGCACCCCGCCGACCGGGTGGAGCGGCTGCCGGAGGCCGTGCTGCATGACGGGGGTGCGAGCGACGCGCGCCCGAACGACGCCGCGTTTCTTGGGGCCTTCTGGGACGCTCGGCGGCGTGTTCAACGCGTTGAGCGGTGTCCACGATGAGGCTCCTTCGCGCGCGACGAGGACGGTGTCGCTCAGGCTGCCGGCCCGCACCATGCCGCGGATGACGCTCAGGGGCATGGGGCCGACGACTTCCTGATGTTTATCAAGATAATAATAGGGCGCGGCGTCGGGAGAGGGTGTTGGGGTCATGCGTTTCTATATAGACCCCGTTCGGCTTTCGGTCAAGCTCTTTTTGCGGGCACGGGAACTTCCGCCCGCGCGAGGGGGCAGCGGGAGGGAGGTCTCGGGGTTGGGGGCAATCGCTGCGGGGCGGATGGGCGCGGGCTTCGTTTTCGGGGGCGCGGCTTCAGATGCCGAGGATGTTGCGCGCGGGGAACCAGATGATGACGATGAGGGCGTAGAGGCGCAGGGCGAGCAGGCGGGGGCGGGCGAAGCGGAGGCTCTCTTGCTCGGGATGCAGGCGCAGCCAGAGGCACAACAGGTACTCTTCGAGCAGGATGAGGGCGGTGGGCAGCCACAGCCAGTTGTAGTGGAGGGCTGCGAGGGGGTGGCCGTCGATCAGGGCGATGAGGGCGCGGGTGCCGCCGCAGCCCGGGCAGGAGATGCCGGTGAGGCGGTGAAAGATGCAGCCGGGGGAGAGGCGCTGCACGGCGGCGCGCAGGCCGTCGTGGTTCAGGCTGTTGGCGAGGAGGAGGCCGAGCAGCAGCAGGGGCGGCAGGAGCAGCCCGAGCCATGCGGCGACGCCGCTGCGAGCCGCCCGACGGAGGGCCAAGGGTGGGGGCGCCGCCGCTTCAGCTCCCGGCACGGGCGGTACGGGCGGCATGGTGGCGGGGTCCTTCGGGGCCGGAGTGGGGTGAGGGGACATGGCGCGGGGCAGCTGATGCGCGGGGGTGAGGGAGGGTGCGCGAGGGGACGAAAGGGAGGAGGAGCCGAGGGGGAGAACGCGACCGGCACCGGGTCTCGCCGCGGGGGAGAGACTCGGTGCCGGTGGGGAGGTGCCGCCGCGTTCTGCGGCCGCATTCGGGGCCGGATTCAGCGTTCGGATGCGGCTTTCGGATGCAGCGGCTGGATGCCGCGACGGGGCTCGGCTCTGCTCTTCGGCGGCCGGGCTCAGTGCGGCATCCGGCGAGGTATTCGGCGCGGCTTCGGCCGCAGCGCGGGCTGTGGCTGCGGCGCAAGATGTCGCTTCAGCCACAGCGCGGGAGGTCTGCCGGATGGCGACTCAGCCGCGGCGCAGGATGTCGAGTTTCTGCTCGTCGAGGGTCTCCCAGGGCAGGTCGGCCTTGGTGAAGTGGCCGTAGTTGGTGGAGTGCCGGAAGATGGGGCGCTTGAGGCCGAGGGCGGCGATCATGTCGGCGGGTTTGAAGGAGAAGGCCTTGTTGACGCGGCGGATGATTTCCTCCTCGGGCAGCTTGGCGGTGCCGTAGGTCTGCACGTCGAGCATGATGGAGACGGGGGAGGCTTTGCCGATGGCGTAGGCGACTTGGAGTTCGCAGCGGCTGGCGAGGCCGGCAGCGACGATGTGTTTGGCGACCCAGCGGCACATGTAGGCGCCGGAGCGATCGACTTTGCTGCAGTCTTTGCCGGAGAAGGCGCCGCCGCCGTGGCGGCCCATGCCGCCGTAGGTGTCGACGATGATCTTGCGGTGAGGCCGGAGTCTCCGTGCGGGCCGCCGATGACGAAGCGCCCGGTGGGGTTGATGAAGAATTCGGTCTCGGGGGTGATGAGGTCGGCGGGCAGGACGCGCAGGATGAGGTCGCGGCAGAAGCTGCGGATGGTTTCGATGCTGACTTCTTCACGGTGCTGGGTGCTCAGCACGACGTTGAGGATGCGGGCGGGTTTGCCGTCTTCGCCGTATTCGATGGCGACTTGGCTCTTGCTGTCGGGGCGCAGCCAAGGGACTTCGCCGCTGTGGCGCACGCGGGCGAGTTCGCGCATGATGCGGTGCGAGAACATGATGGGCGCGGGCATGAGCTCGGGGGTTTCGTCGGAGGCGAAGCCGAACATGATGCCCTGATCGCCGGCGCCCTGCTCGCTGCCTTCCTTGCCGTCGGCTTCGCGGGCGTCGACGCCCTGGGCGATGTCGGGGCTCTGGGTGGAGAGGTAGTTGGTGATGTCGACGCTCTCGGCGTTGAAGACGGGGTCGTCGTCCGCGGTGCGGTAGCCGATGGCGCGGATGGTGTCGCGCACGAGGCGGTCGTAGTCGAGGCGGGCGGTGGTGGTGATTTCTCCGGCGAGGACGACGTGCTGGTCTTTGACGAGGGTTTCGCAGGCGACGCGGCTGTCGGGGTCCTGCTCGAGGCAGGCGTCGAGGATGGTGTCTGAGATGTAGTCGGCGACTTTGTCGGGGTGACCTTCGCCGACGGATTCAGAGGTGAACAGATGCAGGTGTTTCATATGCGTTTTTGATTCAGGATGTTTGGGTCTCACTCCGGGAGTGAGGAGGAAAAGTGTCCGAGTCCGCTCGGCAGGGTTGCGCGGTGGCGGTGGATGGCCGAGAGGACGGAGGTGGTGATGGCGGCGCGGTAGTGGCTGTATTCGGGGCGCTCGTCGAAGAGGCAGTGCAGGAAGTCCCAGAGCAGGGTGAGTTCGTTGCGGTAGGGCTGCGCCTGGACGTGGAAGCAGCGGATGCCGGCATCATACAGGCGCCGGCTGTCCTCGCGGGTGAGGAAGTTGTAGCGGCATTCGCCGACGGGGAGCGGTGCACCGGCTGAGGAGGCGAGGCAGCCGGCCCGGTCGCAGAGGCGCTTCACCTGCTCGGCCAGCAGCATGTCGCAGGGGCGTGCGCGGCGGGCGGCCAGCAGGTTCATGTGATCCCGCCGCACGGAGCAATGCCGCAGGCAGGGGTCATTCACGACAACGTCCAAACGCTGCCGCCGGCTGAGGTTTTGCACCAGCGCGGGGCGCAGGGCGTCGTCGGGGTGCAGCATGGTGCGGTGATAGAGCTGCCCGAGGCGCTCGTAGAGCTCGGGGCCGCGCTTGCCGGTTTCGGCGACGAGGCGGTTGACGTGGCAGATGAGGTGCAGGTTCGGGAAGCGCGAGCGGAGCCGGCGCGCCAGTTCGTCATGGGCGACGCAGACGGCGTTGCGCTGCGGGTCGGCCTGCAGGAGCAGCTCGACGAGGCGCATGCCGTAGGGGTCTTCGAGATCGGCTTCGCTGAGGCGGGGGCGGTCAAAGATGAGGGTCAGTCCCCGGCGAAGGGAGGCGTATTGCCGGATGAGGGCGTCGGCGCGCCCGAGGCTGTAGGGGGCGCGCGGTTGGTGCCAGTCCAGGCTCCAGAGGCAGGGCGGGGCTCCGGCGAACTGGGTGATGCCCCGCGGCGCGCCCATCCGCTCCAGCTGCCGATGCAGGTCGCAGAGGCTGTCGTCCCAGCGGAAGGCGCCCTCGAGAATCCAGCGGGAGTCGGGCATGTCGTCGCGGATGAGGAAGTCCGTGAGGCGCCGGGCTTCGGCGCGGGTGATGATGTCTGGGTTCGCGCTCATCGTTCGGATGCGGGGCTGAGGGACTCCCAGAAGCGCACGCCGACGGCGTGCATGCTGCTCTCCGCGGGGCCGTCGCTTCGCAGGATGAGGCGGAGCAGGTCGGCCAGCAGGGGGGCGGCGTTGGCGTGCCCGCGCCCCTGAAGTTTGAAGTGGCGGAAGCCCATGTCGTACAGGGCGTTGATTTCCGGCTCATTGAGGGCGAGAACGCGCCGCTTCTCGTCGCTGAGGAGGGTGTGAAGGTTGCCGCAGCCGTTGTTGGCCTGGGCCTGAGCGAAGCGCGAGTCGTCGTAGCTCAGGAAGTTGAGGGCCTGCTCGGAGAGGCTGCGGTAGTGGAAGGAGCGGATGGGGCAGTTGCGGATGCAATACTCGTTGACGAGCAGGATGTATTTGTCTTTGTGCTCCAGCTTCTCCAGCAGTTCGGGGCGGCGGACGTCGTCCGGGTGCACCATGACTTCGTCGTACTCATCGGCGAGGCGGCGGTAGACGTCGGGGCTGCGCTCGGGCTCGTTGTTGGTGATGTGGAGGACGGAGGAGATGAGGCGCAGGTCGGGGTACTCGCGCCGAAGGAGCTCGCGCAGGCCGTGGTTGGCGATGATGGCGGCGTTGCGCCCGGTCGGGTTGTGCCGGGTGAAGAATCGGCAGAGGGCATGGCCGGTGGGGTCCTTGAGCTCCTGCGGCCCGAGCAGGAGGTTGGTGAAGGTGAGGTAGACGCTGACGCCCAGCTGTTCGTAGGCCAGGCCGGCTTGGCGGACGTCTTCGGCCTCGCGCATCATGTGCGCGAGGACTCGCCCGCTGTTCCAGAGGCAGAGGGGGGCGCCGTGGACGATGTGGAAGGGTTCAAGGCCCAGGGTCTCGCGGCAGAATTGATGAAAGGCCACCAGTTCGCGATCGGCGACGAAGGCGCCGGAGACGTCCCAGACGGCTTCGGTGCGATGGGGATTCAGATATGGGGAGACTGCCGGCATCCGCTTCGGTAGTTTAGCAGCTGGCTCGCAGGTGTTCAAGCGGGAATTCGGGGGCTGTCGGAAATCATGGACACAGGGGGCCGCGGGCTCCCGCGATCTGGGCGCGAGGGCGCCTCCGCGCTTCAGGGCATGAAGCTGCGGGTGCCGAGCCCGGCGCTGTCGGCTTGGATGTCGAGCAGTACGAAGGAGTTGTCGTCGAGGCTGTCGAGGATGTCGAAGTCGGCTTCGCTGTAGAGGGCGTGATATTCCGCGCCCCAGAGGCGGGCGACTTCGGCGAGGCTGTAGGGCGGGGGCTGCACCATGAGGCGGCGCAGTTCGTCGTCGAGCTCGGGGGAGTCGGCACGCCCGGCGCCTCCGTTGTTGAGGACGGCGACGATGCGCTTGCCGGGGGCGAGCTGGGGGAGCAGGCCGGCGGCGCCGAGGTCGCGCAGCAGGGCGAGATCTCCGGTGAAGCAGCAGGCGAAGGGTGCGTCGGCGGCGTTGCCGAGGAAGGAGGCGATGGTGCCGTCGCTGCCGCTGTTGGCGGTGTTGGCGCGGAGATAGACGGTGGGGACGCGCACCTGGGCGTAGCGGTTCCAGAGCTCGGTGCAGCTGCCGCTGCCGAGGCAGAGGACATCCGCCATGCAGACGTGGTTGGAGAGGTAGCGCACCATGGCGGCTTCGGATTCCGGGGCGGCGAGCAGGGCTTCTTCAACTTGCCCGGTGTAGTGGCGGCCGGCGCGCAGCAGGCGCAGGACGTCGCCGACGTGCGGGACGTCGCCGAGGGCTTTCATGATTTGCTCGGGCTCGCCTTCGATGACGTGGCTGCGGCGGCTCAGGCCGGAGAAGCCGGTGCGGGTGATGGAGTAGACTTCGGTCTCGGGCAGGTTTTCGAGCTGTTTCCAGAAGCGGCCGGTGGGGATGTCGCCGAGGCGCAGGACGTAGGGCGGCGGGTTCTGGCAGAGGCTTTCGTCGCCGCCGTGCAGCAGCAGGGCGGAGAGCTCTTCGCGCAGGCCGCTGGAGGCTTCGGCCAGCAGGGGGACGCAGAGGGTCTGGGCCAGCCAGAGGACGGGCTCCTGCTCGGAGGGCTCGAGGGCGCCGATGATGAGCACGAGGCCTTCGCGGGCGCGGAAGCGCAGCATCTGCGAGAGCTCGACGAGGGAACCGTGGAAGCGCGGGGGGCGGGGGGCGTCGCCGAGCTCGAGGGTGCTGTAGTCGCCGCTGAGGGCGGCGCCGGCTTCAAGGCGCAGGTTGAGGTGGATGGGGAAGCCTTCGGTGAAGAGTCCGCTGAGGTCGGGGAGGTCTGAGACGGCGCAGGGCAGGGTGATGTCGAGGCTGGGGGCATACATGCCGAACATGCCTTCGTGTTCGATGCAGCCGGGTCTCGCGGCGGCGCCGGCGTGGGCGGCGGGGTCGACGGTGATGATGACGAGGGGCCGGCGCTGGTAATAGGCTTCGACGACGGCGGGGGCGAGGGCGGCGGCGGCGCTGCCGCTGCCGGCGACGATGGCGACGGGGCGGCCGGTGGCCTGCATGCGCCCGAGGGCAAAGTAGGCGGCGGTGCGCTCATCGCTCTGGCTCCAGCGGTGCACCAGGGGGCAGTCGGCCAGGGCTCGGATGACGGCGCCGTTGTGCTCGCCGGGGCAGCAGACCCATTCGGCGAGGCCGGCGATGGTGCAGCAGGTGATGAGGCTTTTCATGCAGGTGAGGGGAGGAGGCGGAAGGGGAGGAGGGGAGAGAAAGGGCTGAGGGGAAGGGCGGGCTCAGGCGCGGGGATCAGAAGTCTGCGGGGATCTGCGGGAGGTTCAGAAAGCTGCGGAAGCCGTTGAGGCCGCCGAGGAGGCCGAGGAGGCGGTGGCGGGCAGCGGGATGCACTGCCCCATGAATTTGGGCCGGCGCAGGGAGATGAGATCGTAGAGCATGGCGACGCGCGCGCCGCACTCGCGCAGGGACTGGCGCATGCGGCTGCCGCGGTTGATGCCGCGGTTGGAGGCTTCGTAGCCCTCGGCGTCCATGCCGAGGCAGCGGGCGATGGCGACGGCGCGGCGCACGTGGCCGGGCTGGCTGATGATGAGGAGGCGATCGACGCAGAAGATGTCGCGCGCACGCACGACGGAGTCGTAGGTGCAGATACCGCCGAAGTCCTCGACGATGGCGTCGGCGGGCACGCCGAGCTCGATGAGCGATTCACGCATGTCGCGCGGTTCGTTGTAGTAGGGGGTGCTGTTGTCGCCCGAGACGATGATGCAGCTGAGTTTGCCGGCGTGCCAGAGCTCCGCGGCGGCCTGCATGCGGCGGACGAAGTAGAGGTTGTTGTAGGGGCCGAGCTTTTTGGAGCAGCCGAGCAGCAGGCCGATGCGCTTCTCGCTGCCGCAGGCGTCGGGCGTGGCGTGGCAGTGCCCGGCCGACATGGCGCCCGTGACTCCCTGCGCCACGGCCACGATGAGGACGATCAGCAGCAGGGGGATGAGGGCCGCGACGATGAGTCGCTTGTAGCGGAGATGCAGCTTGAACATGGGCTGGGGCAGTGAGGATGGGGCAGACCGGGACGGGCGGACAGCGCGATCGGTGGCGCGGGCGGGAAGCTCAGACGGGCGGCGTGAGGCGCCGGATGCCGTCGGATGCCGCCGGATGCGGGCCATCAATCGATGGGGATGACTTGGATGCGCATCGTCAGCTCGTGGGTGTCGCCGTAGCGCAGGGTGATGTTCTCTTCGGGGACGACGGTGGTCTCGACGCAGAGGAAGTGCTGCTGCTCGCCGGCGCCGAGGTCCGCCATGTCGGCGGCGAGCTTGGCGCCTGGGTTCCAGACGACGCCGGAGCCGGAGCCGGCTCGGCTGATGCGGATGCTGCGCTTCCAGCCGGGGTCGTGCAGGGTGATGTCGGCGTTCTCGGACACGGGGCAGTAGATGCGGTCGATGTGCCCGGCGGGGATGAGGGGGTCTTCGGCGTGAGGCGTCGGGTCCGCGGCGTATTCGGTGAAGGGGCACTCTTCGAGGCCGGTGAGGGCGACTTTCTCGTAGTCGCTGACGGCGAAGTAGCTGTGCATGGCGGCCGAGAAGGGCATGGCGTGCGGGACGTCCATCGTCATGAGGCTCATGGTGAGCTCGTTGCCGATTTCGACGGCGAGGGCGGCGCTGGGTGTCTCGCCGTCCGTCGGCGGCAGGGCGAGCAGCAGGCGCACGCGGCCGTCTTCACCCTCCTGCTGCGAGGCGAGCTGCCAGAGGGAGGTGCGGGCGATGCCGTGGGCGGGGCGCGAGGCGTCCTGCGGGTGTTTGCCGAACCAAGGCCAGCAGAGGGGGATGCCGCCGCGCAGGGCCTTGCCCTTGCGGAAGCTGCTGCGCGGGCTCATGTAGAGCACGGGTTTCTGCCCGGTAGGGGTCCAGCTCATCAGGTGGGCGCCGTAGAGCGAGAGCTCGGCGGTGCAGAGGGCGGTGCTGATGCGGATGACGGGAAACTCGTCTCCGTGCGGGTATTCGGTGGTGACCATGGTTGCGTGGGCATTGTATCAGATCGCTGAGGCACTGGCAAGCGGGAAGCGGGTCATGACGCGAGCCGCGCTCGGGCGCTGAGCGGGGGCGGCGACCGCTCCCGCGCGACCGGGCCGAGCCGCGAGCGGGCGCGGTCTCAGGAGGGGAAGCCGCCGCACCGGAGGGCCTTCGCGCTGAGGCGGAGGCTGTTGAGCGAGCCGCGGTCACCGCGCTCCGCGGCACCGCGGACGGAGCGGGCTCCGACAGGTGGGAGCGGCAGGTGGGCCGGGAGGCTCTGCCTGTTCGGCGGCAGTGGGGCGGCCGGGCGGGAGGGGAGGCCGGGGAGGTTCGTCGAGCGTCGCGATGTCTCGGTGGAGGGGTCCGCTGCCCCAGTGGGGCCGGGCATCAGGCGGGCAAGCGAGCTGCGCCGAGGGCGAGCGCATCCGACCGCGGGGGAACCATCAGGGAGCAAAAGGCCGGGCTGCGGCCTTACTGCTGCGGGTCGGTGTTGTCGCGGCCGAGGATGGCGCGCGTGTTCATGATTTCCTTGTTGTAGTAGTCGCGGTAGTTGCGCACGGGGGGAGCGGGGGTGTTTTCGCGGCGCGACTCGAAGTAGCCGCTCTCGGTCTCGCGGCGGTACTGGCTGGGATTGGTGATGAATTCACCGTCCATGCCGCTCATGCTGCGGCCCTCGAGGAAGGAGCGGCTGCTGCTCTCGCTGTAGCTCTCATGCGCGAGCCCGCGGCTGTCGTTCATGAAGTCGGGGCGCAGGTCCTTGCTGTAGCTGCTGGCCTTGCCGCCCTCATAGCTCTTGCCGCCTTCAAAGCTCTTGCGACCGTCGAAGCCGCGCCCGGCAAAGTTGCTCTCGCCGACGGAGCCGTAGCGCGAGGTGCCGAAGCGCATGTCTTTGCCGCGGGCGTTTTCCAGATCTTTCTGGTAGCGGCTGACGCGGTTGGAGACGGCTTCGGGGACGCCTTCATCATTTTTTTTGAGGCTGAAGCTCGAGTCCATGCGATCCTCGAAGCGCGACATGATGTCGGTCTCTTTGCCGGGCTCGCTTTCGTGCACCTCGTTGCCGAACTCGTCATAGACGGTTCGCACGGACTGGCAGGCGCTGAGTGCGAGCGCCAGCACCAAGGCTGTCAACGGCTTCTTCACGGCTTCAGTATAGACGGTTCGGGGTGGGTGGGCAATCTTTTTCTGCGCTCGCGGCTGCGTCAAACCATGCCGACCATGAGGGCAGAGCGCCCGGGGCGGCGTCCGGCACGTGTCAGGCGAGGGTCAGGCGATATCCGCGGGGCAGTCGGGGCAACCGAAAGAGGCGTGTGCGGCTCTCGGGCCGCTCCGGGAAAGGCGGAGCCGAGCAGGGCCGATTCGTTCGGGCAGAGGCGAACGGGGGGTAGGTTCGGGCGGGGTCTGTTCTGGCGGGTCTTCGCTAGCGCTCCCCTGCCCCTCTCGGGCTTCGGGAGGACGGAGGGCAGCACCGTCGGGAGAGCGGTTGCCTCTCGGGCTCTGAGGAGCCGCCGCGACGAGCGGCGGTGAGCCCCCCCACGTCGCGGCTCGCGAGGCCGACTCACTTGTCGGCGGGCGGGTCGCTGCTCGCATCCTCGTCATCGTCGGCGATCTCGAGGGTGCGGCGCATGCGGCGGGTGAGGAAGGGGCGCACGACGAGGCCGTAGAGCAGGTAGCAGAGGAAGATGAGCGCGGGGGCGATCCAGGGGAAGAGCACGAGGGCGCTGACGGCGACGGCGGCGGCGAGGATGGCGAGCACGGTGCCGCGCTTTTCAAAGTTGACGTGCTTGAAGCTCGGGTAGATGACGCGGCTCATCATCAGCAGGGAGACGATGGTCATGCAGACGGCCATCATGATCTGCCAGGGCTGGGCGATGACGAGGTTGCGCTTGGTGGTCAGGTCGATGACGAGGTACATGGTGCTGACGACGGCGCCGGCCGCCATCGGCACGGGGAGGCCGACGAAGTCCATGCTCTGGTTCTCCTTGCGAGGGGCGGCGGCCATGCAGTTGAAGCGCGCGAGGCGCAGGGCGGCGCAGAGCAGGTAGAGCACGGCGATGGCGTCGCCCACGTAGGTGCCGGGCAGCTTGAAGAGCACGGCGCGGGCCAGCAGCAGCGCGGGGGCGATGCCGAAGGAGACGACGTCGGCGATGGAGTCAAACTCGCGTCCGAAGGGGCTGTCGCATTTGCAGAGGCGCGCCACGCGGCCGTCGAGCAGGTCGAAGATGCAGGCGGCGAAGATGAAGTAGGTGGCCTGCTGGTAATACTCGAAGGCCTCCAGCGAGCCGTCGGGGTAGGCCATGCCCTTGAAGATGGTGAGGATGGAGAAGAAGCCGCAGAGCAGGTTGCCCGCCGTGAGGAGGTTGGGCAGAATCGGGATCTTCGGTTCGTCCGGGTAGACCGGCATTTTGTTTTTGTCCATGGCGAGGAGAGGGGGTGGAGCGAGCCGGCGGCGTCCGCGGACCGACAGCCCGCGGGTCTCAGGTGTTGCATCTGTCGCCGCCGAGGCTATTATCAGTCATTTCGGCGCGCTTGTCAATCCAACTCTTGCCGAGACTCAGGGACTCTTGTCGCCCCGCCGACAGGGTCGCCGACTGCCCTCCGAACGGCGCAGCCGTTTCCCTCGCTCCGGCGCAGTCGTTTCCCGGGCGGACGCGGCCGCTTTCGCCGTTCAGGTACGGCTGCCTCCCCGCATGTGGGCGCATATGTTGCCACATTGACAGAGGCGACCCGTTGCGCGCGCAGGGGAACCCGTTGTGCCCGCGCGAGTACACACGTTACCCTCAGGCGAGTGCGCTTGTCGCCCGTGCGGATGCGCTGTTGCCCTCCTGCGGTTGCTCGTATCGCCACCTGTGGGTGAGTCAGCCACTACCCCACGAGTGCGCCGCCATGCCGAGGAGGGCGGGGCTCTCACTCTGCCGTCAGAGCGAGCAGCCGGCGGGGAGGGAGAAACGAGTTGCGCCGGCTCCCCGGGGGGACGGGGAGCCGGCGCTTGGGTTGGCGCGGCAGGGGGGGGCTGCCGCGCTCGGGTCGCCTGATGGGGGGATCAGGCGAGGGCTTTCTGCGCGGCCTCGCGGAGGGCGGGCGCTGCGCTGAGATCTTTGCCGGAGCCGCGGGCCATGTCGGCCTTGCCGCCGCCCTTGCCACCGACGATGGGGGCGAGGCTGCGGATGAGGTCCCCGGCCTTGAGGCCGGCGGCCTGCGCGCTCTCGCCGCAGTAGGCGCCGAGCATGAGGGAGCTGCCGTCATTGGCGATGAGGAAGACGGCGGCGGGGTAGTGGCGCTTGCGCAGGCCGTTGAAGAGCTCGGTGAGCAGGTCGGCGCCGCCGTCGGCTTCAATCACGGTGTTGCCGCCGCTGAGCGTTTCACTGAGCAGGGCATCGGCCATGCCGGCGGCTGCGGCGCTCTGCGCCTTGCGCAGGCGCTTCTCGGCGTCGACGGCGGCCTGTTTGAGCTCATCGGCGCAGCTGTTCCAGCGGTCGAGCAGGCTGTTGATCTCGCGGATATCGCGGGCGGCGAGCACGCGGGATTCGAGATCGGGGTCACAGGCGGGCACGGGGTGCGCGGGCTGGCCGAGGGCCACCAGCGCCTCGTTCGCGGCGCTGAGCTTGCGCTTGTCCTCCTCCATCTCAGGCTTGCGGGACTCGAGCATGTCGCGCACGACGGCATAGCCGGCCTCGCCGGCGGCAGCCTCGATGCGGCGCACGCCGCTGGCGATGGCGCCCTCGCCGCGAATCTTGAAGAAGCTCAGGCTTCCCGTGCTCGCGGCATGCGTGCCGCCGCAGAGCTCCATGGACACGCCGTCGAAGGCGCCGTCGTGGCCGCCGACTTGGACGAGGCGGACGACGTCGCCGTATTTGTCGCCGAAGAACTGGCAGACTTCCTTGTGGCGGCGAATCTCGCTCATGGGGTATTCGCGGCAGACGATGGGCAGATCCTCGCGGATCCAGTCGTTGACGAGCTCTTCGACGCGGCGCAGGTCGCTCTTGGCAATGGCGCTGCTGTTGACGTCAAAGCGCAGGCGGTCGACGTCCACCAGCGAGCCCTGCTGGGCGATGTCGTCGCTGATGAGCTGGCGCAGGGCGCGGTGCAGCAGGTGGGTGGCGCTGTGGTGGTTCTCGACGGCGCGGCGGGCGGCTGCATCGATACTCAGGAGCACGCGGTCGCCGACGCGGGGACGCACTCCCTCGGAGGCGGCGATGAGGTGGGCACGGGCGCGGCCGATCTGCTGCACGCCGATGACGGCGGCGGTGTCGCCGCCCAGCTGCAGGGTGCCGCTGTCGCTCACCTGGCCGCCCATCTCCGCGTAGAAGGGGGTCTTGTCCGTGATGATGCAGAGGGTGCCGTCGGCTTCGTGCACCTCGGTGACGGTGGCCTCGGTGCTGTCCTCATCGTAGCCGGTGAAGGCAGTCACGCAGTCGGTGTGCAGGTCCAGCGCGCGCACGATCTGCTTTTTCTGCGCGGCCTTGGCGCGGCTGCGCTGCTCTTGCATGAGCTCTTCAAAGCGGGCGGCGTCGACGCTCAGGCCGCGCTCGCGGGCGAGCAGCTCGGTGAGGTCGATGGGGAAGCCGTAGGTGTCGTAGAGCTTGAAGGCGAAGTCGCCGCTGATGCTGCCTGCGCTGCTCACCTCGCGGTCGAAGAGCTCGAGGCCGCGGTCGAGCGTCTCGTTGAAGCTGGTCTCTTCGCGCAGCAGCACGTCCTTGATGGCGGCGGTGCGCGCGGTCAGCTCGGGGAAGACGCCGCCCATCTCGGCGGCCAGCGTGTCGACGAGCTCGGAGAGGAAGGGCTTTTCGAGGCCGAGGGTGCGACCGTAGCGCACGGCGCGCCGCAGGATGCGGCGCAGCACGTAGTTGCGCCCGCTGTTGCCCGGCAGGATGCCGTCGGCGATGCTGAAGCTCAGCGTGCGGATGTGGTCGGCGATGACGCGGAAGGCGATGCTCTCACGCAGCGTGGCGCGGTTCTCCTCGGTGGCGTCCTGCGGGTAGATGTCCGCATAGCGGCGCCCGGAGATCTCCTCGAGGCGGCGGAAGAGGGGGCGGAAGATGTCCGTGCTGTAGTTGGAGATGCGCTTGCTGAAGTCCGTGAAGCCCTTGGTGCACTGCATCATGGCGCAGGCGCGCTCAAAGCCCATGCCGGTGTCGACGTGGCGGGCGGGCAGGTTGCGGAAGCTGCCGTCGCTCTCGGCGTTGTACTGAATGAAGACGAGGTTCCAGATCTCGATGCACTGGTCGCTGTCCTTGTTGACAAGGCTGCCGCGGGTGTTGCCCTCGGGCGTGAGGTCGACGTGCAGCTCGGAGCAGGGGCCGCAGGGGCCGGTCTCGCCCATCATCCAGAAGTTGTCGTGCACGTTGCCGTTGACGACGTGCACCTTCGGATCCAGCCCCTTGGAGGCGAAGAGGGCCGCCCAGGTGTCGTAGGCCTCCTGATCGAACTCGCCGGGGTCGCCGGCGGCCTTGTCGGGGCAGTAGACGGTGGCGTAGAGGCGCTCGACAGGGAAGCCCCAGCGCTCGACGATGAGCTCCCAGGCCCAGCTGATGGCTTCCTTCTTGAAGTAGTCGCCGAAGGACCAGTT
>DGYMR06203__coassemble_1169_pt1 | contig 18166 bp, 17 predicted proteins | sample DGYMR06203__metabat2_low_PE_047 | metagenome-assembled genome bin DGYMR06203 | reverse complement strand
CAAAATCGAATGACACATCTTGAGATACCCAACAATATCTTTAACTAAGGGAAACCGGGAGCGGCGTGCCGCCTGACTCTGCGGCAAACATCCGGCACCATCCGACACCACCCGGCGCACCTCGTTTTCTGCGGCCCCGCGGCCAAGGCCCGACACCTCCGGACGGGCGTCCGGCAAACACTCGGCAACTCCGGACGGGCGCCAATAACACCCGACAAACTCCCGACCACAAAAAACCCCGCTCCGGCATGGCGCGGAGCGGGGGCTTTTGACATCGGGCGCCTCACGATGCCCGGCGGGCACGCGAGACGTCCGCGGAGGGGGGGCTCACATGCCGACGATTTCGTAACCGCCGTCCACGTAGAGCACCTGACCGGTGACGCTGGCGGCGCCGTCGCTGGCGAGGAAGGTCGCCGTGGCGCCGAGCTCGTCGAGGGTGCAGGAGCGCTGCAGGGGGCTGCGCTCTTCGTAGACCTTGAACATGCCGGTGAAGCCGGAGACGCCGCGGGCGGCGAGCGTCTGCACGGGGCCGGCGGAGATGCAGTTGACGCGGATGGGCTTCTCGCGGCGACCGAGATCAAAGGCGAGGTACTTGGCGCAGGTCTCCAGCGCGCTCTTCGAAACGGCCATGAGGTTGTAATTCGGCACGACCTTCTGGCTGGCGTAATACGTCAGCGCGGTGATGGAGCCGCCGTTGACCATGAGCGGAGCGACGGCGCGGCTCAGGGCAATGAGCGAGTAGGCCGAGATCTGCAGCGAGAGGTTGAAGGCGTCGCGGGGAATGTCCGAGAAATGGCCTTCGAGGGCGCCGGGGGCCTTCGGGGCAAAGGCGATGGCGTGCAGCAGCATGTCCACGTGGTCGGTGTGCTGCGCGACGAAGGAGAAGAAGTTGGCGATGGACTCGTCGCTGGAGACGTCGAGCTCACAGACGGGCGTATCTTCGCCGAAGGTCTCTTTGACGAGCTTGATGACGCCGTCCTTGAGGCGCTCACCCTGATAGTTGAAGATGAGCTTGGCGCCGGCTTCATGCCAGGCCTTGGCGATGCCGAAGGCGATGCTGCGCTTGTTGGCGACGCCGGTCACGACGCCGACTTTTCCTTCCAATGGTTTTTCGAGTGACATAAGCTGAATGTGTCTGGGGTGGGGAAAATGTGTCCGAGTGAGAAAATCAACGGCAGGGGAACTCCTGCGAGATGATGCGCGAGTAGGTGACGGACATAGCGATGCCCATCTGCTCCATGTGAGCGATGCGGCGGTCGATCTCCTCAACGGGCATGTTGTAGTCATCCACCACGAACTTGAGGCGGTAATAGACGAAGCCGCCCTCCCGATCCAGCAGCAGCTGGCCCTCGGGGAGGTTGGCGTTGAGGGTGAGCAGCAGCATGCTCAGCTCGGTGAGATCCTCGCGGGCAATGCGCAGGGCAAAGTGGGCATCAAAGACGAGGCTGCAGGGCTCCAGCAGCTCGGTGAACATGAAGGTGCAGGGCAGGCCGGTGGCGTCGATGGGCAGGTAAGCCAAGCCGATTTTCTCGGCATTCGGCCCCATGGTGATCCACTCGTACTCCTCCCCTCGGTTGAGGAGGTGCTGGCGCACGCGCGCCAAGAGATTCGGTTGTTTCGGCATAAAAAAAGGGGGGCTGTTCCGCAGGCCGTTGCGGCGCTGCTTCTCTACGCCGACGATATTACACCCCGCCGGGCTCTGCGTCAACCGAAAATGTATGCACTCGCGGGGCTCTTCAACGGCCCGAGGCCGGGCAGGCGTCGCGGAGGCTCTGAAGTTTGAGGGCGACGCGCTCGATGGTGGCGAGTTCTTCAGCACTGAAGTTGTCCGCCATCTCATCAATGCGGCGGCGGAAGTTGCCGTAGACAGACTCAAAGACTTCATGCCCCTTGGGCGAAAGCTTAATGCAGACGGAGCGGCGGTCGTTCGGGTTGGGGCGGCGCTCAAAAAAGCCCTTCGAGACCATGGACTCCACGAGAAGCGAGGTGGCGGGGACGGTCATTTGCAGCCGCGTGGCGAGTTGCTTGAGAGAGATGCCCTGCGGCACGTCCGTCGTCAGCAGGCGCAGCTGGGTGAGCGCGGCTCCCTGGCGCACCGTCAGGACGTGCACCTTGCGCAGATCCGGCGAATCGGAGTGGCGGATGCTGTCGCGGCGGATGTCGTCGAGAACGTAGAGCAGGCGCTGAAAGGCAACGTGCGGGGCGTGGGCTTGCGGAGCTTCCATGGCTTTCATCTTACACGCTCAGCCTGTTTTGTCCAGCCTGTTTTGACGGATGTGTGCAGGGATACCGCCCTTCGCGCCCCGGCGAGCGCGTTAGAGCGTGCACCTTCCGTCCGGCGCAATATCTGCCGCGAAGCTGCGCCTGCGTCTTGCCAAACGCAGTGCGAGGTGATAGAGTGGAGGGCATGCAGCATCAGAGTCCGCCGCGCGCTTGGGTTGAAGTTGATTTGGAGGCCATTGCTCACAATCTCGATGTGGCGCGCCAGGCGCTGCCGGAGACGGAGCTGATGCCGGTGGTGAAGGCCGGAGCCTACGGGCACGGCCTGGAGCCCGTGGCGCGCCGGCTCGACACGAGCGGCATTGCCTTTTTCGGCGTGGCGAACGCCGGTGAAGCGCGCCGCCTGAGCCTCGCAGGCGTGCGCACCAAGCCCTTCATTCTGGGGCCGACGCTGCCCGACGAACGCGAGGAGATCGTGCTCAACAGCTGGGGCTGCACCGTATCCTCGCTGGAGGAGGCTCAGCAGTTTCAGAGCCTCGCGGAGCTCTACGACAAGACCTTTCTGGTGCACCTGGCGGTGGACACGGGCATGGGGCGCGAAGGCTTCCTGCCCGAGCAACTGGGATCGGTGATCGAGCCGCTCAAGGCCATGAAGCACCTGCTGGTCGACGGGGTGATGTCTCACTTCCCCGTGGCGGATGAAGACGTCCCCTTCACGCAGGCGGAAATCGGCGTCTTCCGCGACTGCGTCCGCGAGCTCAGCCGCCACTTCCGCCTGCGCTACCGCCACATCGCCGCTAGCGCCGGCGAGCTGGGCTACGAGGTGCCGGAGGCCAACCTCGCCCGCCCTGGCCTGCTGCTCTACGGCGTGGGGCCCATGGCATCGATCTACGACAGCGTGCTGCGCCCGACGCTCAAGCTGCGCTCGCTGGTAACGCTGGTGCGCGAGCTGCCCGCCGGACACGGCGTCTCCTACGGGCGCGAATTCGTGACGCCGCGCCCGATGCGTGTAGCCACGATCGGCATCGGCTACGCCGACGGCTGGAGCCGCCGGCTGGCCAACCGCGGCACGCGCTTTTACATCAACGGGCAGTACTGCCCGATGCTGGGGCGCGTGACAATGGATCAGGTGATGGCCGACGTGTCAGCGCTGCCGGAAGTCAAGCCCGGCGACGAAGTCGAGCTGATCGGCGAACACATCCCCGTCGCGGAAGTCGCCGAGCGCGCCGGCACCATCGTGTGGGAAATCTTCACCGGACTCGGCCCGCGCCTGCCGCGCCTCTATCACTGAAAGCCGGAACCCCGCTGAGCGCCGTCCCCCGACCTCTGCCTGACACCATGACAAACGCCCCCACCCCCTGCCCCCTTCCCTCTGCAGGAGCGCCGCACGCCGCAACCGAAGCACCGAACGCCGCAGCAGCAGGATCCCCTGCCCCGGCTGACACCTCGACCGCGGCCCCGACATCCGCCTCCACCGCCTCACCCGCCTCCGCCGGCAGCCCCGCGCCGTCAGAGGCGTCCGTGCAGCTCACCATGCTCGGCACCGGCAACGCGGCGGTGACGCGCTGCTACAACACCTGCTTTGCGCTGCGCTTCGGCGCGCGCGTGCTGCTGGTGGACGGCGGCGGCGGCAACGGCATACTCCCCCGGCTGGAGGCGGCCGACATCGCCCTGCGCGACATCTGCGACGTCTTTCTCACCCACACGCACACCGACCACATCTTCGGGCTCGTGTGGGTGCTGCGCATGGTGGCTCAGGCCGTCAACGCCGGGCAGCAGCGCGAGCCGCTGCACGTCTACGGGCACGCCGAGGGCCTTCGCGCGCTCGAGAGTATCTGCCGCCTGACGCTGCCGGGCAAGGTCTGCCGGCAATTCGGCGCCGCCATTCTCTTCCGCCCGCTGGAGGACGGGGAAGCCTTCAGCGCCGCCGGCATGCAGCTTCGCGCCTTCGACATCGGCTCGACGAAGGCCAAGCAATTCGGCTTCACCCTCGCGCTGCCCGGCGGCGGTACCCTCGCCTGCCTCGGAGACGAGCCCTTCGCCGAGCGCACGCGCCCCTTCGTTGAGGGGGCGGACTGGCTGCTCTGCGAGGCCTTCTGCTGCTACGAAGATCGCGAGCGCTTCCACCCCTACGAAAAACACCACAGCACCGCGCAGGACGCCGGGCGTCTGGCCGCGGGCCTCGGGGTGAAACACCTGCTGCTCTACCACACCGAGGATGCGGACCTGCCTCGCCGCCGCGAGCGCTACAGCCGCGAGGCCTCCGCCTTTTTCCCCGGCCCCGTGCTGGTGCCCGACGATGGAGAAAGCCTGTGGCTCTGAGGCCGAGGGGCAGCGGCGGTACCGCGAATTTTTCTCCTCTGCGGTCACACATTTGGCTTGCCAATCGGGGGGCATGCTGGTATTTTCTCGCGCATGGCTACCGACAAGAAGATCACGATCAAGACGAACAAAGGCGATATTAACCTCACGGTCTTCGCTTCCAAGACGCCGATGACCGCCGCGAGCTTTCTCAACCTGAGCAAGCGCGGGTTCTACGATGGTCTGACCTTCCACCGAGTCATCGCCGACTTCATGATTCAGGGCGGCGACCCCGAGGGCACCGGCTGCGGCGGCCCCGGCTACACCTTTGACGACGAGTGCCGCCCCGACCTCAAGTTCACGAAGCCCGGCCTGCTCGCGATGGCCAACGCCGGCCGCTCGTGGACGGGTGCCGGCACCAACGGCTCGCAGTTCTTCATCACCCACGTGCCGACTACCTGGCTGAACGGCAAACACACCATCTTCGGCGAAGTGCTCAGCCCGGCCGATCAGGACGTCGTCAACTCCATCCGCCAGGGCGACACCATCCTGACGATCGAGATTCACGACGATTGCGAGGACCTCTTCACCGAGCAGGCCTCGAACCTCAAGCGCTGGAACGGCAAACTGGGTGCCCGCTAAGCTACTGAATCGTGGTCTTTGCCGTTCAGGATCTGCACATCGAGTTCGGCCCGCGTGTGCTCTTTGACTCGCTCTCCTTCGTCGTCGAGAGCGGGGAGCGCATCGCCTTCGCCGGGCAAAACGGCGCCGGCAAGTCGACGCTCATGAAGTGCATTGTCGGCGTGATGGAGCCCGACCGCGGCCGCGTGCTGCTGCCGGCCCACACGCAGGTGGGCTACCTGCCGCAGGACGGCATCCACATCTCGGGCACGCCCCTTCTCGATGAAGTCATCGGCTCGGCGGGCAACGCCGCCGAGCTTCAGCAGCGCGTCGACGAACTCTCCGCCGAAATCCAGAGCCTGCCGACGGACTCTCCCGAGTACCGCGAAAAGCTCGATGAAATCGGGCGGCTCGAGCTGATCCTGCACGACCGCGACGCCGCCGCCCTGCGCCCGCGCGTCGAATCCATCCTGCGCGGCCTCGGCTTCTCCGCCTCAGACTTCACGCGCGACTGCGGCGAATTCTCCGGCGGCTGGCAAATGCGCATCGCCCTGGCCAAGCTGCTGGTGCGCGAACCCGAGGTGCTGCTGCTCGACGAGCCGACGAACCATCTCGACATCCAAAGCCAGCGCTGGCTCGAGCAGTACCTGCGCCACTACCGCGGCGCCATCTGCATCATCAGCCACGACGTCGCCCTGCTGGATGCGCTCGTGTCGCGCACCATCGCCTTCCACAACGGCCGCGCCGAGGAATACGCCGGCAACTTCTCCTATTACCTACGCGAAAGCAAAGCGCGCAAAGAAGCCCTCGCCCGCCGCGCCAAGGCCCAGCAGCGCGAGATCGCCAAAACGCAGGAGTTCATCAACCGCTTCCGCGCCAAGGCCACGAAGGCCACCCAGGTGCAGAGCCGCATCAAGCAGCTTGAAAAAGTCGAGCTCATCGAGGTGGAGCAAGACGACGCCGTCATGAGCTTTCACTTCCCCCCGCCCCCGCCGGGCGGGCACACCGTGGTGAGCATGGAGAAAGTCTGCAAAGCCTACGGCGACATCATCCTGCTCAAGGACTACGACTTCACCATGGCGAAGGGCGACCGCATCGCCATCGTCGGCGTGAACGGCTCCGGTAAATCCACCTTCACGCGCCTGATCTCCGGCACCGAGCCGCCCGACTCCGGCAGCGTCGTGCCCGGGCACCACACGCAGGTGGCCTTTTTCTCGCAGACGCATGCCGACGTCCTCAACAACGAGCAGACCGTGCTCGAATGCGTCGAAGCCGCCGCGAGCCGCGAAACGAGGCCGCTGGTGCGCAACATCCTCGGCTGCTTCCTCTTCCGCGGCGACGACGTCTTCAAGAAAATCGGCGTCCTCTCCGGCGGCGAGCGCTCGCGCGTGGCGCTGGTCTGCATGCTGCTCAAGCCCGCCAACTTCCTCATCATGGACGAGCCGACCAACCACCTGGACTTTCAGAGCCAGGATGTGCTGCAAGCGGCTCTGGCGGAGTACCCCGGCTCCTACTGCATCGTCTCGCACAACCGCCGCTTCCTCGACCCGATCGTCAACAAAGTGCTCGAGTTTCGCCCCGGCCAGCCGCCGCGGCTCTTCCACGGCAACGTCACCCAGTACCTCGAAACCGTCGAGGCCGAGCAGCGTCGCCTCGCGGCCTCAGCGCAGCCTGCAAGCGCCCGCCCCGCGACGGCGGGAGACAGCGCCGGCATACCCCCGGCCAACGCCTCGGGCAACCGCCGCGACCTGCGACGGCAGCGCGCGCAGGAGCGCGAGCGGCGCTCCCGCATCCTCAAGCCCCTGCAAAAAGAGCTCGCTGAAGTCGAAGCCTCCATCGCCTCGCTGGACGAGCGCAAGGCTGCCATCACCGCCGAGCTCGAAAAGCCCGAAAACCTGAGCGACAACCAGAAGCTCATGGAGCTCACCCAGAGCTTCCGCGAGCTCGATCGCGCCTCAGAAACCCTCTTCTCGCGCTGGGAAGAGCTCTCCACCGAAATCGAGCAGCACGAGGCCCGCTTCCGCGCCGAAGACGAAGCCGCCGCCGAATAAAGCCGACAGCCCCCCCTTCCCCCTGTGGCTCAACGGCCCTTGTTGACCTCATGGCCTCAAAAACAGGCCTCAGAGACAGGCCTCAGAGACTAAGCCGCCAGCCCGCCAGCGCCGACGGAAAGCGCCCCGAAGCCCCGGTAGACGCCCGGCCGAAGTCATCATCCAATTGCAGCAGCCCCTGCTGCGCGTAACAATGGCGCAGCAGCTCGGGCAAATCCGCGCGATCCCCCAGCAGCGCCTGCGCCGCGCGCTGCACCCGCGTCGGCACACTGTGCACCCGCAGGCGCAAATACATCCGCCACGACGCCTCCGAGTCATCCTGCACGCAGACGTGATTGACGATAAAATCCTTGATGCGCTCGCGACCCACCAGAGCAAAGGTCGACTTCAGCGTCTCTGAGGGCAGGCTGCAATGGCGGCTCCAGTAATCGTGCCGCAGCCCCGCGAGCTTGCCCAGCAGCGCCGGAGCCTGCTCAGCCGTCATCAGCGGGCGCAGCTCTGCCCAGCGAGCCGCCGTCACCGCCAGCGCCGCCACGCGGCGATGCGGGTGATTGAGAGGGCGCACCGACGAAAACATCCAGAGAAGGCTCCGTGAATCCGCCAGCCGATAACGCTCGCTCCGCGGCCACCAGCCATCCCAAACGCGGCGGTGATACGCGCGCGCCTCCTCACCCGCGCGCTCCGGCAGCACCGCCTCCAGAAACCCCGCCGTGCCGAAGAGCACCGCCTCCGCATCATCGCCCAGCTTTTCCAGCTCATGCAGCGGAGCACGGCGCGCCAGCATGCGCATCGCCAGCTTGTTCACGCGATAGCCCAGCGTCTCCGCCCAGCACTCAAACCAAGCCTGATCCTCCCCCAAGCGCTCCGCTCGGCGGCGAAAAAGCCCCCGTCGCAGCTGCATCCGGCGCGCCGCAGCCGCCAGCAGCAAAGCCCTGACCTGCCCGCCCGACAGCCCGCGAAGCGGGGCCGGCCCGCAGTCGAGCCCCTCCACCGACCAAGGCGACGGATACCCCAGCGCGCGGCGCAGCTCAAGCTCATCGAGCACCAGCAGCGGCACCTCCGCGTGGCGCAGATTGCGCGTAAACCAACCCGGCGGCGGCGGCTCCGCCACCACATGAAGCGCAACACCCTCAAAAGCCGCATCGCAGCCGCAGCCCCGCTCCTCCCAATCCTCCGCACGCCGCGTCAGCACCACATCACCCCGCAGTCGGCGGCCATCCAACTCCAGCTCAGCACCCAAGCAATCAGGCCCCTCCGCCCGATTCCACACACCGAAATCAAACACCCTCAGCGAACCGTGGTGCAGCGTCTCACCCTCACAGCCCAGCTCCCCCGACATCCAGCTGCACAGCAGCTCATCAGCACCGGGCGCAGAAGGCAACGCCTCAGCCTCAGCCGCCGAGAAAGCAGCCTCATGCCGCAGCCCGTCATACATCGCGGCATACGCCGCAGCCAGGTCTGCGCGCTCGGGACATTTCATGGCAACGCTCGCCCGCGAAAGAGAGCCCCCTCCGCCGGGCACCGGCCGGCGAACTCAGGACTCGCTGTGGCGCATGAGATCCTCCTCAAGCGTCTCACAGACATAGCCGAAAGTCTCCGCATTCTTGTGATTCATCGAGCGCAGCGTATTGTGAGCCTCCAGCACGTGGCGCGTGCGGGCCACCTCAGACATCGGCGCGCCGCCCGTTCCCTCCGCACTGTGCTCATCCTCCGCGAGCACGCGGCGGCGATCCTCGAGATCCGAGCACCAGAAAGCCTCCGGCGGGTCAATATCAATCAGCATATCAAGCCCGAGACTCTCCATCGCCTGGCGCGTGCGATCCGTCGGCGTCGCCACCTGAAGCGCCCCGCCCTTGCTCATGCAGCGGTTGGCGAGGCCCGCCATCGTCCCCATGAAAGTCGAATCAACCCCCGAGCACTTCTCCAGATCAATGACAACATTCTGCCCTCCCTGTTCGAGGTATTTATCCGCGAGCGACTTGAGCGCCGGGCTGTTGACAAAACTGCCCCGACTCGCGCAGCGAATCCAGAGACAATCGGGGAACGTATGGTGGGTCAGGCAGGGGTCCGTCATAATTTCTTTGCATCCCCATTCTAATGGCAGGAATGAGGCTTGGCAAGGAAAAAGTGTTTTGTTTCCCGAAAAACCACCGCATCCCCGCTCGACCATCCCTTCCGCCGCCGCACCACACGCCGCACCACCCGCCGCACCACCCGCCGCACCGACGGCGCACAGCCTCACCAGCGGCCACGCAGACATCGTGTGAGAAAGCCGCGAAATGCGTGTTATCACATCCCTGCCATTTAGATCGCCAAGCTCCCGCAGCGCTCTTTTTCCTTGTCATTTTCCCCTCTCTGCGATACACTAAGCGCGTGAAGTACACCACCCCGGCAACCCTGGCACTGGCAGCGCTGCTTCTCACCTCCTGCGGATCCTCGCTGGAATCCGAGAGCGGGCTCTACGACGTTGAACTCAAGCACTCCATTAAAGTGCCGATCGACGGCTGGTGGTCCTGGGGCAAAGGGCCCGTCTTCAAAGACAAGAAATCCGGCTACGTCTACATCGCCCCCCTTGACATCAGCCTCGTCAAAGAGGACGAGCCCGAGCTCAGTGCCCTGCTCGTTCCGCAGATGCACGACTACATGGTCGCGTACCTGACGCGCGTCCTCGACGAAGCCAACAAAGCCAACCACACCCGCTGGAAAATCACCACCGACCCCTCCAAGGCCGACTTCCGCATGAACATGGCCGTCGTCTCCCTCCGCCCGCAGCGGCCGGTGCTGCGGTGGCTCTTCTTCGTCGGCAGCTTCTTCTCCCCCATCCCCGGCACGGGCACCATCGCCGGCAAATTCACCAACGGCGACATCTGCATCGAGTTCACCATCCGCAACAACCGCACCGGCGAGCTGCTCTACGCCATGAAGGACTCGAACCGCGCCACCACGCGCCTCTACAAATCCGAAGCCTACAACAGCGAAGGGCAGGCCGACAAAAACCTCCAAATCTGGGCCCAGAAGATCGCGCGGCTCGTGCGCTTCTACACCTCGGATAAATACAGCAACCAAGACATCAGCGACCTCGTCAACAACACCTCCGTCGTCCGCGCCCTCTTCTACCGCATTGAAACCGGCGTCGAAGACGAAAACATGGCCTCACAAAACGCCCCGGAGATCGATGGCCCCACCCAAGCCGACGGCGCGAAAGCCCCCGCGAACAGCAAGAGCAGCCGCGGCGAGAGCAAGCCCGCCGAGGAGAAAGCGCACGAGGACAGCTCCGCAGCCTCCCAGAATGCGCCGGAACTCGAAGCCCCCGCCAAATCCGAGGAAACCACCGACAGAGCCGAGAAACCGGCCTAATCGCCCCCTGACGCCGGACACGCCCCATCCCCCATGGACACCCCGCTCAGGGAACGCCTGCTTGCCCTGCTGCGCGCCCCGCACTACCGACCGCTGGACGCCTCGGCCCTCGCCCGCGCCCTCGACCTACAAGGCAGCGAGCGCGCCGAGCTGCGCCGCCTGCTGCGCGACGGTGAAGAACGCGGCGAACTCGTGCGCCTGCGCCGCGCCTGCTACAAACTGCGAGACGCCGCCCCCGCCCCCCTGCGCGGGCGCGTGCGCGCCCTGCCCCACGGCAAATACCTCTTCGTCCCCGACGCCGACGGCCAGGAAGCCCTGCGCCCCCTCGCCCCCGAAGGCGGCCTCATCGAACTGCCCGTCGAGCGCCACCGGCACCACGGCGCCATGGACGGCGACCTCGTGCTCGCCACCGTGCGGCACAACGCCCCGCGCGCCTACCGCCGGCACCACCGCGGCCGCCCCCAAGCCGCCGACCTGCAAGCCGAAGCCCGCATCGACGACATCCTCGAGCGACGCTCCGGCAGCTGGGTAGGCACCTACCGCCCCGAAGGCGGGCGCTACGGCAGCCTCATCGGCGACGGCCACAGCAGCCCCGAACACGTACGAATCACCGAGCCCCCGCCCCCCGGCCTGCTCGCCGGCATGAGCATCGCCGTGCAACCCCTCAGCTACCCCCTCGCACAAAACGAAGCCACCGGCCGCATCGAAGAAGTCCTCGGCTGGCCGGAAGACGACGGTGTGGACATGCTCAGCGTCATGCGCCGCCACGGCCTGCGCAGCGAATTCCCCGCCCCCGTGCTCGACGAAACCACCCGCCTGCCCGACAGCGTATGCAGCAACGAACGCATCGGGCGAGACGACTGGCGGCAGCGCTGCGTCTTCACCATCGACCCCGCCGGCGCGCGCGACTACGACGACGCCATCTCCGTGCAGCGCCACGGCAGCAGCTGGGAACTCGCCGTCCACATCGCCGACGTCAGCCACTACGTGCGCCCCGGCAGCGCCCTCGACCTCGAAGCCGCCCAGCGCGGCAACTCCACCTATCTGCCCGACCGCGTCCTGCCCATGCTCCCCCCGCGGCTCTGCGACGGCATCTGCTCCCTCGTGCAAGGCGAAGAGCGCCTCACCAAACTCTGCCTCATGCGCCTCGACCGCGCCGGCAACATCACGCACACCGACTTCCGCGACGCCCTCATCTGCTCGCGGCGGCGCCTCAGCTACCCGCAGGCCCTCGACATCCTCGAAAACCGCGGCAGCAGCGGAGACAGCGAAGTCGACACCATGCTGCGCGACGCCCGCGAACTCGCCGAGCTGCTGCGCGCCCGCCGCATGAAAGCCGGCGCCCTCGACCTCCAACTACCGCAACTCGAACTCGAACTCGACACCCACGGCCACCCCATCGCCCTCCACAGCAGCCGCAGCGACGCAGCCCACAGCCTCATTGAAGAATTCATGCTCGCCGCCAACGAGCAAGTCGCGCGCGCCCTCAAAGCTGCCCTCCTGCCCACCCTCTACCGCGTCCACGAAGCCCCGGATCCCGCCAAACTGCGCGAACTCTCCCACACCCTGCGCAGCTACGGCATCAAAGCCGGAGACCTCACCGTGCGCGACGAACTGCGGCGCGCCATGGCCGCCATCGCCGGCCACCCCGACGAGCAACTCCTCAGCCTCGCCCTGCTGCGCTCCATGATGCGCGCCCGCTACTCCCCCAAAGCCCTCGGGCACTACGGCCTCGCCAAAGGCGACTACTGCCACTTCACCAGCCCCATCCGGCGCTACGCCGACCTCATCGTCCACCGCAGCCTCAGCCACCTCATCAAGCGGGCAGACGCCCCCGCCCTGCCCTCACCCGCCGCCCTCAACAGCCTCGCCGACCACATCTCCGAAACCGAGCGCAACTCCGCCGCCGCCGAGCAAGAAGCCCAACGCCTCAAACTCCTCGAATACCTCAGCGAGCAATGCAGCGCCGCCGAGCCCTGCCGCCTGCCCGCCATCGTCACCGACGCCTGGCCGCAGGGCCTCGCCGTCGAGCTGCCCGAGCTGCACCTCAAAGGCTTCGTCTCCGGCGCCGAGCTGCCGGAAAACACCCACTGGTATTACGAACGCCACAACAGCAGCTGGAGCAGCACCGACGGCCGCCGCATCCTCCCCGGCAGCCGCGTCGAACTCATCCCCCTGCGCATCGACCCCGCCAGCGGCTTCCTCGAACTGCGACCCGCCACCGAAGCCACAAGCGCCCCGACGAAACCCGAAGCCGGCAAGCCCCCGGCAGCCCCCTGAACCAAGCGGCAGCCTGCCGCGCACACGGCAAGCCCCCGCCGACACCAACGAGCCGGCACCACCGCGGCGAGAAAAAGCCGGGCGCAAAGCCTCAGCCCTGCGCCCCCTCAGCCCCCTCAGCAGGAGTCTGCGCCGCAGCGCGCGGCGCATTCACCCCGCCGATCAGCAGCACCATCTCACCCTTCGGCGGACGCGCACGAAACTCCTCAGCCAACTGCTCCGCCGAGCCGCGGTGATACGTCTCAAACACCTTCGTCAACTCACGCGCCACACAAATCGGCGCCTGCGGATCCAAGCGAGCCAGCTCCTGCACCGACTTCAGAATACGGAACGGAGACTCATAAAAAATACTCGTATACGAAGCCGCCAGCGCCTGCTGCAACACCTGCGAACGCCGCCCCGACTTCACCGGCAAAAAACCGCCGAAAAAAAACGCATCACTCGGCAAGCCCGACCCCACCAGAGCCGTCACCACAGCCGAAGGCCCCGGCAGCACCGTAAACGGCACCCCGCGCCCCTTCAACTCCTGAATCAAGCGATACCCCGGATCACTCACCCCCGGCATCCCCGCATCCGTCACCACCGCGAAACGCTCCCCCGCCTGAGCACGGGAAGCCACCTCCGGCGCACGCTGCAACTCATTGTGCTCATGCAAACTCAGCAAAGGCTTGCGGATACCGTAATGCGCCAGCAGCATCCCCGTATTGCGCGTATCCTCGCAGCAAACACAGTCAACAGACTCCAGCACGGCCAGAGCACGGCGCGTAACATCCTCGCGGTTACCGATCGGCAACCCCACAAAACTCACGGGATAATCAATCATGGAGAAGTCAAGCGAGCCGCAATCTCATCAGCCGCCTGCCGAGCCGCATAAGAAAGCGCATTGATACGGGCATTCTGCACATTAACACCATCCTGATTAAAATAACTACTCTCCGTCGTAAACACCCCCGACGTCAACTCCTCACCCGACTTACCATCGCGCACCACATAACGCACCTTCAGCAGAAGACCAATCTCCGAACTCCGATACGTATCGCGCCAATCCGTCGTCAGAGAAACCGGCGTAATCGACACCACCTGCCCCGACACCACAAAATCCGCCGCACCGCGGCGCACCAAGCGATACGTCCCGTCACTCTGCAACGCATCCGTCAGCGCCGACGTCAACTGCATCGACACCTGCGGCTGCGTCGACGTATTCGAGAACATCTCCACACAGAACGAATCCATCCGGCTCAGCGCCGCCGGCTTCACCCCGCCCACATGATAGCCGCAGCCGGCCAAGCCCGCCGACGCAAGCCCCAGCAACACAGCCGCACCCAAAACCGAAAAAGCCTTCATAACGCAACAAAAGGACACTTACGGCGCCGCAACCCCTCAGCCTCGCGCCTCGCGAGCCGCCAACTGCGCCGCCCGCTCATAAAGCACCTTCGCCTCGCGGGCCGCCTCCGGATTCACCGACGCCTGCGCCTGCACATTGCGGAAGCACTGCGCCGCGGCAGAATACAAATGCGCGCGCTCCAGATAATAGCGCCCCGTCTCCAGCTCCTGCTCCACCAGCAGCGCGCGCATCTCACCCACCTTTTGGCGAGCCAGCCCCGCGCGGCGATCATTCGGGAAGCGCAGCAGGAACTCCTCATACGCCTCCTGCGCCTTCGCCAAATTCACCAAATTATCATTGCCGCGCGTGCTCTCCGACGCCCAGAGCTGAGCCACCATCAGCTGAGCCGCCGGCACCATCGGACTGTTCGGGTAGCGCTGCACCAGCGTCTGATACGTCGCGCGCGCGCGCGCCGGCTCATTCAGACGCGTCAACTGAAACTTCGCCAGCGCCGCCAGAGCCGTCGCCGCCATATCGCTGTAGGGCGCATTCGCCGCAATACTCTGCAACCACTCCTCCACCACAGAAGCCTCCATATCCGTCTTCCAGAGGCCCCAAGCCACATCCGTCTTCATCTCACCGTTCACCGCCTTCATCGCCATCTGCAACTGGCGGTTGAGCGCATCCTCATAGAGCGAACTGCTGTGATAGCGCTCAATGAGCTTCTGATACTCCTTGAACGCCTGGCGATAATCGCCGTCGCGCTCATACAGATCCCCGAGCAGCAGGCGCGCCCGCGGCGCCACCGTCGACAGCGTGTGCTGCGTCACCACCACATCGAGCTTAGAGATCGCATCATCAATCTTGCCCGAGCGGGCCAGAGCCTCCGCCTCCGCATACAAGCGCTCCGCCTCCGCATCGCGAGGCTGCACCATACCCGCAGGCATCAAATCATTATCATTCTGCTCGCACATCGTCAGCGACAGCGCGGCAAGCGGCAGCAGACAGCAAAGAGAAAAACCTTTCATCATCAGCACAGCAGGAAACAAGCGAAAAAGGAGAAAAACAAGCGAAAAGCGGAGCGGCACCGGCAGAGGCGGCCCCCCCGGCAAACAACACCGAAGAGCACCGCCCCCACCTGAGAAAAAACTCACTTCTTGCCGTAAACGGCCTCGGCATCAAAGCAGCAACCCTCATCGGCCGCCTCGAGCGCCACGGGCTCACCGTCGCGCACCGCATCGCCGAAGGGCACCGAGCGGAAGAAGCAGGAGTGATGACCCGTGTGACAAGCACCGGCACCCACCTGATCGACCAGCAGCACGAGAGCATCCTGATCGCAGTCAATGAGAATCTGATGCACCTTCTGAATGTGGCCGGAAGTCAGGCCCTTGTGCCAAATCTCCTGACGCGAGCGAGAATAATACACAGCCTCACCGATTGCAAGCGTCATCTTGAGAGACTCCTCATTCATATAGGCGAGCATGAGCGGCTCCTTCGTGCGGTAATCCACAGCCATAGCCGGAATAAGACCCTTCTCATCAAACTTCGGCATGAGCAGCATGCTCTTCTCAACCTCCTTGTAACTGCCGCGGGGGGCAAAGACAATTGTTTTATCGGACATAACGCGCATCATTATACGGCATATGCACCAAAAATCAAGCCCGTATCGCACCCTAAACCCAACTCGGCAACGCCCCGCAAGAATAACAACAACTCCTTTATTACCCGCGAGCAGACACGACGGCACGGCATCAAAGCAAAAAAACGCTATTATATCCTTGACATTGAAAACGAAAAATATATACTAGTGCTCGTACAGAGCCACTGCGACTCGGCGTAGCGACGTACTCTGTTGACACACCTATCTCATTACTCATGAAAAAGACTCTCATCACCGCAACGCTGATAGCCGCACTCGCCTCAGCCCCGGCAGTTCTGGCAGAAGACAGCTACACCATCGAGCTTGCTGACGGATTCGCATCCGGCGACGGGAACTACAACGGCTGGACGATGTCGCTGACCGACAGATTCTTCAACGCCACCGCCTCCGCAACAGAATCCCCCGCCCTCGGAGACCTGAGCAGCGTCCTACTCAACAGCGTCACCATCAACAACCGCACCGAGGGCACCCAGACCTTCAGAAACGTATATCTGGCTATTTACCAATACTCGAGAAACAACACAACCGGCACCTTCATCGGCGTCTCAAACGAAATCGCCACAAACGGTGATCTTGGTGGCTCCAACACCTTCACCTTCACCGATGTGACCCTCGACCCCAACGACCAGTACCAGTACCTGTTCGTCACGAGCAATGACGCGGCAACTCTCGCGACATTCGACGGATACAAGAGCGTTTCGGCGCAATTCGGACTCAACGTTGAGAATATCAATGCAGCTCTGCCTCCGGGCGACGGCACATACACGAGCAGCAACCTGAACTCGTGGGAAGGAAGATACATGCCCAACGTCGGCATCAGTGTAAGCGCCACCCCCGAGCCGACGACGGCCACGCTGAGCCTGCTGGCTCTCGCCGGCCTCTGCGCTCGTCGCCGCCGCAAGTAAGCGAGTCTTCCACGAGAGATTTTCTCATCCCGCATCAGGGGCGGGGCAGGTTTCGGCCTGCCCCGCTCTTTTTTCGCCGCACCCGTGCGGACCTTTTCACCCGAGCACGGAGAGCCATTCACATACAAGGCAGCTCCTCGCGCCCAATCGTCGCCCCAGTTGCCTCGCGCTGCAAGACGATAGGAGTGCGAAAAAATGGATTTCGGGCTATCATTTTGCTTGACTCTCCCTAGGTATGGGGCTAGACTTCGTCAAGCAGGACGGGCGTGTCTTGGTGAGATTCATCAGGGTATTCCCTACATCGCAAAGCAACTCATAACGTACAATAATGAAGAAGACACTTATTTTACTCTCGCTGCTGGCAGCCTCGGTCGCCTCAGCTGAGACGTGGTCGTCCGAATTCGACTTCGTGAACGCGAGCGGAACGACCGTGACCGGCACGAACGACGTTACCGCAACGATCACAACTCAGGCCGGCACGAGCCCGACCTTTAATGCCAGCGGCTGGAACGTTGCTACGAATGATCGCTATTCGATCACTTTTGGTGACAAGGCCTTGGATCTCTCGGAGGTTGGCAACTCTGTCACCGTTACACTCACGAACGTGACGATTAACGCGACGCAGAACAACGATTATCCTGTACTGTTTACCATCGGAGACAGAGTCGGCAGCGGCGTTCAGAGTGTCAAGGTGCTCTACAACAAGGCAAACTCAAACTCGCAGCTCCAGCTCAACGGAGAGAATTCGTTTTCGTCCGGTAATCACGCTTACACAGGAACGACCTCCATCGACGTAACGACCGGTGAGAAGTACAGCAATATCTCTCTTACGATCACGAAGACCGCTGATGCCAGCTATAGCTTCTCTCTGACTCTGGGGGACACGACTGTCACAAGCTCGATTAAAAACGCAGATTTCACCCAGAACAGCGACGATCTCTACTTGGGCATCGGCGGGCGCTTGGACAATAATAACAATAAGTCAGCGATGACGTTTGAAGGAATGACGATTACCGTCACGCCCGAGCCGACCACGGCCACGCTGAGCCTGCTGGCTCTCGCCGGCCTCTGCGCCCGTCGCCGCCGCAAGTAAGCGCACCACGCCACAGAGCATCGCTCTTCTTCAACACCCCGGCCGCACAAGCGACCGGGGTGTTGTTTGATCACTCTCCCGCGTGAGCCGATGGCACGTTGCGGCGGCGCCTCGGCCAGAGGACCATCCGCAGGCCCTCTCGACTGCTGCACCACTTAAATACGCGCGGTCGACACTACCCAAGCAACCTCCCCGAGCCCAAACTCAGGAACAACCCTGCGCAGAAGAGTCTGGAGAGGCTCTCCCACCAGCGGCTCATGCAAGCGGAGAGCCGATCGGATGGGGTGAGAGTTTTTTTGCACATGTGTCCCAAAGTTTCAAGGCGCGGTCATTTTGACCGCGCCTTGAGTATAC
>DGYMR06203__coassemble_1146_pt1 | contig 18629 bp, 7 predicted proteins | sample DGYMR06203__metabat2_low_PE_047 | metagenome-assembled genome bin DGYMR06203 | reverse complement strand
GGGCGTGGCGGACGGGGGCGTAGAGGCGGGCATGAGCGGGGTCGTGTGTCCGGCTGGTGCGTCGAGTGGCGGAGGGGCGGGCCGCCGGAAAGCCCGCGGCCATATAGCACAGTTGGGGCTTTCAGGCAAGTTTTATTCGCGACGTCAGAGCGGAGTTTTCGGGGCTTTTGCGCCGCGGAAGGGAGGTGTGCCGCGGGCCGAACCGAGCATAACCGATGCACGGCGGGCGGCGAGGCTGAGCTTCAGGGGGCGTGCGGTCCTGAGGGGAAGGGGCATGCGGACGGGAAAGGCCGGGTAAGAGCGAAAGACGGCGGGGAGGCTGCGGGGGTGCGGGAATCAGGGCGCTGTTACCGCGCGCGCTCGACGGTGAAGCTGCTGGTGGCGCTCGCTCCTCCGGCGCCGTCCTCGACGATGAGGCTGTGCTCGCCCGGCTCCAGCTCGGCGAACCAGCGATCCCCGATGCGCCGCAGCCGAAGCGTCGGGCTGATCCAGCGCGCGCGGGCGGGCGGCAGGGTGCTGATGAGCTCGATGAGGCGCCCATCGTTCGGCAGGGTGGAGTCGAGCAGCAGGCGCGAGCCGTTGGCCGGGACGAGGATGGCCGCGCGGCGATCGCTCGCGCGCTGCAGGTCGCAGGCGTAGGCGTCCTGCAGCCCGGAGCCGGCCAGCCAGTCGGCATAGCGGCTGTTGAGCAGCACGCGCCCCTCCGCATCGTAGAGACCGGGCGCGGCGGCCTGAAGGCGCAGCGCGGGCAGCTCCTCCTCGAGAGCCAGCTCTCGGGCGCGATACTGGGGCGGGGTGTGCTCGGCAGCGGGCAGCCCCGTGCGGCTGTCGATGGTGATGCGCACGAGTCCGTCGGGGCAGGGGGGCATGCCGGCCTCCTCGGCCCCCGCGGCGATGTCCGGCTCTTCCGTTCTCAGACCGAAGAGAGCGGCGCTGTGGGCATCCGGCGCGGGGAGCGCCGGGCGGGCTAGAGCGCTGTTGCCTGGGCCGGGAATGGGGTGGCGGCGGCTGTAGAGCTCCTCCATGCAGCGGTGGAAGATCGGACCGGCCCCGCTGATGCCCGAAACTTGATCCATCGAGCTGTTGTCGAAGTTGCCGACCCAGACGGCGACGGTGTAGTCGCCCGTGTAGCCGACGCACCAGTTGTCGCGGTAGTCGGAGGAGGTGCCGGTTTTCGCCGCGCAGGGGAAGCGGAAGCGCAGGCTCTCGCCGGCGCCGAAGCTGTCGGCACGGGCGTTGACGTCGCTGAGGATGTCCGTGACGAGGTAGCAGAGCCGCTCATCGGCGATGCGCTCGCCGCCGGAGAAGGGAGCCCCCGAGCCCTCTGTTGCGCCGGGCTCGCCGTCCGCGGAGCCGCGGGGCTCCGCGCCCGCTGCGGAGCGTGAGACGCTCCCGCTCGGCGCGTCGGGCAGGTGGTTGAGCAGGCGGCAGCTCAGGCCGCCGCGGGCGAGGGCGGTATAGGCGGCGGCGAGCTCTTCGAGGGTGACGTGGGCGTTGCCGATGGCCAGCCCGAGGCCGTAGTCGGCGGCGCTGCCCTCGGGGTGAATGCCGAAGCGCGCGAGCAGGGGCAGCAGAGCCTTGGGCCCGCCGCTGCGGTTGAGCGCCTCCATGGCCGGGACGTTCTGCGAGCAGGCGAGGGCGCGGCGGACACTGATGGGGCCGAGGTAGCGGCGGTTGTAGTTGTGCGGCGCCTCGATGCCGCTGCGGTCGGGGTAGAGGGTGGGCAGGTCCGTGAGGATGCTGCCGGGGCGCAGACCCTTCTCGAAGGCCAGCAGGTAGACGAAGGGCTTGAGGGTCGATCCGGCGGAGCGCCGCGTGCGCGTGCCGTCCAGTTGCCCGCCCTCGGGGCTCTCGGGGAAGGCGCTGGTGATGCGGGCGATGACTTGGCCGCTCGGGTTGTGGACGATGAGGACGGCAGCCTGGCTGACGTGGTGCCCGCTGAGTTTGTCGATCTCTTCGCGGGCGATGCGCCGGCAGGCCTCTTGCAGGCCGCTCTCCAGACAGAGGGTGCCCGGGGCGGCGCCGCGCGGAAGTTGCTCGCGCAGGATGCAGAGGCCGAGGTCGCTGACGGGAGGGGCTCCGAGCCGTTTCAGCAGGGCATTGACGCGCGAGAGGGCGGCCTCAGGGTGCCGCAGGGGGTCGAGTCGGCCCGGGGCTTGGATGAGCGCGGCGAGCAGGGCGGCCTGCGGCAGGCTGAGCTCGGCGGCGGGGCGGCTGTAATAATAGCGCGCGGCGGCTTCGACCCCGCGGCAGCTGTTGCCGAGGTCGACGCGGTTGAGGTAGGCGCGAAGGATGTCGTCTTTGTCGTGCTCGATTTCGAGGCGGCGGGCGGCGAGGGCTTCGCGGATTTTGGTGCCGAGGCTGCGGCGGCCGGCGGGGCGGCTGATCTTGACCAGCTGCATGCTGATGGTGGAGGCCCCGGAGCGCGAGCTGCCGCGCAGGCGCCCCGCGACGGCGCGGCCGACGGAGAGCGGGTCGATGCCCGGGTGGCTGTAGAAGCGTGCATCTTCCGCGCAGAGCACGGCGCGCACCAAGGTCTCGGGCAGGGGACCGGGCGGCAGGGGCTGCGTGCGCATGCCCTCGCCGTCGCGTCGGTAGCCGAGCAGCACGCCGTGGCGGTCGCGCACTTCGCCGTCCGGCGGCGCGCTGCAATCGATGCTCGGTTGCGTGAAGGGCAGGAGGTAAAGGAGAGCTGCGGCCAGAGCCAGCGGAATCATGACCGCCAGGGTCAGCCATCTCCGCCGCCGCTTCTTCTTCCGTTCGCGGGGATCGTCGAGGGAGGCTGCGCCGCGGGACTCCTCAGGCGTCGGGAGCTCCTCGGTCGGCGGGGTCTCCTCGGTCGGCGGGGTCTCCTCGGTCGGCGGGAGCACCGAACGGTCGGCGGATGCGGCTTCCGGTTGCGGGGACTTCATGTCGGGGTGCGGGTAGCGGGTGGGCGTCGGGGCGGGGGGTATGCACCTGATGCGCCGGGGTGATGCGCCGGGGCGAGGCTTTGGGGTCGTGGGGGCTTTGCTCCCCGCCGCACCGGCGGCGGGGAGCGTGTCACCTGTCGGGGCGTTCCTGTTTCCCCCCGACATCATTCAGCCGGCTCGGCGCTCAGCTTTTCGGGCGTCGAGAGGCCGTAACTTTGCGGGCTGTACATCATCTCCGCGCGGGCGGCGGGCGCCGTGACTTCGCCGCTGCGCACGACGCGTGCGATGTAGCGCACGCAGACGTCGCCGCCCCAGCTGTTGACGTAGGCTCTGATGCCGTCCTTGCCGGTGGAGATATCGCTCACTGAGGAGGAGGCATACCAGCCGAATGTCTGCATCAGGCGCGCGACGTGCGGCGCGAGGCTCTGCGTCGGGCTGCTCGGATCAACCGCCTCCATCACGGAGGGCAGGCGATCCTCGATGGCGACGTAGCGCGAGCGGCCGCTGCCCGTGTAGCGGCAGAGCAGCGAGACGCGCACCACGTCACCGACCCGCAGCTTCTGCGTGGCCTTCCAGACGCCGTTCTCCTGCAGCACTTCGTAGCTGCGGGTGATGAGGAAGCCGTGGTCGACGTACTGATCGGGCTGCGCGTCGGCCTGATAGCCCTCCACCGTGCCGAAGGCGTACACCGGGCCGCCCTCGGCGAGGAAGACCTGATTGCTCAGATCGAGCATCGCCGAGCGGTGCAGCAGGGTGCCGGGCTTGATGGCCTCGCCGTTGAGAGTGATCGGGCCGGCTGCGGAACCGGCTGCCGTGCCGGCCAGCGTCGGCGCCACCTTGCCCGCTGCTTCCGGGGCCTGTTGCGGCCTTTCCGCCGCAGGCTTGGCGTCGGCTTGCTGCGGGGCCTCGGTCGCCGGGGCGGCGTTCGCGTCACCGCCGCTCATCTCGCTGCCCGCGGAGCCGCTCAGGGCCAAGTCGGCGAGGTGGCGCCGGTGGTCGAGCAGCGCATCGATGAGGATGCAGCTCCAGCCGCTCTCCCAGGTCGAGAGGCATCCGCCGGAGCGCTCGCGCAGCACGGCGCAGGCATCGGCGATCAGCTGCGTGTCGTTCGGGTTGCTGTAGTGCCGGTAGAGCAGGCTCAGAAGGTCGCAGGGAACGCTCAGACGCCGCATCTCGACGGAATTGAGGGCATCGGCCTGGTCTTGCTCCACCTCGGGAGCCGCGTGCGCGGCTCGGGCCCGGTCGGCCAGCGCGGCGGCGCGCTCGTCCTTGATGATGGCGGCGGCGCAGGCCGTGAGCCACAGCGCATCCTCCCGCATCTTCGGGTGCGTTTCAAGCAGCGCAGAGAGATCCTCCGCGCCGAACGTACCGGCGAGCGCGAGCGGCAGCACCGAGATGAGATTGGCCTGAGTGGAGCTCGTGAGCCGATCCTTCAGACCTTCTCGGACGGAGTAGGAGAGCCACGGCTCCTGATAGCCGTGCTTCCCTGCAATTTGCCGCACCAGCTGGACGTAGGGGGAGAACTCGGCGTTGACGTCCCCCTGATCCCAGTAGGAGTAGCCCGCAGCCCGGCCGTTATTGTACGAGATGCGCTTGTTCAGCTTCGAGAGCGTCTCGCTGATGACGGTGTAGGGCGCCTTGCCCGCGGGCAGTTCAAAGCCCGGCAGATCCTTGAGCTCATCGGCCAGCAGCCAGGGCAGCAGGGCCGAGCTCAGCTGCTCCGAGCAACCGTGCGGGTAGCTGAAGAGGAAGTCGAAGGTGCCCGCGATCGGCGCCAGCGGGTGCGTGCTGAACGAGAGATTCAGCGGGGTGCCCGCATTGAAGTTCAGCGTCACGAAGCGGCGCGTGCCCATCGCCTCGCCCGGCTTCATCGTCGTGCAGACGTACTCGCGCAGGCGCGGGCGCGCCGGATTGATCGGGAAGCTCAGCTTCACCGCATCCCGCATGCGCTTGGCCGCCCCCTCGGGCAGTTGACCCTGCTCATCGACGGGCTCGACATGCCAGCTGATCGACGCCTGCGCGGCCTCGGACGCCGCCCCGACCTCGGGAAGGCTCACGGGCAGGGTAACCGTCACCGGCTTGTTGCCCGTCAGATCAACCGTGCGAGACGCCTCATCGAGGCTCAGCCCTTGCCCCTGCGCCGTGAGGCGGAAGCGCACCGTCGCGTTCGGATCAAGCCCCTTCACCTGCTCGGGCAGCATGCTGAGCGTCACCGGCAGATCGAGGCGATCCCCCTCCGTCGCCGCCAGAGGCACCTGCGGCTCCAGCATCACCGGCTGGTTCACCTCGTACGAACTGCGCGCGCGGCCGAACTGCTGCGCGCCGGACGAAGCCACCGCCATGAGTCGGTAGCGCGTGAGCGTATCCGGGTTGCGGAAGGTGGCGGAAAACTCGCCCTTCTCATCGGTGCGGAGACTGCCCAGCCAGAGAGCGCAGGGCGTAAAATTCTCGCGCAGCTTCACCTTGGTCATCGGAGCCGCGTCGCTCACATCGGAGGCCATGCCGTCGCCGCCGCCGATGAAGACACCCTTGTTGCCGTAGTCATAGATGCTGAGAGCCTCGCCGATGAGCTGGTTGGCCGAGTTGCGCGTGCTCACCCCCATGCGGACGTCGGTGTTGAAGAAGCGCAGCGGGTCCGGCAGTTCGTAGCCGTGCACCTGAAGCGTTCCCTCATCCACCGCATAGAGCGTGACATCCGCCCCCGGCACCGGAGCCCCGTCCGCATCGCACACCTTGCCGCTGACCTTGCAGTCCTCATCCGGCAGCAGACTCTGCTCCGGTGCCTGAAGCTCAACGCTCAGCTTGTCGTGCGACGGCTCGACGTGCAGCATCGTCGACGCCGAGAGAATATTGGCCGTCCCGTCCTCGCTGCGCGTCTCCTGCGAGCCCTGAACGAGGAAGGCCGTCACGCGAACGCCGGGCGCATCCCCCGCCTCCAGCGGCAGCTCAATGACGGGATTGGCGGGATCGATCCGCTGGCTGAAGTGGCGCAGCACGCCCTCGCGCTCCACCGTGACGAAGAGCTCGCCGCCGGCCGGCCCCTCAAAGAGCAGCCGCGCCGTCTCGCCCGGCTTGTACATGCCCTTGTCCGCCGTCAGGTTGAGATTGTCCGCGCGGTCATAGAACCAGGGGCACTGCCCGTCGCCGTAGACCGAATAACTCATCACCGTGCGGAAGGGACGCCCCGAGGCATCGCTGCCCGAGACCGTCACCTCGTAGATGCCCGAGCGCGGCGTCTCCACCACGAGATCAGGCTGAGCCTTCTCCGTACCGCTCAGCGTGATGGGCTGCGCGTCGACGAGCTTCTCCTGCATCGGCACCTGCCGCACCTGGCCGAGAAAGCGGTTGCCGATGCGATAGGGCGAGAAACTCTTGCGCGTGACCGTGATGCGCCCCGTCACGGGCTCCCCCTTCCAGGGGCGTCCCTCCGTATCCACCAGCAGGCAGTTGACGGGAATCCCCTCGCCGACGCGGACAATGCGCGCGCCTTCGCGCAGACCCACGTACACATCGGCCGGGTGCAGCTCATCATGGCAGGTCGCGCGCAGCGCCTGATTGTTGCCGTTCGTCACCGTGAGACTCGCCGTGAGCACGCGCCGCTGATCCGAGGCCGGCAGCGTGAAACTCATCCGGCCGCAGCCCTCATCATCCAGCCTCGTGTCGCTGCTCATCGTCTGCCCCGACGGCTTCGACCACGCATCAATGCCGTAGTAGGCTCTGTAGAAATCCGCATCGTCGGTGCCGTACCCGTAATCGCCGAAGCGGTAGTGGCGGTAGCCCGCAGGGCAGAAGTGACTCCGGCGGAAGTCGAGCTGCCAGTCAGCCTTGCCGTTTGCCACCGGAGCCGTCGTGAAGTTCACGGCGCGCCCGCTGATCGTCACCTTGCGCTGCGCCGCATCGACCTTCATCGAGCTCTCCACCTCAAACTCATTGCGGCGGAAATCCGAGACGAAGATGTTCTCCTGCCCCCGGCGCGCATACTCCAGCAGCAGCTCGCGAACCGCCTTCACATCGCCCGGGTCCCGGACGTAGTCAGCCGCCAGCTTCATCAGCTCCGAGCTGTTGTCCTCATCACCCTCATAGCGCGCCAGAAGCTTGACGGAGAGAGAGGAGCCGGCCGCCGCCTCCACCGGAAGATCGAGGCTGAAGGCCCCGTTCCCCTCCAGGCGCGCCGGAATCTCCTTCGCTTCCCCCTCGCGATCCAGAATCGCCGTCACCGAGCGCAGCTTCGGCACCCGCAGCTCATTGCCGCGCCGATCGCGCACGTAGCCCTTGAGGTGGGCCACCTCGCCCGGGCGATAGACCCTGCGATCCGTGAAGGTGTAGATCTGCGTCACCGGCAGCGGATTCTCCCGCAGCTTCGCGGAATCGAGCATCTCATTAATCTCAAAGTGGAAATACTGCTCATCCGGCATCGCCTCGTAGTCATTATCCTGCAAGCGCGAAAACTCCGTGATGTAGCTGTCATCCCCGCAGCTCAGCTGCAGGAAACTCGGCTTGCAGGACGTCTCCAGCTCGACAACCCCGTCGCGGACGGCGTGCTCCTCCAGCTGAGAACCGTCGGCACTGAGCAGGCGCAGCGTCCCCTCGCGCAGCGGACGGCCGTCCGAGAGGCGGTAGGCGTACACGAGCACGTGCCCCTTCCAGCTCTTCCACATCAGGCCGAGATCCGTCAACTGCACCAGCCCCTGCGTCAGCACCTTGCCCCCCTTGTCATCCAGCCCGCCGTCGCTCGCCGCATCGGCCTCGAACTCCACAAAATAGAGCCCGTGCCTCCCCGCATCGGGGAAGAGCTCGCGAAGCGACACATCCGCCCGGCCGAACGTCGTCGTGAGCGCCTTGCTCGCCTCGCCCAGCACACCCGGCAGCAACTCCGTCGGCACAATCGTCATCGCCCCTCTGCTGTCAGCCAAGCGCGAAGCATTGGTGCCCGGCAGACTCGAATCGCGCTCCGGCCCGTAATAATTGCGGTAAGCCCGCAGCACCCGCGCCGCATTCGCCGCCGAAGCATCGAGACGGCAAACGCGCACGCGGAGATTCTCCACATTTTTCGCCCGACACGAAAGCTTCGGCTCCCCATCCTTGCCCGGACTCAGCGTGCCGAAGGACGCATGAGCCTGAAGACGGGGCTCGCGGGGCTGCACAGCCGTCCAGAAACTGCCGAGCACCTTGCTCCCCTCGTCGCCGGCAGATTCCAGCGTGAGCATGACATGGCGGTTGCCGTTATTCATCTTCCAGATCAGGCGCGTGCAGAGCGTCTTCGTGCTGCCGTCCGCCTGCGGCTGCTCGCGCCGATAGGCCCGCGACGCCTCCGCATCGAGGCGCAGCACCAGCTCCTTGCCGCGAATCATCGCGCGGAAAGCCCCGTCGCGGTAAACCATGGGCACGGGATCCTTCGCGTGCTTCATCTCGTGCACCTTCCACTTGAAGCGGCTCATCAGCGCCTCCGGATCGCTGAGATCAACACCCGGAGCCAACTGGAGCTCCACCTCATACTCGCAGGGGCCGAGACGCTTGTTGCTCAAAAACACGTAGGGACTGCTGCACTGGCTGACCAGACGCTCAACATCCTCGTAGCGCGTCCCCGCGGCGTTCGGACTCCCGAAGCCCGGTATGACGATCTGACAAACATCCGTCGCCTCCGCCGGCAGCTCAAGATACCAGAGACCGCGCAGCGGCTCATCAGCCGGCCCGGCAGCAAAGAGAGCCTTGTCTCCCTCATTGAGCCCGTAGCAATCCTCCTTGAGCAAGGACCAGTAGCGCAGCACATCGCGGCGCGTCGCACGGCGCAGCTTCACCGGCAGCTCGTGCTCGTCCTTGCCCGTCGACAAGCAGCGCAGCGCCCCCATCGCCCGATCCAGCATCGCGATGCGCTCATCGCTCCCGTCGCTCGTGTAGAGGAACACCGGCTGGCCCGGGCCCGGCTCCTTGATGCAGACCAGATCATACAGCCCCTCTCCGCAGAAACGCTGCGGCTCGATCACCAACTCCTCCCCCTTGGTGCCGCGAAGACCCGGGCGGAGACTCACCGTCGCTACATCCGGAGCCGAGGGAACATCAAACGCAACCACCAGCGTCGTGCGATTCTGCCAGAGCGCCCGAACGCGCCCGCCCTTGTCCACAATCACCGCATCGCCGGCATCGCTGCCCACCTGATCCTCTCGGATCACGGGGGAGGGGAAGACAATCAGGCAGCTGCGCTGCCCGTTGGAAGCCCACTGCCGCAGCACTTGGCCCCTGCACTTGGCCGGCGCTGCTGCGGGTTGCTTGTCGGAAGGAGCCGCCGCGGGCTGCATGTCGGGAGCTGCCGCCGACGCCTCAGCCGCAGCCAGCTTGTCGAGAACCTTCGCCGGAACCGCCGGCGCCGTCGGAACCTGAGCCCCGCTTATCGCGGCACTGCCCAGAAGCGAAGTCGTGAGAAGAATGGGTGTTTTCATGGGATGAAAAGCGGTGTGATGGATAGATGGTTAGAGGGTGCTGCCCTCCTGCCGCACAACCGAGTATCGCGCCTGCGCCTCCCTGAGGAAGCAGCCCGAACACGAACCCGTCGGAAGATCGCGGTCAAACGGAGAGCATCTGATGAACTGAGTGATGTGATAGAGGAATGATAACGAAGAATAGAGGCGAGGCGGTGACGCTGGTCAGCGCCCTTGTCACAAAAGATACGCCGGAAAAGCGCCTCATCTTTCAGAAAAATCACGCAAAAATCCCAAAAAAAGGCAAACTCGCTCAATTTCTCCGCCTTCACAACCGCTTGCACCGGCTCCACTCCCACTCGCGCCCTCGGTTTGCCCTCTGTCTCCGGCGCGCAGCCCCCCTCGCGAAACGGCGGCAGCTCGACACCGCGCCAAGGCCGGCGCCGCCCCTCCTCGGGCCCCAAGCCCCTCATGCAGCGCCGTTCACCCCCACATGCTCGAGCTGCTTGCCGCTCCCCCACTCGCGCCGCCCGAGCGACTCTTGCCCACCCGCTGCCCGCAGACTACGCCCGCCGGAGGGCGTCGCACGCGGGGGGAGTCGCGCCGCCGCCCTCACTCACCCAGCGGCAGCGTCAGCAGAAAAGTGCAGCCCTCGCCGCCGCCGCGCTCCAGCTCCAGATCCCCGTCGATCGAGCGCATGAGATCGCGCGAAATCGCCAGCCCGAGCCCCACTCCCGGCTTGCGGCCCTTCTCCGCCTCCCCCGAGCGCGAAAAGGGCTGAAACAGACTGCGGCGAGCCCCCTCACTCAAGCCCGGCCCATTGTCCGCAAAGCGGATGTTCAGGCTGCGGTGCGTGCGCAGCAGACTGATCGTCACCGCGGGCGTCCCCTTCGCGCAGTGCTCCTTGTCGCAGTACTTGATCGCATTGTCCGCCAGATTGTTGAGCACCTGCTCCAGCGAGAGCAAATCCGTGCGCAGCGACAGCAAGCGCATGCGCGCATCCCCCGTCACCGTGAACTGAAAACCCGCCGTTCGCAGGCGCTCACCCACCCGATCCAGCACCGGCTTGAGCAGCTCCGTGCAGGGCCCCGCATCCTGCCGACCGCGCACCTTCCCGCGGCTCAGCTTCGCAAACGAGAGCACATTCTCCACCAAGTGCGCCAGCCGCTTGCTCTCACGGAAAAGCGTCTCGTGATAATCCCCCACCTTCTCCGGCGGCACCGTCCCATCACGCAGCATCTCCGTATAGAGCGAAAAAGTCGTCAGCGGCGTGCGTAACTCATGCGTCACCGCAGAAACAAAATCACTGCGACGGCGCTCCATCCGCGCATACAAGGCCAGCAGCGCAAAAATAATCAGAATCGAGAGAATCGAAATCGCCCACGCCGTGTGAATCGTCCCGCTGAGCGCCTCCGCACGCTCCGAAGAATCACTCAGATTCACCTTGCCCCCCGAGCGCAGCACCAGCGGCAGCCCGCTCAGATTCGGACTCTCCCCCGCCTCCGGCAGCCCGATCTGCGGCTCCAGCAACTCCGGCGCAATCGCCGACCTCAAATGCTCGACCAACTTCGGCACATCAATCACAAAACCCTCCGCCGCATAACCCTGACTCGTCGGCACCTGGCGCATATACACCAGCCAATCCTTGTAAAACCACGAGAAAAACTCCCCCGGCTCCCCCGTCAACTCCAGAGGCTTCGACGGATCCGACTCATGCACGCGGTAAAACCCGAACACCGGCCGCTCCGTCTGCGGATCAAAAGCCCTCAGCTCATCCGACGGATCAAAAATCGGCGCATCCGGCACATCCGCCTTGCGGCGCATCGTATTCGTAATCGCCCCGGCGCGCGCCAACTCCGCGCGGAAAGCCTCCTGACCCTTCGGCACCAGCGGCAGCGGATCCAGAGGAGCCTGAAAGAAAAATCCGCGGTTGAAATCCGCCATCCCCCCCTCGGGCATCGGGTAAAAAGCCGCCGCCACATCCGGCGCATGCCCCAGCTTCGCCCGCTCCGCCGCCAGAAGAGCATCCAAGCGCTCCTGCACCCGCGGCAGAGACAACTCCACGAGGCGGCGGCATTGCGTCTGCTCATCAATGCGCACCAGCTTGCCCTCCAGATGAGACGCCTGATACGCCAGCCACAGCGAAGCCGCAATCGTCAGCAGCCCGAACAACAGAATAACCCAGATAAAACGCTTGTTCACAACAGGAGAAAAGGATGAAAAATCGGAAACGCGAGGAAACAACGAAGAAGACGAAAAGACAGACGAGCGAAGCGAAGAAGTCGGAATCAGAAAAGGGAAGCTGCGGGAGCCGAGGCGAAACGAAGCAGAAACGAAGCAGAAACGAAGCAGAAACGGGGGCGACGAGAAGGCGAAACGCAGCGGGAGATCAGAGCCGGGAGGATTCAGAGAGGAGGTTCAGCGAGAAGGTATGGAGAGAAGGGTCAGAGCAGAGATTCGGAGAGGAGGCGTGGAAGTCAGATTCGAAGGGCAGGGGATGCAGAAAGGGGATGCAGAGGCCGGCAGCGAGGGGGAAGAACCCGGAGGCGCGAGCCCCTGCGCCGCCCGGAGCCCGCCGGCAACAACACTCAGGACGACGGAGACTCATTCCAGCGGTAACCGCGACCGCGCACATTCTCGATATGAGCCGCCGCGGCCGGCCCGATCTTGTCCTTGAGACGCGTCAGCGTCACCGCCACCGTGCGCGTCTGCGACCCGGAAGCCGACTGCCCCCAGACGCGCAGCAGCAACTCCCCCTGCGAAATCACGCGCCCCGGATGCGCCAGCAGATAGCGGAAAAGCGCGAACTCCTTTTCACTCAGCGCCACCGAGCGCCCGTCATCAAACAGCACCTCGCGCTCCTCCGCCACCAAATGCCCCCCGGGAAAACACAGCGACTCCTCCGCCGAGCGACTCACACCGGGATAGCGGCGCAGCACCGCCGCAATCCGCGCCAGCAGCTCCGCCACACTGAAAGGCTTGACCACATAATCATCCGCCCCCAGCTCCAGCCCCTTCACCCGCTCCTTCTCCTCCCCGTGCGCCGTCAGAATAATGCAGGGCGTACCGGGGCACTCGCGGCCCATCATGCGCAGCAGCTTAAAGCCGTTAATCTCGGGCATATTCACATCCAGCAGCACCAGAGACACCTCCGAAGAAAGCAGCAACTCCAGCGCGCGGCGGCCATCCTCAGCCGTCAGCACGGCATAACCCGCCGCCTCCAGCGAATCCCGCAGAGCCTCGCGGATCGGCGCATCATCCTCCGCCACCAGAATGCAACGACTGCTCATCACCCCACCATCCTAGCACAACCACCCTCCTGCGGACAAGAAAAAAGCCGCGGCACCCCGCCTCATCCTCATGCCGATCAGAGCCATACAGCAGGCGCGACAGCGCCTGCCCCCGCTGCGCGACCATCACCGCCGGCCGAGCAAAAAAAAAGCCCTCCCGAAGGAGGGCCGGATCAAATGCTCTTGAGACCGATGTGTTGGACAAGCTCCAACAGGGAAGCGGCTTGCATCTCAAATTTTGTCTTGATTCCGGAGCGATTATATGACACACTCGCAGAAGTGTCAATACCCAACATGAATAAACTCACCTTTTCTTTTGATATAGGATACGCCTCCATCGGATGGAGCGTGATTGAGAACACCGCCGACAAAGGAGAAGCCCCCCGCGTCAAGGCCGCTGGCGTCGTCATTTTCGGCGCTGATGACTGCCTCGCCTCAGAGCGCCGCGCCTATCGACGCATGCGGCGCACCATACGCGCGCGGCGCAAGCGCATCGCCAGAATGGCCCAGATCCTCAGCCTCAGCGGATTGCTCAGCCGAGAAGAGCTTGATGCCCCCGGTCACCCTGCACCCTTCTGGCTGGCCGCGCGGGCCCTCCAAGGCAAAGCACGCCTGAGCCTGCTGGAAACCTGGCACATCCTGCGCTGGTACGCCCACAATCGCGGCTATGACGGCAACACACTGTGGACCAACGATCAGGGTAAAGCAAGCGAAGAGGAACAGGAAGACGCCAAGCGCGTCAGCGCAGCCAAAAAAGCCATGGCGCAGTACGGCACCTCATCCATGGCCGAAACCATCACCGCCTTTCTGGGCCTCAATACAGAAGCCGCCGCCGCCGACTTCACCGTAGCTTCCCCCAAGTACCGACAGTGCAACTGGGCCTTCCCGCGGGACGACGTCAAGCGCGAAGTGCAAAACATCATCTGCAACAGCCCCCTCCCCGCATCCGTGGCCAATCTGCTGCTGAACGAAGCCGCATTGCAGAGCGAAGAACTCGCCGCCTGCGGCGTGATCCTCCCGCGGCGCTACAGAGGCTCCGTCCTCTTCGGCCAGCTCGTCCCCCGCTTCGACAACCGCATCATCGCGCGCTGCCCCATCACGTGGGAGAGCGAATACCGCAGCGCCCTCGAAGCCGGCAAACCCGAAAGCGACGCCCGCCGCCAAGCCGACAAAATGGCCAAAGTCCCCAAAGCCGACTGCCCCGAATTCTACCGTTACCGCTTCGCCCGCATCCTGGCCAATCTGCGCGAACACGGAGAACCCCTCAGCGCCGCCCTCAGGCAAACCCTCATGCAGGAAGCCGTTCGAGCCAAAAAACTGACCAAAACAAGCTTCAGGAAACTGCTCAGCCGCCACATCGACATCAAGAGCAGCAACTTCGACAACTACTTTGACCTCGTCGACAGCGCCGATAAAGCCCTGATTCTGGTGCCCGAAAAAGACAGCCGAGACAAAGCGAGCGGGCGCGCCCCCTATGCCCGCCCCGTGCTGCGCCGCGTCATAGACGAAATCCTGCGCGGCGAAGACCCCTGCAAGCCCGCGCGCAGCCTTCTGCATCCGGAGGGCGAAGAGAAAGCGCAGGACGGCACCCTCTACTGCATTGCCGACCCCAACTCCGAGGTCAACCGCCATCTCGCCGCCCGCAGCCTCGACAGCCAGACCAACAACCCGCTCGTCCGGCATCGCCTCCTCATCCTCGGGCGGCTCGTGCGGGAAATGATCGAGCGCTACGCCGGCGGCGACCCCGCGCAAGTCAGCCACTGCTGCATCGAAGTCGGGCGCGAAGTGCGAAGCTACGCCGGCTTGAGCAACAAGGCCATCAAAATCAAAGAATCGGAAAAAATGCAATCCTTTCATGCCGCCGTCAGCTACTACGAAAAACTGCGCGGCGAGAGCGGGGGCGACAGCCTGCCGCCGCTCAATGCCAACCTCATCCGCAAATGCCGCATCGCCCTCGACATGGATTGGAAATGCCCCTTCACCGGCATGCAATACAGCGCGCGAGACCTCCCCTATCTGGAAAAAGAGCACATCATCCCGCGCTCCGACCGCCGCACCGACTCCATGGCCGCCCTCGTTTTGACCTTCCGAGAAGTCAACAACTTCAAAAACAAGCGCACCGCCCTGCAATTCATCCGCGAGTGCGGCGGGCAGAGCGTCCCCGGGGCACCCCATCTCACCATCCTGAAAGAAGCCGAGTACACCGAACTCGTCAAAAACCTGCGCGTCAGCAAAAATCCGCACGATAAATCGCGCACCGCCACCCGAAAAAAACTGCTGATGACGGAACGCTTCGGAGAAAACAACCAAGTCACCGCCTTCACCGAAGGCCAGATGACCCAGAGCTCGCAGCTCATGCGCCTGGCCGCCCGCGTCGTGCGCCGCTGCGCCCCCCAAGTCTCCGTCGCCATGATCCCGGGACGCGTCACCGCCGAGCTGCGGCGGTCCTGGAAACTCTTCGGCTGCCTTGATGCCGCCGCCGCCCGCAACGGCACCGCGCCCGCGGAAAACTTCAAAGACCTCAGCAAAGAAGACATCCGCTCCCGGACCCACCTGCACCACGCCATCGATGCCGCCGCCCTCGGGCTGGCGCGCATCCTCATCCCCGGCGGCACCAACGGACGCGTCTGGAACGCCCTGATCAGCCGTCGCCTCAGCGAACAGGACGAACAGGCCCTGCGGGACAACCTCCGCCCCGGTCTCTACAGCATCACCCCCAAGCACCAACTTCAGCTCAACAACGTTCCGCAAGAGACCCTCGACACGCTGTCGGCCGCTCTGGCGGAAAACCGAGTCGTGCAGCACATCCCGGCCGACATGAGCGGAGCAAAGCTCGAAGCCAACTACAAACGCATCCTCGGCGTTGGAAAGGAAAAGGGAAAGGACATCGTCCGCCTGAAGAAGCGGCCGGAGAGCGAAGAGGCCAAGCGCAAAAAAGCCGAGCGCCGAGCCAAATCAGGCAATACGAAAGAGCGAAAAAGGGAGCCTGAAGATCCGCTGCCCCTCTCCAAAATCATTGGCCTGAGGGAGGACTCAAAACTGCGCCCCATGAAAGCCGCCCTCGTCATCGAGAAAAACTACGCCATCGCGCTCGACCCCGAGCCCACGCTCATTCGCCACCACCGAGTATACAAGCAACTCGCGGAACGGCGCCGTCAGAACGGCGGCAAGCCCGTGCGCCTCCTTCGTGCGGGAGACCTCATCCGTCTGCCGTCCTCCCCTCGCCACCCTGAGCGAGAGGGGCTCTGGCGCGTCGTATCTCTCAAAGATGCAAAAGGAAGGGGGATTGTCGTAGACCTGCAGAGACCCTCCTCAGCCCGGCCCCTCGAGACGCATCCCGACAACTGGATCAACGTGAGCGTGAACACCCTGCTTCGGATCGGCGCAGAAATTCTCGCGCACCGCTACACCGGCGACTTCTGATATGTCCTACCACATCATCTCCATCGATGAAGAAGGGTGCCGCCTCAGCGTCTCCCGAGGGCAGCTTTGCATGCAAACCGGCGCGTGCCGGCGCAGCGTGCCGCTCGAAGACGTCGCCTCCATCGTCATCAGCGCCTACCGGTGCGAGCTCAGCCTGCACTTTCTCACCCGTGTCGCCCTCGAGGGGATCGGCCTCGTGCTCTGCGAGCAGGGCAAACCCGCCGCCCTGCTGCTGCCGGCCTCTCGCGCCACGGACACCGCCCTGCTGCGACACCTTGGGCGCATGCCGCCGCAACTGAGCCGGCGCCTCTGGAGCAAAACCGTCACGGCCAAATGCGCCAACCAGTCAGCCGTCGCCGAGCAATGGAACCCCGCCGGCACCGACATCGCCGCCATGAGGCAACTGGCCTTCGGCGACAAAGACTTCCGCGAAGCGGAAACGGCGCGCCTGTACTGGAGAAACTTCGCCGCCGCCGTCGCTGCGCCGGACTTCCGGCGCGGGCGCAGCGCCGGGGGCTTTAACGCCCTCTTGAACTACGCCTACGCCGTTTTGCTCTCCTTTGTCATGGGGAGGCTCCTTGCCGTGGGGCTCGACCCCTGCTTCGGCATCCACCACTGCGCGCGGGCGCGCTCCGCCCCCTTGGCCTATGACCTCATGGAGCCCTTCCGACCCCTGTTTGACGCCCAGGTGGTGCGCTGGATAGGGCAGATGCGCGCCGAGGGGAAAAGCGATGCCGAGGCCGCCGAAATCTCAACCGCCTACCGCCGGCACATCCTGAGCACCCTCCTGCTGCGCGTCGATTACCGGCAGGAAGCCCACGAGCTGCGCCACGTGATCGAGCTCGTGCTGCGCTCCTTTCGCGCCGCGGTGCTGGCCGGGCAGAGCAGCCCTTACGAACCATGGACACTCTCAACTATAAAATGGGATGGCTCGTCGTCATGTTTGATCTCCCGACGCTGACGCCGATCGAGCGCCGGAACGCCGCGCTCTTCCGCAAGCGCCTGCTGGAAGACGGCTATCTGATGATCCAGTACAGCGTCTACGCGCGCGGCTGCGTGACGCACGATCGCGTGCTCACGCACATGCGTCGTCTCAAGAGCTTTCTGCCGCCCAGGGGGCGCGTGCGCTGCCTGTTCGTCACGAACATCCAGTGGCAGAAAAGCTTTCTGTTTTACGGCGATGACCCTCCGGATGATCCTTCGCCCGAGCAGCTGGCGGAGCAGCTCCTTCTGTGGTAGCCCGTTTGACGAAAATCTCGCGGAAGCGTTGATAGACAACGACAGGCATGGTACCTAGTGTACCATGCCTGTCGTTGGAATCAAGGCAAAACTCGGCGTATTGTTTAGCCAGTCTGATTTTCAGTGTACCATGCCTGTCGTTGGAATCAAGGCAAAACGAAACGGGGACACGGGAAAGCCGAAAGCTGAGTGTACCATGCCTGTCGTTGGAATCAAGGCAAAACTTGCAAGTCCTGATCCTGCCGCCTGCGATAGTGTACCATGCCTGTCGTTGGAATCAAGGCAAAACTTCATTGTTGTGTGTGTGGTTTGTTTGTAGAGTGTACCATGCCTGTCGTTGGAATCAAGGCAAAACTGATAGTCGGAGGCGCTGCCTTCCACTTCGAGTGTACCATGCCTGTCGTTGGAATCAAGGCAAAACTGCTCTCCGGGTCATACCCCTCCACCACAAAGTGTACCATGCCTGTCGTTGGAATCAAGGCAAAACTCGTCCGAGGATCTCCCGGTGTTTCGCCTGAGTGTACCATGCCTGTCGTTGGAATCAAGGCAAAACCCGTGCCCCGTCTTACGAACCTCCCACGGTAGTGTACCATGCCTGTCGTTGGAATCAAGGCAAAACAAGAATATAGAGGACGAGGAATCAGTCGAAAGTGTACCATGCCTGTCGTTGGAATCAAGGCAAAACACCTCGGCGGCGGCACTGACGGCCTGCAAGAGTGTACCATGCCTGTCGTTGGAATCAAGGCAAAACTCGTACACGCTCAGGGCCGCGCCGTCCTCCAGTGTACCATGCCTGTCGTTGGAATCAAGGCAAAACGGGTCTGTCAAGATCAAGTCGGCGGTTCCGAGTGTACCATGCCTGTCGTTGGAATCAAGGCAAAACGGATGGTGTAATGACAATGGCATGTGCGGAGTGTACCATGCCTGTCGTTGGAATCAAGGCAAAACTGGGAATATAATGACATCTGGCACTATTACAGTGTACCATGCCTGTCGTTGGAATCAAGGCAAAACGACACGGCGCGCAAACTGCTTTATGCTGAGAGTGTACCATGCCTGTCGTTGGAATCAAGGCAAAACCAGCGGCGCGCGCGTCACTCGCAATGTCTTAGTGTACCATGCCTGTCGTTGGAATCAAGGCAAAACGGAGCAAGATCGTTCTCGATGTACTGAATGAGTGTACCATGCCTGTCGTTGGAATCAAGGCAAAACGTTGGGCAGGCGCACAAAGCCCTTCTCGGAAGTGTACCATGCCTGTCGTTGGAATCAAGGCAAAACTCGGTGATCGTGATGCCGCGCACACGGACAAAAATCCGCACCATAAATCGAGCGAGAAAGGGACATGCGCA
>DGYMR06203__coassemble_1121_pt1 | contig 19108 bp, 17 predicted proteins | sample DGYMR06203__metabat2_low_PE_047 | metagenome-assembled genome bin DGYMR06203 | reverse complement strand
TCCAATCCAAGGCTTGCGGGCTGGCTGATATGGAGTACCTGTTCTTGAAAATGCGCCAAGTGCACTTCTTGCGCCTTCAAAGACTCCACAAGACATCCCACGACTACTACCAGCAGATTTGAAACAGACCCTCGGCCGGTGAAGCGGATGCTTTTCCGGTTGACTTTTCGTCAACTTACACTAAAATTCGTCCCGCAAGATTCACCTCTCAAGACAGAACCTTCCCCGGTATTTTACACACAGATATGGCTCAACAGAACGCAATCTCGCCCACGCGCGCTCAGGACTTCCCCGAGTGGTACCAGCAAGTCATCAAAGCCGCCGACCTCGCCGAAAACTCCGAGGTGCGCGGCTGCATGGTCATCAAACCTTGGGGCTATGCCATCTGGGAACTCATCCAGCAGCAGCTCGACGCTGAATTCAAGCGCACCGGCCACACCAACGCCTACTTCCCGATGCTCATCCCCGTCGCCTACTTGGAGAAGGAGGCTGAGCACGCCGAAGGCTTCGCCACGGAGTGCGCCGTCGTCACCCATCATCGCCTCGAGGCCGTCAAGGATCCCGAGACCGGCAAGACCCGCATGATTCCCGCCGGGGAGCTGACCGACAAATACGTGATTCGCCCGACGTCAGAGACCGTCATCGGCGCTGCCTTCTCGCGCTGGCTGGAGTCCTATCGCGACCTCCCCTTCAAGGTCAACCAATGGTGCAACGTCATGCGCTGGGAAATGCGCCCGCGCATCTTCCTGCGCACCGCCGAGTTCCTGTGGCAGGAGGGGCACACCGCCCACGAGACCCGCGAAGAAGCCGAGCTTGAGACGGCGACCATGCACAAGGTCTACGAAGACTTCCAGCGCGATGTGCTCGCCGTGCCCTCCATCCCCGGCGAAAAGACCGAGCACGAGCGCTTCCCCGGCGCCGTCCGCACCTTCACCGTCGAAGCCATGGTGCAGGATCGCAAGGCCATTCAGGCCGGCACCTCGCACTTCCTCGGCCAGAACTTCGCCAAGGCCCAGAACATCAGCTTCGCCGACCGCAACAATCAGCGCCAGTTCGCCTGGACGACGTCCTGGGGCGTCTCCACGCGCATGATCGGCACGCTCATCATGGCTCACTCGGACGACGATGGCCTCATCTGCCCGCCGCGCGTTGCACCGAAGCAGGTGGTCATCATCCCCGTCACGCCGAAGGCCGAAACGCGCGACGCAATTCTGGCTCACTGCCGCGAGCTGGCCGACAAGCTCAGCGCGCAGAGCTTCCACGGCCTGCCCGTCCGCGTCAACGTCGATGAGCGCGACCTCGGCGGCGGCACCAAGAAGTGGGAGTGGATCAAGAAGGGCGTGCCCGTGCGCCTCGAAATCGGGCCGCGCGATCTGGAGAAGGGCAGCGTCTGCCTCTGCCGCCGCGACCGCCCGACGGGCGAAAAATCCTTCGTCGCCGAGTCCGAGCTCGTCGAGGGCATCGTCGCTCTGCTCGACGACATTCAGAACGCCCTGCTCACGCGTCAGCAGCAGTTCCGCGACAGCCACATCCGCCCCTGCAACAGCCTCGAAGAGCTCAAGGCCAACTTCTGCGGTGAGGGCGATGCCGACTGGTTGCTCTGCCCCTGGGACGGTTCCCCGGAGCAGGAGGAGGAGCTCGGCAAGAGCCTCCGCATCTCCATCCGCTGCATCCCGCAGGGCGACATGGGCAGCGGCCCCGAGGCCCCCTGCATCCTCACCGGTCGCCCCACCACGCGCCGCGTCCTCTGGGCCCGCAGCTACTGATGCCTCCTTGAGCCCCGCGGGAGCCCCGCCCGTGATGCAGTGTGCCGCGGGCGATTCGGACGACTCCCCACCGCCTTCGCGCCCCGCAGCTTCTGAGCTGTGGGGCGCTTCGCTTGCATCGGGCTCACGTCGTCGCCCGCCTACGGTGCCGAGCGTGGGGAACGAATGAGGCCTCCCGTCATGGGCCCCCATCTGCCACCCCGCGCGCCCTATGTACGGCGTCCCTCAGCACGGCGACTGAACCTCAGGCCCGCAGCGTGCTGACTTCGCGCTGGAGTCGGTTCAGAAAGCGGCCGGCGTGGGCCCCGTCCATCTGCGTGTGGTGAAACTGAAACGAAATCGGCAGGTAGCAGCGCCACCACCGCTTTCGGTATCGCCCCCAGATGATGAAGGGATTGTTGAAAATGCCGCTATTCATGCCGACGGCACCGTCGAGCTCCGTCTCGACAATGGCCGAGGTGCCGATCACCATGCAGTCGGCAGAGAGATCTTCATCGCGGCAGCTCCGCGCCACCGCCTCCGTGCGGGTGAGATAGCGCCGATTGTACTCGGTGAGATCTTCCGTGAACTCCACATCGCAGGAGCTCACCTCCTTGTCGCGGTTGCGCACGATCGTGTTCACGGCGAGGCGCTCGTATTGCAGCAGCTTGTCGCCGACCGGCAGCAGATAAAACTCCCGCATCCCGGCGGCCGCCTTGCCGATGCAGTACGTGAGCAGCATATTGAACTTGAGACCCTTTCGTCGGCTGACACGCAGCAGGTTCGTCACATCCAAAGTCTTGAAAAAGCTCACCATGGGGTTCGGCGCGTGCATCCAGAGCTCGTAGGCTCGCGCGCGGGGCGTTTGTTCCGGGGAAATTTCCTGAGGCATGATGACAGTGGCGGGTGTGCGGGTTCCCCCGCATCAGGGGGACGCTCAGTATAACACGGCAGACCGCCTGCGGCAACCGCTTTCTCTCACGAGCTCTCCCGAAATAAGTTTGCCAAGGGCTCGCGTTCATGGTATGCTGCGCCCATGCCTCGCTTCGCCCTCATTTCGCTCGGTTGCTCCAAGAACCTCGTGGATTCGGAACTCATGGCCAGCCGCTTGCTGGCTGCGGGTTATGAGAAGACGGAGCCTGACCAAGCTGAGGCCCTGCTGATTAACACCTGCGCCTTCATCGACCCGGCCAAGCAAGAGGCGATTGACACGATCATTGCGGCCTCTCGAGCCCGCGAGGCCGGAGAGGCCCCGGCCGATCAAAAGCTCGTGGTGACAGGCTGCCTCTCGCAGCGCTACGCGAAGGATCTCGTGAAGTTACTGCCGGAGGTGGACTGCTTTGTGGGCGTGGATCTCATCGGCGAGATCGACTCCATTGTGAAGGCGACCTTGGAGGGGCGCGCGGAGAAAATTTACAGCACGAAGGTCTCGACCCTGCTCCCCGATTTCTCGGCGTCGCGCTTCCGCCTGACGCCCTCACACTACGCCTACGTCAAGATTGCCGAGGGCTGCAACCACGCCTGCGCCTACTGCGCTATCCCCCGCATCCGCGGTCGCCATCGCAGCCGCACGCAGGCCAACGTGGTGCGCGAGGTACAGGGGCTCGTGGCTCAGGGCGTCAAAGAGATAAACCTCATCGCGCAGGATACAACCTATTACGGCATGGATCGCTGGGAGCAGAAGGCGACCAAGACGAGCGGCGTGGATTCCGGCCGAGGGGAGTCGCTGGCCTCGCTGCTGCGCGAGCTCAATGACATTCCCGGCGATTTCTGGATCCGCGTGCTCTACACGCACCCCGCGCACTGGAGCCGCGAGCTCATTGAGACGATGGCGTCCTGCGACAAGGTGGTGAAGTACGTGGACATTCCGCTGCAGCACATTGCGGACCACATCCTCGAGGAGCAGCGTCGCATGACGGACGGCGACTATATTCGCCGCCTGCTGCGCGACATGCGGGCCGCCATGCCCACGATTGGGCTGCGGACGACCTTCATCAGCGGCCTTCCCCATGAGACGGAGGAGGATCACGCGGAGCTGCGCGACTTCATGCGCGAGTTTCGCTTTGAGCGCGCCGGCGTTTTCCCCTACTCGCGCGAGGAGGGCACGCTGGCGGCGAAGATGCAGGGGCAGGTGCACCACGCGACTCGCAAGCGCCGCGCCAACGAGCTCTCGATGCTTCAGGCGGGCATTGCCGACGAGATCGGGCAGGAGGCCGTGGGCAGCACGCTGCGCGTGTTGGTGGATGAGCCGGGACTGGCGCGCGGTCCTTGGGACGCGCCCGATGTGGACGGATCCATTCACGTCGATCCGCATCTGCCCGTCGGTGAATTTGCCGATGTCCGCATTGTGGACTCCATCGCCTACGAACTCTTCGCGGAGGGGGCCGAGCGCTCGCCCGAGGAGGAAGAGTCCTGAGGGGACAAAGGCTGAGGACGTAGGCGGCTGAGTCTCGGCGGAGAGGTTCCCCTTTGCCGAGTCCGTTGCGTATTAAAGAGGCATCCGTGCGAAGGGGATCGCGGCAGCGCTGTATCTCCAGCTCTGTATCCGCGTCGCCGCAGCGGCAAGGGCGTTGCGGCGAGCCCTTGCTCCGACACGGGGCGGGACACCGAAGCAGGACAGCCGAAGCCTCCGAGGCCCTGAGTCTGACGCGTGTCGTCGCAGGGGCAGAGCGAAAGTCTCAAAGATCGGATCAGCACATGGAGAGACTCCGAGCAAGTCTTCCCGGCTTCGGATGGAGCCGAACCTCGGAGACTGCGTGATGCCCATAACCGGGCTTTTTCGGAGGACGCGCGCAACCCTTATACCCGCTCGATCTTGCACGCAACTGAGTCCTGAAGAAGCAAAGAACCCACACTCGGTTGAGTGTGGGTTCTCGGAGTTGCGGGAGCAGGATTTGAACCTGCGGCCTTCAGGTTATGAGCCTGACGAGCTACCGGGCTGCTCCATCCCGCGATTTGTTTATCTCTCGCACCCTAGCGGGTACGGCCGAATTATAGCAGCGACTTTCGATGGAGTCAAGCTTTTTCGGCAAAAAAATGAACTTTTTGTCAAAAAAACGGCACCGACAGCTGGGTTCTGAGCTGTAAAATCGTCGCAGATAGCTGATTATTGGAGGCTTGCGGCGCTTGAATATTCTCTCCGAAAAAGAGTCTGCGGATGCAACCGCGCCGAGCTGCGGGGCTCAGAGCTCGAGATCCCCTCGGTTGAGGCGGCGAATGATGCGCTTGGCCGGGCTGTATCCCTGTTCCGCCGCCAATTCGAGCCACCCGGTGGCGAGCTCGGCATTGCGCGGCAGGCCGATGCCCTGTAGATTGTAGAGAAAAAGGGCATAGCTCGCCTCGGGCATGCCGTCCATGGCGGCGTAGCGCAGGTAGTCGATGCGCTCCGCCGGGCTGAGACCAAGATCTTCACCCCTGAGGATGTTCGCGGCGATGTAGGTTTCGCTCGGGAGGTCGCCCAGTTCGGCCGCGCGCCGAATCCACTGCACCATATCGCCCTCTTTGCCCTTGATCTGCGAGAAATAGGCGAGTGTGAGGCAGGCGGGGGCATTGCCCAGTCGCGCGCCCGTTTTGAGGTAGCTCAGCCCGAGCTTCTCATCCTTGTCTGTGCCCTTGCCGATGAGGTGGCAGATGCCCAGCACGGTGTTGGCCTCGGGATGCAGATCGGCCGCAGCCAGCCGCAGCCAGAGCACGGCCGCCTGCGGGTTGGCTTTGAGCTTGGTGCCCGTCAGCGCCCAGATCCCGTAGCGGTATTGCGCTGCGGTGTTGCCCTCATTGGCCTCGCGCAGCACGTCCGCTGGGCTTGGGCGCGAGCTGCATCCGGGGGTGAGGGCGGCGAGTCCGGCCGCGAGCAGGAGGGCAGGGGTTCGGTGAATACGAAGCAGACTCATGGCGGATTACAGAAAGTAACGTTGCTGGCGCTCGCTGATGGGCATGCCGAGCTTGACCATGACGGCCAACATGTCCTCCCACACGGCGCGGCGCGCGGAGCGAGACTCGTTGCGCAGCAGGTAGCTCGGGTGGTAGGTGACGCGCACGGGGACACCCTGACACTCCTGCCAGTGGCCGCGCAGCGAGGAGACACTGCCGGCGCTTCCGAGCAAGCCCTTGGCGGCCGTTCCGCCGAGGCAGACGATGCAGGCGGGGCGAATGGCGCGAATCTCGGCGAGGATGATGGGCAGGCAGGCCGCGATTTCGCGTTCATCCGGCGGTCGGTTGCCCGTGCCCTGTCGGGGCCCGGTCGAGGGGCGGTATTTGCAGATGTTCGAGATGTAGACGTCCGCGCGCTGCAAACCCATGGCGCGGAGGATGTCGTTGAGCTTTCGCCCGGCGGGGCCCACAAAGGGCTCGCGTTGCTCTTCCTCGTCATGGCCGGGGGCTTCGCCGACGAGCATGAGGCGCGCGTGCGGGTTGCCGGTGGCGAAGACCATGATGTCCCGCAGGCTGCCGAGGCGCTTCACCGCTGCCCAGTGAGCCGCGCGCTCGCGCAGGTACGCGAGCTTCTCCTCAACGGTTTGGGGAACGGGGACATCGCGGTGTGGCGGGCTCTGCCGCTCGGTGTCGGGCGCGGGGAATTTCGGCGTCTCGGCTTGGGCTTCGCTACACTCCAGACAGGGCTCCTCGGGGCGAATGCGTGGCGGAGAGGAGGGCGCGCCATGTTGGCGGGAGTCGCTCGGCGCCGGAGCGTCGTTTATGGCAGTAGACCCTCTTGAGGGCTCTGTCAAGGGCTGTGCCATGGTCTCGACCATGGGGTGGGGCCCGCCGGCTGCGGAAGGCCGACCGGCGGGAGCCGCGGCAGCTGGCGCTGCTGCAAAGGGAGCAGAGGCGCTCGGAGCCGTCATCGGGGCCAGAACGGTCACAGGCTCGGCAGAATCCGAGGTCGGTGCTGCCCCGCGGCGCCGCGCTTCGTGCGCGCGGAGCATCCAATCACGCAAAATGACCCGGGCCTCGTCGTCGACAGCGAGGCTCTGTTTCCCCGTCTCGCGCAGGCGATTCAGGGAGGTAACCAGGAGTTGGCGCAGGGTGGGCACGCTTCCATTGTAGCAGATGGGCAGGCGGAATCAAGCCTGCAATCCTCCCGCAGTAGATCCTCGTTGCGTCATCGCGGGCCGAGGTGACTCAAACGGCGACGTAGCGGCCGCCGGGCTGCGGCATGAGCCTGCGCGCAATGACTAGCTGCATCAGCAGGGGTGTCAGGGCTGAGGCAGGCTGCCCCAGCGCAGCGCAGAGCTGGTCGAGCGTTTCATGCCCGGCTCGCACAGCCTCAAGAATCTCGCGGCCTTCGTCGCCGGGAGCGATCAGGCAGGGTTGCACCGGGCCCGTTTCCGTTGTTTGGCCCGCGAGACGCCGAGCGTGGGGGTGAAGCCCGCTGGAGGCGCCCTCTCGCGAGGCGACGGCACGAAAGGCGGAGGCGCGGGGTGATGCGGCCCGTGAGGCCGAGCCGGGCCCCGAGGCCGGGCGGACGACCCAGTTCATATCGGCCGCCAGCTCCGATGCGCGGCAGCAGAGAATGGCCCCGTCGCGGATGAGGTCGTGACAGCCGGCCGAGGTAACGCCGTCGGCAGGGCCGGGCACGGCAAAGACGCTGCGCCCGTATTCGCCGGCGAGCCTCGCGGTGTGCAGGGCGCCGCTGCGCTGCGGAGCTTCAACGACGAGGGTGGCTCGGCTCCAGGCCGCGACAATGCGGTTGCGCTGGGGGAAGCTGGTGCGGCTCGGGGCCATGTTCATCGGGAACTCGCTGACGAGGGCTCCGTGGCCGTTGATGATGTGATCGGCCAGCTCGGCATTCTCGGGCGGAAAGATGCGGCTGAGGCCGTTGCCCAGCACGGCAATGGTGCTCCCTCCGGCATCCAGCGCTCCCCAGTGGGCCGCGGTGTCGATGCCGCGGGCCAGGCCCGAGATGATGCAGCTGCCGGCATCCGCCAGCTCGCGGCCGAAGCGGCGCGCCTGCGTCATGCCGTAGGGGGTGGCCTGTCGCGAGCCGACGATGGAGACGGCCCGCTCATCGTCATCGGAGCGCCACTCTCCGCGCACGTAGAGCACGACGGGAGGGTCGGCCATTCGCCGCAGAACGGGCGGATAGTCCTCGTCGAGCAGCGTGACGATGCGCACGCCGCAGTCGACGGCGCAGGCGCATTCGCGCTGCCAGTCGGTGCACTGCTGCCACGAGGCCACGGCCGCGGCGAGCTTCGGGCCCATGCGTGGCACCCTCTCCAGAAGCTGCTGCGGGGCCGCCAGCACCATCTCCGCCGAGCCGAAGCACTCCAGCAGCGCGCGAATGCGCACCGAGCCCAGCCCGGGAATCAGGTTGAGCACCAGCAGAGACGCGCTTGGGGAGAGCTCCTTCATCAGGTTTCGAAAGTCCCGCGCTCAGCGGGTCACCGTGAAGTCGAGACCGAGGTCGAGCGAGGGCACGGAATGCGTCAGGCAGCCGAAGCTCATGAAATCCACTCCCGTCTCAGCCGCAGCCGGAGCCGTCTCCAGCGTCAGACCGCCGGAAGCCTCGAAATAGGGCTTGCGACCCGGCCCGCGCATCTCGACGGCGCGGCGCATATCTTCGCAGCTCATGTTGTCGAGCAAGATGTAATCGACACCTTCGAGCTTCAGGAAGCTCGCCACCTGATCGAGGTTGTCCGCCTCGAGCTCAACCTCAACGTTCGGCTTGTCGGCTTTGAGCTTGCGGATGCAGGCCTGAAGGTGCTGCGTGTCGCCGTCCGTCATCAGGTGATTGTCCTTCACCATGGCGCGATCATAGAGGCCCATACGGTGGTTGTTGCCGCCGCCGTGCACCACGGCCGCCTTCTCGAGCAGTCGGTAGCCCGGGGTCGTCTTGCGCGTGTCGAGCAGCTTGCAGCCGGTGTGGGCGATGGCCTTGACGTACTTGTGCGTCATCGTGGCCACGCCGGAGAGGCGCTGGATGAAGTTGAGCGCCGTGCGCTCGGCACCCAGAATGGAGCGGGCCTTGCCCTCAATCACCATCACGACGGCACCGGGAGCCACCTCTTCCCCGTCATGCAGGCAGATCTCAATATGCAGCGTGGGATCCACGGCGCGGAAGACGGCCTCCGCCACCTTGACGCCGGAGAGCACCCCTTTGGTGCGCGGGCGCATCAGCGCGCGGGCGCAGAGATCCGCCGGCACAAAATACTCAGACGTCACATCTCCGTCGCCGAAATCTTCCCGGAGAGCCAGCTCGATGAGCTCCTGCATATTGTCAGAAACCTTGCAATGATCCATACCCCCACTATAAGGGAGCGCGCCCTGCTTGTAAAGGCGGAAATGATCCCCGGGCCGTCCTGAGAGACGCGGTCCTCTGATAGACGAGCTCGGACGCCCGACGCTCGCCCCGGCGAGCACCGTTCAGAAAGCTTCGCCCCCGGACCGGAGAGGCCCAGAAAATACTTGATTGTTGTCCGCGTAACCGCTATCATGAGTTGCACGTGCGGCAGCCTTGTCTCATCGAGGACGTCTCTTCATCCGAGTGCGGACATTCGAGTGCGGCTCCGGCGAACTCCTTTCCCTTTCTCCTTTCTTTCTCTCTCCTTCTCCATCATGAAATACCGACCCGTGTTTGACGGTCTTCCCGCTCCGGGGGAAGCCGGTGACGCCTTTTGCTCGACGGGCTATCGCATTCAGATCGCCGCGATGATTCTCGCTTCGTCTGATCCCGATATCGTTCGCGAGCTCTCGAAGAACCTCAACATTTCTCCGAAAACGCTGCGCGGCTGGGCCGCGACGGCAACGAGAGCCCTTGAGCGGGCCTTCGCGGACGCCGAACCGCCGGATCCGCCGGAGCGCAGGCGCGGGAGGCCGAAGGGGAGTGTCAAGCCGGGCTCCAAGCGCAGTGCCCAACGCGCAGCCAGAGAAGCGGCGAAGCAGGGCAGAGAGGCTTCGTCATCTGCCGCTCACCCGTGGAATGGGAGCCTCGACCCGAACCAGTGGTACGAGGAGCAGAAGCGCTTTGTGGAGAAGCTATTGGCGCGAGCGGATCAAGCGCTGGGCTCTGCCGATGGCGAGCTGCCGGCAGATGTCTCGCCGAGTGAGAGAGGACTCGTACCTCGCGAGAAAGCGAAGGAGCTCGCTGCTCGCATTCGTTCGAAGAGATGAATCCGGGAGTCTTGCAGAAGGGGAGCACTACCGCTCCCCCCACCCCCCCCTCCTCTCTGTACAGCGCCTCTCTGATTCCGCCCCCTTGTCCCCGTTTTCGGCACTCTCCGATCGCCTCTCTGCGCTTTCGCCCTGTGCGATTCCCCCACGTCCCCCTGTCTCTCCATGTCTGCATCCGAGCCTTCACCGACACTTGCCTCCAAGCCCCATTACGAACTTCTGGATGGGCTGCGCGGGGTGGCGGCACTTCTGGTGGTGATCTACCACGTCTTCGAGGGGATCGACGCCGTGGCCAACAACGGTGCCGTGATTACCGTGCTCAATCACGGCTACCTCGCTGTGGACTTCTTCTTCATGCTCTCAGGCTTCGTGATGAGCTACGCCTACGACGATCGCCTGGGGCGCGGCATGAGCACCGGGGCCTTTTTTCTGCGGCGCCTCGTGCGACTGCATCCCATGATGATCATCGCCGCCTGCTTTGGTCTGCTGAGTTTCGGCATTCAAAACGCCATGGCAGTGGAGGGCGCGGCGGCACCGTGGTCGATGGTGGCCATGGCCTTTTTCTGCGCCTGCCTCTTTATCCCGGCCTGGCCGGGCGCGGGCTTTGACGTGCGGGGCAACGGCGAGATCTTCCCGCTCAACGGCCCGGCCTGGTCGCTCTTTTTCGAGTATGTAGCCAACGTCGTCTACGGGCTGCTGCTGTTTCGTCTGTCGACGCGGGGTCTCTCGCTGCTGGTTGCTCTGCTGGGGGCGGGGCTCTGCTGGTACGCCCTCAGCGATGCCTCGGGCTACGGCATGATCAGCGTGGGCTGGACCTTCGCCGGCACAAACGTGCCGGGAGCTCTGCTGCGGCTCTTCTTTCCCTTCACCGCGGGCATGCTCATGGCGCGTCTCTACCGTCCGGCACCCGGGGGCCTGCGGCGCCGCGGCGGTTTTGAATGGGGCTGCCTGCTCCTGCCGCTGCTCTTCGCCGTGCCGGCTCTTCCGGCCTGGCGGGGGCTGCACATCAATGGGCTGTACGAGTTCGCCTGCATCGCTCTGGGCTTCCCCTGCGTGCTGCTGGCCGGGGCGTCCTCCCGCCCCTCCTTCGCGTGGTCCGCAGCCCTGTGCCGGGTGCTCGGGCGGCTTTCATACCCCCTCTATGCCGTTCATTACCCGATCATGTACCTCTTTTACGCATGGCTGCTGGCCACCGGCGTGCGCGCATGGGCCGATGCTTGGCCGGCCGTGCTGCTGGTGGTGACCGCCTCGCTGTTGCTGGCTTGGCTGTGCTCCGCCCTCTGGGATGAGCCGATTCGGCGATTCCTGCGCCGCAAGCTGAGCATCCGCTGAGGAGCTGAGTTACCTGAGGCAAGCTGCAACTCCCCGCTTCGGGTGACGGGAAGCGCCCGGCGACAGAGGGCAGGGGCCCGGCAGGTGATGGGCTGATGACGAGGCGCGATGGTTGCGACGGAATCAGTCAACAATGCGACGCAAAAGGCGGCAGCGAAGACGGGCGGTAGGAGGGGATGCGCGGGAGGAAGAAAAACGCGAGGCGCGAGAGAACGCCGCTTTCAGTGATGCAGGCGCCGAATCACGTAGGTGACAACGCCAAAAAACTCGGCGCCGAGTTCGGGCGTGATGTCAATCGGGGCATAATCCGGGTTGGCCGGGAGCAGACGGGCGTGCCCGCCGCGCAGATCCAGAGTTTTGACGGTGAATTCGCCTTGGAGAGAGGCGATCACGATGGAGCCGGAGCGCGCCTCGAGGCTGCGGTCAACAATGAGGATATCCCCGTCGCTGATGCCGGCGTCGCGCATGCTTTCGCCGCGCGCACGGACAAAGTAGGTGGCGGGGGGATTGCTGATGCAGAGCTCGTTGAGATCCAAACTCCCTTTCAGATCCCCCTCCGCCGGACTCGGAAAGCCGGCGGCCACAGCCTCGCAGAAAAAGGGAACACCCTGCGCGTTCTGATCCTCACTCATGAGCTGATTGTAGCACGGAATCGCGGCCGGCGCAAGCGGACGGGCCGGCGCAGGGGGTGAATTCCGTACTTGACAAAGCGCGTTGAATCGAGTATACATTTTGCCGTTATGAAAAAGAGACTCAGAAAGAAGTACCGCGTCGGCGAGTTCCGTGAGCTTTGCTTTGAGTTCACCTTTGACTACAAGGGTGATGTGGAGTCTGCCGAGTGCGGACAGTTTCTGCAGTCGCTCGTCAATGACTGCATCGAGGCCAACGGCCTCGAGTGCGAGGGCAGCATGACGGATGAAGGCTGCGTGATCATTGTGACGGCGGCGGATCCCACGCAGACCAATGAGGTGCAGCGCCAGGCGGTGAAGTCCTGGCTGGCGGCTCGCTCGGACATCGAGCTCAAGTCCTTCAGCGAGCTTCACGACGCTTGGTACACCCTGGGCTGAGAGAGCTCCGCGCGGAGTCCTCACACAGCTTCCTGAACGCAGCATCCTGAAATCACTCGGACCGGCCTGCGCCGGCTCCATCAACCCCATTTTGCATACAGAATGACCGATAAGCAGCAACCGACACAGCCGATTCTCGCCAAGGGGCTCAAGGGCGTGATCGCCAACGAGACCGCGCTCAGCGACGTGCGCGGCGAGGAGGGCCGCCTCCTGTACTGCGGCTACGAGATTGAAGACTTGGTGGATCTCTGCACCTTCCCGGAGATCATCTATCTGCTCCTCAACAAACGCCTGCCGAACCGCGAAGAGCTCCACGGGCTCCAGCAGCGCTTGCGCAATGACCGCGAGCTGCCCCAGCCGATCCTCGATTTCTTCAAGACGGCGACGAAGACGGCTCGCCCGATGAGCGCCCTGCGCACAGCCGTGTCGATGCTGGGCATGTACGACGACCGCACGAAGGACCCGAGCCAGATGAAGGAGATCGGGCTTTCGCTCATCGCCAAGATTCCCGTGATGGCGGCGTATTACTACCGCATCTGCGAGGGGCTCGATCTGCCCCCCATCCGCACGGATCTCGACGAGGCGGCCCACTTCCTTTGGCTGCTCAAGGGCAAGGAGCCCGACCCGAACGAGGCGCACATTCTCGATGTGGGTTACATTCTGCATGCCGACCACGGCATGAACGCCTCCACCTTCTCGGCCCGCGTGACGGCGTCGACCCTCTCGGACATGTACTCGGCCATCACCTCGGCCATCGGCACGCTCAAGGGGCCGCTTCACGGCGGCGCCAACGAAGCCGTTATCGAGATGCTCAAGGAGATCGGTGACGAGGACAACGTCGAGGCCTATATCAACCAGAAGCTGGCGAACAAGGAAAAGATCTTCGGCATGGGCCACCGCGTCTACAAGACGCTCGACCCCCGCGCGCCGCAGCTTCGCCGCATCGCTATCCGCCTGACGCAGACCATCGGCGAGCCCAAGTGGATTCGCATGAGCGACATGATCGCCAAGATCATGCGCGCGCGTAAAAACCTGAATGCCAACGTGGACTTTTACTCCGCGACGGTTTATTACAGCTTGGGTATCCCGACGCGCATGTTCACGACGGTCTTCGCCATTGCTCGCTCGGCCGGCTGGGTGGCTCAGATCCTCGAGCAGCTGGAGGACAACACGCTCTTCCGCCCGCTCTCGCGCTACACGGGCCCCGAGGAGCCGCTTCTGGTTCCCGTTCTCGACATGCGCTGACGCGCCCTGCACCGCGTTCCGCCCGAAGAGACGTGCCGCAACGGCAGACTCGGGTATGCGCGCGAGATCGCATAGAGTTGACTTCAACGCCTTTTCTCATACCCCGCAGGTGATGGCCTGCGGGGTGTTTTGTGTTCGGAAGGCTCGCCGCTCTCGAGCGGAGCCTTCTCCGCCCAACGCCAACTGGCGAGAGGGCCTGCTCGGCTTCTCATGCCTGAGCTGCTTGGGAATAAACGCCCGAGAGGAGAGCCTGAAGTGCAGCAGGGGCGGCTCCTTGGACCACTCCGCCCCTGCCTCCTGAACCGAGTCCGTCGCCATCCCCATGGCTACGCCTCCGAAAAGTATCAGAGAGGAGGCTCGTCCATTGCTCCATACGAAATGAGTTCCCATCAACAAGCTTCAGTGTGGCGCGGTAGAGATTCACGCGTGGGATAGGAGGGAGAAGAGATCTCGGTATGACAGAGAAGGGGCGGGCGCTCCGCTCGCGCCGCTTGACTTCAATGTCCGTTTTTTTTATGATGAGCGCATGCCTCTGTGTTCGGGCTGTGATACCATGACTCTCACGAAACAGACAGAACAGCAAGCTCAAGCCTTGCGGGGAAACTTGGCGAGCGCTGCGGTGCCGCCAGGCTCCCCATCGGAAGAGCTACCCTTCCTGCGCGTCTCGGGGCTGGTGCGCTCCTTCGGTCCCGTCAAGGCTCTGGATCACGTCAGCTTCACGCTGGGCCGCGGATGCGCCGTCGGTCTCATCGGGGCAAACGGTGCCGGCAAGACCACGGCGATGCGCATCATCACGACACAGGACTTGCCCGACGAGGGCTCCGTGGAGGTCGATGGTGTGGATTTGCTCAGCTATCCCGAGAAGGTGATTGCCCGCATCGGCTGGATGCCCGATGACTTTGAGGCGGTGCCGCACACAACGATTCGCGATTTCATCGATTATTACGCCCGCGCCTACCGCCTGACGGGAGAGCGCCGCATCAGCGAGGTGAACCGCGTGCTGGAGTTCTGCGGCCTCACGGAGCTGCGAAGCCGCCGCATCAATCGCCTCTCCAAGGGGCAGCGCCAGCGGCTTTGTCTGGCGAGAACGCTCATCGGCAACCCGGATCTTCTGGTGATGGATGAGCCCGCCGCCGGGCTGGATCCCCAGGCCCGTCTGGAGTTCAAGCAGATGGTGCAGAAGCTCAAGGCTGAGGGCAAGACGCTGCTCATCAGCTCGCACATTCTCTCGGAGCTGGCAGAGATGTGCGATGAGATGATCTTCATGGATGCCGGCCGCATCATCGGCAGCGGATCACAGCAACAGCTGGAGATGGAGAGCGGCGTCGCGAGCTCTGCGCAGACCGTCGTGATCGAGCTGATCGAGGGAGCGGCGGCACTGGCGGCCGATCTGGCCGCGAGCCCGCTCTGGAAGAGCGCCTCGACGCTGCCCTCTCTGCCCGGGCAGGCTCGCCAATGCGTGCGGGCCGTCTTTGTTCCCGAGTCCAAGGAACGGGGAGCTGCCTCGGCGACGGAATCCGCCCCGGGTGTCCCGGATGCCGAGCGGGTCGCGGCCGCCGAGAAAGTCGGGGCGTCTGTGACGTCGCCCTCGGTTGAGGCCCTGCTCGCCGCTGAACTGCGCCGCTTGGTGGCGCTTTATCCCATCGTGTCGTTTACGCCGCGCCGCCGCACACTGGAAGAGACCTTTGTCAACATCCTTCATCATCGCCATGAGCACTCGTAACTTTTCGGATTATCTGCCGCCGGCGCTCATCAAGGATTTGCGCCAGACGTGGCGCAGCCCCATCTTTCTGGCCATCTACTTCATTCTCCCGCTCTTCTGCCTTGTCGTGACGGAGAGCCGTGAGACCGCTCTGACGGTCAGCGCACCGCTGATGCTCATGCTGGTGATTCCCATGCGAGCCTCGCAGAGTGTCAGCGCTGACACGCGCATTCGCGGGACAAACTTCATGAAGCTCACCCCGCTGAGCTCGCGGAGTATCGTGCGGGGCATCTGGCTCTCCGTGGCCGTGCAGATTTTGCTGACGGCTCTCCTGTTGGCGGCGATCTTCATGACGTCTTCCACCATGGGAGAGTCCTTCGTTGAAACCTCGTATTTTCAGTCGGAGGGCGCGCTGAAGAGCCTGTCTGAGAGCACGGATTACACGAAGGGCGCCTGGTATGCCCAGTACCTGCTGATCTGCTCGATGGGGGGGCTCGTCACGACGGCCTTCTTCATGTTCACGGCCTGCGTAGCGCCCTTTTTCCGCTACTGCATCTACGGCGGATTCCTCATTGCCGCGATCTCATACGCGGCAGCCATGAGCCAGATTCACTTCCGCTTCCCCCTCCTGGATGCGGAGATCTACGTCCTCGGCGGCATCGACGTCGCCCTGCTTGTCCTGCTCTTTCTGGAGCTGGCGCGGCGCGGCTATGCCCCTCCCGCCGAAAACTGCTCGCGCAGCGTGCGCCTGCTGAGTCTCGCGCCGCTGGCGGTTTTCGTCGCCATGTGGCTGTCGGCCTCGGCACCTACGTATGCGGAGGCTCAGCTCATCTTTGCCCTCGGCTACATGGGCTTTGCGGCCGTGGCGGATATCCTGCTGCCGTGCTGGAGTCTTCCCGTGCACCGCAGCCGCTGCCTGCCGCTGATTCCCCGCGTCCTTCAGGTCCCGGGGCTCTTCCCCTCCTGCCTCTTCCTGGTGCTGGCCATGCTGATTGGCTCGCTCTGCACCTGGCTTTATGTGGAACACCCGGTGCCTGACAGTATCTGGGGGCAGAGCAAGGGAGTGATCAGCGTGCTCAAGCACTGGAACCTGCCGCTGCTCATCATTCTCGATTTCAGCATGATGCTGCTCTATTCGCTGCTGGCGACGGTGTTGCTGCTCGACCTCTTCATGCGGCGAGGCAATCCCAACCGTCCGGTTGTCTTCCTGCTGCTGTGCTACGCACTCATGTGCGTGGCCGGTGTGCTCGGCTGCCCCTACGGTCTGCCCTTCGGCGGATTGCTCAGCTCGATCGTCCCGTCGGGTGATACCGTTCATCGCCTTGCGGAGATCCTCTCGAGCCCGATTGATCTGGGCGGGGGCTTCAGCTCATCCTGGAGCCCGCAGACGGGTGTTGCGAGCGCTCTCCTCAAGGCCGCCGAGGTCAACCGCCTGCTGGATGCGTGGCGCTCGGAGATTATGGAGCGCTTGGTTGTGTACGCGCTTCTGTCTCTGCTGGTGCTGGTGGGCACGGCGCTTCGCCCGCGCTTTTCGCGGAACTGAGGCCCTGCGCCTTGTTCAGCAGCTCGCGCACGAGCTTCGCCCGCTCGGCGCGCAGCTCCGGCAGCAGGCGGCGGCATCGCGTGCAAACAACATCGGCCGCGCTCTCGCCCTTGTGGTTGCGGAGATTGATGTCTGCACCGTGCTCCAGCAGCAGGCGGACCATGGCAACGCTTCCGATGGCGGCCGCTGCGTGCAGGGGTGTATTGCCGTCGGGATCCGCGGCGTTGACGGGAACGCCCGCGTTCAAGAGGCGCTTGACCAGATTTTCTGATTCGCCTTGCACGGCCATGTGCAGCGGTGAGCCGAAGACGCAGGGGGCAGAGGGGGCCGGGTTGGCCCCGCGATCCAGCAGATGGCAGGCCAAGTTCCCATCCGTCGCCCACATCTGGGCTGCGTGCAGAGGAGTAACGCCGTTGTGAGCCGCCGCGTTGATGTCGACCCCGGCATCCAGCAGCAAGTCAACGATCCCGCTGCTCCCCCACGTGCAGGCGACGTGCAGAGGGGTGTTCAGCGAGGTGTCTCGTGCCTGAATGTCAGCGCCTTGGACGAGCAGAATACGTGCTGTGTCGACATTGTCGCGCACGGCACACGCGTGCAGTGGCGTGAAGCCTTTGGGATCGCAGCTGTTGGGATCCGCCCCGGCATCCAGAAGAGCTTTCACGCAGGCGATGTCATCACGAAAGGCCGGCGGCGCAAGCGGGCCTTCCGCATCGTCGGCCTCGGCATGTGGGGTGGCTCCCGCACGCAGGGCGTGATGCAGCGCGCTGATCCCCGAGGCGTCTGTGGCGTTTGGGGAGGCTCCGGCTTTGAGGGCCTTCTCTATGCCACTCACGTCGCCCGCAGAGGCGGCGGTGATGAGTGCTTCATCGGCGGAGATGTTGGCGACTGTCGGCGAAGAAGCGTGCGCCACCGCAGCTTCAGCGGCTGTCGGTGAGCCGGAAGGGACAGGAGGGGCGGAAGAGGCCGCGTTTTCCGAATCTGCAGAGGCTGGCGGGGCTGCACTGAGCAACAGGGCGAGGCCGCTGAGGAGCGCGCGGCGGGGAATGGGGCAACGGGGTCGTTTGCCCGGTGAAAAAGCGGAGGAGCTCATCGCGGTGGGAGAGCTTTGCTCCGTATATCTAAACAGAAAGCGCGGCCGAGGTCAAGGTGTCAATGGCGCCGCCAGTGTGAAAAAGAGCTCTTTTGCCCCGCGAATGTCGACAAAAGGGGGAGAGCCCCGTGCCCTGAGACCTCGCGCTGGGCTTGCTCAGTGCCGGTTGCGGCGGCTCGGGCTTTCCTCCTCGGCTTCGGAGGGAGCGGGTTGGGCGGCCGGATGCCGGCTGTCGAGGAAGATGACGGCGGGATTTTGCTCCGGGATGACGTTGGCGCTGCTGATGTGGCGCTTCGTGCGGCGTGCGTGTTCAAGCACCATGGCGAGGCGCGCCATTTGGCTGGTGACGTCGTAGACGGCCATGCGCACCTCCGTGCCGCCTTCGAGAATCAGGCGGATTTCCCAGTCCTTCGGGCGAAAGATCTCGCGGATCGGGGGGATCTCGGTCGCTGGGTCGTAGAGATTGGAGGCGCGGATGATGTCGCAGATGGGAGCGATGAGTTCGGGAGAAAGGACGGTGCCGGGCTCCAGCTTGTCACAACTGCCGGGCGGGAGATACCAGACGGGGACGCCGAGGAAGTCCGCGTAGGTGTTCGGGTCGGCGGGGAAAACGTGGCCCTCCGGGTCCATGAAGAGTTCTCGCGAGACGCCGGTGTCGACGTCGGTTTCCATAGCGACGTAGACGATGGGGATGCGCTCGGCGACTTCGATGACGAGGGTGTCGGGCAGCTCGGCGCGCACGGTGGCGGATTCAATGGCGGGGCAGGCTTCGAGCCGCTTCTCCATGCCGTGGGCATTGAGGGTGGCGAGGTTGACGGCCCCCTTTAACCCGAGCAGCTTGAGGATCTCGTCGCGGTCGATCATGCCGTGCCGAGACTGGATGTTGATTTTATCGATGCTGAGGCTGGCGGCTTTGTCGATGGCGTAATACACCACGAAGAAGAGGCCGACGAGGGCCGCGGCGGCCAGCACTGTGACGAGCAGCCAGCGCTTCAAGCTGCTGAGGATGCGCCGAAGGGTCATGCGGCTCCAGAGACGCTCCCAGAAGGGGAGCATCTTCTCGAGGCGCGAGACGATGTTCCGATCTTCGTTGCGGGGTCTGTAGCGGTTCTCCATAGGGGGCGGCCTTATGACTATTCAGTATTGCGGCTCAGCGTGACACCCATTGCGGTGCCATCGAGGCGGGGTGCGGGCTCCGCTGTCGTTGCGGGAGGGGCGTTCGGTTCCGTCGGACGATGAGGTCAGGTCATGAGGGAGTTTCGTGGTGGGTCGGTGCTC